>PJEL010000482.1_pt1 | contig 46626 bp, 37 predicted proteins | sample 1853271 | NCBI WGS metagenome assembly PJEL01 (sample SAMN08108733, study PRJNA415343) | Invertebrate metagenome, whole genome shotgun sequencing project. | host: Globobulimina | place: Sweden: Gullmar Fjord | collected 2015-08
GGTGGTAACGAAGGCAACAGGCGTCCTGGTGGAACAACACTTCATTTGAACTGAAAATGGGCTCTATCCCTTATGATATTACTGGTACAGGAACTTTGTGTTCTGAAAGATTCGGTGTTAATTATCCCCCAGTCGCTGCTTTCAAGTATGTACCGAAAAGTCCTTTTATCAGTCAGAAGATCTACTTTGATGTACGTAAATCATCAGATAAAGACGGTTGGATAAAGAATTATAAACTTGACTACGGAGATGGAACTACTACTTCAAGTGGAAGAAAAAGATGGAACGGTTCTTCACCAACTAAAATTTATGACAATGCCGGAACCTATACTGTTGCCTTAACGGTTACCGATAATGACGGATTAACCAATATCCACAAAGAGGTGGTCGAAGTCTATGATAAACCGATAGTAAAATTTCTGGATCCTGACAACTCGGAACGGGAAGTTGAAGGCGCTGTAGCAGACGGAGCATCAGAAGTCTTTGTTCAAGTAGAAGGACTGATAGAGAGCGATTCAGTATGGATTGATCCGGCAGAAGGAGAATGGGTAGATAAGGGAAATATAGTTGATGGCGTTTACAGAAGAAAATGGAGAGCACCTGAGTATTTTGTCAGACCAGGAGACACAACTACTGATGATTATAAAGGTGACATCAAAGAAGGTCTACGTGAAATTGAATTTGAAGTCTACATTAACAATGTACCAATAGAGCACGATCCTTTTTACTTATATAAACCACCAGTTGTGCTGCTTCATGGTCTCTGGGCTGATGCAAGCACCTGGACGGTTTTTGAAAATAAATTGAAAGATGATTATGGATATAAGCATGTTATTAATAAACCATATGATAACTCTATCTATTTCGAGAGCAATAAAGCAGTGATACTAGTGGCATTAAGTGATGCCCTAAGACTTGCACGAGCCGACGAGATCGTAGCAAAGAAGGTTGATGTAGTTGGCCATAGTATGGGCGGAATTCTTGCAAAACGTTTTGGAAATGAAAAGTACATAAAATCAATTACAACCGTAGGCACACCCCATTTTGGGAGCAGAACGGCTGATTTTCTCTGGCCACTAGTCTTCGATTCAAATATCAATCCAAAGGCAAAAGCGATAGAACTTGCTCTTAATTGGTTAAAGCATCCCCCGAAAAGAGGAGCGGTTGAAGATCTCAGAGTAGTTGGCGGCAAACACTGTGGAATCGCTGGAATTAGTTGTTTTATAAATGTGCCCTATAACGTTATATCAGGCATATCATCGCATCTGGATCAACTTGAGGATAACTTTCTGGATCTCCTATTAAATATAGCTAAACTGAATGGATTTATTAAACCATCTGATGATTTGACAGTCTTAAGCTGGCTGATTTTCGGTGAACAGAAACATGACTTTATAGTTCGAGAGTCCAGTCAGGAGGGAGGCAATACAGGAGCAATTGACGAAGCGGTTGGTTGGCACTGTACAGAATCAAAAGATCCAGGTGTAATGGATATAATAGTTGATTTTTTACACAAGCGCTCTAATACGGCGTCTTCGTCTCAAAGCAGGCAGACAATAGTAACTGAAATTCCATTCAGGGAATATCAAGTGCCAGAAATAAAAATGGGTATTTCACAAGGCCAGATGCAGATTACGAACCCTGCAGAAGGGGAGTTATTTCAAAACGGTGTTATAGTCAATGTTACTGTCGATGTATCCAGTGAAGACGCAATGGTACTAATAGCCTCTTCTTCAGGTGAATCCATCCTTTTAGAAAGTGCACCATATAATTATCAATTTGTGGTTCCTGAAGATGCAGTTGGTGAATTAACGTTTATCGCCATGGCTACTGACGAGGAAGGTTATATCGGCTCAGAAGAGATAAGTATTAATATTGCCGGCTCAGCAGAACTAACAAGTATGACTATTTATCCAGCAATTCTTCCATTGACTCTTCCGGTTGGATTAAATGTGCCATTGAGTGTAACTGGGTTATATACTGATTCCGTTACAAGGGATATTACTTATTCTGCCAGCGGTACCATATATACATCCTCCGATCCTTCAGTTGCAATAGTCAGTGAAGACGGTATGATAACCGGAGTTTCTCCCGGAGAGACGCAGATAGACATCAATAACAGCCTAATAAGAACTATTGATATTAAAGTTATTGGCTCTGAAATTACGGTAACACCCGAACTGTTTAATTTTAACGTGATAGAAGCCGAGTCTGAGCCTGTAACTTTTACAGTTGAGAATACTGGTTATGCAGATCTTGATATAGGTGAAATTACCATTGCCGGAACAGACTTCACAGAGTTTAAAAAACAGAATGACAACTGTTCAGGGAAAATCCTGACACTATCAAGCACATGCATAATTGATATTGTGTTTGCCCCTGCCACAAAAGGAATAATGAGCGCAGAACTAACTATCCCCTCAAATGATAATTTCACTCCTCTCTCAACTATTCAGTTAAAGGGGATTAGCCTTGTTGAAGGTACACCTATATTAACTGATTCCGATAATGATAGCGTCTTAGATGATGGAGACAGCAGTGGCACTATTAGTGACAATCCATGCATAGGCGGCAATACTGCACAATGTGATGATAACTGCATTGATACTCAAAATTCTGACCAGGCTGATGCTGACAGTAACGGGGTTGGAGATGCATGTGAGCCCGAATTGTTTCATCTTTATGACGTGAATCTGGACTGGACTATAGGAGATTTTGAGCTTCTTGATGCAATAGATGACTGGGCTATGTATAAACTGGGCGACTTTGAACTACTTGACCTGATCGACTTTTGGGACAGAAAGTGCTACAGGTGGGACGCTTCAGCTTTGGGTTATAAAGCGGGTTGTCAATAAGCTCTGATAAAGTGGCCAGGCCTGAAAGAGTTCATCTTTCCTCTCTAATAAACAACATTAATAAAAACATCTTATCCTGCCTTATAATAAAGACATTCTAACAATTAACTATTCTATAAAGTGCATCAATAAAGCCCCACTCGTTGCAAAAACAATACAGATTTAATTAATAAAATTAATAAGTATAACAGGGATGCTTATAATGGTAAATTCTGTAAACATAAGGGGTTATCACTCTGACTCACTAATTGGCATGCAAGTTGCTCTAATGAGACTACCTGATTTAAAGGAAAGAAAAATAAACGTTATGGTGTTTAACTTTCATAAGGTTGAAAATTCTGATCAAATGACAGAAAAGAACCATACAAAGAAACTTCATGAAACCTTTGAATGCTTCGGGTGTTCTAATAAGCATATACTGCACCTTCACGCAGATACATAACCAGACACATCTTTATTACTGAGTAATTTGAGAATTCAATATTCTCTTTATATAAACAGCACCGTTGTCTCCTGAAGAGATAAAGCTGCGGTTTGTGATGAAGAGGTAGATGGACGATTGCGGGTGGTAACAGATACGCGCATTCGACATACATATCATGACAAACTTTTAATTTGAAAGGAGGTCTCGAAATGTAGAAGCCCATATACCGTGAACTACTGTTAATAGGAATCTCTCATACGTGAGAAAAAGCTATTTGGAGGTAAGAATGAACATAGCGAGAAACATTATGCTAATGGGCTGTACTCGTTTTGCTTCAAGCAAAAACTGGGTGGAACGAAGTACGAGTGCAAGAGATATTGCAAATAAATTGCTTAGCAGCCGGCTAACGGGTATTCCTGTTGTCGACGATAAAGATAGCAGGAAGGTCATCGGTCTCATAACTGAGATGAATCTTCTCGGGATTTTCAGAGAGGGAATGGACATCGATGACTTTACGGCAGATAGAATAATGTCAGGAGTACCGAAGACTGCTGATATTGATACACCGGCTGAAGAGCTTATAGACATCATGGTTGAAAATAATTTCATGATGATCCCCATTACAAAGAACAACAGACTTGTAGGGGTAGTGGACAGATGCTCGATGATGGATTTCTACATGGCACCTAACATGGAAAAGTACGCTGTTGCAACGTAGAATCAGTATTGTGATGTAGGTAGCATCACAAGAAAGGGACGCTCCTAAAGGGGGCGTCCCTTTTTACTTGTATATTGGTAATTTGTAATTGAATATTGGATATTGCCTTTTTTCTTTACGACAATAACCAATGTCCAATTACAAATGTACAATTTCCAAGTTGCTGACAATTATTCCCCGTAGTTCTTTAGCTTTTCCAGCAGGACCTTCTTTTTGATATTGCCGTGGAGTGCTGAGCCGTCTTTAAATTCAATAACTGGGATGTCATGACTGTAATCCCCGTAAAGTTCATCATCCGAGTCTACATCGATCTTTGTGACTTTGATGTTGTACTTTTCTGTCATACCGTTCAGCATATCTTCAGCCGTAACGCACAACCAGCAGCCTTCCCTGTAATAAAAAGTCAGATTAACCATAGTATTCCATGAATTATAACAAAACAGGGCTGTTCTTTTTCCTTTTTCTGCCAAGGACTTACGCTCAGCGGCACTGCTTATAAAGATATATAAAGTTATTATTTTTTTTGAAATGGAAAATAGAGTATAATATTAACCGTTTTAGACTATCTTCTAAGAATCGGGATTTTTTACAAATGACAGAAAAAGAAACATATATCGGACTCAAACAGGAACTGATAACTATAAATGAATCGCTATCTTCCCTGCTGTCCGGTGTGCAGTCCAGACCTGACATTGCTGAAAAGAGATTTGCTGACTGGCAAAAGGCCTGTGATGATATCCATAATCTAATCTCCGAGGAGGTAGTACGGGTTGCTGTAATAGGCGCTGTTAAATCCGGGAAAAGCACTTTCGTCAATTCGCTGTTCAAGGGAGATTATCTGAAAAGAGGCGCTGGTGTCGTAACATCAATCGTTACAAGAATCAGGAGCGGAAAAGGCCTGAAAGCTGTCCTTTTTTTTAAGACGTGGGACGAGATAAATACAGAAATCGAACACGCCCTGTTTATGCTTCCTTCGTGGGAGAAGGATGAAGATGATAAGCCGTTTGACATCCGGAGGGGAAGAGACCGCAGGGAATTGCAATCTGCTATAGATAGATTGAATGATGACCTGCTTATTACTGACGGTATTCGCAATACGAGTTTTATACTTATGTCTCTCTACCTTAAAGGGTACGATACTGTCAGTGAGACTATTTCAGCTGATTCTACAACAACCGAGTTCAGCGGTGATAGATTTCCCGAGCACAGAACGTTTGTGGCAGATGATGCACTGGCCGTCTATCTTAAAGATATTGAACTTGAAATTAATGACGGTGATATTGAACGGTCTATAGAAATTGCGGATTGCCAGGGCAGTGATTCACCGAACCCCCTTCATCTTGCTATGATACAGGACTACCTTGTACGGACCCATTTTATCGTATATGTGATCAGCAGCCGTACGGGTCTCAGGCAGGCGGACATACGCTTTCTCTCCATCATAAAAAAAATGGGCATTCTCAAAAATATTCTCTTTGTCGTGAACAGTGATTTTAGTGAGCATGATACAGCGGAAGATCTGAAGACCCTTGTTAATAAAGTCAGGGAGGAACTGGCCCTGGTAAGACCTGATCCTGAAGTTTACACATTTTCCGCGCTTTTTAATCTGTTCAATTCAATTTCTGGTAGTTTGAAACAAAAAGACAAACTTCGCCTGGAGTACTGGAACGACGAGAAAGAGCTTGTTGATCTATCAAATAATGAAAGAAGCCGATTTGAAGAAGCATTAAACGGGAAACTCACCAAAGAGCGTTTCGGACTTCTGTTGCGTAACCAGCTGGAACGGATGGATGTAATGGCTTCCGGAATTGAACGCTGGGTTAAAGTGAATGAGGAACTTCTGGACAAGGGCGTTAAAGGTTCAAAGGCAACAATTAAGAAAATGGTGCACCTTCAAAAAAGGATGAAGCAGATCAAGTCACTGATGAAAAATACATTCAGGGGTGCGACCGCCGATATTTTAAAAGAGCTTAAGTCTGACGTAGACCGTTTTTTTAATGTTCATCCAGGCAGTGTGCTTGAACAGACAACAAACTTTGTCAGCCAGTATTCGGTGTCTGTTGAAAAACACAGGGAAAAATTGACGACATCCAGTTTTACCAATACACTGTACCTGTTGTTCCAGGAGTTTAAGCAGTCCCTTGACACTTTTATGGCTGAGACCATCAACCCTGAAATTACACGCTTTTCAGGGGAAATAGAAAACAGGATAAAGACATCTATGGAGGCGATTGCCGGACCATATCAGATGATGGCGTATGACGATATAGCTGAATTGAAGGCTGTTGTAGATATTGCCGGTAATGAGAACAAAACAAATGGAATTGATGGCCAGGCTATGCTTGACCTGGACGTCTTAAAGCGCGTTGCCGGTCTGAAACTGCCGTCATCTACCGCTACCCTTCAGTATTACTCCAAGGTGAAGACCGAGACAATAATCCGCCTTGGTCTGTACTCTGTGAAGAAGCTTTTTAAAAAGGCATTCAAAAAAGCATCGGAAGATGAAAAAGACGAGCAAATGCGTGCATTGGCCGATGGTGTCAGGCTCATCAAGCGTGAGACAGAAAAGTCGATAACATTTCATTTTGAGAACTACCGGGAAAATTTCAAATTCCAGTATGTATCAAGGCTTCTTGAGACTGCCTCCGAACATCTTCATCAATTGCTGCTTGAGAGGTTTCAGACATTCAATACAGATATTAAGGCGATGGAAAAGATCATTGAGAAAAAGGGCAGTGACCGCGAAGAGATGATCAGTTACCTTGACCAGCTGGCTAATGATATACAGCGCTTGGAGGACTCTATTGACAGGGTACGAACGGCAATTGAAAAAGTAGCATAAGCATTATGTAGGGGCATGGTGCCCGTGCCCATCCAATTAAAACACAAATTATCTTTTTTCGAGCCAATCCATCGGATTTATCGGTTTTCCCTTAAACCTTAATTCATAGTAAAGTGTGGGTGTATTATTTAATTTTGAATTATCAGCCTTCCCGATCTCCATCCCCTTTGTAAGCAACTCCCCTGTTTTAAGTGTGAAATCTGCGAGATTACCGTACAGGCTGTGATATCCGCTTCCGTGGTCAACTATTATTATTTTCCCATAACTCTGAAAATCCCCGGCGTACACTACACGGCCGCCAGCTACAGCCCTGGGGTTATCACCGGTGGGCGCATCGAGTTCTATTCCTTTTTTGAAATAAGTGACATTGTAATCCGGATCTGTGTGTTTTCCATACGGAACGGATATTTTGCCGTCTACCGGCCAGGGCAAGCTGCCTTTTAATGATGTAAACCCTTTGCCCAGAATTGCTTGCGGGATCTTTTTAGCTTTGTTTTCTTTAATTACGGATTGAAGTTTATGGGAAGAATTTTCCAGTTCTCTTATGCTTTTTTCATAGATGTTCCGTCTTGCTTTTGCTGTTTCAAGAAGTTTGTTTTTGATAGTACGGTCAGACTCTACTTCCTTCATTTTTTTTTGGACATTGTTTTTGCCTTTGACAAAGGTCCCCTGTAATGCCGTCAGTTTTTCTTTTTTGAGATTTATATCCTGAGCATGAGTACTGTATTCATCGAGGACAGTCTTGTCGTAATGGGCCATGAGACTGAGATAGTTGCTTTTCCTCTGCAGATCCTGGTAGTTTTTTGCGGAGATGAGAATCAGGGCTTTGCCGCCGTATTGTCTTTTATATATGGCCATAATACGCTCTTTCAGATATTGTTTTCTGCTGTTGATCTTTTCGTTAAGCGCATTGATTTCTTTTGATAGGGCAAGAATTTGTGATTCAGTTTTTGATATGTTTTTATTGTAGTAAGCAAGTTCTTTTTCTTTCTTGGTAATATTTTTATTTATGCTGTCCATTTTTTCACGCAGTGATTTCTCTTTTTTTCTTGCTTCTGTTGCTTCAATAAGTCTGGTCTTGAGTTTGTTCTGGATTTCAGAGAGTTTGTCTATGGGATTTGCGGCATTCGCACGTGAAAAAGGTGATGATGAAAGGAATAGGAACAAGATGAGTGGTATAAAGAGTAATGAAAAGTTTCCCGGTTTTCTGTTAATCATTTTCCTTTTCCGTCCCTGTTCTAATATTTTATTCTTCCTACGGCGATGAAACTGCCTATCAAACTCATGCATGCTCCGGAAAACGGAATGAGAATATAAACCATATAGGGCAAAGAAGTAATGATTAATGCTATTGACGGAATGAATTCAACAATCTTAAGGGTAGTGAATGAGTATATTGTAAATAATGAAAAGGCGCTTACTATACCGCCGAAAGTCCCTATGAAAATCCCTTCGATCAAGAAGGGCAGCCTGATATAAGTTCTTGGTGCACCAAGTAGTTTCAGTGTCTCGATATCATCCATTCTTCTATTGAAAAATATTTTTATTGTACTGTACGTCATAAACGTAACGGCAATAAAAATTGCGCAGCCAAAAAAGAGGGAGGCTGTTTGCATTGCCCTGGAAATGTTATTCAATGATGAGAGCCATTGTTCTCCGTACTGTACATCCTTAATTCCTGAGATTTGTTTTATGAGAGATGTTTTTTGTGTGACGAGTTTGGGTTCCAGTAATTCGCTTTTCAGTTTTAGCTCAAAAGAAGAGGGAAGAGGGTTTTCATCCAGAATATCCAATACCAGAGCGTTTTCGCCTAATATATGCCGAACTTCAGAGATGGCCTGGTCTTTTGAGATATACTTTATTTCGGTTATATCCGGGTCCTGTCCGAACTCATTTTTCAGGGCCTCTTCTCTTTCTTTGGTAATGTCTGTTTCCAGATACACTACGATACCGAAGTTCTTGGACCAGCGCTGAAGGGCTGATTCAAGGTTTATATTAATCAAAATGAATGTGCAAAAGATTGAAAGGCCTATGCTGATGGACAAAACAGTGAGAAGGTTAATCCATTTATCCAGCCATATGTTTTTCAGGGCTGACTGTAAGGAATATATGTATACTTTCAACCTATAGACTCCTTCTCAATATATTTATTGTCTATATACAGCACTCTTTGGCCGCTGCCCTGAAAATGATCTGTGTTATGAGTTGCAATGATTACAGTAGTCCCTTGTGCGTTTACATCTTTGAAAAGGTTCATTATTGATTTGGCGTTTTCAGGGTCAAGATTGCCTGTAGGTTCATCGGCAAGCAATACGAGCGGCTTTATTACCATGGCCCTGGCGATTACTATTCTTTGCTGTTCTCCTCCTGACAGGAATTGAGGGTAGTTTTTCGCAGTATGCAGTAGTTTTACTTTTCCGAGTATTTCATTTACATAACCCCGTATTCTTTTTTTATGCATGCCGCTGAATTCAAGAGGAAGGGCCACATTTTCATAAACAGTTTTATTATTGAAAAGTCTGAAGTCCTGAAAGACTATACCGACATTTCGTCTCAGGTCAGGGATTCTTCCTTGATTTAATTTACTCACTTCCCATTCAGCGACGGAAATTAGCCCGGTGTCCGGCCTCTCGGAGCAGTAGATTAGCTTAAGAAGAGTTGTTTTGCCAGCGCCGCTCGGACCGGTTAAAAAAGTTAGTTCCCCTTTATTGATAAGTAATGAGAGGTTTTTGAAAACAACTTTTTTACCGTAATATTTAGAGACATCGTTAAGAAGTATCATTTTGACCTTTATATACTAATATTCGATTGAATATATCAAAATCTTTAGTCTTATACATATCTGTATACCCGTGGTTTATCTTAGCCACACAATTAAAATAGCCTGTATACAGAACAAAATATGTGATTACGCTCACTGTAGTCTATTATTACTTGTAGTTAGGAGTTGATGGGATAGTAAGTTGTGCTTTATCTAATTCACTTATAGAGACTTAAGTATATTTAATTTGTGGAGATGTCGGCCTATTTGCTAATATATTTTAGCGGGGGATCGTCATTCTGTAGTAAAAACCACTACATATGGGAAAAGAAGTTTTTTGAATGATGTTGAACCGTATATGGATAGATCATTTGGAAACTATCTACTATTAAGAAGCACATCTATTAAGGAAAGGAGGAAAGAAGTATGTTAACAGTAAAAGAAGTCCTGAGATCGAAAAGTTCCGCTATCTGGTCTATAGGGCCGGATGATATGGTATTTCAAGCCCTTGAAATAATGGCTGAAAAAGATATCGGTTCATTAATAGTCATGGATGAAAAACAGGTTATCGGGATTTTTACCGAAAGGGATTACGCACGCAAGATAGCGCTTATGGGAAAATCATCAAAGACAACCACTGTTGGAGAATTGATGACAAAGGACATTTACACGATAACTGCGGACAAGCCAGTTGATGAATGCATGGCGCTAATGATAGCTGTACATTGTCGTCATATGCCGGCGTTTGAAAATGGAAAACTGGCGGGAGTAGTTACATTCGGTGATATTGTCAATGCAGTAATCATTGATCAGAAAACAAAGATTCAGGACCTTGAAATTTATATATCAGGCTGTGAGGCTATTGATGATAATAACTAGATTATTTCTGCATTGTCTGTATTCATTTACGTAACCAGATATTTTTCTAATGACATTTTATTCCTGTCTGCAAAATTAAGTGGCTACTACTTTCTTAACTGTAACGTCTTTTCAGTTCCATACTTATAGGGCGCTTTAAGATGGGAGTTTTTTCCTTACACTTATGCCCTGTAGGACAAAAACTGACAAAGAAATTAGCAAATTAACGATTCCTCTGTTTAGATCAATGTTGTATTCTATATGAAATTGGTTTTCTTTTAATAACTGTATAACAGATGGGAGGGAAAATGTCTTTCAGGCAAAAAAGTATTAGGCTAATAAGTCTCTGGGACGAAATTTAAAAGGATATATTTAGCAAATGGAAAAAAGAGCCAGTGAAAGAATTCCGGTCAATTTTGAAGTACAGTTTAAATATCGCAATATGTTTACTTGCGGAACATTAACTGATATTTCGGAACACGGAATGTTTATTAATACGGAAGACGTCGGTTTTCCTACTGACTGGCAAATTGAAGTAATTATCCATGATGATGAAAAGAAGTTATGTGTTGATGTTGATATCAAGAGGGTCCTTATGACCCCTGATGCATATAACGGAATAGGTGTTGAGCTTATGTACCCTTCCGAAGCGTATATCGAATTTGTAAAAAATCTCATGATTGTTTATAAGTCCTGACTTAAACCCCTTGTCATTCCCGTGATTTAAAATCAGAGTTAATTCGAATTCATGTATTATATATGCGTGATTATTATACTTTTATGTTTAATTCAGTAAGAAGAGGGATTGTTATTCAACATGACTGAAAGAAGTTCTAAATGGAAATTCAGTGTTGATCAGGGAGGTACCTTTACGGATGTAGTGGCCCTCGATCCCATGGGCGGTTTTCATACACTTAAACTCCTTTCACGATCATCTCAATACAGAGACGCGTCTATTGAAGGGATCAGGAAGATACTTGGAACAGGACCAGAAAGACCGCTGCCTGAAGACAGGATAGAAGGTATAAGGTTTGGCACTACGGTCGCGACAAACGCACTGCTTGAAAGAAAGGGTTGCAGGGTAGCACTCTTTATAACAAAGGGTTTTGCGGACCTGCTTGAAATCGGTTATCAGCGCAGGCCTGAAATATTTGACCTTTGTATAAAGAAAGCTCCCCCTGTTTATTCGAAAATTATTGAAGTAGATGAAAGAACAGATTGCAGGGGTGAAGTAGTAAAAGACTTCGATAGTGGTCCATGCCTCGAGCGGATAAGTGAGATTAACAAGGATGAAGTGGATGCCGTAGCGGTTGTTTTTATGCACTCCTGGAAAAATCCTGAACATGAATTGTTATGTGAGAGGATGCTGCTGGATGAGGGTTTTACAAACATATTTCTGTCCCACCGCTGCGTGAACCTCATAAAGATTATCAGCCGTGGGCAAAGTACTCTTATAGACGCATATCTTAGTGAAGTACTTGCCCTTTATATGAAAGACATAAAAAAAGCCACGGGAGGCATACCCATCGAATTTATGCAAAGCAGCGGAGTGCCCAGTCCGCCCGAAGCATTTACCGGCAAAAGCGCTTTGCTGTCCGGGCCCGCAGGTGGTTTGATTGCTGTTGCCGGTTTGTCCGAAGAAAAAAATATTGAGGGAGTTATTGGGTTTGATATGGGGGGTACCTCAACTGATGTGTCACGATTTGACGGTAACTTTGAAAGGATATATGAACATGAAATCGGCGGTATCCCTCTCCAGACGGAAATGTTGAATATCGTTACGGTTGCAGCTGGCGGAGGGTCCGTGTTGGGATTTGACGGGCAGAGAATGACCACTGGACCTGAATCCGCTGGAGCATACCCTGGTCCTGCATGCTATGGATTCGCTGGCCCGTTGACAGTAACCGATGCAAACCTTCTTACTGGAAGAATAGTCCCCGCATATTTTCCCAGGACATTCGGCCCTGATGGGAAATCATCACTTGATACAGGAATAGTTAAAGAAAAATTCCTTGACCTTGCTGGCGAGATAAACAATGCTATGAGTACTGAATTGAACTTGCTGGATACAGCAAACGGATTCCTCAGGCTTGCGAACGAAAAGATGGCGATGGCAATAAAGGAAATCTCTGTATCAAAGGGGTTTGACGTAAGAGATTATGCACTTGTATGCTTTGGCGGTGCTGGTGGTCAACACGCCTGCGGCATAGCCTCATTGCTTGAAATCGATACAATAATAATTCATCCACTGAGCAGTGTTATGTCTGCTTATGGTATCGGTCTTTCTCAACCCGCATGGAAGAGAGAAAAAACAATACTGAAACAATTTACAAGAGAGAACAGTGATGAACTGGCCGGTATTTTTGAAGAGATGGGTAGAGAGTTGTCTTTGAACAAACTGGAGGAAGAAAAAGAATATATAAAGAAATATAAAATAGACCTGCGTCCCATGGGTACCGAAACATTCCTGACGCTTGAGTATGGAGATTTTCAAAAGACGCTCATAAGGTTCAGTGAGCAATACCGGAGACTGTTCGGCTTTGTCCCTTCTGACACCCCCCTTGAGATAGTAAACCTTAAATTGGAGGTCAGAGAATTATCGGAGTTCTTTGCCCGCTATTCAGAAAGTCATGCACGGCCCTCTAAAATGTCGGAGCCTGTGCTTTTTCAGGAGATCAGTTATCCCGGGAAAAAAATTCAGGCCCCTGTTTATCTAAGGGAGTCTTTATCAGTAAGTGCGAAAATACAAGGCCCTGCATTTATTATAGACACAAATTCCACGGTCATTATCGATCCTGATTTTGAAGCTGAAATCAATGATAGGGGAGTGTTAAATCTAACGCGGAACAAGAGAGAAATTAATGTAACTAATGAAGATGCAGGCAGGCCCGATCCTGTGCTGCTGGAAGTCTTTAATAATCTCTTTATGGGCACTGCGACTGAAATGGGACTTGTTCTTCAAAATACCGCTCATTCTGTGAATATGAAAGAACGGCTTGATTTTTCCTGCGCTATATTTGAATCGGATGGCGGACTGGTTGCGAATGCTCCTCATATTCCAGTACATCTCGGCTCGATGGCTGATACGGTCAAGGCTGTAATTGATGATAAGGGGCCTGATATGAAGCCCGGTGATATTTACCTTTCGAATAACCCTTACCGCGGCGGCTCTCATCTGCCGGACATGACTGTAGTGTGTCCCGTATTCTCAGAGACCGGCGTGCTTATTTTCTTTACTGCAGCGCGCGGTCATCATTCTGATATAGGCGGCACAACACCAGGTTCCATGCCTCCTGATGCATCGCATATTGATGAGGAAGGTGTGCTGATAGATAGTTTTCTCCTTGTGCGTGATGGAATATTCAGGGAGGATGATTTGAAAAAACTCCTTCAGGGTCATGCATATCCGGTCAGAAATGTCTCAGAGCGTATAGCGGATATCAGGGCACAGATTGCAGCGTGTCATAAAGGTACAAGGGAACTGTTGGAGATTATTTTGAAATACGGGCTTGAAACTGTTTCAGCATATATGGAATATATCCAGGAACACGCGGAATATGCTGTGAAAAACGCTTTGCTCAAATTCATCAGTGACAATAATATTTTCCATTCAAACTTTGAAGATTTCCTTGATGACGGGACTCCAGTTAAAGCATCAGTATCAATTGACGGTGGGTCGAATCCACCTGAAACTTTACGTGCTGTGATAGATTTCAATGGGACTGGAAGTGTGCACCTTCATGATAATCTTAATGCCCCATTGTCCGTAGTGAATTCAGCAGTAATGTATGTCTTGCGGACATTGATAAAAGCCGATATTCCATTGAATAGCGGGTGCCTTAAACCCGTTGATATCTTAGTGCCCAAAGGAACGGTCCTTAATCCAGTTTATCCGGCACCGGTCGCAACAGGAAATGTTGAGACATCGCAGAGGGTCGTTGATGTACTTTTGGGCGCGTTTGGAGTGGCTGGAGCTTCACAGGGTACAATGAATAACCTCCTGTTTGAGGTTGAGGGAGAGACCCCTTATTATGAAACAATTGCAGGGGGTGCGGGTGCGGTTGAGGGTTGTGACGGCGCATCCGGTGTCCAGGTGCATATGACCAATACAAGGATGACGGACCCGGAAATCCTTGAATTAAGGCATCCCGGAGTCAGGATTGAACAGTTTACTGAAAGGGAAAACTCCGGTGGTAAGGGCAGGTTTGCGGGTGGAGACGGGGTTGTCAGGGAGATCAAATTTCTGAAACCGGCAACGGTTTCTATCTTGTCGGAAAGGCGGGTTTATGCGCCTTATGGGATGGAGGGCGGAGCGGCAGGATTGAAGGGAATTAATATTCTTAAGAAGGCTGACGGAAGTACGAAAGAGTTGGGCCATCGTGAAGTCCTTCATTTAGATAAAGATGATTCTGTGATTATCGAGAGCCCGGGTGGGGGTGGATTTGGGTGTAAGTAGTAACTGAAAAAAATTATGTATTTATGTTTACAAAGTTTATCTCTTTATTTCTAATGCTAATAGTATCATCAATATTATTGTGTTGACTATCACTCCACTCTGGTAAATAATACAAACATATATTAATTACGGCTCGATATTTAACTCATAATAGTATTTGTGTTGCGTAGCTTAGACTTTCATTTTATAAATTCCTTTTAAGTTTTTATTTTGCTTATTTAAATGATGCGGAGCTGCATTGTCTAATAAGACCTTAATTGGGTGAGGTCAGAGAGACAGCAACATAGTTGTTAAAATATATATGTTTCTGTTTACAATAAATAGACGTCACTTCATAAATATAATTTACCTGTTGATAGCTCTGCTCGGCCTGTCTGCCTGCGAGAAATTAAGCCCCTTTCCTGTTCTTGGCAATGACTCTGTCACACCTCTGATAGTAGAAGATCATAGTCAGGCCCTTGCTTATTGGGCTGAACAGGGTATACATAATGCTGTTTTAATCAATTACGATGCCCACGATGACATCCGCCGAATTCCTGAGTCTAAAATATCCAGTCTGAAAGATATTTATTGGAGCCGGGACTGGGAGGGTTTTAAGGAAGCAGACACTGTAGCTGATTCGGGACTCTATAATGTCGGCAGCTGGATTTATGCGGGCGCCCGTCTGGGTGTTATCAGGGAAGTATTCTGGGTTGTTCCTCAAAAACTGTTTCCTTTGCAAAACGAAGAGCATACTCTTCAGCAGTTCCTCAAGTCCATACGTTTCAGCGCTGACGACATTGAGACCTTTCGCATGCACAACAATCAGTTCAGAGGTTCCTTTCGGGGCACCCCCTTTACTATATGCAGTCCGGAGTCGCTCCCAACTATCAACGGACCTCTGCTGTTGAGTATTGACACTGATTTTTTCCCACTATATTCAGATGAATACCAGATGCACTATCTTGAAGCTCTGCACAGAATCTTCACATCTCTGTTCAGTAAGAAGTACTCAATACAGGGTGCGGCAGTCAGTTACTCTGTTAATGGTGAATATCTTCAGCCGCATCTCAGATGGGTAGCTGATACAGCGGCCATGATAATTGAAAAGCCGGAAATTATCGAACATAAGGTTCCAGACATTCTCAGACTGAAGCTGCAATTGGATAATGCATACCGGGTTGCTGATGCTTCCCGCATGTTTAGGTACGCGGCAAGTTATACTTCGAGTTATACGGATCCTTCTGTACTGCTCTATACATCTTTTGCCCATATGCTTAAAGGAGACACGGACATGGCGTACGAGGTTGCTATGGCAAGCTGCAAAATGGACAAACGGTACTGCGCTGGTCTGCCTTATATCGGAAATTTGTATTTCTTGAGGGGAAAGACGGCAAAGGCAGTAAGATTTTTCAAGGGAGGTTTTTCAGCAGACCCTGAGATGGAGAATGGCCTTTTCTGCCTTGCTCATTGCTTAAGTGACACAGGTAATTTAGAAGAAGCAATCGCTTATTACAAAAGGGAAGTGGAACTGAATGGTTCATTCCCGGCAGACTTTTTGATCTTTGAGACATTTCTCCTGTCCGGTGACCGGAGTAAAGCAATGGATGTCCTGAAGAATGCGGTCAGCGGTCTTGTAAATAATTCATATGCAGAAGTACTTGATGGGAGGGAAGCAAAGGCCATCTATTCTGCAATTGATTATTCCGAAAAAGAAGGTTTGACAGATCTGCTGAAAACTCTTCAAAACAACCCTGCGGTCAAGAATATGTTCATTAACTATCCCCGAAACTGAGAGATTTGAAAATATCGAATCATAGGTTAATTCCCCATTTTTTAAAAGGTGTTTGTCTGATAATTAAAACAATTTTCCCTATTCAGAATAAATCCATTAAGTACGATAAGAAGAGTATGTGAAAGAGGATATGGTTTTGTAGAGACATTAAATAATTAGGGGTTTTCAAATATTCAGTAAACGAAAAGGAAGAGATTATGAAAACAAAAGAAAAAGAAATATTGCTTGAAACAGGGACCAATGAATTTGAGATCCTGGAATTCTATATCGAAGAGAAGCAAGCAGATGGAAAAGGTACAGAACGTAATTTGTTCGGGATGAATGTTGCCAAGGTTATGGAAGTTATTGAGTCCCCGAATCTGGAAATTAAAGAGTATGCAGTGAATCCCTGTTTTCTGGGAACTATCCCATTGAGGGACATGGTTTTACCGGTCATAGACTTAAGTGTCTGGCTGGGTCTGGATAGGGCCAAACATGATTACGAGAATATTATCGTTACTGAATTCAGTCAGTCGATACAGGGGTTTTTAGTTTCAGGTGTTGTAGAAATTCAGAGACTGAACTGGCAAGACTTGATTCCTCCCGGGGAGTTTATAAGGCGTATGAATACCAACTCCATAACCGGGGTGGTGGATAAAGGGGACTATTTTATCCAGCTCCTTGATCTTGAGCATATTGTATCTGACCTTAACCCTAAATCCGCTGAAGATCTATGGGAAACGACAGTTAAGTCATCAACGGAGTACAGGGCTTTAGTGGTTGAAGATTCACCAACCATTCAGGACATGCTCGATAAAAATCTTAAAAAATCAAATTTTCAGGTGAAACTTGTAGATAATGGGGAAGAAGCATTAAAATTTCTGACGGATATTAAGGAACAGGCAAAGGCGGAAAATAAGAAGGTCAAAGATTTTCTGGAAGTCGTGATTAGTGACATTGAAATGCCATTATTGGATGGCTTTACTCTTACTAAGAAAATAAAAAATGATGAAGAACTCCAGGACCTTCCCGTTATATTGTATTCTTCAATTATCACAGATGAACTCCGGCACAAAGGTGAATCTGTTAAAGCGGATGTTCAGATTGCGAAGCCTGAAATGAACAAGATGGCGGAAATGGCAATAGATTTGATTGAAAAGCAATGTCCATCAGTAATATTAGAGTAAGGGGAACATGGACTTTAATGAAGATGTAAAGATAGTAAGTACCTTTATAGAGGAAACAACGGACCACCTGACGGAAATTGAACAGGGCATTTTATTGCTGGAAAATAAGAGCCGGAATATTGAAGACGAACTTGTTCATTCCATGTTCAGGGCGGCCCACTGCATAAAAGCAGGAGCGAATTTGTTGAAATTTCGAAATATAGAAGTGCTGTCACATGAGCTGGAAAACACGTTGCAAAAATTGCGTCTGCAAAAAATGGATTTAACTAAAGATGTTGTCGATGCTTTTCTGAACGGAATCGATAAAATAGAAGAAATGGTCAATGATCTTAAACAGAGCTATAAAATTAGTTGATTGTAAATTGATTTATTGGATTAGTTAAATTGAACAAACGTTCCCCCAGGGCATAATTCATTTTTTTCTCCAAAGTAATATAGACTTAAGATTCCCCCCCCAATTGCCGATAAAGCAAGGTAATCTGATTAAATAGATTTATGATTTGGGGATAAAAACAAAATAAAAGTTTTTAGTGAGGGGGATTTATGAAGGAGAATTTGAAAGCAGGTGACGTATCTCTAAGAAGTAAAATAATGTACATGCCTCTTTTTATCATTTTTATTACATTCGCTGCTATCGGGATTGTTTTTTCAAACATGGTAGTCACAGAACCGAAAGTTCTGCTTATTATGTTTGGCATTCTGTTATTTAGCTTTATCTCACTTACGTTGTTCCTTAATAGAATATCCCAGAGTATAATCAGGCGTTTGACACGTTTGCACAAGGCCTTTGCTAAACAGGCAGAAGGTGATCTGACATATGATGTTTTTGTGACATCAAGGGATGAATTGTTTTATCTGGCCAAGGCATATAATAAAACCAACTCTCGTCTCAATGAAATGATAAACAATATAAGTTCCCATTTGTCTACACTGACAAGTGCATTAAGTGAACTCTCACAGAACTTTCAGGAGATAACAGGGAATGCGATAACCCAATCCGAAATGACCGCTCAGTCCGCAATAGCAATGGAAGAACTCACAGCATCATTTCATGATGTTGCGCAGAATACGACGAGTGTAGCCGAATTCTCTAAACAGGCTGATACACATGCAAGTGAAGGAGGTCAGGTTGTAGCCGGGACCATCGACGGGATGAGCAGGATATCCCAATCAGTGAACGAATTTTCAGAAACCATCAGGACACTGGGAGGCAGGTCGGAGCAGATAGGAGATATTATAAACGTAATAAATGATATAGCCAGTCAAACGAACCTCCTTGCTCTCAATGCTGCAATTGAAGCGGCACGGGCTGGTGAACAGGGAAGAGGTTTTGCGGTAGTTGCGGATGAAGTGCGAAAGTTGGCAGAGAGGACAACGGTAGCGACCCATGAAATAGGGGACATGATCAAGGGTATTCAGGAAGATACCGGCAGGGCTGTCGAGTCTATGGAGGCAGGGACAAAAGATGTTGAACTTGGAGTCAGTATGGCCAACCAGGCGGGCGGGGCCTTAAATGAAATAGTAAAATCAATTCAACAGGTGTCCGATATGGCCTATCAAATATCGACTGCCGCAGATGAACAGTTATCTACTGGAGAAAACGTCTCGGTAAGTATCGATACAGTCGCAAGTATATCAAAAGAGACTGCTGATGCGATTCAGGTATCCACAGAATCTACAAAAGAACTGGATGCAATGGCCCATCAACTTCAGCAACTTGTGGGCGATTTTACTCTCAGGAGTGGAGATAGCAGTGAGGTGAAAATTCTTGAGCTGAGTGATGCTGAAAATGATCAGGACCGTTTTTCTCTAGCTCAGGGCGCATAATTTGTTCATAATAAATTCTTTGCCAGACAGGAATGCCGGATCTGCCGAGGGCAGGTTTGAAACCTGCCCCTACGATATATTATTAATGGAAATCAATAATATCAGCCAAAATCAATTTCATTAATAAGAGGGGATTATGGATTAAAACCGGTCACAAATACTTCTCAGGTTCTATCCCCCACTGTTGGGGTGATTCACAACCTGTAATAGTTTTAGCATACTTTCCACCTAGCTGATTTGAAAGATCAATATCAAACGGCTTGATAAACCTGTCTGATTTTTTGTTATAGACTGAGCGCACAATTGGAGTCAGGATCTTATTTTCATCATGATTGAGAACGACACAAATTAATCCGTTTGACAGACTCACAAGTGATCCTACAGGATAAATGCCCATACAACGGATAAATTGTTGGACCAGTTCTTTGTTAAAGTGAAACTCACTCCATTCAAGGAGCTTCTTTAATGTGTTTATGGGTAAGATGGCTTCTTTATAGCATCTGTCAGAAGTAATGGCGTCATAAACATCTACAATGGCTGCCATTTGGCCGAATATGCTGATCCGTTCACCTTTTAAGTTATTTGGGTATCCCGTTCCATCAAAGCGTTCATGATGATGGGCGGCAACGTACATTGAGGTTTCACTTATTCCTGAAGTCTGCTCGATAATATCACAACCATACTCCACGTGCCTTTTTATCTCTGTATATTCATATTCAGTTAATTGCCCCGGTTTAGTTAGTATTTCAATAGGCACATTTATTTTACCAACGTCGTGCAGTAATCCGCCGACTCTAATTGCTTTTACAGTATCATGATCATATCCAAGGTGTTTGGCAAAGGCAATCATCAGCACCCCAACGCTAACGGAATGATAAAACGTATATTCATTTATTGTCTGAATTCTACCAAGACTCAATAGAGCACTCTGATTTAAAAATATTGAATCAATTATTTTTTCGACAACATTATCTACTTTTTCTATTTCCAGCTGCCTGCCGAGTCTTACATCTTCCATTATTCTTTGGACAGTTTTCTTTGCCTCTTTCTTGACCTTTTTTGCCTTGGCAATCTCTTCTTTCGCGGGAACACGTGTGTTATTCTCTTTTTTTGGTTCTATAACCTGGTTGAGTTCTGTTTCAATTTCCTTATCAACCTCTTCCCGTGTCGGAGCATCAGCAACATCTGTTCCATTATCTGTGTCTATATAAACTTCTCGGATGCCAATATCAACAATTTTCTTGATAGCCTTTGCATAACTGATTTTCAAGCTCTTTGTCAGGAAAGGGTGCTCTAGCCAGCCACAGTTAAAGTCATTGATAAACATGCCTGGTTTCAATTGATCAACATTGATTTTCTTAACCATGATTGCTCAAACAGACTAAACTGTACAATTTAAGGATTTTTAATTCAGCCACATTATCTCCCTTAATGCATATATTTTGTTTCGGTTACTTCAAAATATAACTTTAATAACTCATTGTTTTATTATAATAACCTTATAGTTTTTTCAGTTAATGAATAACAATATTGACTTCAGTTTTTGTTACCGTTTGAGTTGTTACATTAAGAGGAAATAATTAGATTTAAATGGTCACGATGAAGGATTTGATCCTGGACTCAATTGAGGCTGTCCTGACCTTTTTAGCCTTTTGGGCAAGGACAGCCTCTTTTCTTAATCGTTGCGGTTGTGCAGGCCGCATTCTTTTTTCTCAGGTTCTTCCCACCACCAGCGGCCGGCACGAATTTCTTCGCAGGGCTTTATCGCCCGGGTGCAAGGCGCGCACCCGATTGAAGGAAAATCAATGTCGTGTAATTTATTGTAAGGGACATCGTTTTTTCTTATATACTCCCATACTTCCTCGTCTGTCCAATCTTCCAGGGGATTAATTTTTATTATATTGTTTAAGTGATCATTTTCTACTTTTTTAATTTCAAAGCGAGTAACGGCCTGTTCCTGTCTTAACCCGCATATCCAGGCATCAAGGTCCTTCAGTTTTTCCAGTAAAGGTTCTATCTTTCTTATGCGGCAGCATAATTTCCTTAAGTCTGTGCTTTCGTAAAAGGGATTGAGTCCATGGTTTTTAACCATTTCCTGAACTTTATTTTTATCAGGGAAACATACTTCAATATTGATATTATATCTTTCCCTGATTCTATCCATTAGATCATAAGTTTCCTGATGCAGTCTTCCCGTATCGAGAGTGAATATTTTAACCTCTGGATCTATTCTCACGGCCATATCCATCAGGACTACATCTTCTGCACCAAAACTTGAAGCTATCGCAATCCTATCACCAAAGGATGTTAATGCCCATTTCAAAGTATCCTCTGCTGTTGCATGTTTAAGATCTAAGTACTTCTGAATATCGTTAACTGTTAGTTGCATTGTTTAGTTCTCCTTTTCTTGTTCAACACCCACTGTCTGATTGCTTGTGTCTTTGATCTGTTGAGTCCACCGACTTATGAAACCTACGATCTTCAGTTGTTGTTACACTGATGCAGTTTCACGTAGCGACAGCGGGATTTCTTTATGCGTAAGCAGATAAAGTCCTAGATGACCATCATTCGTAATGTCGAATGTCAGCGTCTCACGAAGAAGAAGTGAAACCGTATATGCCAGCTCTTCCATTTTCTCCCAGATGTGCTTCATTGATCTTTCCTCCACATCATACAGTTCCAAAATGTCAATGATATCGTCTATCTCAGCGGTGTTATAACTCTCAAGTAGAAAACGGTCCTTTACGACAGATGAATCATTGTTTGCTTTCTTTTTTGCGTTTGTTATCTGAAATTTCAGTCTCTCGAGGCAAAGTCCATAAATTTTTATTTCTTCCATATCGGCTAACACTCCTTGTTTCAATTTTATTGTTTATCTTCGCAAGGTACATGCCAATGAAAAAAAGCTGAAAAAATGGCATGTCGATTCCATTAAGGATAAGATACTTGATTAATATATAACCAGGCTATATATTTTATAAACAATAAATGAGGATTTAGAAAACTTGAAATCACAAATTGTGATTTCAAGTTGGGGAGGACACAGGGCAACGCCTTATGCTTTTACCGAACAGGGAATTGCTATGTTATCCAGTGTATTGCGAAGCAAGCGGGCCATTCAGGTAAACGTCGAAATTATGCGTGCATTTGTCCGTATCCGCAAAATGCTTGTTTCAAATGCGGCGCTTGCTCGTAAGTTGAAAACTCTGGTGAGATGTAATCTTTAGGAAAATTATTAGGTATATAAGTCAGTGGGGTCACCCGTTAAAGTTTGTTATCTTTAAATTTTTCTGGCGGAGCAGATTTGAAACGGTTATCGTTGGATATTGTATTTCCAGAAATTGAGTACTTTATCTGCTTATGAATGGAATTTGATGCTTGAAGAAAACCTCACTAACACTATTATTGTTATTCAAGTTAGAGTAAATCTTTCTTTCTGTCCTCGAATTCTTCTTTGTTTATTTCTCCTCTTGCATATCTTTTCTTTAAAATATCTAAAGCTGATTCTTGAGATTTGTATCCATGGTTTTTATTTGCAGATAATATTACCCAACGTACAAGAAAAATAATACCTGTAATTACAGCAATCCAAAAAGACAGCATAATGATAGGAAAGAACCACCCCATACCTTGCCCCCACATCATCCAAGGCCCCATGCTGTAACCCTCATCAGGTCCATGAGCATAAGCTATAGTCCAATTTGAGAGGAATGATACCAATGCTAAACCTAATGTAATGTTTTTCATTTTTTCACCTCGTTAGTTTATTAGCCCTTCTCCACCTTATAAAGGAGACAATAGTTACTACTAATAATATCGCAAGTGCCGGTAAAAGTATAAAATCTAAATATGGAATGAACGCACTTAACCCAATTGCTCCAAGAATCACAACGAGCAATGGAGTGAAGCAGCAAACTGCAACAAGCATTGTGCTGATAACTGATGCAATAAATTTAATTTTATTTTGGTTCATAATAAGTTAATGATTCCTACTTACATTATAAACCCTAAACCTAAGTACGGAGTCAAGGGGCTGTTCATAACATGCAAAGCTGAAGATTATAGGATGGACTTCCCCCGATTTGATGGACACGCCAATTAATAATAGACTAAAGTCCGCACTTCTCTATTTGTTTTTATGAGTGAAGATTTCATGTGGAAATAATTCATTTCAAACTGTCACGATGAAAGATCTCATCCCATTAAATTCGTAATTCGTAATTGATAATTTATAATTGATTCTCCCTGGTCTCAATTGTGGGCGCGCGCCCGGAATTGGTAATGATTTGTGATTTGTTTCGGAATTAATACTCTTGGTATTGCAATATTAATTATATCTACAAAAGCTGTGCCGCCTGTTCAGCCAAAGCCGACCTAGCACTTGTCTTCAAATTCAGATAACAAAAATTCTCTTCCTGTATAAAGTTATTGATCAGATAAGCAAGTCCATTTGAAGCAGCATCCAGAAACGGTGAATCAATCTGTTCAAGGTCGCCCGTAAAAATGGCCTTTGTTCCTTCTCCACACCTGGTGATTATCGTCTTTACATCAAGCGGCCTCAGGTTCTGGGCCTCATCAATTATGAGATAACGCCGAGGAAGACTCCGTCCCCTTATGTATGTAAGAGGCTCTATGTGTACAAGATCGGATTCAATTAAATAGTCGGAACTCTTATAATCGTTTTCTTTCTCTTCCACATGTTCATCGGATGTCCCGACAATGACATCCAGATTGTCGTAAATAGGCTGCATCCAGGGAAGCAGCTTCTCTTTTAAATCACCCGGCAGAAAACCAAGATCGTTTCCGAGAGGAACGATCGGCCTGCCGACAACGACCTGTTCAAATTTGTGCGCGTATTCAGACGGGGCTTTGTCATGCATCGACTTCGTGCAGAGATGCAGTCCTGCGGCAAGAGCCAGCAGTGTCTTGCCTGTTCCCGCCCTTCCTGTAAGCGCTACAACATCAATCTGATGTGAGAGCAGGGCGTCTATGGCGCATTCCTGTTCGATATTTTTTGGTGCAATGCTCATGATAGAGCGCTGTCTTCTTATCATTTCCATTTTGTCTTTACCATATACCCTGAATATCTGATCACCAGTCTTCAGGTATCTGGCGGATGTGATGTCTTCAGGAGCGGTATCGCCTTCAATGATGCTGCCGTATCTCTGGAATACGGTTGTCTTGTCTTTAAGGTAATCCTGAGTAATAAGCCCGAGTGAATCCGCCTTGATCCTGACAGACGTGTCCTTTGATACAAGAATGACCGGATGGGCCCCGTTTGTCTTTTTTGCAATTGAAAGCGCTGCGGAGATTATCTTGTTATCATTGGAATGAACGGGCAGCGTATTCGTGTCTTCGATCATTACGCGGACGGTCCCGTTTTCAGGGAGCTTCACGCCTTTAGAGAGGTTGCCCTTCTCTCTAAAAGAATCTATGAGTCTTAAAGTCTGGCGTGATGAATAAGGGATCTCTCCATTGCCCCTCTTTAATTTATCGAGTTCCTCAATAACGGTAATCGGTAGAACGACATCATTGTCATCAAAATGTAGAATGGCATCAGGATCGTGTATCAGTACGTTTGTGTCCAGAACATAGATTTTTTTCATTCTATCCTCCTTATTGATAAAGAATGTGAGTGTCTGAGTATTGTATTTTGTAATTGTACAGTATATCCGATATGTTTTTGTTGAGTAACATTCTACTTTCTTATCGGTATTTTAAAGTGAGACATTTAGCAGGGGAATATATTATAGTGATATATGTTTCAGCAAAATCTTCTTTTTGAACATGATGAAAACAGTCTGAAAGAGTATCTCCAGGGAAAAACAGGAAAACGAATTTCTCTTGTTATTACGGACAATTCGACAAGTATGCTTTCTCTTAGAAGCAAGAACAGGTGCCTCTTTCTAAGGCTCCATAAAATGTTTCTTTCAGCAGATAAAACTGTCCTGGATGAGATCGCCGGTTTTATGAAAAACACAAAGGTGAAGACCCCTGGAGTAAGAGATTTTATCAGGCAGAATAAAAACAGGCTTAAAAAAGTCACTCCCAGAAAAATCAATATCCAAATGCAGGGGGAATGCCACGATCTTCGCGATATGTATTGTTCGATAAATGAGGAGTATTTCAATGGGAGGGTTTCAGCATTGATTACCTGGGGCACAAAAAGGCCCTTGCGCGCTGCAGCGAGAAGGACGCTTGGAAGCTACAGCAGTTATAATCGTTTAATCAGGATTAACCCACAGCTTGATTCACGCAGTGTTCCGAAGTTTTTTCTTGAGTTTATTGTATATCACGAAATGCTCCATGCTGATATAGGTTTAAAAATGAAGAACGGAAGGCGATTGTATCATGATGGTGAGTTTAAAAAACGCGAGAAGATGTTTAAGAACTATAAGCGTGCCATAGACTGGGAAAATAAGCGATGGTAACAGTCTCTGTTTAACGGTAGTTGATCAGTCTTCAATCTCTTTTTCATACAATTCCCTTTCAGGTTTTTCTTTTCCTAATCCAAATCTTTTGTATATAGATTCAGCAAAGAGATAGTCCAGATGCCCGATAGAATCAGGGTGATGTCCAAATACCTTCTCCCATATGTCCCAGCGTTCCATGCAGAAATATATGAAACTATCTTTATTTATATGTTTTAAGAGTTCACTATAAAGAGACTTATACATGCAGAGCCTCAGTGGTTTTACATAGCGCATTTTAGCATCGTCACCCAGCACCATCTCCGTGCAGGTCAGTCTGCTGTCGGGATAGTTGTTTTCAATTTTCTTCTTCATCTCAGGATTAAAGCGGAGACTCCCTATGGAGATCCATGCAACATTGTCGGGGTGGACGGCATCAAATACACGTTCAACAAGGATTGCATAGTTTCTTTCCCAGCCTTCATGAAAAATCATAGGATCGAAATGCAGTCCAATAAGGTATCCGGCTTTTACACATTTACTTATAGCCTCAAGCCTTCTTTCAAGAGGGGCTGTCTTGTGTTCTTCTGTTTTGGTGATGTGCTCAGAATTCAGTGACCAGGAAATAACGGTATTTCGATGATCTTCAATATTTAGAATGGAGTCAATGCAATCGGACTTTGTCTTAAGCTCGAGGACGGCATTTTTGAGTCCTGAGAATTCCCTGATTAATTTTGCCGCCTGTCCAGTTTCGGTTTCGAGTGCAAGGCTGTCACCGAGTTCCCATGTGCCGATTCGGAACAGTCTCCATGGCTGTTTTTCGACTTTCTCTCTTACTTCATCCATGATCTTATTGATATCGGTTACTACCTTTGTTGCCCCGTCAGTCAGATAGTTCTGGAGAAAGCAGTATGAGCATTCGAATGGGCAGTTATGAACTGATTTCAGCACATGAACTCTGCAACAGATATATTTTTTATTAAAGGTCGCGCACGTATCCATTGCTTCGCCCTTTATTAAGACCGGACGTATCTCTTTTTTCCCGTCTTTGAAATGTGTTGCTTTATTGCTCATTATTGCCTGGATAGTATGTGTTATTTTTTAATAAAGAAATGTATTGTGAATAAATTACTTAAAGTTCGTTGAGAGTCTTTTCTATCGCATCTTTAATCTCTTGTGATTCCAGTTTCTTCAGTATTTCTGTCCATTTTTTCGGGTCACGGACTTCAATGCCTATATCCAGCTTTTTGTTTTCAAGAGACCTGTCCCAGTTAATCGAGATATTACCCGGCAAATTAAGATCTTCAATGACACTCCCTATTTTATCGTTTGTCTCTGAGAGAACAGGGTAGCGCATCATGTAAATGTACTTGCGAATTTTATCTGTTTTGTCCCGCGGACTGAGAGAGGATTCCAGGATTTCATTTATTTCCGAACCTGAAAGAAAATCATTAATGTCCTTCCTGTGCAATTTAAGGTAATCTTTCAAGTTCGAGGCTATTTCATCAAGTATCGAGGCCGTAAGTTGAATAGTGGATTTCCATTTAATTATCTGCATCAGGAGATCCAGTGGATGATAAGACAGATTTAATACCTGTTTTAATGAAAACTTTTTGTCATGGCAAAAAAGCTTCAGTTCCCTTGGAAGATTGTTAATGCGTTCACATTCCTGCAGGAAATCGCTATGGGGCTTGAATTCAAATGGTATGCAGAGTGTATGTAGTAGCCATGGCTCTGGTGCGTTCAACGATGATGCGAAATGGAGGAATTGTATTTTATTGATAGTGCTCGCCTCTATGTCCTGCCTCTTGTTGCAGAGGATCAAGACGATAATATCTGTAACAGGTGTGTTTTCAGCCAAAACAGTCGCACGGATCTTATCGGTCCGGTTCTGGTTTGCATGCTGAACTCTTTTCTTGCCGTCAACCAGCTGGAGTCTGCCTTTGTTATCTTTATAAACAATAATGGGATAGAGTATCCCCAATGAATCGAATGAGCTTATGTGGCATGTCTGACCGGGGCATGATTCGAATAGGAAATTTCTGGAGGAGAAACGGCTGTCATCAATAAGAACATCACTAATATTGATATCTTGAATAGACATAGTCTATATATTTTACACAAATACGCCTGATTTGGATATTCAAAATCAATAATTGTCTCAAAACTCTGTTTTATCTGTAAGACGATAATGATGCAAGTATTTCTTCACATTCTTTTGTATCTTCAGATTTATCTCTTTTTTTATAACCCTGGATGAGAATAATTAGTTTTTTTTCAAGGATATTAATGATTTTTTGGCGGTATACAGGGTCAGGTTCGTTTATGAGTATCCTGTACAAAGATGTAACTCTAAATCTGTCCATTGCCTTATATTTGGACGATAGCTGGTCTTTGTGCCCTCCGTATTTTATAACTGACATGACAGGATCAAGTCCGACCGGGTGGTGTCTGGATATCTTGAGCCAGAGGTCGTAATCTTCACAAACCGGGAGTTCTTCATCAAAATTGCCGTATTGATCAAGTAGTGATTTTTTGAGCAGGACCCCTGAAGGTGAGACAAGGCATCTTTCGAGTGATGCCTCCCAGATCCAGCCTTCCGGTTTCTTGTGATGTTTGCAGGAATTTACCCTTTTCCCGTTTCTTATCCATATTTCATCTGATTGCAGTATCTCGTAAAAGGGGTATTTGTCGAGATATGCAAGCTGGTTTTTTAGTTTGTTCTTTTCCCAGCTATCGTCAGAATCAAGGAAAGTGATCCACTCTGTTTTGACTGCTTTTATACCCTTGTTTCTTGCTGCTGACGGACCCGAATTTTCAGTAAGAAATATGCAGGTTATTTTATCTCTATATCTTTTCAGTATTTCGACTGTGTTGTCTGTCGATGCGTCATCGACTACGATTATCTCTTCCGGCAGGCAAGACTGGGACAATATGGAATCAATAGCCCTCTGAATTTTATCTTCACGGTTATAGACCGGGACGATTGCGGTTATGGAGGGTTTTATATCAAGAAAGCAAAACAGGCCTTTTGTCTTCTCCACAAAAAGCTTGAGATTATTTTGGAAATTTTCTTTTGTGTTATGGTCTGAATAATCCGTGCCGAACTTTATGCTGTGAAAACTTATATCCGTTTGATTGAAAACCTTTGCCTGGGCGTAACACTCCATATCAATCGCATCATGATTCTTCCAGGTTTCCGGAATATTACCGATCACTGCTTTTTCAACACTGATCAGAGAATTGATGTTTGAGATATTATCAGTGCAGGGAACAGGGAGTCTCATGTCGAGTTCAAGTTTATCACCGGCTTCGTTTGAAACAGCAAGGGGCCTGAGCCATTTCCCGGTGGAATGTCTCCTGTCCGTTATGCCGCATGTTCCAATATTAAGCACAAAAATCGGGTCGAGATTGTCACGTATCCAGATCGCCGCTTCTTTGCTTGCTTTAAGACTCATACCGGTTATCAATACAAGAATGCCGGACTCCTGGTCCATTGCCCCGGACTTTAGTGCTGCAAGAGTATGTACAGGAATGTTACGGGCGGTGAACCATTCTTTCGGTATTTCTTTTTTAAGGGCGGCTGTGATTACAAGCTGGATGTCATTGATTTTTGATTTTATCATATTAATCTATTGAATTTTAACTGATTTTGCATTTGTACTCAATTATTAATTATTGTCTGTGTATAAACTCGATTTGCTTGTCTGTCATTCCGGTAGTCCTTAAGCCGGAATCCAGTCTTTTCAATACCTCTGTCCAGTTTCTGGGGAGTATTATACATGTTAATTGCCAGACAAAAGCAATTAACATGTATATCACTAATAATTTATAATACTGACACATAAGTTGCTCATAACATTGAAGGTATTAGCCTCTTTTTAGTAAATTTACTTGACCAATATGTATATTTCTGAATATACTTTCTTTGGACAGGGCTGGAATCGCTTAGAAATATTAACTTCCGGCAAACCGATTGTTTGACTATTGGTAGATCGTACTATTGTATTACGATGATGAGCAAATACCCAATTGGATAGTACTACAATGAAATAGCCAGATTAATTTAGCCAAGTCTTAAACTATGACGCAAAAACATTAAGTTAATAAATAAAAGTGAAAAATGGAAGTTAAATATAAAGCTATAGATTTGTTTTGCGGTATTGGCGGTCTTTCTTATGGTTTGAAAAAATCAGGAATTAATATCATAGCAGGTATAGACATAGATGAAAGCTGCAAATATGCTTACGAGGCCAACAACGCGCCATTTATAAGTAAAAGTATTTCAGATGTTTCTGTGAAAGAACTAAATAAGCTATACGAAGGAAGTGATATTAAAATTTTAGTGGGATGCGCCCCTTGTCAAACGTTTTCAACACATACGCAGAAAGATCCTAATCGGTACAAATCTCAGAAATGGCGTTTGCTAGATGATTTTGCAAGTAAAATAAGGGATGTGCATCCTGATATAGTATCAATGGAAAATGTTCCTCAATTAGTTAAATACGGTGTTTTTAAAGATTTCATAACAGTTCTAAAAGAAAACGGATATTTTGTTTCTTATGAAGTTGTTTATTGTCCTAATTATGGAATACCTCAAAATAGATCTAGGTTGGTTTTATTAGCATCCTTGCTTGGAGAAATAGAACTACTTCCTAAAACACACACCCGTCAGAAATATAAAACAGTTCGGCAAACAATAGGGAAGCTTGTCAAAATTAAGGCGGGTGACACTTCATTAAAGGATGCTATGCACAAAACATGGAACATGGCAGATATAAATTTAAGACGTATCAAACAGTCAAAACCAGGGGGGTCATGGGAAGACTGGGATGAAGAGTTGTTAGCAAACTGTCATAAAAAAGAATCTGGCAAAACATATAGCTCGGTTTATGGGCGTATGAAGTGGGATACTCCGTCACCAACAATCACAACTCAATTCTATGCATTTGGAACTGGGAGATTCGGCCATCCAGAGCAAGACAGAGCATTATCCTTAAGAGAAGGAGCACTTTTACAAACTTTTCCTATGAGATATAAGTTTTTTGCAAAAGATGAAGAAATATATGTAAAACGAATTGGGAGGCATATTGGCAATGCAGTACCTGTTAGATTAGGCGAAATAATTGGGCGTAGCATAAAAAAACATATAAGGGAATTCTATGGGAAGCAATAATCAAGAACGTGAATATAAAATGGAAATTGATCCCAAGATTTTACGTTTATTGGGGCCAAATTTGTATACAAATATATATTATGTTCTTGCTGAATTAATTGCTAATGCATACGATGCAGATGCAGAGAATGTTTATATTATTTCGGAACCTGATCGCATTATAGTTGAAGATGACGGCGTGGGTATGTCATATGATAAGGGCATAAAAAAGTATTTAAATGTTGCTGAAGAAACTCGTAGTACTAAAGAAAATTCATATACATCAAAGTTTACCCGTAGAATAATGGGACGAAAAGGGGTTGGTAAGTTGTCAGCGCTTTCTGTTTCTGAAAGAGTACTTGTTAAAACAATAATTGATGATAACAAGTCTGGATTTGTTCTAGTAAAGGAAATTGATAGGGACGGATTGTTAGAATCATTGCCTGATGAAGATATTGGGTTTGTTAAAAATGTAGAAGATCATGGGACATCTATTATTATGGAAGACCCGCGATATGTTTTAAATAAGACAAGAGGTGCGATTAAAAAGAATTTGCTTAAAATCTTTCCACTGATAAGCGAGAACTTTATTATACATATCATTGTTGATGGAAAAGAAATTGATACTATAGACAATTTCGACAAAGAAATGATTTCGCAATTGGGATGTTTAATAACATTAGGTAACGATTTTCGTAGCCGAACAGAACACTTTACAAACGACTATCCTGAAAAAGCAAAATCATTATTGAAAACAATTGACTCAAAAAAAGAGCAACTCACTTTAAACAATAGGAATGGCGAAGAAAAAAAATATGAGCTTGTGATAGAAGGCTGGATTGGTGCATATAGGTCTACTCGTGGTAGAAAGGACTCTTATGAAGACTTTCCAGATAATTTCATTTCAATATTTTCAAATCAAAAACTAGGGGAATACAATATTTTGCCTTTAGTTGGTAAAAACAAATTGAATGAAGTATACATAGTTGGACAATTACATGTTGATTTATTTGAAGAGACGGAATTGCCTGACATGGCATTAAGCAATAGACAAGGATATAAGAACGATGATAAGAGATATCAAGTTGTTATTGAATATGTTAGGAATGTGTTGTTAGAAGATATACTGAATCTAAGAACTTTATATGCTGAATATAAAAAAGAAATTAATACAATAGAAAAAATAAGAAAACATAAGGAAGTAGAAGGTAAGTTAAGGGGAAAAGTTGATAAATATAGAAAGCAAATAGCAGAGAATACAATAGAAAAACTTAGAGCTGTTGCAGGCAAAAAAGCAATAGAAAAGCCCGATATGATTAAAGCTATTATTGAAGAGCAAGCAAATGCCCTCCTCCCAATTGTTGGATTGAAAAATATAGTTGATGTTCAAAAGAAAAAGATACTAGTTAGCCATGCAAGTAAGGATAAAGATTTGGCAGATGTTATCTATGCCATGTTACTTTTTAACGGGGTTCCTTCTGAAGATATTATTTATACAAGTTCAGAAGATCAAGAAGCTAGGATTCCTGATGGGATAGGGGTTTTCGAATATTTGCGAGATTTTTTCATTGAGAGTTATTCTAAACAAGGGATTTATGTTGTTTTTATCACGAGTCAGCAAATGGAAGAGTCTTGGGGAGCTGTGCTTGAAGCTGGAGCGGGATGGGTTACGAAAATTGAACATAAATTATTCAATATCGAAGGATACAAACCACAAGCACCTCTTGATGTCGCACCACCTTGGCATACAACTATCAGGGATAAAGGTGTGCTTTTCATGACCCCTGTTGAGTGGGATAAATTCGCTGTTAAAATTGAAAGAATATGTGATGAATTAGGTTATAAAAAAAGAGACCGAGAAACTAATAAGAAAGAACTTGAGCGATATTTTACAATAAAAAAATAAATATATTGCCTTAGCCCAGAGGGATATATGGTAGACAGGCTTACCCCAGAGCAAAGGCATCGTTGTATGTCAAATGTAAGGGGAAAAGATACGAGTATTGAAAAAATGTACGTTCGTCACTTCACATAAAGGGATTTGGATTTAGGAAACATGTCAAGGCTCTTCCCGGTAAACCTGACATAGTTTTTCCTAAAGAGAAGCTGGCTGTATTTATAGACGGCGACTTCTGGCACGGTTACAGATTCCCTGTCTGGAATCACACACTCTATGAATTCTGGCGTAATAAGATAAACAACAATCGGAAGCGCGACCAGCGCACTTTTGCAAGCTCCGAAGAATGGGATGGACAGTTATACGAATCTGTCAACACGCCATTGAGAAAAATCTTGATTCTACAATAAAAAGTATAATATTAACGCTTCATGAACTTAGAATTGCTAATTGTAGTAAGCAATAAGACGACTCCCTGCTATCATGTATCAGCAACCATTGTTTCGTTCCTTTCTACAGGATTACATAAACTCCAATATCTTTTCCCAGACCCTATCAATTTCCATTATTTATTGACAAGAAAATATTTTTTGCGATATTAAATTGAAGCTGTTTTATGGATAAGGAAATGAAATGGAAAAATAATTTATTATATGTCCCGGTGGGTATGTAGAGAATAAAGGGGGTTTCTCTAGCCCAAAGGAGTTTTCTAACGTATACTTTACATATATATCCGGCGAAGGTTGCTTGAAAACATCGGAAGATAAACCATATAATTTGACGTTTTTTTATCTTATCAAACGCATATCATTTACATGTTTCTATTGGTGAAGTTAACAAAAATAAATTTGCTAAAATATTTGACAAAATATATTTTGTTAACGAAGGGTATGAGCTAAAGGAAACTGTTTATGATTATTCAGAGGATAGAACATCAGGCAAAAGATTACGATTAACTAGAAAATCCATTGAACAGTCATGCTGGTCTTGATCCGGTATCCAGAATGTATTGAAAAGACTGGATTCCGGCTTAAGAACTGCCGGAATGACAGGTAGAGATGGTGAATTTATAAACTGACTTCAATTATCCAAATATCTTCACCTTCCCAAACTCACCATCAAATCCAGGAACAATATATATATCACCGGTCCGCATTTTTGAGATGGCTTCGCGTATTTGGGGAGATGATGCCTCTTCGATTTCTTCAAGAGATGTAACCATAAGAATGCTGAATTCACAGCCCAGTTTTTCGAGCATGTTCATATAGACCTTATTGACGGCCTTGCTGTTGACCCCGACCTTGATGACCTCTGAAATAATCACGGGTAAAGGGACAATTGAATGGAAGCCGGGCTTGTCTTTGGCTCCTGATCCATTCTTTCTGTCAGCAAGGACCTCGACCCTGTGCATTACACCAACAGTCAATTTCTTGCCGCAGACAGGACAGAGGTAGTTGTTCTTAATTGTCACGTCAGGGGTTATATTAACGCCGCAATTCCTGTGACCGTCATAATGGTATTTCCCTTCTTCTGGGAAAAATTCTATTGTCCCGATAAAACCTTTACCTGTTTCTATAGCTGTTTTTATTTCCGTATAAGATATTTCGGCATCAATGATATTGGCTTCGCGTCCGATCTTGGCAGGAGAATGTGCGTCTGAATTAGAGATAAGTGTTATATTGTCCAGCGCTGAAAGTCGACGGTTCATCGGAGGGTCTGATGAGAGCCCGGTCTCGATAGCATGAATATGAGGAGTGAGCTCATCAAAACATTCCTCAAGGGAGTCAAAGCCCGATATAGCGCCGAAGACTGAAAAATGCGGCGTCCATGCATGTGCTGGAATATACATTGCTTCAGGTGAAGCCTCTATTACAATTTCTAAAAGCTTCTTTGCATCAAGCCCAAGGATTGGCCTTCCGTCTGACTTCAGGTTACCAATCTCTGATAACGCACTGTTTATTCTTTCAGCGTCAGAGAAGTCAGGGACGAGTACAATGGAATGTACCTTTCGTGTTTTATCATTTTTGCGATAAATGCAGCTTATCTCAGCAGTAAGGAGAAAGAAGACGTCTGATTTACATGAGTCAGGGACATCATCTGTCCGGAGATTTTTTTTCAAAGAGAAGAGTCCGTTTCCAACCGGCTCCAGCTTTTCTTTCAATTCCTTTAACCACTCAGGATGTGTGAAGTCACCTGTTCCGATTACTGAAATTCCTTTAAGCTGAGCCCATTTCCATATACTTTCCGGTGACATGGCCTTGCTCGTTGCCCTTGAATATTTTGAATGGATATGAAGATCAGCTATAAATTGCATCCGGAATTATAACATGAAGGTGTTTAAAGTTATTCAATTCAGAAAAAACGAATAACAACCGAATATATAGATAAGACTATGATGAAAAAAACAAAAACAGGGGTAGAAATATGAAGTATAAAGAGTACTTAGAAAAATACAAAGGGCAAAAAGCCCACTTTGACCTTGACCAGGAGGGCTATTACCTACTGGACTTTACAGGGAAATCTTACACGAATGTCGAAGTTCTTGAGGTGCACAGCGAGTTCATTATTCTTTTTGACGAAGTTGAAAAATCGAATATGGTAGTTCCGTACGAACGATTGCTTATACGCTATCTGGAAGAATAAACGCCTGGATATTCGTCTGCCCGTTGCGTCCTCCCATTTTTTACAAAGGAGTTGTGCGCTCCTGAATGTATGATTTTTTTTCCTTCTTTGATATAATTCTGATAACATTTTATAGTTTCAGGACATGGCCGGAGATTATGAAAACAATATCTGTCTCTTTGAAGTATTTCAATAACAGTCAATACGGGTTGATAAATTGAGCAAGATTCTATTAGTAGATGATGACAAGCTTGAAATGATTGCTATTAGTATTAACCTCAAAAAACTCGGTTTTTCTCCGATTGAGGCAACAAGCGGTGCTGAAGCTATAAAAATATTTCAGCAAGAAAAAGTCCCCCTAGTGCTTCTTGATCTCAATATGCCTGGAATGGATGGTATTGAGACGCTTCAGGAGCTTAAGAAAATAGACCCTTTTGTGGCTGTAATTATCCTAACCGGTTACAGTGATATTCCTACTGTGGTAGAAGCGGTGAAACTCGGTGCGTATGACTTCATCATAAAACCTCCTGATTATGACAGACTTGCCCTGACTTTAAACAGGGCAAGGGAGCAGTTTGATCTTAATAATAAAGTAAAAATGTTGAGCAGTGAGATAGAGGTCTCTCTTGAGTATATGTGTGGTAAGAGTGAGGCCATGAAGAATATCACTCAACAGGTGCACCGTATTTCTCAGAGTGATTTCTCTTTGATTATTCAAGGTGAAACAGGTACTGGTAAGTCATTTATTGCCCGTTACATTCATAATCTAAGCAAGAGAGCTAAAGGTCCTCTTGTAATCGTGGATATCGGCGCTATACCGGAATCGCTTGTTGAAAGCGAGCTTTTCGGATACGAAAAAGGCGCATTTACAGGAGCTGAAAAAAAGAAAAAAGGTTTTTTTGAGATTGCAGATGGAGGCACATTACTCATTGATGAGCTTCAGAACCTCTCTCCCTATACTCAGAGCAAGCTTCTCATGGCAGCTGAAGAAAAAATAATTATACCCCTTGGCAGTACAAGTCCTGTAAAAGTGGATGTACGAATAATTGGTGCAACCAACACGAATATCCTTAAGTCTGTTAAGGAAACAAAAGAATTCAGGGAGGACCTTTTTTATCGGCTTAGTGAATTTATGATTTTTCTCCCGACCTTGAAAGAACGGAAAGAAGATATTTCGTTTTTAGCGGAAAAATTTTTCAGGGAAGCTGCGGAGGACCTGAATAAACATGTCCATACGATATCAGGAGACACTTTGAAGGTACTAAAGAATTATTCATGGCCCGGCAATATAAGGGAATTGAAGAATGTGATTAGAAGAGCGGTCCTTTTTGCAGATGAAGTGATCAAGCCTGAACATCTTGAAATTTTGCGTGAAGAAACAAATGTCCTGCTAAATAACGAAATACTAATATCCAGTGATGAGTCACCGCTTTTGGACCTTAAGAAAATAGAAAAAAACACGATAATAAAAGCACTGGATTTCACAAAGGGCAACAAGAAAAAAGCTGCCTCCCTCTTAAAAATAAGCTACGTAACTCTCTTTAAAAAAATCAAAGACTATTCAATTTCTTAATATAAAGAATCTGTATACTATTAAGAAACTGTATATATATAAAAATACTTCTGATAGTCTTTCTTTAAAATACAAGGAGTTAAATTCTGGTACTTATATTGCTAACAGATAAAGAAAGGAAATTTCGATTAAGGGGGTATTTGTAGAAAAATGAGAATATTAATAGTCGAAAGGGGTTTTAATAGTCAGGAGATGGTCAAAAATTTTTTTTCTGTCATTGGTAATTGCGATGTCGCCGGAAACGTCAATGATGCTGTTGAGGACTACAGAATGTCTTGGATTTCATGCAAACCGTATGATCTTATCTGTATGGGTGTCACTATTTCCGATTCAGACAGAAAACAGACTATAGAGAGAATTCGTGAAATTGAAAGAGAGATGGACATGACGGATTCAGATGGAGTAAGGATAATCATGACATCATCAGTTGACGATCCTGTAGCTGTCTCTGAGGGGGAATATGCAAAAGGAGTTGTGGCCCATCTCTATAAGCTGGAAAACAAAAAGAGCTCTTATGAAAATACATGTATTCTTGGTCTTGCCGGATGAGGATGTGATCAATGGAAAATGATATTGAAAGAAATGGATCGGTCCTTATTGTAGATGACAATGCTTTAACCCTTAGTGCATTAAAAGTGTTTCTGGAAGAATATGGATATAACTGTTTTGCATGTTATGATCCTGTGAGAGCAATAGATATATATAAGAATTCTTCCTTCGATGTTGTATTAACGGATGTAAACATGCCTTGTATCTCGGGACTGGAAGTGCTTGAAGAAATCCAACGCATTGATCCTGAAAAACCGGTAATTGTGATGACTGCATACGCAGAGCTGGAAACAGCTGTCAAAGCTATAGAAAAGGGTGCATTTAATTTTATCATTAAACCTTTCAGGCCTGAGCACCTTGCAAATGCAATAAAAAAGGCTGTGGAATATACAAGACTTAGAGAAATGGAGAGAGATTATAAAAGAGCGCTGGAACAATCCGTGCAGCAGAAAACGGAAGAGGCTATTAGTGCGTTTAAACAGATGAAAGATATGAATATCGAAGTAATACAGCGGTTAACAAAAGTTGCTGAATACAGGGACACTGATACCGGTAACCATATTTCGCGGATAGGCCTTTACTCAAAGAGTCTTGCAAAGGCGTTATGTATGTCCGAGGATTTTATTGATCAGATAACATTTGCCAGTTCAATGCATGATATAGGGAAAATAGGGATACCTGACAGCATATTACTTAAACCCGGGGCACTTACTATTGAAGAATTCAGTGTAATGAAAACACATACAACAATAGGGGAGAATATGCTTGAAGGATCATCTCACTGCATCATACAGATGGCAGCATTAATTGCATTAAGCCATCATGAGAGGTGGGATGGTACAGGGTATCCGAGAGGCCTGAAAGGAGAGGAGATACCGGTTGAAGGTATGATAGTTATGATCGCTGACCAGTATGACGCACTGAGGAATAAAAGACCGTATAAGGAACCTATGAGTCACGATGAAGCTTGTAAGATCATAACTGAAGGGGACGGAAGGACAGAGCCGGGACACTTTAATCCTGATATTCTTAATGCCTTTATTAAATCAGCTCCGGCATTTGAAGAAATTTTCAACAGTATGGAAAATAGTGATGGATTAGGTCATTTCGAAACAAAGAATGATAAGAACGCATCTGATATGATCTGCTTTCAATATGATTTGTCAGTTGAAAATAATTAATAGCCTGGCCATACAAATGCACCTCAACCCAGACTACCTTCTCATGAATAGTAGAGATATGCTTTATTAGGTTAAACAAGTATATAACTATTTTTTCTAAATGATATAATTTGATTGATGATTTAATCACCTAAGAAAACATTAATAATTAAATACGAACCAGAGGAAATGAAGAGAGAAAAATCCAGTAAAAACAGCAAAGTTGGGAAAATGACTGATAATTCTCTGATGGAGAGTGAAGAACTCTTCCGTAGGATTTTTGAGGACGGCCCGCTCGGTATCGCATTGGTTGATACAAATAGAAAGTTCTTTAATGTTAATGACCGGTTTTGTAAAATGCTTGGTTATACTGAGCAGGAACTATGCAATTTGACGTTTATGGATGTTACACATTCTGAAAGCAATGAAAAAGATAGCATTGGAGTAGACAGGTTAATGAGAGGTGAGATTCCTTTCTATAAGACCGACAAACAGTACATCAGGAAAGACGGTGAAATCTTCTGGGCTTCTCTTACAGTAACTGTGGTCCGTGACAGTACTGGTAAACATCTTTATCAGGTTGGAATGGTTGAAGATATTACTGAGCGTAAGAAGACGGAAACAAAATTGAAAGAAGCTGTAAGAAAAGCATTAGATGAAAAAACCAAGACTGACACTGTCCTGGACGCAATTGGAGATGCAATGAGCATCCAGGATACTGACTACAAGGTTGTTTATCAAAACAAACGTCACAAAAACATACTCGGAAATCATACAGGAGAGTACTGTTACAAGGCATATCAGGGTAAAGACCATATCTGTGAAGGATGTCATCTTACCATGTCTTTTAAAGACGGTAAAGTCCATACTGTGGAACGTTCCCGGACAACTGATAAAGGGATTAAGTATTATTTGAATACTGCATCTCCTATAAGAGATTCATCAGGGAAAATAATAGCAGGAATTGAAATGGTCAGAGAGATTTCGGAACAGAAGAAGGCGGAGAAGAAAATTCAGACATTAGCAAAATTTCCTGACGAAAACCCTCATCCAATTCTAAGGGTCACTAAAGATGGTGAAGTTATTTATGCCAACAGGGGAAGCATGTCATTATTGAATAATTGGGGGTGTGAGATCGGCCAGCACCTTCCTGGAAAATGGCGCAGATTTGCTCAGGACGCTTTTAACGAAGGCTCAATCCAGCATGCTGAGATACAATATGCGACTGCTGTCCTGAGTTTGACGTTTACGCCTGTAACGGGATCAGATTATATAAATATTTATGGCCTTGATGTCACCGACCGTATTCATGCAATGAGGGCGCTTAAAGTAAGGTCGGAAGAGTTGCTTGATAAAGTAAAAGAACTCGATTGTCTCTACAATATTTTAAAGCTTCAGGTGGACAAGAAATATATTACACTTGAAGAAATGATGCAAAAAATAATTAAGTTTATTCCCCTTTCATGGCAGTATCCGGAAAGTACCTGCGCTCAAATTACTCTGGAAGGCCAGATATTTAAAACAGCTAATTTCAGGGAAACAAAATGGAAACAGACAAATGATATCTATGTAAGCGGAAGGAAATCAGGCGTCCTTGAAATCTGTTACCTGGAAGAGAAACCTGAAATATATGAGGGCCCATTTTTGAAGGAAGAGCGGAACCTCATTAATGCTGTTGCAGAAATGATAGGGAAAATTATTGAACAGGACATGATCGAAAAAGAGCTGAGAAAATATCGCGAGCACCTTGAAGATATTGTAGAAGAAAGAACAGACGAGTTGTTGATGTCAAATGTAAAATTGAGAGAAGAAATTGCCGAACGGAACAGGGCCGAGAAAAAACTTCGTTTTACGCAATTTTCCATAGATAATGTTGCGGACGCGGTCTTCTGGATGGGTCCCGATGCAAGATTTATTTATGTAAATGAAACTACTACCATCCTTCTGGGGTATTCAGAAGAAGAATTGCTAACCATGTCCGTTCATGATATTAATCCGGCTTTTCCTGTGGAGGCATGGCCTGCCCACTGGAGGGAAGTGAAGGAAAGAGGCTCATATACCTTCGAATCGAGGATTCGTGCAAAAGACGGCAGGATGATTCCCGTGGATATTACGCCTAACTACATGGAATTTGAGGGGAAAGAATATAGTTGTGCTTTTGTACGTGACATTACTGGGCGAAAGAAGAGGGAAGAAATAGACCAGTTGCAAAATGATCTCAGTATTGCGCTCAGCGGTGTAACCGATCTTAAAGAAGCGCTTAATCTGGTTATGAATACTGTCACCTTGCTTGACGGAATCGACTGTGGAGGTATTTACCTGGTCGATGCAGAGAGCGGATCGCTTGATTTAATGTGTAACAAAGGACTGCCTGCTTCTTTTGTGAAATACGTATTACATTATGAAAAAGACAGTGAACATGCACGTCTGATAATGCAGGGAAAGCCTGTCTATATTGAATATTCGAAATTAAATATACCCAAAAATGATATTGAAAACAATGAAGGGCTTAAGGGTATTGCTATTGTACCTATAATTCACAATAAAGAAGTTATAGCTTGTATGAATATGTCTTCCCATAAATTTAAGAATATTTCTGTTTCAAACAGGAATGCACTGGAAACAACAGCTTCCCAGGTCAGCAGTGTAATCTCACGATTAATGGCAGAGGACGCGCTGAAAGAAAGTCAGACACGTTTGCAGGCAATAATGGATAACACATCTGCGATTATATTTATGAAAGACATGGAAGGCCGCTATATTATGGTTAACCGGCAATATCTGGAAGTAAACAGTTTAATCGGGGAAGCCGTTATCGGCCGGACAGATTTTGAAATCTACTCTCGTGAATTTGCGGATACTATTATAAAAAATGAACTAAAAGTGCTGCAAACTGAAAAGCCTATACAATATGAAGAGGAGCTGTTTTTTGAAAATCAGCGGCAAACCTATCTGGCCTCCAAGTTTCCCATGTATAATGAGCAGGGAAAGATGTTTGCTATCTGCAGTATTTCTACTGATATAACTGAACGCAAGAAACTTGAGGAGCAGCTTTTGCATTCACAGAAAATGGAATCCATAGGGACACTGGCCGGAGGGGTTGCACATGACTTTAATAACATATTAACGGCTATTATCGGTTTTGCAAATGTTTTAGACAGTGATATGTCTGAAGATGACCCGTCCAAGTTTTATGTAGAGCAGATTCAGGCGGCGGCAGATACCGCAGCCAACCTGACGAGCAGCCTGCTTACGTTCAGCAGGAAACAGAAAATTAACCCGACGCTTGTTGAACTTAATTCAATAATTAATAGAATGGAAAAACTGCTTTTCAGGATAATCGGAGAAGATATAGATTTCAGAACAGAAATTGCTGATAAGAGGTTGTATGCATTAGTAGATTTCAGCCAGATGCAGCAGGTAATAATGAACCTTGCGATAAATGCACGTGACGCGATGCCTGAAGGCGGAATATTAACAGTAAAAGCTGAATCAGCTGTGATCGATAAGGAATTTATAAGATCACATGGTTATGGTAATCCTGGAGAGTATGCGATTATTTCAGTATCAGACACTGGCAGCGGTTTTGATGATATTACAAAGGGGAAGATATTTGAGCCGTTTTTCACATCCAAAGAGGTTGGCAAGGGAACAGGGCTGGGGCTATCAATTGTATACGGTATTATAAAACAGCATAATGGTTATATAGATGTTAGGAGTGCACCCGGCGAAGGGACAACGTTCAGGATATACCTGCCTCATATAAAAAAGTCGGAAGATGTAGAAGAGGTATTATTTAAATCTTCCGGGCCTGTAAGCGGTACGGAGACGATACTCTTTGCAGAAGATGATGCTTCGATTCGGCAGCTTTTGACATCTGTACTTGCGGGAAAGGGGTATGAGGTGATTGTTGCCGAAGACGGGATGGATGCCTTGAATCAATTCAGGGAAAACAGGGAGAGCATAGATTTTGTTTTACTGGATGTGATAATGCCCGGGAAAAGAGGAACGGATGTGTTAAAAGAAATAAAGGAGGTAAAGCCAAATATGAAGGCACTCTTTATAAGCGGATATTCTGAAGAATTAATGCAGGGCAAATATGTTCTGGAAAAAGGAATTAATATCATCTCAAAACCCCTCAAACCTGACGAATTACTTAGGAAAATAAGAGAGATACTTGATCAAGATGAATTAATGAGTTATACCTAACTACAATACGAAACGCTCCCGATTTATTGCTTTTGTTCCTTTATTTCAGAGTGTCTACCATACATAGCTCCGCTGTATAAAGAAACGAAGAAAGGAACAAAGTAAGTAATCCCTATCTGAATAAACCTTTTAGTTTCAAATATACCGGACAAAAACATATCAATATGATTAATGATGCCCAGGATTGTCCCGACAAAGAATGCCACTTTAATGGCCCTTGAAATATTATGTTTGTGAAAACAGTGCTTAGCGAATAGTCTCATAGTGCAAGCAATGCAAACGACTAAGAAAATGGTGGGCGTGAGAGGACTCGAACCTCCACAGGTTGCCCCACTAGATCCTAAGTCTAGCGCGTCTGCCAGTTCCGCCACACGCCCATCAGTTGTATTAAAATGTATGCCCCGTGGATATTAATAACACGGGCCTGTTTAAATCCTGCATCCTTGTTGTATAGATTTTAAGGATTTTTCCTAAAATGGTCAAATAAGGATGATCATAAATCTTTGAAAGCATGTTTGCGTATCATTTGAATAGAAGCCAGCTATGAAGAATATATTTGATAATGTATTAAGGAATTTGTTTTATTCGTTTCTTTTTAAGAAAGGTCTCGAATGCTTCGTTAACAACTTCTTTTACCAACTTGCGCTCCCAGTATGCAAGTGCCTTTACCTTTTCAAGGTGGTCTTTTTTTACTATAAACGTTGCTCTTGTCCATTCATCTTTTAGCCCGGTCTCGACGTTTCTTTTTTTATTTGATTTTTTGTTATCCATAGTTTTTAAACTACTACACTTATTCGGTTGTATTATGTGATTATCTTTACTGTTACTAATATTACTCTTATTACAGTAGTTATTGCTATCGGGTGCTTTGATAATAACTGTGTAGGGTTATTTATATATAAATATAGGAAAAAATCTGATGGTTGTATAGATAATTTTCTAATCCTAAGCCGTATCTATTTGAAAATAATTGTTTTATTGATGTGAAAAATAGTTAAAGTTTTTTGTGGGATTGCCGATATGTATAGTAATCAAAGTAAACAAAATAACATGAGTAATATCATGGGTGAGTAGGTGACATGGCAGACAAAAAAAATGGCTCTAATGATTTTTCTAAATTGAATTTGAAAACAAGCTACGAAACAGTGCTAAATTGCCCATGTTCAAAGAACACAAAAAACGCCGGGGAGATCATTCCATCCCTCCCCAAATATGTATCCAGTAAAAAAATAAAATCTCCCCGGCGTCCCCTGTTATTAGTAGATTCGTCAAGATGTCAGGAAATTGGAATAATTTTAGAGGAGAAATTAACGGGACAAATAGCGTTCTTAGAATATGCTGTGTTAGAAGAAAATATAAGGAGGAAGAAATGGGCTTAAAAGATAGTTTTTATCAATACTAAACTTGTTAAGAAAACTGGAGTTTGTTCAGGAATTTAAAGAGTGAAACACAAATAAGCATACGTACAATGAAAGTTAAGGGGAAAATATAATGAAAAAATACAAGGTTCGGACCAAGATGTTAGTTTGTTTAACAATCCCTCTCATCCTGATGTTAGTAATTGGGATATGGACGTTTCAATCGAGCAAGAAAATATTAAATGATGTTGAACATCTAAGGGATGAAAGTTTGGTATTTACAGGAATTGCTCAGCAAATGGGCAAGGACACTATACAAATTCAGCAGTGGCTGACGGATATATCAGCCACACGAGGACTGGATGGACTGGATGATGGATTTATTGAAGCAGAAAAGAATTACCAATCTTTCTTGTCAGGATTGAAGGAATTTGAAAATATGTTTGTGGAAGAGAATGATAATGCAAATATTAAGAAAACGCATGAATTGAAAAGGGTTGTAGATAATTATTATGAAATGGGTAAAAAGATGGCAGGAGCTTATATTGAAGGAGGTCCTGCATTAGGTAATAAAATGATGGGTGGTTTTGATGAAACAGCGGAAAAACTTAATAATGCTCTAGAACCATTTGTTAGCGAACAGATTGAAGAAGTAAGTATATTTACAGGAGAGATCACATCGTTGATTAATAGTCTAAAGATAGGTGTGATGGTAGTATGCTTTGTATCAATCTTCTTAAGCTCTATTGTTGCTTTTATAATTCTACGCGAGTTGTTAAATCAGTTAGGCGGTGAACCGGCTTATATCTCAGATAGTGCTGGTAAGATAGCTGGCGGTGATCTAACATTTGAGCTGGTATCACAGAACAAAAAAGGCGATACCGGGATTTATTCTGCAATTAAGGATATGAGTGAAAAATTAAAAGAGGTGGTAACCGACGTTAAATCTGCAGCGGACAATGTAGCGTCAGGCAGCCAGCAGATGAGTAGCAGTTCAGAGGAGATGTCACAGGGAGCAACAGAACAGGCCAGCTCTGCTGAAGAGGCATCATCATCAATGGAACAGATGGTCTCTAATATCAGGCAGAATGCAAATAATGCACAGCAGACCGAAAAGATAGCGGCTAAAGCTGCCAACGATGCCCAGCAGAGCGGAGCAGCAGTTACACAGGCGGTAAGCGCGATGAAAGATATAGCAGGGAAGATATCTGTTATCGAGGAGATAGCAAGACAGACAAATCTTCTGGCGCTGAACGCGGCGATTGAGGCAGCAAGGGCAGGTGAGCATGGTAAAGGATTTGCTGTTGTTGCAGCAGAGGTCAGGAAACTTGCAGAACGCAGCCAGACAGCTGCGGCTGAGATAAGTGATCTTTCTTCCTCCAGTGTTGAAGTAGCTGAACAGGCTGGTGAGATGCTCGAAAAGCTTGTGCCGGATATTCAGAAGACAGCCGAACTGGTCCAGGAAATCAATGCTGCAAGCAATGAGCAGAACTCCGGGGCAGAGCAGATCAACAGGGCCATCCAGCAGTTGGACAAAGTTATCCAGCAGAATGCTGGAGCAGCGGAAGAGATGTCTTCAACATCTGAAGAGCTGGCAAGCCAGGCTGAACAACTCCAGGAGACGATATCATTCTTTAGTGTTGGAGAAAAAAACAGAAGGCAAGTAAAAAAAGAGATCAAACAACATAGCATAATTTCCGAGACAATACCCACTGCTCATAAAATGGCAAAAACGTTTAAAGCTATTGCTGTAAAACCGGAGGCGACAGTAAAGTCTGCGGGGATAGCCCTTGATATGGACGTCAGTGAAGACAGGTCGGACGAAGAGTTTGAGAAATATTGATTTCGTGAACCGTGGGTCGTTATCCGTAGACCGTAACGGAAAACGGATAGCGGTCCACTGTTAACGGGAAAAGGAGGCATGAATGAGTATGGCAGAAATAGTAGAGGCAACCCAGCACCTGACCTTCAAGCTAGATGAAGAGGTGTTTGCCCTTGATATATCAAAGGTA
>PJEL010000483.1_pt1 | contig 46564 bp, 76 predicted proteins | sample 1853271 | NCBI WGS metagenome assembly PJEL01 (sample SAMN08108733, study PRJNA415343) | Invertebrate metagenome, whole genome shotgun sequencing project. | host: Globobulimina | place: Sweden: Gullmar Fjord | collected 2015-08
CAGAAGAGGCGATTGCTCTGGAGACGCCGAGCTTTACTGAGACGGTGAGTGCCGGCCGAAGCGTTCTGCACCCGATGGTTCGGGGCGCTGCTGCGTTTGCGGTCATCGAAGACGACGACAGTGGCAGCAATTGGCAGATGGAGGGCATGAGAATGCGATACGAAACACTTGGCGATTGGAGGCCAGACTAATGGGACAGCTTTTTTCTGGATTGGATCTGGAGAAGATCAAAAACTCGCCGTTGTTTTCTGGGTTGGGTAATTTTGTTGACGACCTTGGCGGCGGTCTCGCAAGCAATACCGGCATAGGTCTTCTCATGCAAGTGCTCAAGGACGTTCCGGGCTTCGGAGCGATCGCGACCGCCTTTGAAAAGTTTGGCTTGCCGCTGACTCAGGCGGCCGAACAGCAGAGAGCCACGGACGCAGCCAAAGAAGAAACCGAGGCCCGGTTCGAAGAAACTCGCGACTTGATTCGAACGGGCGGCACGCGAGACCGGGGCGCTATTAGGCGCCAAGCCTCCCTAGACCTGAGCGACCAGGAAGCGAGCCGCATCGAGGCGCAAGATGACTTGCAGGGAACTCGTGACGAGGTCTTGACTAACCTGGGCGCCCTCGGTGGTGCCAACAAGCAGGCGTTCGATGCGTTTTCGCAACCGCTGTTCAAGAGGTTTGAAGATCGCGAAGCGTCACTCCTGTCCGAACTCGAAGGGCTTGGCGAAGTGGATCGAGGGCGAATCAATCGGTCGGCTGGAGAAGAAGTAGCCCGGCAGCAAGCACAGTTGGCGTCCCGCGGATTGGGCAACAGTAGTCTTTTGTCGAGTGCGGGAACTGCCGTCGAGCGCGAGAGACTTGAGGCCGAGAACGACCTCAACGAGCGATTGCGACGTGAACGCATAGGCGTGATTCAGGACGCCGGTGGTGACACACTGGATGCCCGACGGCAGATAGGTGCCGCTGGGTTTGACGTCGGCGCCTTCGATCGACGAGCGACTATCAATACCGCGAACCAGTTTGCCGGCGGCGCCTTCGATCTCAACCGGAGCTTTGACGAACAGGGACGAAACACTCGTGCCGGAGCAGGCCAACAGGCGAATCAGAGCCGGTTCCAAGAGGGCCGTGACCTCTTGAACTTGCTCGGCTCGCGCAATGATGTTGGTCCAGACCAGAACGCATTTATTCAATTCATGAACCAGATCGGCGGGCGAGGCGCGCCGCAGGTGGACGAGCCGAGTGACGCGGAGTTGTACGCGGGACCGGCCGCAAACATTGGCCTGGGCGTAGCTAGCATGTTCATCCCTCCGCTTGCATTGGCCCAACCGCTCATAAATCCAGCCATCAACGCTGCCACGAACAATAGCGGCGGTGGCGGCGCAGGGACGTTCACTGGTGGTGGAGGCGGATTCACCGGTGGCCCCGGACGGTTCAAGACTCATCCGCAAGCGTGCTTCGACGTTGCAGAGAATGTCATATCGGCCAATGGTCTTGTGCCACTGGGCTCGATTCAGGTCGGCGATCTTATTCTTGGCGATGATGGCGAGTACCGCAAGGTCATTCGAACGGACATCGGCAAGACGCCCGCCACGCGACTGAAAGAATTCGTTGCCGTTACCTGGGAATCTGACGATGGTTGGCAGCACGCCATCCGTATGACGTACGATCACCCGATCGAAAGGTACATCCCTGTCCAGGGTAAAAGCTCCGACGATTGGGCACTGGAAGAGGTTCTTCCGGTCGAGCTGGAGATTGGCGACTATCTCGGGTTTGACCGGCGCGTTGTTTATGTAGGTGCGATCGAACCGCCAAAATCGTGCGGCGATCTTGAACTTGAGGGCTGTGACGGGTACTGCGTTGGCGGCCTGTACGCAGTCAGTGTGATCAAGCGATTGCAGTTAAAGGAGCAATATGGCCTTTGACGTACAACATAGTCCGAACCAGGTATTGACGGGCCTCAACGCATTGTTGAATGGTCTCGACCAGGAATCGCGCCGGACCAACGAGCAGAACATTCAGAACGACTTTGCTGTCAGTGGCAGGACCGGACAGGCGATCAGCAATATAGGGAATAGCTTGTTTGGCAGGGCGACACAGCGGTTCCAGGCCGAGCAGGCGCAAGAGCGCATCCGTCTCGACAACCAGCTACGGGAACAGGCGCAGGCTCGCTCGACGCGCGAACGGTTCATTGCGTCCCAAGTGAACCAAGCGAACCATCTTTTGCAAATGCCGCCTCACGCGGCGGCCGAGCTTTACTCGAACAACCAAGAGATTGCCAGGACCGCATCCGATGGGTCAATTCCAGAATTCGAACGTCGGCAAATGGTCGACATCTTGACGCAGAAAAATGAGGCGCTGGTCAAGGCCAATCCGCCACCGACGCCACCGACGATCACCGATCAAGAGCAGTCTGGCCAGATCAAATACGACACCGAGCACAATGTGATGGTCTACCCGAATGGTAAGGGTGGGTATAACGTCCGCGCACTCAAACCTTCGGTTGAGTTTTCCGACTGGGTGGAGTCGGTCACCGCCGAATCCCTCAGACTGCAAGCCGAAGGCATGACCGAGTCGGGAGCCGACGCACAGGCCCAAGTGAACATGGGCAATAAGCTCAAGTTGTTCCGCGAGCTTCGTGGCCAGCCTACTACCGGAGACGCAGGCAAGCCGCTTCTTGATCAGGTCCGCCGAAAGGCCGTTGGCGTATTCGGCGATGAGGGCGGCGGTGGGGCTCCACCGCAGGATCCGCGACAACAGCAGATCGACGCCGGCGCCCAGGGGCAAGTGGAGCAGGCGATAAACGCCAACGCCCAGGGTCTCACCCAACTCGTGGCCGGGCTCACGGAAACCCTTGGTGTCGATAACCCGAGAGACGTCTCGACTTGGTCGGGGCAAACACTGGCCCAGGCGGCGCCCATGGCCCAGCGATTCGAGAAGTTCTTGTTCATCCGGTATCCGAACGCGGCTTCGCTGGCTGGTGTAGACGAGGTACAACTACAGCGGTTGAAGGCCATCGCTGCGCTGTCGCGACAAATTCTTGACGAGGCAGACGAACGAGCCAAGAACGGAGTCACCATCGATGAGCAGAATTCAAACCGGTGATTTCCTTACTGACTTTCAAGACAACGTCGATCATGCTATCAAGGACAAGCCGTTCGCCGACCTTGGCGCTTTCATAAATGCTGTCGACACGAGAGCCAACGCCACGTTGCTCGACGCGACTCCCGAGGAACTGACTCGTCTGCAAAACCGCATGCGCGAGTCTTCGACGGATCTCGAGGCTTTCAACGATCAGCTCTTCCGCGATGCGCCGACCGACGTATCGAAGCTCCGGCGATACAATCAGATCCGTCGCGCGAACAAGCTCCAGGAAAAAGGGCTGCTGCCACCCGAGCAGGATTTTGGTGCCGCGCTCGAACAGATCGGAGAGGACATTACCGACGGGTACGCGACTCCGTTCGTTGGTGGCTTCATCGAAGCAAAAGACGTGTTTGAAGTCTTGGAGGCTTCCGAGGATGCAGAAGCAGGCAAGGCCACAATTGACCAGTGGGGGCTACTTGCTGATTTTCAAGAGGATATGGCCCGTCGTGCTCGCGGATCCACGCTCGGAGCTGACATTGCGTCTGGTGTCGCCGGAAGTACCACATTCGCCGCTGAGTATGCGTTGAGTGGCGGTGCGTTCCCTGTCGCCAAGAAGCTGCTCTTAAAGGGTGGTGGACGGGCGGCCAAAAAGGCTGCCTCCGCAACCATCTCTTCGGTCATCAAGAAGGCCATGGCCGGCGCTGCGGTTCGGACTCCGTTGTTCGCGCCGCGTATCGCTGCCAATGCCGTCCAAAGGATGATCCCAGGCTTCAGGGTGGATCCGGGCGATAACGAGCCGTTTCGAATCGTCGTTGGAAACCGGGGCGAATCGCCTGGAAAAGCCATCGCAAACGCAAGTCTCGACACGGTAATCGAGCTGTTCTCGGAAGGGACCGGCGAGGTCGTTGCCATCGTCGCTCGACCGCTCAAGCGCGTTGCCGGCAAAATCGTGGGCGAAAAGATTGCCAATTTCAGAATGCCGGCCAGAGAATTCCTTGAGAAGATGGGGTATTCGACGTTCCCTGGCGAACTGGCCGAAGAACGCATCGGCGCCACTTTGCGGACGGCTGCCACCGAACTGAGCAAGGCCAGCGGCTTCGATGTGATCAACCTGCCGGACAATATCATCCCGACGGCCCGAGAGTTTGCGACTGAAGCGGGCGTTTTGGCCACGATAGGCGGCGGTGGCTCTGTTTTGGGCAGGGCATTGGGCGGAAAGCCATCAGGGCCGCAAAGTCCCGTGGCGCCCGAGGAAGGTCCGCCAGCACCACCGAGAACGCCAGAGAGCGACCAGTCGTTCGCCGAGGAAATCGCCCAGATATTCACTACGATCAATCCAGAGGGCGTCGACACGATCCTTGAAGCGGCCGACAGGCTTGCGAGCGGGACGCCGAGCGCCAAGACGTTCGAAGGCGTGGGCTTGCCTGCCGTGACTCGTTCCGTTCGGAATCGGATCGTCGAGCAGTTGCGGAGTATTCGTGCCGCTGCGGTAGCAGAGGCCGCACGGCCACCCATCGACCAAATAGAGCAAGACGACGGATCTGAGACGCAGCGACGGCGCGATGAGGCTGAACAGCCGGATGTTAGTCAGCCGGCGCCGACTGGAGAAGCGCAGACCGAACAGGCCGCACCGGAACCGTCCAAGCCCAAAAAGCCGGCCAAGAAGCGCGTCACTGTTAGCGCGGCAAGAAAAGAAGTTGAGGCGATCTTCAACCGGCACAGGAGCGAGATTGAGCCAGAATCGCTTGTAGATGTCGACAGTCCTGAACAGGAGGCGCAACGAAGATCGGGTTACATCTTCAAAGACGACAAGCACGGCCGATCGGATCGCGATGAACTTCGGGCGCTCTTGGACGAGGACTTCCATCGTCACGTCACAGTGGTAACGAGGAAGGGCGCTAGGCCCGACGGTTCGGACGTCGCCTCAGAGATCGGCTTTGCGGCCATGGCGGAAGCCATTATCGAGGCGCATACCGGCAAAAAAGGCAGTCGCGCCGACAGGACGGCAAAGTTTGTGCTGGAGAATCACGAGCAGTTTGATCCATCGGAAGTTCTTGCGGTCACGAACTACTTGCAACTGCGAGAAGGTGAAGGCAACGAGCAGGTCAAGGCGGGAACGCTCAATGTGGGTGATACGCTGGAGCTGCGAGGCGAGAAGCACGAGGTGACCGAGAAGGACGCGGACGGTACGATTGTGCTGGCCAATGGCATCACGTTCCCGATCGCACCAGACGCCACAATCAACGTCGACGACAACTCGGTCAAGAAGCCGGTACAAGGGCGAGAGATACCGAACGACCTACTTGGCAACCCGCTCATTGAGCCATCGACGGGCGCGAACGCCTCGTTTGATTTTGGCGAGAACGTGGAAGGCCGACAGGACGCAGAAGAGGCAGCCATTGAAGCGGAGGTCGCCGACGGTCAACAGCTAATCCCACCCGGCGAGCCCGTTGGTCCCTTGGAAGATCAGGAAGCCGCCGGCACAACCGACGAGAGCTTGAACGAGCTGAAGGTCATCGGCGAACATAAGGCGGCCGGTAAAGACGTCGATGCCGAACTCAAAGCCTATGGCAAAGGGAAGAAGGCCCGACAGGATCTACTCGATTCGCTGGACGATTTTGGGAAGCTGCTGGACGGGAAGACGTTTGCTAACCCGCTGGATCCTGAAATTCTCCTTGCTATTGCGAAAACTGCCAAGGCTGCAATCAAGGCAGGCGTCTTTTCTTTCGAAGACTTCGTCCGCCATCTTGTCGGCAAGATCGGGTACGATCGGGTTCAGCGCCTCGGCCCTGCAATCGAGCAGGAATGGGACAAAGCAAGCAAGGACAATCCGTCTGCACCACCATCCCTGTCGGTAGATTCCGTCCTGGCGAGCATCGTAGACCTGTCGACTGTTCCGACGCCGTTGCACGAGGCAACCGCACAGTCTCCAACAGTGCCGCCTTCGGATCCGATTGACGACGCAACGACGACGATGGAGCCCGGTGACAGGCTGCCTGAGATTATCGAACAATGGCACGCTGATCGCGACGAATCGCACACGGTTATCAATCTCGATGCGAGAACGCGCGAGGCGGAAATGGTGGAACTGTCTGGAGCGAAACGGGCGACCTCTAAGGCTCACCGCGATCTGGCTCAGGCGATGCACCTGCATATCGACCTTCTGAACGCGGAAGAGCGCGGGCTTGGGACTCCTGCCGAGCAATTCGAATTGTTCAAGGGCAAGCTCACGCCCGAGCAGATTGAATCGTACGAGCGCTCTCAGTCGTTGTCGCCGGCCGAACTGGCCATGGCGGAACGGTTCATCGCCGAAAACAATCAGCTCGGGATCGATGCACAGGACGCCTCGGTAATCAGCAACCACTACGAGAACTACACCGCTCGACTGCTGAATCCGCCAGCGGACGCAACCAAGGCGGGACGAACACTGGTCGGCAAGTTCACCCTCAAGAGTCCACGAGCGAAGAAGCGGTCACTCGATTCGATCCTCCATGCTTGGGCGCTTGGCTACACCCTGCGCGTTCCCGATGTTACAGGTGCGCAGCGAGTTGCGCGCGAATCGATCGCACAGGTAATCCACGATAGAAACATGCTCGCCGCGGCGCTCAAGGCTCAGATATTCAGCACGAGGCAGATCGACGACACTTGGGTCCGCGTCGAGCATCCAAACATGAAGACGTGGCGAATGGTTGGGCTGGCCGACGTCATAGACGTAGACGCGCCGCTGGAGACAGGTGCGTGGGTCGCACTGCCTGATCGTGGCGTCATCGGAGAGGTGCGCCTCGTATCTGAATCACAGAACGCCGTGTTCGTGAAGGTTCCTGGCGAGGCCGACCTTGTGCCATACCGGCACGACGATCTTGAGCGCAGGGTCGTCAAGAACTTTGGTGGCAAGAACACGTTCCTGAATCCACTGGGCCAGCTATTTGAGAGACAGGAAATTTATGCGCCGAAGAAGGTGGCGAGACACCTCAACAATGCCCTTGGTCGTTCTCCGCTGAATGACATAGCACTCGCCAAGGGGCTTTCCGAGTGGAACGACATTCTCAAACACACGTTGCTGACTACCAGCCTTTTTCACCATCAGGCGTTTTTGAGAAGTTACTTGCTGGCCGGTCGCGTTTCTGTTCGAACCGCCATCGCCGAGATCATGCGCGGAATCTATGGCGCAGCGAAGTACCTGATTCGCGGGAACCCGTTTCTATTTCCGGCGCGACTCGTCAATCCCTTTGGTCTCGCCCGCGGCTTCGCTAGACAGCTTTCGGGTTTCCGCGCCGGCCAGGCGGCCATGGATGGCTTTACGCCGCAACTCCGAGAGCTGGTCCGCGCGGGGCTCACTATCGGCCGGCAACAGGAATGGGACGCGGCTGCGCTCGAACGAAAGACGCTTATCGGGAAGACCATTGATCGCGTTCCTGGTGCCCGCGAAGTCAAGGACAAGCTGATTGAGCTGCGAGACGTTGAAACAGACTTCCTTTTCAGTGAGCTTGGCCCGGCCCTCAAGGTGCGCACGGCGCTGATCGAATACGTTGACCTGCTTGGGAGGAATGATGCGGCCCTGCGCAAAGGTGAGGTTACCCGCGAAGAACTGGCATCGCTCGCAGCCAACTTGGCCAACGACGACTTTGGTGGCCTACACTTGCAACGAAAGGGTCGCAATCCTCTCGGCCAGCAGATATTCCGATTCCTCATGCTGGCTCCCGACTGGACCGAATCGAATGTTGCTTCCATGAGGAAGGCGTTCAAGGGCGGACGGGAGGGCGAAGTGTATCGCGCCATGTGGGGCCGCGTAGCACTCAAGGGATTGACGGCGACATTTATGTCAACGCTGGCTCTCGCACTGATTCCCGTGGGTGACGATGACGACGACAGGTCTACGATTCAACGGTTCTTCGACAGCTTCAAGAGGGCCTGGGCGCAAGGGAATCTGCGGTGGCTTGATATCGATGTGACGCCGCTCTACCAGAAGCTCGGCGGGTCCAAAGAGAAGAAGAAGTATTTCAGCCTGATCGGGCATTTCCGTGATGTGATCAAGTTCTTTGTGCATCCAGTCAAGTCGGCGAAGCACAAGGGTAGCGTCATGTCTCGGATGGTATTCAGTGCATTGACCGGCGAAGATTGGGCGGGTCGTGCGTTTACTTCTTTGTCTGAACTATTGGGCGTGGACGACAAGGGCCAATACAAGACCAAGACGGCAACGCACGACATCGGCGATCCCAAGGGTGGCAAACTCCGTGGCCGGCTCGTTGCGAAGCAGATCGGTGGGCGGCCATTGGATTATACGAACCTGCCTTCGTTCGTGGCCCACGAAGCTCGCGGCACCGCTCCCATTCAGGTCCAACAGGCTATGCAGTTTTTGGCGGGCGAGGCTGACGCGTATGACGCAATCACCAAGGCCATCGGCCTGATGACCGCGACGACGTATCCGCCGACAGATCCCAAGAAGTCGATCGCCGAGGCTGCGGAGTTCGGCGACAAGGTTCAGGCGCGTGCGGCGCTGAAGCGGCTGGAGAAAGAACAAGGTGCGAACGAGGCCCGAAAGTTCGTGGGCGGCTTGATCGACAAGGCCACCCGGCCGCCCACCAAGACAACCGTCCCGTCGCCCGAGGCCCTTGCCGCACTGAAGACGCTGGATCTCGACCAGAAGCAAATCATGGGCGATTTCCGTTTCTATTGGCTGACTCGCAAACGAAAAGTCGGAACCTCTAAGTATTATGGACGATTGGTGAAGCTGAAGCGTCTGACTGAGAAACCAAAAAAGAAAAAGCAATGAGCCCCGTATTCTCCAACATTTACAGCAACATCAAAACCGTAGACGAGGCGCGACGTGCGTTCCAGCAACTCTTGCGCGAGCTGAACAATCACCAGGCGCTCATCCTCGGTAATCCGCACAGCGTTTCTGTGACTGACGCCATGATCGTCGAGGATACGCTTGGCGGCGTGGCCGACGATGCCAAAAAAGCGGACCTTCTCGTTTCCGGCGAGGACGGGAACATGGCTCGCGTCGAGGGCAGTAACGTAATCGACGATCTGGTGCTCACAGGTGATGCCAGCGAGTCGTCGGGCGTGAAATGGGCGGCCGTCATGGCCAAGGCGTTCGAGAACTTCTTCAACGGCACAATCCGCGAATCGTTCGACGCGCTCATCACGTCCAACGGTACGGTTGTCACCCTGACGGTGACCAACGCGGTAAGCGGCGACCTCACGCTCCAGTTCAGTGACGGCAAGACCACGTTCACGGGTGGTACTACGCTTGATTCGTCTGGCACGCTAACGCTAGGCGCCGACTTCTCCAGCCCGGTGCTTAACTACGTCTACATCTTGCAGAGCACGAAGGTTTTGGCGGCGTCAACGACAGGGTGGCCAACTGCCGAGCATGCTAAGATTTGCTTGGTTGATCTTCCCGATGCCACGACGGTGCAAGCCCAAGGCGCATACATCAACCAGAATATCAACGACCACCTGATGGATACGAATTCACTCGGTCATCTTGCCCATATCGCATTAAGGCTTCGACGGCTTGGCGCCATCTACATCGACGGCATCGGCCAAACCATGACCATTGGTGGTGGGGCCACTGTTGACCTTGCGCTAGCTACGGGCACCGTGTCTCAAATGCACGATCACACCTTCCCGGCGTTTGATACGGCTTCGGGTGGCGAAGTCTTAGTAGTGAATCATGCCACGAATGCCTTCACCGCGGTGACCGATCTTGAGACCGTGACGGCCGATGCCGTTGGTGGAACATTCACCAATAGGTACTTCAATTGGGTGTTTTGGGCCGTGGCCAACAAGACGGGCGAGTATGCGCCGGTGATGTTGAATCTGCCTCTTGGCTCATACGTCACGCAGGCGCAGGCGGAAGCCGATGCGGACAATTACACCGTTACGAGCATCCCGGCCAGGTATCGACTCGAATCCACGACGGGCTTCCTTGTCGTCAAGTATCTGATGCGAGTGTCGGGTGCCGGCGCCTGGTCGATGATCAGCGAAACAGACCTGAGAGGTAAGACGCCAGACACGGCTGGTGGCGGTAGTGGCAGCGGCATGAACGATTTGATCGACGACGTTACACCGCAGCTCGGCGGAACCCTGGATCTCAACAACAACATCCTGAACAACAGCGGCACGGGCAACTTCGTTTACCAGTTCGGCAACGACACGTCCGACCTTTTCGCCATCATTGATAACTTGTCGGAGGTTCAGTTCCAAGTGTCTGCTTCTGGCGTCGTTACCGGAGAAGTAGTGCTCGACGAGGACGCCATGTCGTCCGACTCTGCCACTAAACTCGCAACACAGCAGAGCATCAAAGCCTACGTGGATGCCTCTGCTGGAGGTCCCGTCACGGGTGAAGTGCCACCCTTCTCCGGATACATCATAGACTCCGCTGGAATATTAGGTGACGGGTTCCATGATAATGGCAATGGTGGCGCTTCCGGTGTTGGGCGGATTCATGGTTTGCAATTGGCTGCGAGCCCGGGGTCCAATGCTGCAATAGAGCTTGTTTTCAAGCTGCCTCTTACTCTTCCCTCGGGAACACTCAAACTGTTAACGACGGGAATGGCTGCACCGACATCTGCACAGAACGTGCAGTATGCAATCCTATGGAATTCCTGCGATGCTGGAGTTTCGACGGGCGGGCTCACGGTCTATTCAGAGGGAACGGACACGGTCTCTTTTGGCTCGACGGACGACCACAAGTTCCTTGAAACCTTGACAACCCTGGATCATGCGTCCGCGACTACGCCGAGCGCAGGTGACTACGTGCTGGTTCGGTTCCTGTATTCCAGTGCCAGTACGCTTGACGTTGTGTCCACTTGGAACTTCTGGCTTGTGTGGACGGCGTAGTCATGGCATTCCACTTCGATGGCACAAACGATTACCTCAGCGTTAGCTCCAGTATCGGGACCAATAGCTTCCCGTTTTCCATCGCCGTGTGGTTCCGCATGACCGTGAACAATTCGTTCGGCACGCTCGGCATCTACAATCGTGATACCGCGGACGGACGCGGGATATTCTGCCTGAGCGTTGTTGAACAGCTTGGGCCTCCTGTCCCGGATACGCCTACGTTCTACGGCCATCTGCACGCGGGCGGGTTTTCATTTGGGTCGGTACGGACGAAGATCGCCATCACGGGCGACTTAGCGTTCACCACGAGCAAGTGGTATCTGCTGGTTGGCGTCTCAAATTCGATCAGCCTTCGCAGTATCTACCTAGTGGAGAGTCGCAATCCTGCGGGCTACGTCTCTGGCACAATCGGTGGATCAATGCCGACGAACTTGAATTCTGGCGGCGGCGGCTTCACTGAGATCGGGCGGCGGCAAACGGCGAGCGGCTATTTCGATGGTGAGATCGGGTGGGCCACCACCTACAACGGCGCCCTAAACCTACTGGACGTCCAGAACTTGGCACTTGGCACTCTTCCTCTGCGAATAAGAATGCCCTGGCTCGTGGAGTGTTTCCCGTTGGAGGGGCAAGGTGATGCCAAGGCTAAGGGCGTCATTGGGTTGAACTCCATGACGAAGAACGGCGGCGCCGATGTTGGCGTCTTGCCAGCCCCTATACATTCTCAAGGCTTGTTTGTTGGTGCAGGTTATCCATAGGAGGCAGACGCATGGCGAAGGCAAAAACGAACGGATGGGGGCCAACTCGTAAGCTCCTGGTGACGGCTCTTGTGTCCAGCTTCCTCGGCTTCTGCGGCTGGGTCGCGGCAAAGGTAGACGCGCACACGTCGCTCGTCGGCCACCCGGTCATCGTTGAGCGTGTCGGGAACATATCCGACAAGTTGGACGCCATTACCAAAGGCGTGTCAGCCAACCACGAGGCGTTGATCCGGATCGAGGCTAAGCAGGAGGGGCGGTAGGTGCATCATTCTCCCTTCACTCGCGGGCGGGGGCTAGGTCTCTATGGTCCACTATTGCAGCCTCGCCGTTGTCGTCGCCGTAGAACACTTCGACCCAGCTCAGGTTTGACGTACCGTCTTCGTAGACCTGCGTCCTCAGCCACGCCTTGAACTCTTCCCTACGTTGGTCGCCCTTGTCGGATTCTGCCCACCCTTCCTTGCTGCCATCTGGGCCTATGAAAAACGACGACTCGCCATTGGTTACCGAACTAACCATGTTCGAGCACTGCGTACCAAATATCTCCATCGCCCTCTCGTGTGCCAGCGTGACAGATTCCTCTTTCCAGGACGTGACGACGATTACATGCTGTCTCATGTATCCCATCATTCTCCCTTTCTCAATGCCTACGGGCGGGGGTTAGTCGTCAACGTCTCGGCAGCAATCCAACGGTGGATCATCTTCGCAGCACTCACAGTTTTCGTATACCCACTCTGGCATCATCACTTCACAGTCATCGATGTCGCCAGCACAGTAGCACTCTTGACCGCAGTCGGGGCATGTGTGCATCTCACTCTCCCATCGCTTTCCAGAAGGCGTCGAGCGTCATGGTCCGTACCATTGGGCTCTGTCCTTCGCTTCCTTGATCAATCGCTCGTTCACTGCGACACCCATCTGTTCGCAATAGTCGATCTGTGCTTTTTCCAGCTTCGCCGTGCTCACGGGATCATGCTTGCCGTGGCACGCAATCAATGTGCTTACAAACTCCACCGCCGCCTTCAGCTTGCGTTCCAGGTCGGCGTTCTCGGCCTTTACGGAGTCGAACTGGAACACTAGTCGTTCGACGTCCTTATGGCAGGCGGCGATCTGACCTTCCAACTTCTCGATGTACTGATCACGTCCCGTCTCACTCATCGCGTTCTCCTGGTAGCCTATTAGCGGCATCCACTTCGCGACACCGATCCCAGAACTCTTGCACTCCGCTCAAGTCTTTTGGATACAGCGGAACGATTACCGGTTCCGGGTCGCCTTCCTCTAGGCACAAATCCGACACTCCGTCTCTCGCGTCTTCCTCGGTTGGGAAAATCAGGAAGTCAAACTCTGAACCCGGTTTACAGGTTAGAGCAAAAGCCATCGCTTCCGTCTCATTCATCGCGTGTCCTTTCTTCGGGCCTTATAGGTCCTCTTCTGTTACGCCTCGCGTACAGTAGCTAACTGGATCTGACATTCGCTCCGGTACGCGGGATACCCCTTTGTCGTTTGCGGCACCAAGGTCGGCGATCCGCATTTGGTCCCACTGCAAGTGGCTATCGTAGGTCATTACGCAGGTAACGCAGAGGAGCCTACCCGCGTTGCCGGTCTTGATTAATGGATTCCCGCATGCCAGGCACCACGGCTTCGATTGTTCGGCTTGTTGTCCCGTCTCACTCATCGCGTTTCTCCTTCTTGTGCATCTCACTCTCCCATCGCTTTCCGGTAGGTTCTCGGACCTACGCACGGAATTCGATGTTGGCCTCCCGCAAACAATCCAACAGGTACGCTTCAGCCATATGTAGTTCAGTGAGCATGTCTGGGCACTCGCACAGCGGGGCGTCACACTCGCACTCTGCCCACTCTTTGAACGCCTGACGGAAGTCTCTCCCGGCTTTAGCTGCAACGCCAAGTCGCCTCAACGTGTTCTCCGTCTCACTCATCTCAGTCTCCTTCATCTCCCGCTCTTGTTCCTTCGTCAGTGCCATCACTTCGCCCTTTCAATCGTCGCCTTGCTTTTGCCCGCGAGCCTTGTCAGCAATCATCATGGCAAAGTTCGCAATGTCGGCACATTCCTCAACGATTTCCGCTGGTGTTGTTGCGTTCTCTAGTTCTAAGAGTTCATCTCGTAAGCGGTCTTCTAGGAACCCCATCGAGCATTCCTCGCACCGCCAGTCCAGCTTGTGGCTGTTCGCTTCGAGCTTCTTAGCCATCACGTCCACAAACCGGGTCAGTCGCCGGCAGTCACTCATCGCCATGACTCAACCCTTTCAATCGTCTTCCTCTAGTTCGATACCGTGGGCGGCTGCGTCTTCCGTGGCTGCTTGTCTCGCGTCGGCGGCAGTCGTGTAAATACCTGTCGGACACACCACAACGCACGCTCGCCACTCGTGGCCACCGATACAAACCACTTCGATCTTACCCTTCACAGTCGTCCTCCTGTTGCAATTGCCCAGTCCCTCAAGTCCACGTCGCCATCATTGTCGGTGTCGAACTCCAGGCAATCCATCTCGCTCCCGTGTCGGCACCCGCTCCGCGTCCGGCACCTCGACCTTTTGCCCGGCGTCGGCAATATGGTCCGCACGCTCGGCTTCGACTAGCAGTGCATTGTTGCTGACCCGGTCTCTTAGTCGGTCCAAAATGCCCACGTCTGGCATCTTGCACACTACCGCTACCGCCGTCGCCTTGGCTAGGTCGGCAATGGCCCCTTGGTAGAGTTGTTCATTCTCCGTCATCATCTACTCCCATCTAAGAACCTCGACACGTCGAGTAGGTCGACGTCGCCATCTCCATCCGAATCAAACCTATCCAAGCAGCCTTGCAACGGTTGACACTCGCCCGGACCCGTCATACACGCGGCAAGGTGACTCCCGCTAATCGCACGCTGCATCGGCGTGGCCCCTGCCCAGGTCCACGGGTGAGAGAGGAAGCTGCCGACGAGTACGGCTATTGCTGCTTCGGTCATCGTCCAACCCTTTCAATCGTCGCCCAATCCATCAAGTCCACGTCGCCGTCCTTGTCCAAGTCGTACACCTGGCACTCCATCTCGCTCCCGTGACGCCACTCGATCCACGGCCTCGCAGGATACCAAGCGTCTGACGGCATCGCCGTGATTGGACCCGTCATACATGGCCCTGCCGACCGCAGGCATTCGTGGTCGCGTCACTTGTTGAGCTTATCGCACAATGCTATGAGGTCTTCCTCGATCGTCGTATCGCCGGGCTCCACCGTTCCAGCCTCGACGATTGTGATCGTAGCGTCACCCCAAATCGGCGAGACGATGTTCTGTCCGCCGTTGATTTCATCGTAGAACGCTGTAGGAGAATGCCCGTCAATGTCACCGAAGCTGATTACGGTCTCGCCTAGCGGAGCGTCGGGCCGTACTTTGAATTCGACCGTGAACACCGCACGTCCCTCGGGAGGGGCTAGCAGCCACGAAGAGGTATCCCACCATGCGGCGATTGCAAGCCGATCGTCTCGCCAGTAGAACATGTCTCCGCCGATCCCGCTCATTTCATCGAGCAACGTCCACACGTCGCCCTCGATAGCTCGCACGTATCTCAGCTTTTCTGCGTGTGCGTCGAAGTACGGCGACTTCTCAATCGCTGCTGGATCGAACGTCGCGACGGCGTCGATGGCTACACCGGGTTCGCCGCACGCAGAGTCCGAGCAGTCGGGTGGTGCTCTGAATGCCGCACACTCACCACCGCCCGGAGTGCATGATACCGAGACTGCACTGCCAAGCCCGTCGCACACGACGTCGCTCGGGTAGGCGTCACAATGCCAATCGTTGCCAATCGCGTTCGACCACAAGGTGAGCTGGACCATCGAGCCCCGTTCTGCCGCAGCGTTGTCCGTGATCCATCGGAACGACACTCGATGTTCAGCCGCTGGCGGCGCGGCGATGTCGCCGTCACCATCAGGGATGATCATACCGCCGCTGTTGCGAACTCGCGTCCATTCGGCCGTGTCTACGCTTTGCCCCATCGCGGCGGTTGCCAGGGCCAGGGTTACGATTGCCGGTAGTGTTGTCATTCTCATTCTGTTTCTCCTGGCGAGTTTAGCCAATTCGCAGCTTCATCGAAGAGCGTGTCCTTGTGCTCGCGTATCTCTTCAGCCTTCGCAGCGACATCGTCTGCCGTATACGGAGACCGTCCCGCGCCTTGCACCATGTACATCAGGCGTGCTTCGTCCATCTTCAGTGTGATGTAGACTTCCTGGCCTCTGACGTACAAGTTCCACCTGTTACGGCACGCGGGGCACAGGACCGCGAGCATCCCACCGACCAATTCGCACATTACGATTGAGTCAAACGTCCTTGACTCATTTCCGCATCGATCGCATTGAATCATCTCTCGTTCCTTTCTCGCAGGTCACTCGCCTGCGTAATGGGGTGGGCAGGATCAGTCGTTTGCGTTTCATGATTGGGTTGGTTCCTTTGGATTTACAATCTCGTCTGTATGCTGTCGGCAAAAAATAGAGAAGCCAACAACGGGTTTCGCGCACCATCGTTCGTCGCAAGCGGGTTCTGGTGACCATATAAACCAGAACAGCCGTTTCAATGGGTAGGTCAGCATTGCCATCTCTCTTTCCTTTCTCGCAGGTCACTCGCTGCGTAATGGGTCTACGATCCGCCCGGTGAAGTCTTGTCATCGAAAAACGCGCAACTCAGCTTGCCCCCTTCCTGTGGCACGAGCAAGTCCAGTGCTATCTTCTGGTCGTCGTTATGCTCGGCGAGCTTCTTGCTGTATTGTTTTGGCTTCCTCGGGGGCATCACATATTCCTTTCGTTAGAGTTACTGTCCTCATTGCGACATTCGGGAATCGAACCCGATCGGCATAGTCTCGACCAGACGAAGGTGGCACCTGATCGAAACTCGCATGTCACCACCATGCCTGATGTCGCACACTCTCGCTATTCTTCTTCGCCGGTCGTGGTCTCTTTGACGCTCAGGCTGTCATCCTGCGGCGACACGGTGATAGTGAAGCCGTCGATCGTGACCTTGATCTTGCCTGTGTCATCGATGGGCGTCAAATCTGATTCGCGAACGAGCGTTACAATCTCTTCCTTGATCGCATCGCGCTTCAGCTTCGCCTCTTTCGCGACGTTGCGGGACACGATGAATCGCTTCACCGCGCTGTGAATCAGGCCGCCCTGTTTTGTGTGGACGTTGATCAGCCACGGTTCGCCATCTTTGTGTTCTTCATCTTTTGCCATCTGCGGGTCCTTTCATTATCCAAACTCTTCGAATGCACACTGGGAAATCCAGAGCGCGTCTGCCTCGTCGTGGCACGTAATATTCAACTCCGGCCATTTTTCGCGGGCTGCGTCCAGCATCTGGACCTTGCCGGCGTTACCCTTGCCGGTCGCCAGCTTCTTGATCGTTCCAACGGGATACGCGGTTAGCGGGATACTGTGCTTCTCAACGAACGCCAGCAGGTACGCTTGGAAGCCGCCGTAGCAGTGTGCGGCGTCGACACCCATGTGCCGGCGGACCTCTTCGTAGGCGATGAGCTTGAGCGGTTCCATCTCGTGTAGCTGTCGCAGGTTGTTCTCGAATCGCATAAACCTCATGCCGCCGCCTTCGAACCGCTTAGGTCGCAAGTCCCATGCGCCCGATCCGTTGATCACGTCGCCAGTGCGCTTACACCAGCCGCAATTCATCGCGAGGTCGAGCGATAGTGATGGTCCGTCGAGTGTGGTCATGTTCCCTCGCTCCCTGTTGGTGGCCACCTTCCGTCAATTTCCTTTTGCCATGCGGCGATCGGATTCTTTAAGCCCTTGCCGCGCTTGCCTTTGGCGATCTCGATCATCTGGTTCGCGATGTCGTTCCGGTCAGAAAAGTGCATGATCCGGTTGGCGACGGCATACAGTGGGACTTTTTGCTTTTTGGTGTCGTCACAACCGATCGCCTGAAGGATCTTCGCTGCGAATAGCTGGCGGAACTGATCCGCCTCCTGCCGATCCGATTCGGTAAATTCCTCCTGCGCAGCGAACCCGGTAGCCGGCCCGGTACGGTTCGGTACGCTTTTGTATGGTTCGGTATGGTCGGGTCGGGTTGGGTCGGGTTGCTTTGGGTTGGGTTGGGTCGGGTCGGGTCGGGTGGTACTGACACTGGTCGACCGGCGCCCGGTCAGTGACCGGTCAGTGTCCGACGTGGCCTCTCTTTTCCATCTTCTTTTGACAAAATCCGGGCACCATTGGCTGTAATCGTGGATTGCCAATTCTTCGCCGACGTGATCCAGGAACCCCGCCGCGAGCAATGCGCCTACAAATTCACTCGGTTCGTGAGGCCAATTGGCACATTTCGCGATGTGATCGACCGACCAGCCGACAAGGATGCCGTCTTCCCGGATGGATGTCTGCCCGTTCGCAGCCCACCAGAGAAACACAAGGTGGCCGACGCAGGTGGGTTCACATTGCCCAAGTTCCGCCACGAGCCGGGACAGTTTTGGGTGGTCTCTAAGGCTGGTATGGGCCATTTCGGGAGCCTCCGTGCCAATCCGATTTCCAAGCAACCCCACCGGGGGCATGATTGGTGTGAACCAGAACCAGCGCCACCGCAGTGGGGCCGCTCGGTAATCGGTCGTCGAAGACGGTTTCATAGTTCTGGTTCACATTCGCCAACCTACCGCATCAAGATCCCGCGTCAAGCGCCTCGCCACCAATTGAGTAGCCGCTCGACAGCCCTCTCCAGGCTGTTGGCCACAAAGTAGAGACCGAGCGTGCCGAGCGCCATGGCCAGTACAGAGAATCGCGGTTCGAACAGCCAGTCCATTAGGACTCATCCTCCTTGGGCGGATCAACTGCCTCCGGTGGTGTCCGCTCCGGCACTTCTTCGCGGTTGGCCGGCGTTGGAGTCAGCCCGTTTTGGATGAATTTGAGTGCGCGTTTCAGGCCGGCGGGCGACAGGTCTTTTTCCACAGTCTTGATCGGCTTGGCTTCTACGGCGCAATCCACATACACCACTTCTTCGACTGAGACTCGGTATCTTTTGACACCCTGGTAGGTGCCCGTCGTGTCGCATTTCTTCACGGTCTCGGTACTCATAACAATCCTTTCGTGTGTAAGAAAAAGGGTCCGCCGCCGGCAGTGGTAACGACGGACCCAGTTGCGAGCGGAACACACCGCCCGCGGTCCCAAGGTGGAAGATTATTGAAGCGGTCGGTGGCATCCGTGCCCGTCCGTTCCCGACCGCCAAGAACACTACGCTGACATCATCGCATCCCGGAACGACTCCAGAACGCTCACGTCGGCCTCCATTGCTACCCGCTCGATCGCCTCTAAGCCGCAGGTCCTCAAGAAGGTTTTTTGCTGGTCCGGCTGGAGCTTCGCGAAGTCCGCGGCGAGTCCCGCGCGAATCTTCTCGATTACCGCCAGTTGCTCGACCTGCGGGTTTGGAGACGTTGCTTTCGCCTTGGTCTTCGCCTTCGCTTTGGGTGCGGGATCCGGCGTCAGGTCCTCCAGGGACTCGGGTGGCCCTTTGGCTTCCGGCTCGCCTTCCGCGGGCTCCAGGTCCAAGAAATCGATGTTCTGGCTGATTCCGCGTTCAGCCTGCTCGTCAAGCGTCACCGCCTGGGATAGCTCGGGACTGCTCGGCAGGTACTTGCAGAGGCGACGTATGACGGTTTTGCGGGCCATTTCCGGCCAATCTGTGACCCAAGGCCCTTTGGCGCTGGCTTTAGACCGGGCCATGATGAGATTGACGTCCTTCTTGGTCATGATGTCGAACTGGGTTCCGCCGTCCTTCATGATCGCAACGGCGTAGACGCATTCGATGTTCTCTGGATCCCGCTTGTCGCTCAGGAGGTCTGGGACATGCTTCAGCTTTGGCGCCGTGCCAAACTCAAATTCGAAGTAGTCATCCTCGTACACGACACGGGCGTCCAGGCTGCGTATGTCGCCCGATCGCCTCGCGAGGGCCATCAGCCCTTTGTAGCCCACGATCAGCGTACAGACGTCGCCGTACGGTATCAGGTGGGCCATCTGGGCGGCGCTGTCCGGCTCCAAGCCTAGTTGGGTGCAGGTCAGCATCGATCCCATCAGGCTCTCCCGTGTGCAAAGGGCGAGCTTGGGCGTCTTCAGTAGGCTGGTCATGAACACGCGAGTGATGCGGTCTGCGGTCAGGTGTTTGGGCGCAGCAAGAGCTATTTGGTGCTGCATGGCCTTCGACGACATGAGGGTTTTGATGTTTTCCGTCTTCTGTTGGATCGTGGTTAGCGGTGGCATAATCGTGTCTCCTTGGTCTGAATCAGGGTTTCGTAATAGAATTCGTCATAAAATGCGCTCGGTTTTTAACTCTACCGGCGCTGCATCTTGGTAATCGCGGACCCGAAATCTGGTTCCTCTGTGTCGGCGCCCCATGCGGTCCACATATCGACCGTCCCGCTTGCTGGTGGCGTTGCCGGCGGATCGACGACGATCCTGGTCGGCAAGGACACGGCGTCACCGAGGATTACACACTCGCCGACGTCAAGCACAGGCAGAGCTTCCAGAATCGAGTCTAGGCCGCTTGGGACACGAGCGGCGACCGTCGACAGGTCGTCCCGGTTGCTCATCCTCATCACCAGCAGGTTGTTACACTGGGAAACGATGGTTGTGCTCAGGTCAGACGGGCGCTGGCTGACAACCACAAGGCTGACGCCATACTTGCGGCCTTCCTTGGCGATCCGATCGAACATGGCGGCCGCGCGTCGCTCTACCGGGTTCTTGTCGTCGCCTCGCTTGAGGTAGACGTGCGCCTCGTCGCAGATCATGGCGAACGGGTGTCGGTCGTCTCGGTTGGTCCAGAAGTTGGTGTCGTAGATGATGCGAGCCACGAGCGCCACGACAATCGGCAGGATCTCCGGCGGAACCTGGCTGAAGTCAATAACGCGGACGCTCGCGCTTGAGAAATCCATGAGCTGCTTGACGATGGCGGTCATAGAGCGATCGGCCGACTGCATCATGAAGGCTAGCCGCTCATCGGTTATTTTGGCTTCCATGCGGGGCAAAAGCCGGGAGAACTTTCCGTAGTTTGCGCCCTGCTTCTCGCCACCCTTGGCGCCCGGTATCATCTCTTCATTGGCTTCCCTGATCTCGTCGAGCACGTCGCCCATGGCAAAGTACACTGGGCTAGAAAGCGCCACGTGCTGAACGTCGCTCTCGCCCTTAGCGTTTCGTACCGCCTTATTGAAAGCCGTTATCTGGTTATGTGCTGAGAACTCGCTGGAGTCGATGAACATCGAGTGTAGTTCCGCGATGTTCAACAACCAGTAGGGCAGGTACAGAAGCGACTCGTTATCGTAGCCCGTGTCGGCTGGGCCGGGTATCCGCAGGTGCCGCGCATCTGGCAGCGTGTGGTATTCGCCGTGAAGATCGAACAGCACGACGTTCGCAGACTTCATGGTCGCCGCGCGCTCAAGTAGTGCGGCAACCGTCCAGCTCTTGCCGGATCCCGTGCTCCCGAGGATCGCCGCGTGTCTCTGGAAGAATCGATCGGCGTCGATGCCGGCCCGGTACTCTGGGAACTGGCTGTAGCGTCCGACCGGAATATCGAGCGACATGAGGTCAAGAAGTTCTTCTAGTGCCCTGCCAACGACGAACGAGCAGTCTGCACCGATGCGCGGTGAATCGACGAACGACGGCTTGAAAACCGGCTGGTGCTCCGGCAACGGCGGGAACACTCGACCAACGAGCGTGATGTACGCAACATCGTGGTCCGTCTCGTAGACCATGCCGCCTTCATCTTCGCCCATAGGCTCTATGTCGCTCGACAGGCGGTCAATCAGGCCCACGAGAAACCCGCCGTCGTCCTTCTTCGTGTCGATCGCCACCAGGTGCCCTACGCGGGCGTGCTTCACCTGCTTCTCGGCGATGCGGACTTCTACGAGTCTCGTGGATGTCTTTGCTACTTTGCCAAGTGTGGTTTTATCGATCATGCTGGTGCCCTTTGTCGAGTTGCCGTGGTTATTCAGTACCCGCGATGGCAAGGGTTGTATCCCAGCCGTGTGAGCCAGTGGAGTGCGCCCCTGTATCGATTGATGGCCGCCCCTGACCCTGAATACTCGTGGCCTTTTACCATTTGCCCATAACCGAAGACGATCAAATGACCGTGGGAAGTATCAAGCAGCAGGGTTCCCTTGGTCGGGCTGCCATTGATCGTTACCACGCATCCGGCCGGTCCGTAGCAGCCGGGGTATTCGGTGATAAAAACCTCCCTCAAGAGGTCGTCGTTGTTCGGCTTGCACTTTAATAATGAGAAAACCCACGTGATGTAGTCGCCGGTCTCCTTACTTGCCCTGAACGACGTTTCCGTTCTCGGATGCGTCAGTCGATCCGTCCAACCTTCGCGCGGCTCGGCCAACTTGTTTGTGTCGCAGAATTGTTTTACGAGTTCAGCGATCGGCGAGGCGTGGTACGTCGCCCCAAGCGTAAGCGGTCCCTTTCGGGAAGTGAGCCATGCCGCAAACCCATACAGCGCCTCTGAACCCGTCAATTCACTTGTGTCGGTCATGCTCGTCTCCGTAGTGTTCGTATTGTTGTTGGTCGCACGGTGTAGCCATTGCGCGCTCGGGCCTTGAAGGCGTAGACCGTGCCATTGGGTAACACTCCGCGCTCGGCATCGCCAACCGCAGCTTTGATCTTGTTCGAGCAGGCGAGTACCCGCCGGCGTGCTTGCCGCATGTCCATCATGGCCGCCCGCAGCTCGTCATCGAGGTCTATGAGGTCCGCCGGAAGCTCTTTGGTCTTCCCTGGATCGTGCGTCGGGTAAAGCAGTTTAAGCGCGTCGGTGTCGTCGGCTCCCACTTCGGGAGGATGTTCCTCTCGAACGCACGCCATGAACGCCGCGCATCGCTCGGCAAGGTGCTCACAGAACGCATGGTTTCGCGTCACGTCGTCCCAGACAAAGCGGTTCCCGCCGATCAATGCGGCGACAGAGCCACACAAGCGTCCGCTAACAAACATCTCGTGTTGCACTTGTACTTGGACGTAGAGCGGTATTCCGTCGTCCCAGTGCTTGCCCATATGGGTGCCGACGTTCTTGTACTGGGCGACCATGTCAGCCAGGACGAGCGACGGTTCCGAGAACGCTAGGCGGTCAAGGGTCGCGTGCATGTCGGGATGATCGCCGCGCCGTTCGATTGCGTACTCGCCGGGATCAATCGTCTCGCGTCCCGTCTCCTTCCGATAAAGCTGGTCGATCACCGGCTCCATGACGTGGCCCATGCGCATCGCCTCAGTCTCCACGACATCGGGCGCCAGACCGGCCTTGCGCATGTAAAGCTGTAGCGGTGTCTGCCACGGGTTGACGCCCATGACGCTCGCCGCCTCGGATCCGCCGACGCTTGTTTGGCGATCTTTGAGCCATTGCTCGTGGGCGTCGGAGTGTTCGCAACTTGCCGGCAGAGGATTATCGTGCTGCGTGTGGTCGTATAGAGGGTTGTCGCTCATAGCGAGTCTTCCGGTTCGATTGTGGTCTCTCGGTCTTCGGCAACCCTGATGTCACCTACAGACCTGCGCCGCCAGTCCGGTGCTGCCCTTTTGAACAGTTTTTCAACTATGTCCAAGGCTACGCGAGCCGCAATGTCCTTCACGATTGACTCAGGTGTGCTGTCGTGTTCATCAAACGAGAGTCGCACTGGCACGTCTAAATGTACGATAACGTCGCCCACGAAGGGCTTGTCGGGTTTGGCCTCGGTGTCGCCGTGTGTCATTGGGTTTTCTACTTGCTCTACGGGTTGGTCAGAATTTGTCATCTGGGTAGCTATTCTCAAAGAGGAACACGGCTGAAATTAACGCAACGGCAATCCCTGCAAAAATGAGCCCAGCCGGCCCACCATTCCAGCTCAGCCCGACGCTAATCATGGCGATGCCAACCAATAGGCACTTGAGTCCCATTACTCACCTCTGGCTTTCTGGGCACCTATCTCGCGCAAGGCGGCTTCGACGTCCCGCGGGGCCATGCTAGTGTAAACTCCGTCGAGGATTCCTATCGGCACTAGTGAAGCACAGCCGTTGCATACGTGGAGCGTGCGCACGTGGTCGTCTTTGCGTGCCGTGCCCGCCAGGCACGATATACGCAAAAAGGAACGCGCCTCAGTATCGTCGCACGCATCGCATTTCATGATCATTGACATCTGTGGTCATCCTTTAAGGTGAGGGTAGTCGACTGCCCAGAGAGAAAGAACGTATTTCTCGGATTGGGTGGTGATCATCGGCGTCCACGCGCCTTAGCCTTCCGCTGTGCCTCTTCCAGTACCTCGCACATCCATTGGATCCGCAGCACGCCCCTCGTCTTGCCCTTCAGCATCTTGGGAGCTACGCGGTCGATGCGGCGTACCCAGCTTTGGGTAAGGCGATAGGTTGATTTGTTTTCGCGCTTCTTAACGGGCTTCTTTGCTTTCATTTTCATATGAGTCTCCTTTTGCTCGTGGAATGTACGTGGAGTGCATTCCTGCGTCAAGAACAAAATACAAAAAAAGAGCCACCCAAAAGCAGGGTGGCCCAGTGTTTAGATAATTAATTGCTTCCTGTTTAGGTGGTGATCAGTCGTTAGACATGGGTGGCGGTGTGTCGCCGCCATGGTCGGCATTAACCGTCGGCCGTCCCTCGCCGTCTGGGACTTTGCCGTCCTCGGGCGGCGCGCCTTCTTCCGGGGCTTGGCCTTGGCCGGTCTCGGGCTCGACGGGCGCTGCCGTTGGTTCTACCCGGATCCGTGCTAGCTGGCTGTTGCAAGTGAAGTTCGGGCCGCTATCGATCTCGAAAAACGCGCTGTCGCCGTCGTACACTTGTTTGACGTTGGCCTCGAAGGTCACTACGTCGCCATTTTTGAGGTCTACGCCATTGTAATCTCTTGGCACTGCTATCTCCTTTTGACTGTGAAAACCTGGCCTCTATATACTGCGCAACCATAGGGCTCGTGACGCAAATAACCCTGTTTTTGGTAGCGCCAGAGGGGTACATATACTACACTAAAAAAAGGCGCCCCGGCCGTGGCGGGACGAGGCGCCCCTCTTGGATTGGATGCGTCTTCGCGCCGTGGCGTGGACGAAGCCGCCAATATGGGCTGTCGGCCCCGGTAGGCTAGTCTTGGCGGTCCAAGGTCGTGGCATGAAGCCAACTTTCGCCCACCGTCGGTCATTTGTACCCCGCCTGACAGCTTCGGCGGCGCGGTCAGTCGGGCGCGTAGTTTTCTCGCGTCAATGGAGTTTCACAGCTTGGTACAACTTGGGTTCTGTCGTGGAGGTCGACTTGACGGGCTCGTTGTCGATCACGTCGAGAAGCAGGGCGTTTCGGTGGTCGCACCAGGCATCGAGTAGATCGCAACCCTCTGGAGTCGACATCAGGTAAAGCAGTCCGTTCATCGTCGTCAATTCTATTCTGGTTGCGCGTCCGCCGTCAAGGGTTGACATTCAGGTGGCGGCATGGTCATAATACCGTCTTTGATGATGACCTTTTTGGGATCTATTGGAGGTTTGCCATGCTTTCCCAACTGTTCGCCAGCCTCTTGGCTGCTCTGGCGCCACTCATCCAACGCTTGATCGACCTTCTCGGCCAATTGCTGTAACAACTCGAAGATCCGCTGGTTCGTTCTCTCGGCCTCGTGGACCATCGCCTGGCGCGTCCATTCGCCCAGGTCGAGCCTGTTGGCGGCCGCTATGATCCGGTACGTGCGCTTCTGCTCGGTCGTCAGCCGTATCTGTAGTCGTTCGTCAAGCTCACCCATTACACCAGCTCCCGTTTGAGGTCGCTCTCGTCACTTTGCGACAGCGTGCCGTCTACCTGCGACTGTGCTAAATACTTCACGCCGGCCAGGAATCCCAGTTCAAAGCCGTCGGGGCGCTCGCCCTCTTGGTGCATCGACAGCTTCCAATAGCTGCGTGCATGGGCGGCCAGCGTCCCGCGCAGGCGACTTCCGTGGATGATTTTGGGCTGTGGTGGTCCCATGGGTGGAATGTCGCCTACATGTCCGCAGTCGTGGCACCTGTACTTTGTGAAGTCCTGAGTGGATGCTACGGTGTTCATGTCGGAGCAATTCTCACATTGGATTCCGATCATGGTCAATCTCCCTCTAATTCATGGTCGTTGAAAATCTGACACGTGCCATAAGGCACGCCGTCCCGAACCGGGTGCTTACCGTATCGATCGACCTCGAAGTTTCGCGCGAGTCGAATCAGCAGTAGGGCCACCATGCAACTGTCGGACAAATTCAAACACTCTTGGTTTGGATGCTCGCTGCCGTAGATGGCATCGCCTGGCACCGTGATTTCAATTCGGATGATCGCCATCTTTATCTCTCCCGGTGTACGTGACGTGAGCGAGAACCGCGCCGTTCTGCATAATCCGCACGGGTCGCCTCTCTTCGTCGAATGCCTGTGCAACTTGGTGCAACACTCGCGCGGTTGCGAAGTCTTTTACGCCATTGAATGCCCCGCCAGTGGTATGTATCTTAACGAAAATCATGCTGGTTGATCCTCCTCGATTCGCTTTAGCTCATGTTTCAGGAAATGCCGCTGTATGCACGGCATGGTGCAGTAGACGGTTACCGGGTCGTCTTTCTCGCCGTACACCGTTTGACCTTCCACAAGGTCGTACTGGCAATGCACGCAACGCACGGGCAACTGCTCGGCTCTTAGTTTGTAGGCTTCCACGATCACGGTCTAGTCTCCAAAATAGATTCATAGCCATAGAGGCAGGGATAGAACTCGATCGCCCTTGCGAGCGCATCGGTCCCAGTCTTGCCCATCACGTCGACAAAAGCGCACTCGCCGCCTACCTTGATTGGAGTGGGCAGCGCTACGGTTACCTCCGCGTGATTGCAGCGCCACACGAGTCGGACGAAGCGCGGGCGTAGGTCGTGGTTATTCGGCATCGGAGTGGACTCCATAAAGAATCTCTGCAACCCGGAACCCGTCAAACATCACCTGCGGGTATGGTTGTGGTCCGCGCCGCCCAAAGTCATCGGAGCACGTACAGTGCGGGTTCGCGCACAGCTTGCGCTTGACGAACTTGCGCGCCTTGTCGGCGTAGACCTTGCCGGTGTAGACGTTGATGCCGGTTTCGGTGTTGTGGTAGTCGTTTCGGATGGTTATTCGCATTCTTGTTCTCCTATCCAGACTCGGGCGCCGACCCAGTAGCCGCCGTCCACGTGTTCGACGTCATCGGTGATGATCTGGACATCGTCGGAATAGTATTGCTCGATCGCCTTTGCGGCCGCCTTCGTGCGTTTGATTTCCGCTACGCCTGCTGCTGCAACATCGAGCAGGCGCTGAGAGGCGTTTGCATATTCGACCGACTCGCCCGCCGAGGTGGCCAGTAGGTCGCACACTTGGCACAGCGCGTACGGTTCGCCTTTACTGTCGACGTCTGTCGGGTGTCCGCAGTGAGTGCATTTCATGGTTTGCCTCCCTTACGTCTACAGAGAAACCTCAGTCCTTTGTTTGTTTTGGGGTATTTCATGCACTTTGCCACGTGTTTTCGCGCCGTCTCCTCGAGTCGGTGACAGGAGATTACATACCAAGGCGGATAGATAATCGTTATGTCTTCGTTCTCCTGCGTGGCTGGTTTCCAGCGAGTGGTAGTTTTTCGTCTCTCATCCAAGCAAAGCACTTCCCACCAACCGGCGGGCGTGCTTGGGCTCCAATCTTTTTCGTCCACTATAGTGATCATGTCGTTCCCTCCGCTTTGGCGATGGCTTCGCGGATCGTGGCGAAACAGTCGCGTACCTCGTGCATGTTGTGGCTCGGATCGTCGTCTGGTATATCGTCGATTATGATCTTGGCCATCTTGCAGGCTGCTAGGAGGTCGGGTGCTGCTTGTCGCACTTGTTCGGCTTTCCGGCCGGGCTCCGAGGCGTGAAACAGCCTGCTATTGACACGTTGCCGTTGGAGGTCGTCAACGCTCTCGTGCCCACAGTCGTAACACCACACGCAAAAGGATTTTCTGGACCGGTGGAGAGTTACCGGCCCTGGTTCAAGTTTTGCGTTTGCTTCTAGTGTTTCCTTATATCTCATGTTCTCGCCTTGGCATCGCTCGCATTGTTCCGTGTTGTTCATCTCGGTCGGTCCTTTCCGGTGCTCTGTGCGTTCTCTTTCTTGGCAAGTCTACGCATTGCGCCGACTGCTTGGGCTCTGGTCGTGTGCTCTTGAAATTCTCCGACGGTGCTGATGTCTCCGGTCTCGTGAGTGTACCGGCGCACCGAGTACAGGCGCGGATAGTCGGCGTACAGGCCGGTATTCTTCTCGGACGAAACAAACACCATACCTGTCGGTACGACTTCTTCAACGCCGATCCGACTGCGGAAGAATCGCAACGTGTCGGTTTCAAACCAGTGGCCCGGGGTTCCTAGTTCGCGGTGTCTGTTGTTGTATCGTTGTTCGACTACTGTTCCTGTGTTACAGCTCACGATTTCACCTCCCAGCTAAAACTGAAGTTTGCGTACTCGCCTTTTCTTCCCGTGATTTTCTCGATGAGTTCTTCCACTCGTTCGCCGAGTCGCTTGATTCTCGCGCAGCCGTCGCAGGCCGTAACGCATTCGATACCATCGCGCCAACGGTCCTGGCGGAATTGGTGTAGCTCGGCTGGCGTTACAGACCAAGGTCTGCCGTCAAGCTTGATATCGTGTCGTACGTCGGGATAGTAGACCTTGACATCGAGCCAGCCTCTAGACGTTCCGGTCCCGTGCGTCACACTCGCAACGTCGAAGCCGTACAGCTTCCGTAGTTGCGTCTTGACTATCCGAGTTTCCTCCTTGCGTTCCTGCGCCGCATACCGTTGGGTTGCGTTCATCGTCTAACCTTTCAAACTGCGGACCCATTTCCGCATAGCCTAGCGCGGGAGTCGAACCCGCGCGACGGTCCCGGTTAGGCTGGTTACTCGACCAAAGTGCCAGCGTTTAAGATCTCCGGTTGGCATCGCGCGAGCAAGAATCCTAAGTTGCTCCAAAAACCGTTGTAATCGCCTTCAGGGTCATCGTCGTACCCGATGGCGCAGGACGCGAGCTGCTCACACGTGTAGAGTTCAACCCGGCCACATCGTCCACCCTGTTCGAGGCAATCGCCTTTAGTGTTTGTGATTTCAACTTGCCAGCCGTCGGCGGTCTTGGTTACGTTCATTGCCCTAGCTCCTATTCTTGGTTCGTGATTCAATCGCGCTTTCGAGGATCAAGAGCGCAACGATAGTTGCGAAAAAGTAGATCATGGCGTTACAAGCTCACACGTTGATTGCCTGCGAACAGCCAGATACTGCGCGCGGTTGACAGGGAACCACAGCCGATCCAACGTCGGTCGGCATAGCATCCAGTAGCGCTGGCTCTTGCTTCCAGTCTTTGGGTTGCGCGCCCGACGGTCGTACGTCTTGTGGATGCCTCGGACGAATTTGGTATCCTGGCCAGTTTGGCGCATGCGTGCTGCGAGCGCGTCCGGTTCGATGGTTTCGAATGTCATGATCCAGCCCCGTAGATTACGTCCAGGTGTTGCGCAGAGCAGGCGACGCGCAGCCCGCTACTGTCAAAGCTCACGAGTATCGGGCGCGATGGAATGCTAGTTTCGTCGAAACCGTCGATTATCCCGCGTTGCCCATACTCGATGTCCGAATAGTCATATCCCAAAAACTCCACGGTATCACCCAGGCGGTATTCGCCGCACATTGAATCGTTGTAGGTTGTTGTCATATGTTTACCCATCCTTTCGACTGTAAGAGTTTTTGCCAACGCGCGTCACTGTAGCGAGTCTCGACGCGCAGCTTGGGTTTTGGCAGCGGGTGTTCTTCCGTGTGAATTGGCTTCGTCGCGCTACCGTTGCGCAAGTGGACCGATACCCAACCGGAGAACGACTGTTCTCCCAGTCGATAGGAATAGACTCCGCCACCAGCGTCACGCGCCGGCTTGCCTATATCCTGTTCGCGGATGAGGTCCTGCTCAATGATTGGCCAATAGTGCGAAACCCGAACCGGTTCGGACCACATGTTATCCGAGTAGACTACGCAAAACGTGTGCTCATATTTGCCTATTACGGTAGTGTGCGTGTATCTCATATCAGCATCTCTCCTGATTCGCTCGCCTTGCATCGGTGCAGGCAATTTGGTGAGCAGAACCACTCGTCTGAGTTGTTCGGATAGTAGACTGTGTCGCCTGTACCCATCGGGCAACCACATTCCGCACAGTCGACGTCTTGCCCGTACAGGCGCCACCCATTCGATTCACAGATAGTTTCTCGTTTGATCTTCACGCTACACCCGCCTTTCCGGCCTTCCGGCCTGTTTCTACTTCGTGATAGATGCCCGTGCGCCCCTTGCGAGCGGTGTAGGCGATCAGTACACGCCGTCCGTCTGGATGGCTGGCAACAAGCTCGTATTTGGTCGGACGGTTGCGCAGTCGTCCAAGGCGGTTTTGGAGTGAGGTGGTCATACTTCCGATACCTCCACGGTGATTTTCACGCGCTCATATCGTACGACCGGATTTGCAAAATCGTACGACGTGGACCGGCTTGTTACCTTGTCAATCGCATCGTCTTTCGAGTAGCCAAACTCGTGGAGCATGACGTGTGGGTGGTCTCGGTCGCAAGATTGTCGAACAGGAAGCCAACCGATGAACATTTGCGGTGTAAGTTTCGTTGTCATACTGGACAGCCTTTCTCGGCGTACCGGTCCGCCCATTCGTTGCCAGTGTCGCCATTCTGCGCCCCGTCAAATCCCAGATAGACAATCCGGCTCTCATCTGGGAACTGGTGATTTTCAGGATTGTCATAATCGGATATACAACCGCAGAGTTGGTCCGCCGGGACCTCATCGGCGTGCAAGTAGCGGAACCCTTGATAGTTGTTGGTCTCAATCAACAGCGTCACAATCAAGGCATTCCAGCCCGTGCGGGTTGTCGGTTCGCAGGTCGACCGGCGGTTGCGGAAATTGACAAGCGCCACAGCGTTGCGGATTTTGATTGTCGCTCGCGCCTTCATTATGCAACCGCCTTTCCGGCCTTCCGGCCTGTTTCTACTTCGTCGATGATTGACCGCGCCGCCTTGCTGATACGGTCTAGGCTCGCGCGGAGTAATTTGACGTCGCCACCCCACAAGGTGACATACGTGGACGATCGAACCGTGCAGTCGAGACCAAACCGACGACAGACGACATAGGCAACGCTCTCGGCTTCAAGCTCGCGGGTCGTCTGAGTCAACGTCGCCCGCAGATCCTTGTCCCGGTGTAGCGCCTCATGGGCAAGCTCATGGGCTAGGGTCTTCGCCTGCTGGCCGGTCGAGTGCTGTTTGGCTATCTGGATCGATCCGCCTCGGGAAACGCCATACGCGCCATTCTCGACGGTTCCGAAGCTAAGCGCGATACCTCGGGAAGTGGTCACCGAGCACAGGTCCGCCAACAGCGTATCGCTCGCCTCGGTGATGTCGGGACAATCGATCGTGGGTAGGTCTTCTCCTTCGGTCTGCGATACGTCGAATACTGAGACGCACCGGAAGCAGACACCGGTATCATCACTCCCGTCCGACTTGGGCTCTTTCTTCTTGAACACCATCGGCGCGAGAATGCGGATTGACTTCTGGCCTTTCATCACGAAGCGCTTGAGCTTCTTCCAAGTTTGAAAGCCGGCAACGCGCGACGCTATTGGGCATTGCATGTAGATCATCATGCAATTGCCGAAGGAATAGTCGTGGAATAGAGCTTGCGTGCGTAGGTACGCTTCGAATTGTTCGGACGCACGCACAGTGTCGATTGCGTTGGCGAGTGTTTTCAATCCATCGTCAATTGAGGTCCGCAGCGCAGCGTCACGTTCTTTAGCTGCTGCTATCTTTACTGGATCGGTTCTTCGTGCTAGACTTGGCATTGTCGATTCCCTTTCAGAAGCTAATCGGCCATGCCCGTGGATGCACCAAACATCGCACGGGCTTTACTACGTCAACCATAACCGACAATCAGAGTACGTGTCAAACAAAATCCGTGAGAATCTTTTGCGGGCCACTTCTAAGCCTATTCCAGCCTGCAAGTGAAACGCGACCACGGAAGTAATACCGGAACGGTGCTAGTTCCAACCGCTGGTCGATCTATCTAGCACCAAAAGAGTATGGATTGTAAAGGTTTGACAGCTTGCAGGATCAGCACCATACTAGGGGGCGAGCGGTGATAGGATGTAGCCCTTCGGTCTCTCGTGTCTCGTGAGCTTGACCACGGTTTACAGGATGCCTGATAGTGGTTTGCAGAGTGTTTACAGGCAACCAGCAAGTGCAGACCATCACACGCTAAAGTGGTTTGGATAGGGCTTGTGTGCGGTTTACAGGCAATCTTCGTAACGCATATCCTCTCTCGGCGATCGATCCTCATTCCCGTGATAGCGTCCTATAAGGGGTATTATGTTGCGCTGCCTACAGGGCGATGGTTGACGTAAGTGCTTGCCATACAACGACTTAGATGCAATACGGTCCCTTTTCCATGTCCAGAAACGCGAATCCCGACCCGGGCACGCGCACGCGAGGGACTCTACTTAACCCCGCGTCAGTGCCTTCACCTGTTTTTGGCCTCTCAGTGGGGTTTGGCGCTTTGGCGCTGTATCAAAGCTCTATCAATTCACGTCGGGTTGTATGGTGCACCGAGGGTGTCTGTTTGGTCAACACTGGTCGACTTTAGCCCGGTCTGTTCTCTCTTGAAGGAGTGTTTGATGTCGAACATGAAGGAGCGTACTGGTTGGCGTGATGCTGCCCTTTCGGCTCGTCATAAGTATTGGGGCGACAATTGTCCTGCTCTCGACCTTGATTTTTTGCTGATCGAGTATGATACGGCGAAGGCGTGTGCGTTGATTGAGTATAAGCACGAGTGGGCGAAGCCTCAGGATCCTGGCCACAATTCGTACAGGGCGATGGCTGATTTGGGTGACAGGGCTGGCGTTCCGGTTTTTGCGTGCAGGTATGCTAGTGATTTCTCATGGTGGATTGGCATTCCGTTGAACAATCTTGCACTCGAGTATTTGTCTGAGCGGACCAAGATGGCTGAGCGGGAGTGGATCACATTGCTGTACAAGCTGCGTGGTTACGAGGTTGAGTTTGATTCCAAGGGTTGGCCATCGAGGAAGAAGAATCATGTCTGATTCAGTGAAGTGTCCTGCGTGCGGGAAGGTTAGTTGCGAGAAGTTTTGCGGTGAGTGCGGGTTTGATCTTCAGGGTGAGCCTTGGGAGCGTCACCGTCGGCATCTAGAGGGGCATCTGCGGGGCCAGTCTATTGAGGTCTTTGCAAAGGCTATTTGGGAAGCCTGCGAGACACACCACGGAATCATGCCTAAAGGGGGTTTCTGATGTCTAAGTGTCATATTGTCAGTCAGAAGGCTGCTGAGGCTGAGTTTGTTCGTTCTCCGTGGCGTCCTGATTTCAAGGAGGCGTTCGAGATGAGCAGTTACAGCATTGTGCGGCCTCGGACGTGGCCGTTGTGGCTTCTGGACGCTCGGGCGAAGGACTATGTTCATTTGGGCACTGGTTTTCTGCGGATCTGCACTCCGATCGGCGATATGTTTTGCGAGGTTGGCAACTGGATTGTGCTGCAGTTGGGTACGGGCCATGTTTATCCGTCCAATAAGGCGTCTTTGAGGGCGACGGTTCGTGAGTTGCGGGTCATGGATCTGTCGTTGAACGAGTGTGAGAAGTGGCGGTTTGCGGATCTTGCGCTGGAGGGTGAGGTTGCGTTTCAGAGTCGGAATCGTCGTCCTGTGAAGCGGAAGCGGGCTTTTGTGCTTTGATGCGTCGGGCACTGGTAGGGCGGGCGTTTGTGGCCCGCATGGTGTGTCCGGCGCATCTTTGTTTTCATGTGAAACGGAGTTTGGTTATGGCGCAGCATATAACGAAGAAGTTGGTTGAGTCTTCTGGGAGTCTTGGTGGTCGTTCTCGCGCTCCGGTAGCTGGGATGCGGAAATACGAGTGTCAAGACTGTGGTTTTAAGATGATGGTTCGTCCGGGCGAGATTCGGTCATTTTCTTCTTGCAAGGTTCATTGCCGGGAGTGTGGAAGCACTTTCTTGGAGCCGTGTAGCCGGAACGCCTTGAAGGACAGTTTAGAGTCTATGCACGGGAAGGCTGAGCGGGACGCCTTGGCCGAGCGGCGCAATTCTTAATAGATGATCACGCCGCCTGTGGCGGCGCCAGCGACTGGAGTAGTTGGGCGTTGAAGTTCTGCTGTTGTCCCTGCCTTGGTGGTGCTTGTTTTGGTGTTCCTGGTGTCGTGGTCGATCCCTGGGCCTGCGGTTGGGTCTGTGCCAAGAACATGAAGTAGTCGTCGGCGTTTTGGATCCCGAGTAGTTCGCCCGCCCGTTTCACGAGTTTCGGCCAATTGATTGCCACACCCATTTGGGCCATTTCCTGCTTGTATTTGTCGTAGAATCTCGTGAGGAAGGCGTCTAGCTTCATGAGCTGCTGTTCTGGTGATTCGGCGACCATCGAGGTTGGGTTGACTCCGACATTGTAGTCGTAGAAGTCTCCGAGTTGGTCGTCGGGCGTGAAGATTGTTGGGACGGACTCGTCAGCCCCGCGGACCTGCCGTGAGAGCGGTAGTTCGATGAGCGGGTCGGTCCACAGGTAGAATCCGAGTGCTCGAATGATCCCGCCGGCGTGTTTTGTGACTCGGCCGCGTGATGCGTCGATTTTGGCGTTGGCGTTTTTGTCGAGCAGTTCGTCTTGTCGCGCGGTGTCTGTCTGGGCGGCTGTCCCGTTGAGTAGTGAGAGGTTTCCTCCTTTGACGTTGAATTCGTTAGCGGTGATCGCGTGCATTCCGAGTATCCCGGCGTCCGGGCCAGGGAAGATGAATGGTTTGACCATGTTGGGATCTGAGTCGACGGTGACCATTTCTCGGTCGGGCGACACTCGGAGCTTGTTGGCGTCTTGGTGTTGACCGCGGCGAGCCCCGAACACGAGTTTGGAGTCTCGGGCCTGGTCTGAGGCTTTATGGAAGAGCGCGTTGTCCAGTTCGTGGAGTTCGATGACGGATGCGGCCGGCGCGAGGCCGAGGGTCCTTCCGGGTATGGGTTTGAGTTGCAGCAGGTGGTACGGGCCTTCTTCCGGGCCTTTCCATTCGATGGGTTCGCCGAGTGTTTTGGCCGTCGGTCCCTTCATGTCTCCGACGAACGTAACGACCTGTCGTTCGTTTGGTAGCCACATTTGCCAGCGGCTAACGTGTTTCTGGAGTTCGTGGCCATCCAGCCGGGGTTTGACGCCTCGTTCGATGGTCATTTCGACGGTTGGGGTTTCGAGTGCTTCTTCTTCGGTGAGCACGCCCTCTTCGAGTAGTGCTTCCATGGTCGGGAAGTCTTCATCTCCGGCATAGGCGATAGCGTTCCAGTTCGTGGCGTTGACGTCGTGGATCCAGTTGTCGAGTAGGACGTGGTTGATAAACGGTTGACCGACGGCGCGTCGGAAGCCTGGCAGCATCGTCTCGTTGAATCCCGTGAGTATTCCGACTTTTGTGATGCTCATTGCGCTGATGAGTGCGTCGAACACGTTGAAGTAGAGTGTGGTGGCAAGATCGATCAGTGGGATCAGGTGGTTGAGCGACATCTCGAGCTTTTTCCGCGAGTCTTGCATTTGGGCGTTGCCGTTTTTGAGCGTGACGTCGGCTGCCGGGTTGGTCGGGCTGAGTGCGTGCGCAAGGGTGTCAACGAAGTCGGTGATCGCGGCTAGCGGGACCGGTGTCCGGGAGTTGTGTTCTGGGTGACGCTGGCCGACGTATTGCTGGAGGATCTTGTATCGCTGCTTGCGAAACCGGAGAAGGTGCTCGTGGCTTCGAACCATGGAGACCGTGAGTTTTGCGTTGGTCATTCTGTCTTCTGGGTCAAATGGCATCTGCTAGGCTCCTAAGAAAACCTTGCTCGTTCTGTTTTCGCTCGTGCTCTTTTTCTAGCCGTTCGTCGATCATGTCGCGAATCTCTCGCTGCATCATGTTGGCCTCGCCGCTGATGAACAGTTGATCATCAGGCGGCATAATATGATAGCCAAGTGCGCTGCCCATGACGCAGTCTCCGTGGTTCTCGCCTTTGCCGGACAGGTGCGGCGACGACGGAAGATCGCTCTTGTGGCAGATTCTTCCACCTGGGCCATACACGAAATCATTGAGTTCGTCGACTGACTGCGCGCTGGTGTCGATCACTTCGTTGGCGGACATCGCTCGGAAATACTCTCTGATGATCACCTGTTTGCTGCTGCGCGTCGACCAGAACCCTGGAACCCCGGACTTGGCTCCTGATTGTAGATCATCGTCCTTTTGGGACCAATAAAGGTTAGCGTAGTAGTGTTCTTCGAGTTGATTGCCGAAGAGTCGGCCGGTGGATCCGTTGGCTTCCCAGACCATGAGTGCCGGTAGGGAGTCGTAGTCGGAGAAGAATTTTCCGATGATGTGGACCTCGTCGGCGAACTTCTGGGGTGATAGGTCGTTGCGGACGTACTCGCAGACCTTGCGGCGGGTCCGCCAGTCGAAGACTTCGCAGGTGGAGTTCGAGGCACCGGTCCCGGCCGATATGTCGTTTCCAGCGCCGTAGCGGCGATCGCGCGGCGGTCCGCCATCCGATAACGAACACCACATTTTGATCCATCCATGCGGGTCTTTCACCAGGCTGCCGCGTTCGATTGACCATCGAGAGGTCGGTTCCTCGCAGTGCGTGTCTTTGATCCTCGCGACTTCCGTGACGTTGAAAACCGGGTCTCCTGAGCCGATAAAGCTGCAATCGTGCTCCTGGGCCATGACTGACGCGATCTGGATCTCGTTCCAAACGCGGTCATACCACGGGCTCCGCAGGCGACCGTCGGACACGAACGGGTACTCGGCTTCAAACGGGTATGTGGTGTCGATAATGTTGAGTGTCGTGCCATCGAACTTGTAGAGTCCGCGGGCCTTAATCGGCCATTCTGACCAGTGAATGCGGTAATTTGGTATTGCGGTCTTGGTGACTATGTGGTGGTAGGCACCGATTGAGCCCTGGGGCGTACTGAGTATCCAATTGCATTCCGAGACCGATTGGAGGGCCGATAAGAACAGTTCGCCCATCTTCTGTTCGAAGGATCCGAACTCGTCGAGGATTAGTGCTGTGTGGCGTTCACTGCGTAGACCGTCCTTGGTCCTGGCGCTTCCGCAGTAGACGCTATCCATGTCCACATTGCGCAGTTCGCCTTTTTTGCGGAAAATACGTTTGGGCTTTAAGAACGGTGGCAGGCGTTTCAGGGCGTAATCCAGCTTTGGGATCAACGCGCGGTAGTTTCCGGGAATGTCGGTCAGGTCCTCGGTTTGGGACGCGAGGCCGAAGCTCTGTAGCTTCCACCACAGCCATCTCGGCAGGAGAAGCAGCAGGAGCATCCAGCTCATGCCCATCGAGCGAGACTTCAGGAACGAACTGTGCCGGCGGCCGATTGTCGGAATCAGGTCCGACGCGACCTCCTGCTGGCGGTGGAACATGATAAACGGCTGATTCGGCTGATCGGGGCTCATGGTCGGCGCGTATGTCCAGGCATAGGCGTTGATGAAAAACAGCGGGTCTTCCTGGCACATTTTCTTGATGGCACGCCGGTGAGAGGCCGAGAACGCGGCTTTTTCGTGCATATCGCGCCGAAACTGAAGGTTGGCAAACTTGTCCATCGGTACGATCTTGTGGTAATTTTTCACGACTGGACGGCCTCCATCTGTGTCGGCGTGAGCAGATCGTCGATCATGCTTTCGACCTCTGCGGGGTCGACATCGTCGGTCTCGTCCTCAGCCTCGTCCTTGGTGCGGTTCACGATCAGCTTCGAGTAAAACTTCTCGTAGAACCACTTGTAATCACCCTTGGCTTGATCCAAGAGGGCGACGGCTCCACCGCTTGGAACACTATTGGCCTCGATTTTTGGGTATGGGACCATGAGATTGTGGTGGACCCACCGGATCTCCCGCTCGACGCTGAACGATGCAGGCGCGTTGTTCTGGTTGGCTATTCCAGCGTCGACCACCCTTGCAATCTCCTTCGGTTGCGGCTTGGTGCTGCGCCGGCGCTGTTGTTCTTCGGTGATATTCTTGACCTCTGCTGTCGTCCCGTAGGGCGTGTATAGCGAGTCTACGTGCTTGTCGGCTTCTTTTGCCGCCTCTCTGTCTGTCATGCCCTGCTGGAGAAACAGCGCTCTGGCTTCCTTCTTGGCGTCCACGAACTCGCGCCACTTTCCCGCCTCTTGGAGCCTCAATTTCCTGGCCGTTTTTGTTTCTTTCTTGTAGCCCATGGTTTGCGTCCGATAGTTGGGTTGTCGTGCGTCTCAAAATGATGGTATACTCAAAGTGATGGACTGTGTAGGGTTTATTTGTGGCGTCCTCTTCTTCTCGCAATGTATCGGCGGTCCTAGTCCGCAATGGTCAACCGTCTGCGACGACTGCTACTGCGAGTTTGATCTGGACGAAGATGGACGCATTGACCTACGAGATTTCGCGCAGTATCAGGTGGAGTACGAGCCGCCTCCTGGCAGCAGAAACGGCGATTGATAGACGATGGGAACGAGACGGCAACATCGAGAGCGCCGAACTTCTTTGACCAGGAAGTGGAGCGATCGTGAGAAGCGAGAGACGGCTGAGTTTTGGAAGAGGCGAGAAGATGCGAGGGGCTTTGTCGTCAAGATGCTCGCTTGCATTGCGAAGGACGCGAAATGAAACGACGCACATTCTTCAAAGCAATTGGCAGCGTCGTCGCCTCGGTGGCGGCCGCCGCGTATTGTCCAGTAGTCCTCGGTGAAGTTGCTGATGCGACTAGCCCGTTCTTTTCTCCAGGAGTAATCGAGCGAGCAGTCACCGGACCTTGGGCAATTGGCGCTTTGTACATGTGTGGTAACGACGCGGTCTACCAGCTGCAACCTGATGGCGAGTGGAAGTCGATTACGCTCAAACTGAAAGAATGGGAATGAATCAATGCCCAAGGTCATAGAGGTCGATGGCGAGTTGCTTGGCCCTACTGAGGTTCGCGGGTTGCAGGGTGACGCACTTGGAGAGTTTGATGACTACTTGTCCGCTCCGGTCTACGTGATGTCGCCAGAAAATCCCGAAACCTGGAAGAATACGAATTTTCGATTTAACGAAGAACGCGGCGAGTACGAAGAGATTGAAATGACTTAGCAATATCGCAAAGAAAGGCACGCCACGTCTGATCCGCGTGGACTGAGTGCCCTATTCACGAGGTGCCCAATAGGGGGGCGTCGGCTTACAGGCTGGCGCCCCCTTTTCTTTGCGCTCGAGAGAACGATGGACAAGGTTCACAAGACATACACGGCCGACGACGGTGACCAGATTACGAAGCTGGTTCCCAAGGGCACATACCCGCCGAGCTTTACGATCGAGGGAAAGGTCTTCGAACTGGGATTCGGCCCTACCCGCCCAGCCCGCTGCGATCTGTGGCCCAAGGAGAGTCCGTTCTTGTCCTGCACGCCGCCCGAGGTCGAAGAGTTTCGAGAGGTTCACAAGGAACATGGAGTCGCGATCGAATTTCGCGACGACGGAATGGCGGTCGTCGGCTCAAAGCCTGAGCTGGAGAAGGCTGCTGCGCTACGACACTATGGCGTTTGCTAGGAGTTACCGATGTCTGATGATGCTTTTGCGCCGACGATGCCCGAAACCACCGACCCGGCACTTGCAACCGAACCCGCGGCGGATCCGGCAGTAGAATCGGCCAAACCTGAGCCGACTGCGACCGGGACGGCTCCCGTTGAATCTGCGGCTCCCGTAGAGGCGCCGGTCTCCGACATTGACGACGAAGTTCTTGGTATCGCCGAGACGCTGGGACTCCCGCGTAGCGCGGCACAAGGATTCGAGAACCGGGCGGCGCTCGTTGGATACCTCAGCAAGCTCACCACGCCACAGGCCCAGCAGCCAGCCCAAGCAGCTCCGGCGGCACCGAACGCTCCCGCTCCACCTCCAAACGCAACGCCAGCCGAGAAAGCGGCGTTCAAAAAATTCGAGCACATGGACTTCGACGAGCAATTCGTTTCCGACCTCAACGCCCAAATGGAAGCACTGCACGGTCGGTTCGGAGAAAAGTCATCCAGCAACGACACGATCAACGCGCTCCGACAGCAGATCGAACTTATTACCCATCACTTGGTTCTTGGAACCATAGATGGTCTGATCAATACGCACGGCGAACAGTATGCGGACGTTCTCGGCAAAGGCCCGACATCAGGTCTTGCTCAAGGGAGCCCGCAACATGACGCCCGCGTGAAGCAGCTCCTACCTCGAATGCGCGCGCTGCAAGCCTCTTTTGAGCAGATGAACTTGCCTGCCCAATCAGAAGAAGCGTTGTTTCGTGCGGCCGTTGGCCTGGAATTCGGTGCTCGCACCGCAGCACAGGCGCGCGATGATGTTCAAAAACAGGTAGACGAGCGAACCGCCCAAGGCTTACGTCGTCCGGCCGGACAAGCAAACAGAACGCCGGACCCCTCGCAAACTGTCAGAGAACGGGCGGCCGCGGCCCAGGAGCGAATCCTAGCGTCGTCGACGCTGACTGATGACGAACTCCGAGACCGCGCAGCCCAGTTCTAGTAGGAGATAAACGATGTCTGATATCCAAACCTCGGACCTGTTGGATCTCGCGAACGGAACGCTATCGTTCTTTGAACGAAAGAAGCTGATCGACCTCGCATCGGACCAACAGGACTACCTTTTTATTCCCGAATTGTTCAACACGAAACGCATGACCGTCGATGGCGGTGACGCGATCGACTGGTTTGCCCTGACCGGCAAGTCGACGACTCCGCGTCACGCCGGGCACTACGCTCAGCGCATCATCGAAACGAAGGACGTGACCAGCAAGGCGTCGATCGGCTGGGGCCGTACGGTCGAGTCGTTTGGTGTCGACAAAGCCGCGATCCGCATGAACGCCGGCAATCAGGCGAAGCTGATCGACCTGTTTGGTTCGAAGCGAGCGGCGTCATGGCTGGGCTTCCTGGAACTCGTGGAAAGCACGCTTTCCGGCCACCCAGGGCAAGACGATGGCATCACGCCTTTCGGCATGAAGTCGTACGCGGTCAAGAAGATCACGGGAAGTTCGGCGACCCAGCCGGGCGAATTCGGCGGCGGAAACCCGAGTGGCTTCTCCAGTGGCGTCGGCCTCGATAGCGGGTCGATCAGTGGATGGAAGAACCACACGATGAAGTTCTCGAACGTCAGCTCCGACGACTCGGTCAAGGGTATGCGGATCTCCATGGGCGAGACCGCATGGAAAACGCCGCTGAAGGATCGCATCGAGCAGACGGTGACGGACGGCGGCCGGCCCAACCTTCAAATCTACATGAAGCCGAGTCTAGTCTACGACCATGAGGCGCTGGCACAGTTGCAGAATGATCAGATGGAAGACGACCTGTTCAAGTTCGCGGGCAAGACTCGCGTCAACGGTCATCCACTGGTTCCGATGCGTGCGCTTGACGGCGATACCGATACTCCAATGTATGGATGGGACTGGGGTGTCGCCAACATCGTCGTGCTCAAGGGCTACGAGAACATCGAAGACGCTTCGGCCAAGGAGCTGTCGGGTTACATCGGCGTCATCGGAAAGGACCTTGACGTCGTCTACAACCTTCGCGTGAAAAACCGTCGTCGCCTGTGGGTCATGTCGACCGCCGCAGACAACGACTAAGGTCTTGGTCTTTCTCGGGCGTGCCACGAGCATGACCCATAATTAGGAGTGCAGATATGAGTTTAGGACAAATACAACACGGCGAACTGACGCTTCTTGGCCCGTCAAGCTGGATCAAGTCGCGATTGTCGCCTGATATCATGTCGGACAATTCGCGATTCAATTTCCTGTACGACGATTTCCTACATCTTCCCTCCATAGGGAACGGTTGGGTGCTCGACGAGAACGATGCCACGGCTGACATTACGAAAGATGTGTCGACTGACGGCGGAATCGTCAACATCCAAGTCGACACAACGGACAATATCGAAGCGTGGATGCAGTTCGCGTCTCCGCTTCTCAAGGCGTCCTTGGGTCGAAAGTTCATCTTCGAAATGGGCGTCTCGATGCTGCTTGTCGGCAACAACGAAGGCGCCATCGTCTGTGGTCTCGCGGAAATGAAGGCGGCGGATGACAACGTATGGCAGGCTGATGACACGGCGGCGCTGTCTGACGTCGACTTCGTCGGCTACCAGACGTTGCAGGCCGATGGTGACGCGCTCAATGCCGTCCAACGGATCTCCGGTACGGCGCTGGCCACGAAGGTGTCCGGCATTCATGTTCCGGTTATCTCGACCGTCATGAAGCTCGGCATGTACGGCGACGGGGCGAACGTCACGTTTGCTATCGATGGAGTTCCAAACGCTACGAAGGCCGCCTATGGTTCGACCAGTTTCCCGCTCGATCAGTACCTCAGTCCGGTGCTGGCAACGAAGCTCGGCTCGGTCGTCACGCAGAACGTCAAGGCACTGTACTGCTTGTGCGCCGGCGACAAGAGCTAGCTAGAAGGGCACTGTTATGGCCGATGGAATTCCGTTTGCTGGAAGCACGGTCGCTACTGATGAGGTTACGGTCAGTAGTGAAACGATGCACGTCCAGCGGAACAAGTTAATTCATGGCGTTAATGGCTCGAACGACGGTGACGTAGCGCACAGTAACCCGCTACCCGTCAGCGCCCAACTGGCTGCCGATTTCATGACGGCTAGTGGCACTGCGCTGACTCCGAAGTTCGCGGTGATCAATCTGACTGCGACTGGGACTTTGGTGGCGGCCGTCACGGGCAAGAAGATCCGGGTTCTCGCGCTGTTTATGACGATAGAAGTTGTCACGGGTGATGAGACGTATACATTCAAGGACGGCGCTGCGGGTACGGCAATAACAGGCGCGCTTGGCGATACGGCCATGACTGTTCTGGCAACGACTCCGCCTATTCCGTGTTCGATGCCGTTTTGTCCGGTGGGCCTGTTTGAAACGACTGCCGGCACCCTTTTAGAGTTGTCCTTAGCTGGGACCACTCCGAACGCGCAGGGCTCTCTAGTTTACGTGGAGGTCTAAGCAGTGTTACTGGTCTTCGGCACATACGATCTTGGCCTTGCCCCGCCTGGCGGGTCTGTGTCCGGGTTGACGATGACGCGGACCAAGCTGCTGCAACAGGGCGGCGTGTTTGCCCGCATGGGTCGGACGATTCCGACTGATACGGAGAAACTGGCGCGGCTCACGGACGCACTCGACTCGACGATGCGGAACACTTACTACCCGGACGCAATTCTGGGTGAGAAGTGGGTGCATCGCTGGTCGTTCATGCGACCGCTTTTGAAGTTTACGACCGTCCAAGGGCTGGGAGACTATGTTCTCCCGCCCTTTGTGGACGGCCTTGAAGGTGACGGCTCGTTTGAGTCTACGTTCGGCTGGGGTCCGATCCTCATACGCGGCGATCAGGTGATCCGTCGGTTGCGACAGAGTGTGACGGATACCGGGCCACCGAGACTTGCGGCGGTCACGCCGATCAAGAATTCAGGCCAGACTCAGACCCGGCAATTACTCATGATGGAGCCTAAGCCGGATCAGGCGTACGACCTGACGTTCCGATACAACCTGTCGCCCGATGCACTTACGGCGTTGAATCCGTATCCGCCGGGTGGCCCACTGGTGGCCGAAGCATTGCTTCAGGGCATGCGGGCAGCCCTTGACCTGTCTTTGAATGATAGGATCGGCGAGCACCAGGTTCTTTTTGAGCAACGGCTGAAGGCGGCGATCTTGGCTGACCGTCGCGTGGCGGCGCCCGAGTACCTGGGCCGCGCGACGGACCCTTACGCGGTTCTTGAGCGACGGTCGGGCAGTCCCAGAGGATTCAGCGACCAAATACCGTCACTGACGGTCTATGGCACGGAGATTTCGTAATGAAGCGCCCGGTAACTACAGTTGAACCGAAACATGACGAGCAAACGAATGGCACCTGCACAATCGCCAAGTCTGCTGTTACGGACGAAACCTACCTGGTCCGGTGGATTCATGTTTCATATAGCGCCACGGCTACAGCCGGCACAGGAACGCTGACGGTCTCCAGTGGCGCTACGGCGTTGCTCATCATTCGTGGAATCACGTTGAATAAATCGTTGGAGTTCCCGAGCGATGCGCCGCTAAAGGCTCCCGAGGGTGGCGCGCTGTCTATTACGTTCGAGGCTGGTGGTGCTGGAATCGTCGGAAGTCTCAACGCCGGCGTGCAGTGATGAAGTCGCCGGTTGCCGGTGACCATTACACGGTCGGCAGCATCGGGTCCGTCACGGAAGGTGACGTGCTGTCTGAGACGATTGCCGTTGCTGTTGCCGACAAGGAAACGGTTCTCGAATGGCTGCTTGTTTACTGGCCGGGATTCACTGTTGGCGTCGGCTGGGGGCAGGTCGAAGTGGCGATTGGTGGCACTCAAGTATTCAAGATGTACGAGTGGCATACGAACGCTAGGCTATATAGGTTTCCTGGCGGGTTGCGCGCCGGAAAAAACAAGGCGATCGTCATTACAGCCGCCCAGGATGGAATCGGAGAAATCTCGGTGTTCTATCGAACATCACAACAGACCCCGCTTGACGGGGCTTAGGAGTAAGCCATGAGTTCGCATAACGTATTCGAAGAATTATTGAAGGGTGCTTTCCCAGCTACCGGTCGAATCATCAAGACCGCCGCCGGATACCTCTTGGGATGGGGTACGACGGTTGGGACGGTAAATGGCGTTGCGGTTGAGAACTGGTCCGTCGGGGCCATGTTTCTTGACGTGGACGCTGCTACCGACAATCAGCTTTGGCTGAACGTCGGAACCGCAACTACCGCAAGTTGGGAAGCTGTAAGCTCGGCCTAGATGGCGAGAACGCCTGATGCCCGCTAAGGAGATGGTACTTGGCTCGTCGATCCATCGACATCTTGTTCCCGGCCGGTGGCCAGAACCAGCGATTGGCATTCCAGCGCCAACCGCCGTTCACCAGCCACCTCGCAAGTAACGTGCGCGCCGTCGACGCCGTTGCATCGCGCGTCCGCGGCGGAAGTCGCATGGGCACACTCAAGTCATTCGCCAAGCTCTTTGGCGTCGGTAATCCCGTCACGTTCCTGTCTCAAGTTCGCGATCTCGCCACGCCCGGCGATGCGCAATTCACGGAAAACTTTTTGACGGATGCGGCCCTTCGGTGGGATGCCGCTGCCTGGAAGGTGGCGGGCGCAAAATGGAGGAGCGGGGGTTTTGGCTTCAATCCGGCCCGACTCAGCAGTGATGATCAATTCTTCGATCGCGGTTCGGTGCTCAAAGAGATAGAGGACATCGACACCTCGGAAGACTACACGATTACGGTTACGTTCGCTAACATTTCTCCGCTGACGTTTGAATGGGGCGAGTTCGAGGTCTTCGCCCGGATGGACAACACGACGCCAAACGTCGAGACCGATGGGATCGCCGTCAAGTTCAGTCAGTTCAACGCGAACAACAAAGACTTGACGATGACGTTTTATGCCGCCGGGGTGCCAACCGTCCATACTGTGAGGTTTGCAGACAGCAGCTCCGGCGGCGATCTAGAAATAACAATCCAGGCCGACGACACGATTGTCGTCAAGTGGGCCGGAACTGAGAGGTTGAGCGAAACCTATGCGACGACGGCTGGCACTCGCATAGGACTTGGGTTTATTGCGCTGAGTCAGACCCAGCTTTTCGATGCCTACATGGAAGCGAACGCCGTGCGCGTCAGTTACGTTCCTCTTGGTGGCGAGCAGTTGAGCCGTAACCGAGTTGTGGCGGCGGCGCTCAACACGGCCGACGACACCGACGTGTATCGTGAATCGAACGTCAAGACGATGGTGGCGATCACCAGTAGCGCGGTGGCTCAGACCGTTCGCAAAACGATTGTTAGCGCCGAGCGACTTGGTAAGCTCTATATTCCCAACCCGGCTGACGCTGCGCCTTTCGTGTATGACCCATCAGGTGACAGCATTGTTGCGCTGACGGTCAGCGTACCCGGCAAAGCGGCACCAACCAAGACGAGTCTCGCTGCGACGTTCCGCGATCGGGTGGTGTATGCCGGCGACGAGGACAATCCAACAATCTGGTACATGAGCAGGCAGGGCGATCCGCTCGACTTCGATTACTCGGAGACGGACGTCCAGGCGGCGGTCCAGGCGACGACAGGCGGCTTGTATGCTGGTGCGGCGGCCGGCCCGATCGTTGCGCTGGTTGCCTTGGCGATCGACTATCTGCTAATCGCTGAACGTAATCAGATGGGCGTACTTCGTGGCGATCCGCGGCAAGGCGGTCAAATCGACCGAGTGAGCCATGAGATCGGGTTCGTCAGTTCGACCGGCTGGTGCCATCTTCCCGGTGGTGCGATCGCGTTTCTCGGTCAAAACGGGCTTTATTTACTCAATCCTGGCCCTGGTCAGTATCCGATTGCGCTGTCCGAGGACGTGATCCCGCAGGATCTAAAGAACATCGATCCAGAGGTGAATGCCGTCTTGATGGCGTACGACCCAATCGGTCGCGGGATCATCATTTCGATCACTCCGTGGGACTCGATCCAAGGAAACCACTACTGGTACAATATCAGGATCGGAGCGTTCTTCCCGTTCGTGTTGCCATTGGCTCAAGAGCCGTTGTCAATGATCAACTACCAAAGTGATTCGGCGGTCGATGCCGCCGTGCTGTTCGGATGCCGTGATGGCTACATTCGCCGCTTCCACCCTGCTGCGGTGAACGACGATGGAACCGCTATTGACTCTGCGGTGTGGATTGGGCCGATCGGCTTGGGCGGCGACAGCTACAAAGAAGGCCAGATTCTCGATATTGATCTTGTGCTGGGCCGTAACTCTGGTGACGCCAAGTGCTCGATCTATGCAGCAGAGACGCCAGAAGAGGCGATTGCTCTGGAGACGCCGAGCTTTACTGAGACGGTGAGTGCCGGCCGAAGCGTTCTGCACCCGATGGTTCGGGGCGCTGCTGCGTTTGCGGTCATCGAAGACGACGAC
>PJEL010000484.1_pt1 | contig 46513 bp, 59 predicted proteins | sample 1853271 | NCBI WGS metagenome assembly PJEL01 (sample SAMN08108733, study PRJNA415343) | Invertebrate metagenome, whole genome shotgun sequencing project. | host: Globobulimina | place: Sweden: Gullmar Fjord | collected 2015-08
CCTGTTAGGCCCAAATCACCTACAATGGTAGCGTTTCCTGTTATGTCCAATGCCAATCCTGTACTATCTTGGATGAGCTTTAAAACCGTTGTACCAGTAGCGTCAGCATGATCGTTGTGAATTGTTCCTAAAATCCTTGTGCCCGTAGAAGAACTGTTTGAAACATAATTGAAGATCCCTCCTGTTGTAAGATCGTCTGCATCAGAGATGTCGTGTGCTATTCCGTCAGTTAAACTTGCAATGGATACATCAACTGATGCCGCTGGTGTCGCTGTCCCTATTCCAAACCTATTGGTAGTGTCATCCCAGAATAAACTCGCATTATCTTGTGCAATTACCCCACTAGCTCCCCCAAACAAAACTGATCCTGCGGTCAAAGCATCAACAGTAGGGAAATTAGTTACTGTTATGTCAGTAAACCAACCTTTCACAACCCTAGCTCCTGTTGTACCAATAGAACCTGTCATTGCCAGATTAACCAACCCTGTAATATTATCCGAATCATCAATCAAAATACTGCTGTCCTGTAAAACAGAAGCAGTCGTACCATCCCATCGCACAATCGCGTTGTCCGTAGAAGTACCACTAGAAGGACCCGTGACACCTGCTATATCAACGAAATGGTCTCCGAACCCTGATAAATGATGATCTCCTGGCATATCTACGCACCACTTATAAGATTAATAACCTTGATCGTACCGAAATTAGCTCCATCCTCTTTAACCGAAACCCGACAACTTATATCTGCTAATGGATATGTGAACCTCATTCTCTGCACACCCGTCCCTGTTGAAACCATTGTCTTTACAAAATCCAATGACTTAGCGGTTCCATCAAAAGGATTAGTATCCTGCAAGGATGCAATCGGAAAAAACGTGGTTCCATCTGGGCTTCCTTCTACTAAGACAGACATCGTTCTGCTCGCCTCTGCTGGTGTATATTCAAGATATAACGTCAACTCAACAAATCCTTCTACATCAAATATCTTTGTGTTATCGGTATAAGCACCGGTCAATGTAGCAGCAGCTGTCGCTGTTCCTATTGCGTACCGAAAGGGTTGATTGATGTAACGTAGTGACATAATCTTTTGTACCAGGGCTTTCTAATTAATGTCTCGTAGTAATCGGGGCTGTATGTCTCGTCTATTTCTTTTAAGAATGGATACTTTTCTAACAATTCTAATCCCATGTCTTTATCCACAGATAAATTTGTCCCTGTATCAATCTTAATCCCAACACTAGGCTCCTTTATGTTCTCACCACCAAGTTCAACTGGTGGATTAAATAATTCCATATTATGCAGCAGTTACACTTCCGTTTGTTGATAATGGTGTCCAAAAACAGTAATAAGTTATAGCTCCTGATGTAATATCAGTTGTTCCTACTGTCTGAATTACGTCTTGGCCATTAGAAATTATACTCACGCCTGAAACTGAATCCAATTCTATCGTCGCGTCAGGTGTTGCGTCATGCCAAATTTCGTTAGCATCAATATCAGTTGCTGTAGATTGAGCAATTAAGATCGCGGTATTACCAGATAACCCTACCTCTAAAGTAGCGGTATCCCCAGCTAAAAGCGTCTTACAAACAGCTATTACTCTTAAAGTGACATCCCCTGTTACAGTAAATAATGTCGCAGGATTACCAGTACCACTCTGATCTCCTGGGTCATTTTCCGTAGCACCATCAAAGGTCATTGATTTAATCACTCTGTTGTCTCCTGTTAGTTCTAGTAAATTTGTGAATTGACTCATATTTTTATCTAACAGCTAACATAGCATCAACCGCCAACAATGAACTTGTGACAGTGCCAGTACCTTTGGCTGATATTTTAACGGTTTGCGTTGAAATAGGGATCTCTAATCGATATTTACCTGTAGCGGATATCGTGTAATTAGCCAAACTAGCTGTGGTCACACCAGCAGCTACAGATACCGATGTCTGTTGTAAATAAGTAGTACCCCCGTCTTCACTGAACTCCACTTTAACCTCACAAGATGTAAGTGATCCGATTGTGAAATCAAGATCTACTAACAGCATATTGAACTCATTGCAATTAGCCTTGAAGACTCCTGTAGATGTCGGACCAATAACTGTTCCCGCTACATAAGAATCCGTAAGAATAAGAGATGATCTTACATTGGGTATGTAATGGTAATCCAATTTTGCCATATTTTTTGGTTAATAAATTATTCTATCCCAACCCACAGAATGGGCTGGGGAGAGAATCTATTTTTTCTTCTCTTCTTTCTTCTCCACTTTCTTTTCTTCCACCTCAGGTGCTACTGGTTCTTCACCCAAAAGGCTTTGAAGTTCCATGTATGCACCCTGAAGTTGGGTGAGACGTTCGTTCAACACATTGAGTTGCTGTTGAAGTTGTCGGCCTTGATCAATAACCAGCTCTCGCTTGTTCTTGACCTCGGCAAACTCCGCCTCCAGCTCTTCCTTGCGTTTGCTCAATTTCTCTTCCATAGAAATCTAAGAATTAGATTGATAAGTAAGTTAAAGAGTTTAACTAGCTTGCGTAAATGTCACCCCCGCAGCAACAGCTGTCCAAGCATAAGCGAACCATGAGGTACCATCAGATACAACGTGTACTCTGTCTCCAGCTAATGATTGACCACTTACAAATGAAATGGTGTCATCAGCAGTTCCAGTATCCCCAGCATCTCCAGCCGCACTTGAAGCTTGGCCTTTAATGATGTTGTCACTACCATTTGTTACAACTGTGTAATTAGCACCAGATGGGGCAGCAACTACGATGAAATCGAAGTGCAGTCCCGCAGCAGGAGCTGGAAGAGTTGAAACAAATTCTGTTCCTGAGTTCAAGAAGAATGTTGCCCCAGATTCAGCAGCTGTAATGGTATTAGTTCCAGTAGTATCTTCTGATAATTTAGTGTAAGCAAGTGTTGAACTAAAAGTCACAGCACCAGTTACTAACAGTGTTTCATCAAACACTACAGCACCAGCATCAACTTTAAGACCTTCTACGTTAGCACCAGTTGCGTTGGCATAAATTGCGTATGTACCAACTCCACTAGCTCCAGTAGTCGCTTCAACAGCAAGTATGTGAGATGTTGTTGAATGATTACCTGTAGATAAGATTCTTACACAATCCGCACCAGCAACTAAGTCACCAGTATGAGAGATGTCCAAACAACTACCTTCTCCGGATACACCAGTACCAGCAGAACCGACACTGATCGCCATACCAGCTACGTTTGTACCCATGTTTAGGTCAACCGCGTTACCTGTAGCAGCCGCTGTGCCGTAAGTGATATCAAGGCAGTTTCCTGTGTAAATTCCACTAAAGTCAATGTCGAAGATGTGAGAATTACCAGCACTCGTGTCAACGATCTTAATAAGATCATCTGTTCGTGAACCAGCAGTATCAATCACGATCGCACTACCAGCAACAGACGCATCCATATCAATATGTAATACCTCTCCTGTAGCAGCCGCACTCATCACCACATCGAATACATTACCAGTGTAAACACCAGTCATGTTGATATCGAATACATGTGAGTTACCTGTAGAACTATCAGTGATCTTAACGAGATCATCCGTACGAGCACCTGCTGCTGTAAGAACTAGAGCAGAAGCAGCGACAGCGGATGTCATGTCAAGAGCAACAGCGTCACCAGTAGCAGCAGCACTATAAGTAATATCAAGGATGTTCCCGGTATGGATGCCTGAAACATCAATATCAATCAAGTTACCTGATCCAGTGTTAGTATGGTTGATATCAAATAGTCCAACATCACCAGAACCGTCAAAGGTTACATCGATAAGATCAACTGTTCTAATTCCGTTACCTGCATCAAGTGTTAGATAAGGAGCACCAACAGCTAAATTCATATCAACTGCGATTACTGCACCTGTTGCAGCAGCACCCATACCTACATCAATTAATGCGCCTGTATGCACTCCAGTAACATCAATGTCAAATAAACCAGAACCAGTAGCTCCAGTTGAAGTAACGTTAATGTCCATGAATGTAGCACCAGCACTAGCACCATCACCGTCAGCAGTAACAAGTACCATCGGAGCAGTACGTGTCCCAGCACCACCGTCTAAGAGCAATAAATTTGCACCCACAGCAGCGTTACCGTCGATTGCTAAAATATCTCCAGTAAACGCTCCGTTAGCAGTAACTTGGATCATGTTTGCTGACCCTGTTTGATCTGTTTCTAACTCAATATAAGGTTGAGTTCTAGCCCCAGAACCTTCAACGTGAAGAGCTGTCATCGCTACAGCAGAGTCTAGGTTGATGAACATCGCGTTACCTGTAGCAGCAGCCGAAGTAGTGATATCAATTATATCTCCAGTGAATACTCCACTAACATCAATGTTAATCAGGTCATCTGATCCTGTAGAACTGTCAACGATACTAATCGCTGAAGCTGTTCTGATACCAGTTCCACGAGTAATCAACAAACCCTCAGTACTTAGGTTGTCAGAGTTGTCGAATGTTAAAGAAACAGCAGATCCTCCAGGAGATCCAGTAAAAGAACCTGTCCAATCTAAACCGATTGAAGCACTATTCCCACTCGAATTAATATCAATACAACTATGGTTTCCTGTAGAATCGTCATTGAACCGGATGTCTGAAGCTGTTCTAGCTCCTCCACCTGAATCAATAACAATACCCTCTGTAGCAATACCAGCGTCCATGTCGATGTTAATAACATCTCCACTACCAGCACCTGATTTGACAAACGTCATTGTGTTTGCCGCACCTGTAGTAGCGTCTGTCCATGCAACAGCACCAGAATCAACGGTCACTGACCGGTCAACTGAGTATGCGTCTTGCATACCACCAGAAGGACTTCCGCTTCCACCACTACCTACAGTGGTAGAACTTGTACCGTTCCAGAAGAAAGCACTTGTTCCATCTGTATAGAAAAAGTTCTTATCTGTCTCTGTTGCAGTACGAGAATTTGCTTCTAACTCAATAAACTCTCCCGCATTGATGCGAGAAAACTGAGCAATTGAGTCATCTGTACTTTTCAATAAAGCCATAAGTTTGTGATTAAGAGGGGAGAATATTTACAAGCTACTTTAGCCTTCCTCTGGTAATCAGCCAGGTCAACTTCTCCCCAATTTTTAATTATTCTCTAGGTCTTCTGCAAAGTAGTTTGTGCTTCTTACTAGGACCTCCCTTAGAATCACAATACTCGCAAAACTTTTTAACCTTAGGTTCTTCCGCTACGACTTCTTCCTTAGGTTTTTCCGCTACAACTTCCGCTGGAGCTTCTTCCTTAGGTTTTTCCGCTACGACTTCTTCCTTAGGTTCCTCAGCTACAGCTTCCGCCATAACTTCTTCTTTAAGCTCTTCAGCTACAGTCTCAACGACAACATCATCAACCACCTTAACTTCCTCTACAGGAGCTGATTCGTCAGCCAAAACCAACCAACCAGAAGCGCCAAGAGTTCTAAGAAGATAAACCCCTGCTTCATCGCTACACTCAAAGACTGATTCAGGGTGCATGTCCACTTTTTCACCTCCCGGACAGACATACCCCATCCATTCTTCCATGTGTGTTTTACAATTGTTCCGGATTTTCATAAGTTATTTAGTTAGTTAGCCGCCTAAAAATTAGGATCCCGACCCATCACTTCCTACAGCATACTCCCAATGTGAATACCCAAAAGCGTATGAAGCATCAACACTAACTTTCAAACTCTTAGTGTCGAAGTCGTTAGATTGTTCGATCTTAGGATCAATCAAGGAAACGTACTTCATCCCTTTTGACGGTGGAGTTGATGCGAATACATACCAACTTGTGTCAGCATTTGTAATACCGTTTGAAGCATTACCTAGGAATACTGAACTAACAACATTCACCTTACCTTCGTAGTAGTTCATGTCGTTGTTAGAAGTATCAGATCGGAGTAGTGAAGCGTTCACTTCAACTGCTTGTTTTTCAAGAGCTGGAGGAACTGCCACAGTAAACTTCTGTTGGTAACCTGTCTCTAATCCGCGCCCGTTCAACTGTTCTCGGATCTGTTTCATCGCTGTGAATTGGTTGCTCTCAGAGTAAACAGCGTTACTAGCTACGCGATTAGATCGGTTAGCTACACCTGTAACTCGTGAGGGATGAGCAGTAGAATACATGCTTACAGCGTCACTTAGACGATGAATAGGCATATCCCCAATAATGTCAGCTGTGCTGAATCCGTTAGCAATCACCATCCAGGCATGTCTCTCAAGTGTTTGACGTGCCGCCATCAATAGTTGACGCACTTCGCTTAACTTACCTTCTAAATCCACTGGACGAGTCTTTGCCAATTGCTGAGAGATCTCAACAATAGACCCCCATTGGTCCATAACGTATTCTGTTTTGTACTGTGGAAATGGTTTGTCTTTCTTTATCGCATCCCCTTCATCGAATTTTTGCAGGTACGATAACCCTGTAACACCTTCTGTTCGGTAGACCTTGTCATCTGGTGTTGAGACTTTCTCAAATAAACCACTAGACAAGAAAGAAGGTTCTACGTTTTGTTCTTCTAAGATGATTTCGTTCACACGAGCGGATACCCCGTTTACGAAATCGCCCCATTGTCCTGTTCCTTGTGCCATATATTTCTAAATTAGATTTCGTAAATTAAAGATCCCACTGAGATTCCTGGATGTGAACTAAAACCGCATTCGACGCTGCGTTTGGGTCTGTGTCGTCTCCAAGTAGTTGGAAAGACGCTGTTCCCGCTACAACACTTGATTCGTCTAACTGCGCTGAAGCAGCCAATAAATCGATGTTCACTAGCGGTACGTCTGATCCTGTAGTAGTACCAGACGCTGCATCCAAATCGATGCTATAAATTGAGTCTTTACTCACATCAACTACAGCTACAACTGTGTTGCTTGCTGGTGTTGTATATGTATCAGCGAAATCACCACCAGCTCCGTCGTCTGTCACTGGTGATCCATCCGATTTACGGAATTCCACAATCGGTCCGAGTCCTGCTCCTCCAGCTCCCCACAAAATAAGACCAGCGGTTGTGCCGTTACCTTTTAACGCATCACCGATAGTAAATTCTGTGCTATCAGCTAGTAGAAATTCTTTCAGAACACGGCCTCCGTTTGCACTGATGTTACCTCTGTAAATCAATCCTGTTGCCATATCTTTTTAATTAATTGTTTACTTTGTTCTTCAAATACCGGTCCATGTCTCCACCAAAGAATTGTCGAGCCATCTCGTAATCCTTCTGAGTTGGATTATATTCAGGCTCTGTGTTCTTTTTGATATTCTGACCGTAACTAGCATTTGAAATACCCGATTTTGCTACCAAACTGTTCTTGAGTTCGCGGTTCTCTACTTCCACTTTCCTAGAAGAAGCTCTATCAGCTAATGTCTCAGCAAAACCTAAATCGTTATCGATAGATTTCTTTGTGATCCCTGTCTTATTGATAGTGTTCATGTAATGCGTCTTAATCAACTCCTGTTTTGCAGGATTAGACGTCATTTCCTTGATCTTATCGCTAATATAGGTTTCACGGTCTTCTACACGAAATTCAGTAAATTGCTTCTTCATTACCTCAGATACACTGTTTTGAAGCCGATCAGTTACCTCGTTGATAATATCGTCCTTGTAATCAGCGAGATTTACCTCTGACTTCTCTTTCTTCTTCTTTTTAAGGTTGACAATTGTATGTTCAGCCCTATCAAGAGACCCTTTAACTCTTTCGAGTTCTGCTGCGTAATCAGGTTCTTCTTCGATAACAACTTCCTCCTCTACGTTATTAGACTCGTCACTTTCGAGCTCTGAAGATTCAGCGGTTTTTACTTCTTCCTGAGGAGCTTCAGGAGTAGTGGGTTCCTCCACTACGTTAGACTCCTTTTGTGCTTCTTCCATAGTCTTAAAGCGCTTCTGGGTGCATCTCTACCCATTAGAATAAATTATTTCTTACGTCGCTGAGTCTTCTTATTCCTCTTCCGTAACTTCTTTACAGATTTAATAGCTCGTTTGAAATCTCTTTTCTTTAACGGCTTCTTCTTCCCTTGGATTTTAGTCGCTCGTGCTATCCGTGACAGAGTTTTCATTGAGGCTTTCTTAGGTTTCCTTTTTCTCCGGCTCGAAATTTTAGATCCTTTAGGTAGAAAATCCTTAGCTTTCGTACCGCTTAACGGTTTCGCTGTTGGACGTTTTCTTCGTGGCATATCTATTTCTTAGGGTTTATAAATAAATCTAATAATTTCTCAATCAACCGTAAATTAAAAACCATCGCTCTCCCAAAAAATAAATCGTCTCCGCCTTTCCCTTGCTCGAAAATCTTACGGTTAGATGATATCTCTACCTGCCGCACCAACTCCCCCCATAACTCCGTCTCCTTGATCCTTGATGCGTCCGCTCGGTATTTGTCAGCTACCTTGTCCTCCAAAACCTCTCCACCTAACACTAACTTCTTACCGTAAAACTTCACCACATCATCCTCAGTTAACCCACAAAACATATCCCGTACCACCCATCTCAATAACCTCATCTTTATATTTTTGATCATAATTACGCTGGTTGAGGAATACTTACGTTAGGAACCTGTGGTTGACCGCCAGCAGTAGCACCTTGCTCACCACCACCACCTCCAGCTGCGCCCGCACCTTCTTCTTGTTGCTGAGGTTGAGGTTGTGGTTCCTTCGTAAACTTATCCGCTTCACCTGGACGGTAACTGTTAATTAATAACTCTTTGTACAACATCTCTTGATCAGCTGATGGGTGCTGCACAGCACGATCATATAACTGCATGTTACGCTGTAACTTCTGCTCACCGCTTGGTTTAAATAACACATCTCCAGCTACACGTAACTTAAACTTCAACTCCCTAAACAATTTCGGGTTGACCATAGAAATACTCTGTTTGTTCTTCACACCTCTCTCCAACAACCGTAAACTTTGTAACAACGCTTCTTGGTCTGATTGTGGCTCCTCAGGAACGTCTAAACTAAATTCTATCTTCTTACTCGCTTTCTTACCGTCAACAACTTTGTCGCCTAAAATAAAATTACTGAACCCGATCGCGTCTTCTCCACTCAACTTCTGCATATCAACAACCGTCACAAACTGTAAGATATCCCCCATCCGTAACACCCCCCAATCCTCCACAAACTTCAATACACGCCGACCAAATAGTCCTAACTGCTGCCGAGCGTTGTCTTCTAACGTCTGGATCTCAAATTTAGTACGTTCTCCTGGTAGTGGTACGCCAGCGGCAAACGAACTCTGACTTCCTTCCGCCATGTTCTGCTCCACACTCTGAATCGCGTTGTAACCAGCAGCTAAATCATGGTTAGGGCTGAATACTTCCATCTTAGTGTTAGGGTCCTCAAACGTCATCACGTTACCTGGACCAATCACACCAGCGTCAATCATGTCTTCACCAAATATAGCCGCAGGAGGCATCAAACTTAACTGCGATGCGTCTAATGTAATATTGTAAAACTCGTCCACTACCGCTTGCTCAGGCGCTAACTTAAATACTAAACTCTTAAAATACGCAAATAATCCTTGAGAAATCAACTCGTATCCTCCCCATATAAAAGGATAACGCTTATCCTCTCTCCTCATCGGTTGCTCTGGATCGGAAACCAAAACACCGTTCAGAAATACTAACTCCACGTCCTCGTTCTTATTCCAGTACCGAATCTCACGGACAGTACGGTCGTTCATCGTGGTATCCTGATCCTCGTAAAACCCTGTGTGGTCGTCAGAGAAAACTATGATCCGACCTGGTTTTACAAACTTAAAGTTCGGTTCCGCACCGTATTTGAACTTAGCGCTAGTCCAGTCTAAGTCACGCTGCCAGGCAATAAACGGTTGTTGCTGGATGTCGCTCTGGTGCATGTTACCTAGATAAATCTCCTCTACAGGTACTATCGTATCTTTAAATCCACTCAACTCTTCATCGATAATTTCCTTCTTCGTCCAGCTGCCGTCCTTGTTGATCTTCTTCACCGTCCGTTTGATCTCCTCAAACCCTACATGTACACACGCCGCTGGAGTAATCTCCATCGCCAAAACAGCTTTCTCAAAAGTGTCAGCGTACCCTGCCTGGTCATTCGCCCATTCCATCAGGTCTTCCATCACACGAGCAGAAGCGATGTCTTCCTCGTCGTTGTCGTCTTGCGCAAAAATATGCGGTGAAATAGGAGTCCCCACAACTTTCGCGGCGATCTGGTTCACCTTATTACGCGTCACTGGCCGGACCGTCTGAGCTTTCCAGTCCTCTTCGTCACCTTCACGGGGCGGAACGTACGCGTTGTACGCTCGGCGGTCTACACTGTCACGAGCAATCACACTCATGTCATTAAGCTCCCGCCAATTCTGGGAACGCAAATCAACCGAGTGATTGAAATCTCGGCTTATATTAGCTGTTAGTTCTCTTACCTCCTCAGTGGGATCGTAGTCACTCGCCATTAACTCACGTTCCTTGATAACCTCAGCAGGTAAAACGCTGATCAATGCTGTCATTCTTGTATAAAAAAAAAGACAAGCTTCTACGCTTGTTTATGTGAAAATCCCAATACACCTCCGAAGAGATGAAAATGACACACAAACTATACGCAGAAGCCTGTCCTTTGTTAGGGTGAGGCTGTTCTTATACTCTAATTCTACCCTATTTCTTGAATGTCAGCAACTTAATATTGATCGCACATAATTCTCCGTCTTTGTCAAAATTTAATACCGCACTCCCATTCCGTACATTAAATACACCACCAAGACTCATGGCTTTAACTTTGTCGTAGTCACGCTGGAACTCTTTGAACATCTTCGCGTCACCAACACTCATCTCTACAGTCACTGTCTCAGGTATGTCAGACTCCGTAAACACGACCTCAGCGCTCGTATCGCAGATCGTTCCTTTCATTTCCTATCTCTTAACGTTGCTAAAGCCATCTGTCGGTGTTCGGAGTCTCCAACTAACTCGTAAACACGAGATTCCACTCCCAAACGCATCAACCTCTCCATCAACATACTCTCGTCAACTACTATATCAAACCCAAAAAACTTAGCCTTATTAGCCTTGTAACGTTTGTTAACCTCAGTAATATAGTCCCGGCCCGCTTGGTTCATACTCTACGCTTTATCTTAGGTCTAAAGATTCGACCGCCAAAACCGCCGGCACGACGCGTCCCCACATTCGTACCGCCACGCATTTTGGCGATCAATTCTATATACATCCTCAACATCATCATATCACTATAGTCAGGACTTCGGCCAATCGAGTCCTTCACCTTATCCTTACCCAAAATCTTTAACTTACCATCTTTGTCCGCATCTCTACTCTTAACCCACTCCAACTCCTCAATTAAACGATCCTTAAACACTACATCGTCAAACCGTACACCCACCTTGTGCTCGTTTATATAATCGGCCAACAAGAAATAACATTGCGTTTTTAAATTCTGGTACTGCTCCTTACTCTCTCCCCTCCGCTTAAAACGCGGCTCGATAGGACTACTCCCGTTCACAAAACCACGAACACCACGCATAAAATCACATACACCGCCACCTACACCATCCTCATCCACTACAACATTCCTATAAGGCACACCCTCCCGATTCAATACCTCTTTGATCCGCTCAACAACTACGTCAATCCCTGATTTTGCGATCTCTGTCACTTTCGTCAACTCCAATCCCTCCCAGACCCCTATCACCGTCTTGTCCATCCCCATCCTAGCTACGTCACATGTCACATACTTCTCGTGGCTGCCCTCAGTGGTGTTAACACGAGCGCCGAACATATCCACCATCGCTTCGTATTCTATCAATGAACTCGGGTCGTCGTCGTACTCCCAGTTCCCATACATCAACCGTTGCTTAGTCGCCTTATCACGGATCCCTTTCAATGTCTCTCCATAAATATCAGCTGTGTGAGGGTTGTCCTGGTATAAACTCTGGATAAACATCCAGTCTTTAGAGAGTTCCTCCTTCTTCCATGGTAAATATACATCCCTATACAACCAACGTTTGTTAGGGTTGCAGGTCATGTAAATCTTAGGCGGTCTTAAATTAAATTCCTCGTTCTTCTGGCGGCCAATCCTCGACTTCAACACGTCAAATGCCATAAATGGAATCTCTCCAGCTTCCTCCAACCAACCGCCAGTAAACTCCGTTGAACCAAAACGCTCAAAAAGAGGATCACGGGGTTGCTCCGCTACGTCCAGCAAATCAATCCTAGATCCGTTCTTGAACTCGATGTAATTATACTTGGAATTCAACGTCCAGTCGTCATCAGGAATAGTGTGAAACTTACACACCTTGTTCCATGTCACGTACGTACTCTGCATCAGTCTTTTGAGTTCGTTACGACCGATAAACCACTTAGAATCAGGGTACTCGTAACAGTTCTTCAACAACCATTCGCAACCGAGCCAGCTCTTTCCTCCGCCGGCGCCGCCGCCAAACACCACGTACCTCGTATTTCTGTCCATCAAGTACAACCAAGCGCGGTACTGTTTGCGCGTTGGTTTGAATTGGCGGATGCCTGCTTTAGGGGGTTTGGCCATGGGGGTTAAATTAGATTTCGTTACATCCAGCTCGGCATTGAGAATACGTTTCTAAACAACGCCACAAACCTAACGGACTTACTTTGTTCATTGCTCCGTGCTCTTTACAGTTAGGTTTTCCATCTACACCAAGAGTGACTTTAGAAAAATCAGAATTATTATCTACTACGGGTTCTATTTTCATGTTAGAGTAGCTCGCGGCGGCGGGCTCCTTTCTGTTTAAAAATTATAAAATTACTCTGAGGCGTTTGTAGAAGTGGTTCCGTTGAAAGACCAGGAGCCTCCGCTACAGTTACAACTACAAGAAGTTACTGTGATTCCAGTTGCGTGACAATAACACTGGCAACGGGGAGGTTGAGGAGGATGGCAGCAACATTGGTGACAGTGGCAAGAGAAGTAATACATACAAGACTTATTAATAGTGAGTTTGTCAAGGGGTTAGTATTTGGGGCTAGCCCGCGGAATGGGGATTATATATATAATGTATTTCTTTTTATTCCCCGCCCCCCACCCCGGGGTTGGCTAACCTTAGCCCATCACCGCACTTAGCCCATCACCGCAAAGGGCAAGGGGTCAATCTAAGCGTTGGAGTGTTATAAGAAAATAATCAAGGGGATGAGATACCGCCACAATACCCTTGTCCCGATATCGTATTGTAGTCATTTTAAGGGTCGTACAATGTGTAATGTGCGACGCATAGGCTATACAGCGCTAACCTTAGCACTATCTACGTCAATGACCGTGCTCTCAACGTCCACAACCTGCCCATCATCGCTCAACATCTCGGCTTCGTCTGCTGGCTGGATCATCGAAAAGCCGGCTACAGTGCCAATATTATGCGTTACCTCCTGTTTGAGGCCGTATTTGGTCTTGTTGAGGCGCTCGAGCGTAAACTTCGTCATGTCTGCTTGAATACGTGCATTATCATGATCATCTAAAAACTTCGCAATATTCTTCTCTGCGCTATTAACCAATGATTTTGTTTTTAGCTTATCCAGTTTTTCAACTAACCACTTAGGGGCTTCTGCAAGGATATTCTTAGCGTACTGAGGTTTATAACCAGCTTTTATGGCTGACTGTAAAGCATTAGAAAACGTAGCACCACCAGCCTCTGTGTAATACTCAATAAATTTATCCTGCCGAGGGTCATGGATATACTGGTTTAATCCTTTTGGCATACTCCTATAAACACAAAAAAGCACCGTTTCCGTGCTTTTCACTTAATTTCAATGATTTATACATTTTTTGTCAACATTACGCCTAAATAGAGCAATTACTCCTTAATTATAGAATTAAATCACATTTTTAGCAAATACCCCCAAAAACCCCTAAAATAGCCTGTGTATAACCCCCTTGACAAAATAATATGGTCATGCTATCATGACTTTAGTAATCAACCACCAACCAGGAGTATCCAGATGAACTTCATCCTCTCGCTCTTTCGCACCAAGTCCGCTCCCATCGCTGTTCAACCCCTGACCCTCCGTCGTAAGAAGGAGGTCAAGGTCGAGCAGAACTGGGACAACTCACCCATCTTCTTTGGAAAAGAACTTCCTAAGAAGTAGCAGATATGGAGATGTACCGGCCAGCCAGCTAACACATCTCCAATCGACTGACTGAATAATATACCGTAACACGTAGTATTGTCCAGTCTGAGATTGCTAGGCTCTTTGATAGATAAACGCTAGATATCCATGTTTATGGGCGTTTGTGTGTCATTGAGCTAGGCTGTCAATCTGATTCTTTACATAGTAAGTATGAAACAAAGACAAAAAGGCTGGGCTTCGATCAAACGATCTGAGCCACACCACAGTGTTCTACAAATCTTAATCATTGGAGCTGTGCTTATTTTGCTATTCGCTTGGTCTGCATTGGCTCCTATAAAGTAAAATATATGACATGTGTAATATGTGAGAAAATAGCACAAGGTACGATTTTAACTGTACCTGTATGTTCTAAAGAGTGTGCCAGTACTGCGATAATAGAACTTAACGAGTCGAGCTATACCCCTAACCTAACGACTCTGAATGCTAATCACCGAACGGTAATCCAGTATCTATAAGAAAGTGACTGCCATTATGCCCAGCTAAATGCCTGGGTTTTTGGCAACAACAATAAAAAACCTAACCTCCTAACCCCACCGCCCATGATAAACACCTTCAACCTCATCACCTTATCCCAAGCAGAAAAACTAGGCTACGGGAAGCGTGACACGTTGCAACACTCCATCCTCCGAGGCAACCTCAACGCCATAAAGATCGGCCGGGACTATCTCACCACTGAAGGCGAACTCTTACTAGCTGGGTACGAGCGCTCAACACCTTAATTATCGCACCACAACCCATTCTAAGCCCCTTAAGGGCTTTTTTTGGTGTCTAGTTACCCCCCACTCCCTTAAACTCCCTTAAACTCCCTTAATCACCCTCCCCAACTCCATAGCCTCCTCATAATTCAAAGACCCACGCCCTCCTTTCCCCTCAACGAACTTCACCCAATCGTTGATATCGATATCAAACACTTCTAGTTTTCGCCCCCCACCCTCCACAAACCCTACTAATAAGCAACCGTAGGCCCCAAACATTGCAAATCCGTCCATCGGTTTAAAACCAAGAGCTGAATCACTAATTTTGTGGGTTAGGGGCAAGAACCTCCCTTTTTTATCTTGATACGTACCACCTGCCTTCATAAGTGAGTCTCTTTGATGTTCTGGGATTTTGGAGAAATATAGTTTTCCACCATGTGCCACCTTCGTATCATAACTACAACCACCGCCGTTATAGATAATCCACTCAACCCCAAGATCAGATCTAAGCCACTTTGTAATTTTTTTTTGTAGCTCTGTCTCTTTCATAGTTCCCACGAGTTCCCCCCTCTAATAAAAATCTTATCGATCAATAATCCGAGAGCCAAGGCCCCCAAGACCAGCACCCCTAGAAACGTAGAAAACGTTATAGGAGACTTACACCTCGATTCATCATCGCCATCACTCTTCATATTTACATCATAGCACACTGGCACGCCCCCTTCTTTCCATTTTAGATCAGAACACCAGCAACAGGGCAGTTTGGCAGTTAGCCCCCCTATATAGGGGGGGGCTAAACTGCTAAACTACCCCCCTAGTTTGCCCTTTTTTTTAAACCCCATTTCACCACTTTGCCAAACTACCAAAACCCCTATATTTTATGGGGTTAAGCTCGTGGCAATTTTTTTACCCCCCCCTTTTGCCAATCAACCAAACTACCCCCTAAGCGTGGCAACGCCCCTCCTAAAAAGGGGTAGTTTGGCACGGCTCCCCCCTTGACAACATACCCCCCCCGTCATGGTATAATATATGAACAAAACCTAAACAAAGTTTTATTATTCCCAGCCTCTAGGTTGACTAACCGTTATTGATTTTGTATCATCTAAGTGTTAACAATTTCTACTCGAAACATATATATGGAGCATAAGTATAGAAAAACCATCATCTCTGCTCAGAGTTTTAACACTCTGGCGACTACTTATGCAGTCGTTGAGTAAGCGGAGATGGTGGTTTTTGTGTGCTTATGATTTAAGCCTTGTCGCTCCTCATCATGGATAATTTAAAACAAAAAGCGTTGTTATACCTCTCTAAGGGTCTCCCTATCTTTCCTGTAGGCGTAGATAAGAAGCCTGTTATTTCGTCGTGGTTTAAGTACCAAACGGAATTGCCGACTTCTAAAGAGGTGGAAGAATGGTTTTCTCGTCCTTCTGCGGTAGGAATAGCGATGGCGACGGGTTGGTTAAGTGGTGTGAGTGTTATTGATATTGATCGCAACAAAGATACTGGTGAGCTTCCTAAAATACAACTACCACCAACATTTATCGTTAACACTGGCGGTGGTGAAGGTCGTCACCATAATTACTATAAATACAACGCTTTAGCTGACGGATTAGCGCATATTAAACTTAATGTAGACGTCCGGAGTCAAGGTAATTATGTGATTATTCCGCCATCTTTACATGCTAGTGGTAATCGGTATGAAGGGGCTAGTATGTCATTTAGCGCCGTTGATTTCGCTAGGGATTTAAACCCTTTCCCTACCTATTTACTTCCTGATACGGCCCAAAAGACCGAAGGATTATTTGATGATCTAGGCTTCCGTAAATCGTTTGAGTCTCGTTTTCACCGTGAAGTACCTGAAGGAGAGCGTAACAGCACGGCGATATCTTTTTGCGGTTCGTTATTGAGCCAGATCACTATACCTTTATGGGACGCGATGATTCCTGATAAGTTGGAGGATTGGAACGAGGAGTATTGTTCTCCCCCGTTACCTCAAGCTGAGTTATTGACATGTTACCGCCAAGCTAAATCCATGCAGACGGAGAACCCTAGCGGTATAAACACCCCTGAGCCTACTGAGTTGGAGTTGGAAGAATCGTTAGAATCGTTAACATTGAGTGTTATGATGAAATTAGAAACCCCTGACAATCCGTATATTGTAGATGTTTTGGTTCCTACTGGTACGATAGTGTCTATTATCGGAGAGACTGGCAAAGGGAAGTCTTTATTTATGTTGGAGTTAGCTAAATCTATGGCGTTTGGTGAAGACTTCTTTGGAGAGTTTGTGGTTGAGGATAAGCAGAGGGTTTTGATAATCGACCAGGAGATGAACAAGAATTTGTTGGTGGATCGTTTCAAGAGTTTTTTTTACGACAAAACTGAAACTGAGATGAAATCTTCGGGTTTAGAGATAATGTTTGAGAAGTGTTGGTCTATAGACGATCCGAAGAAGTTTAAGGCGATGAAGAAGAAGATTGTTAAAGGTAAATACGACGTAGTTATTTTTGACACGTGGATCACTATTCATGGTGCTGAGGAGAACAGCAGTGATTCAGTGAAGAAGATTAATGCGTTGATGTTAGAGATGATAGCGGAGTGTGGGATCACGATTATTTATTTACATCACAAGAAGAAGGCCATGGACGGCGGTTCTAGTACTGGTGCTAATAGTGCTCGTGGTAGTACGGAGATTTTAGCGAAGGTGAGTAGTAACATAGAGATCCACAGCAAGGAGGATATGGACGAAGACGGTGTTAATATGAAGGTGATGACGATTACCCAGAGTAAGAACCGTTTAGCGCAAGCGTTACCTAAATCGGAGGTATGGGTTTATTATGATCCTATAACCAAACGCACGCGTTGGGATTATAAGGGAGGTGTTGGGAGTAAACCTAAGGTGTTAGAGGTAGCGACTGATCACCTAAAAGAGTATTACGGTGGTTTGGAGAGGGGGGAGACGAAGACGTTTAGTGATGTGTTAGAGAGTTTCAAGGAGAGTGGTGTTAAAGTTGGCCAGAAGAACTTACGCAAAGCTATTAAAGAGTTGGTTACTGACGGTGTTTTATTAGAGATTCCTTACGGCACTGGTAAGACGTACGGGATGGAAGGTACAGCGATGACGAGTGCTTTATACGATAAATTAGGCGATGAATAATAACATATGTCTAACAGTATCATCCACCCAGAGTATTTAACCCCCTCAGAACCTCTTGAATGTACGGTGATGGTTTGCGCTGAGTATTCTCTTGGAGTAGAGCGCGATCCAGACGGTGTGTTGCGGCAAGATTCTTACTATACTACACTGACTTCAATCAACAATTATGTCGGCAGATTTAAAAAAAGAATTTGAATACTATAAAGCTAATCAGGATTCTCTAGTTAAGAGCTACGAGGGTAAATTTGTCGTGATAAAGGATGAACAAGTTATCGGCGCTTATGAGACTGAAATTGAGGCCTATGTTGAAACACAGAAAGAACATGAACTTGGAACATTTCTAATTCAGCTGGTCCACTCAGGTACAGAAGATTATACACAAACTTTTTATTCTCGCGTCGGCCTATGAAGCCGATCAAAGCTTTAACTATTCGTTCAAACAATGGTTTATTAAGAGCCATTGTTTCGCAAGTAGGTATTTGTGAGCCTTTTGTAGGAGACCCCAAGGATAGTGGAAATCTGAAGATCGCCCGGTTTAATGGTGTGTGGGATACAGGTGCAACAGGTACTGTAATTACAAAAAAAGTTGTCGATGAGCTACCCCTCTTGCTTTATGCCCACCACCACTGACTTACATACCTGTTCTCATTGCAACGCTGACGTATTTAACTTCTTCTCGGTCCCCCCTGATTTATTATTAGTCTGTGACAGTTGTTCTGGGAGTACATCGGTAGGATTTGATAATCCTAAGCAACCCCCACTTTTATGAGGATATGTTTCTATTGCGACGAGGAAGGGTTAACTATGTCTTTTAGAGCGTTCGTTGGTGTAACGGAAGGCTGTGAAATAGAGGTTATCTGTAATGAGTGCCTTGATATTTATTTCAGCACTTATCCCCTCAAGACATTCTCTTAGCCGTCTCGGCTTTTCAACTAGAACCCTCCTACATCTAGCAACGGGAACGAAAAAACTTGTACCAAAGTCTAGCGTAGGCGCAACATACAAGATTTTTGTATAAGTACGCACTAGGCGCATGATCCTTTTAAGACCTACGCCAGACTTCAAAACAAGTTTAATAGCTTGTATATTGCTGTAACGGGGATCAGCCGTATTTGTTAAGAACTGTCTTTATTCTAGCAAACGCATAGAAAATGGCAAGTGTTAAATTTTATCAATCAACTTTGAAGCCAATTGTTTCAGCAAGTCTAAAGCCACGATGCTAAAAGCACCAAGAACAATCCAGATAATCTTCTCTTTTAACACTGAAACAAAGACTTTTTTTATTTGATCTTGAACTGCGGTTGATTCCTTTAGGTCTCGTACACTATATTTGTCCTCTTTTGCCATAGTTTTATTGGGTAAGTCTGTATCTTATCAAAAGGGGGTTATGTGGTCAAGGGATAGGCGGGTTTATTTCCACAAGTTATCCACAAGTAAAGAGCGTTGAAGTATGGTATTGTGAGGATAGAGTGATATCCCCTGTGTAGTGTAATTGGTAGCACGCCAGGTTGTGGTGCTGGTAGAGGTGGGTTCGAATCCCCTCACACGGACCAATTCAATAAGGTATACAATAAAGGAATTTAAGTAGACAATCAGGTTTACAATATGCCATTCAAAGATAACAAAGAAGACCAGACTCATGTTAATGGCGACGGATGCGGAGAACCATCCCCTGACTATCCTATTGGTGGATTAGTGGAGCGGTACGATATTGAGAAGGAAGATCAGTTATGTAATGAGGATTAATCTTAACCCCTTAACGTAAAATCTATAAAACGTGAGATGAATAAGAAAAAGAAGGTGAATTGGGAGTATTATTTCGGAATTTCTATTAATGAAATTAGAGAACTTATCTCTAAAGGTTTTGAGTACTTAACATCAAGAGAAAAAGAGATTCTTATTAAAACCTTTGGGTTAAGTGGAGGAAACTATTATACCCTGAAAGAGGTTGGTGAGGTTTACGGGGTTGATAAAGAAAGAATCCGCCAAATAGAGGCAGTAAGCATAGCTAAAGTTCCTGAGTTAGAAGAGTTTAGGCTCTTGGCAATACACAAAAGAAACCCCTTAACGTAAAATCTATGTAAAATCCTATAACTCTAAGCAACTTTAACAACTTAAATAATAACTATAATTTAAAACCATATGTTCGATCATTTAGACGCCATGTTTGCAGGTTCGTTTATTAAAGGATCAGAGTTTGAGAAAGGATTAACACTTTTAATGTCAAAGAAACCGGAGATGATAACCGCCAGCGACCCTAAATACGGTTTCCCTGAAGGTCATAGATTCGAAGGTAAGACTATTCAGTATACCTTTGAGCTTGACGGTGCGCCCCGTACATACGACTCCAAGAGCCGGAACTTTAAGGAGGCGCTGGAGGTAGCTGGAGTTAAGTTAGGCGAAGTGGTTACTATTACTCGTAAAGGAGAAGGACTTGCTACTACATACGAAGTCGTTAAAGGTAAAGCTAAATAGATAACCCTAAATAGATAACCCCACCTTCATGCCCCACGCCCCCCTCACCCACGCCAACTACTTCGACGAAGACCGGGACCATGTTTCGGTGAGTCAACTGAAGAGTTATTTGGTGGACCCGTGGTATTACTTCCGTTGTCATATCATCCATGACCCTAAACTAGCGTTTAAGGTGACGGGAGTAATGCAGAGGGGGAGTGTGGTGGACGAACGGTTAACTTCACCTAAATCAAAATGGCAGTACGAGCGTAAGGTGTTGAAGAAAGACGACCCTGAGGTATATGAGGACCAGCAGTTGTTGGACCCACAGTACCTCGTCCCTGCCCGTTACTTTGACGAAGCGTTACAGGTGGTGAAGGACATAAAACGCCAGAACGTATGGACGAACTCTAGGAGTAAGACGGAGTTCCAGACGATATTAGAAGGTACTATTGAGGGGGTATTAGTATGTGGTATGGCTGACAGGATTGACAGTTGTGGAAAAGATAAGTATAAACTGATTGATTTGAAGGTAACACAAGCTAGTAAGAATCGTAGCGCTACGTCCTGGGGTTGGCATTGCGCTGACATGAGGTATTTCCATCAACTAGCGTTATACCAGTATTTATTTGCGTTACAGAAAGGTATCCCTATAGAGAACGTGAGTACCGCGCATATCACGGCTGCGTATGTGAGTCCTGGATTGACTCAAGTTAGGGTATTTACTATTAACCAATCGCATCTAGACAAAGCCATGGCTGAAATTCGGGGAGCTTTAGCGGGTGTTAAAGCGTGTAAGTTCCGTCCAAACAACGTGAGCTGGCGTGATGCTGTAGAGATATGATCAGTATTGTTATTATACTTCTTCTAGTGTTTTGTTTCTGGGTTGGGTTAGGTTTTATCTTAAATAGATGATGGTTATGACCAAAGAAGAATGTACATGCAGACCAGGATGTACGGATTGTTTATGTCCTGTCTGTTTCGCTGAGGAGATGAAGGGGGAGGAGGAGTAGGGTATGAAGAACGTAGAGATATGAAGATTGGTTTCAGAATAAGAAATTATGAATGGAAGAATAAATAAATATTTAACTCCAAGAGGAGGTTTTAAATCTTGGTATATGCTTAAATATTTATGGTTGAGGCGTTTATTAAGGTTAGACGAAATTTATTATGCCTGCGATGAGAATGGGGATAAGTTCTTATTGCAAGACTATAATAATACCTTTATAAGGTATAACTAACTATGACAAAAGACCAATGCATATGAAGAACGAAGAGATATTTAATAAAGCTATTGATAAGGCTGTAGAGGGTGGATATAGTCCACGCCATATTAATTGGGCTGAGTCTTCTTATATTGAAGAAAAAGAAAGCATCATTTTTGATCATCGCTTCGCCCGTGCTTTCTGGCCTCAAGTAGAACTGAAGAAATGTGATTATTGTTGTGTGTTGGTTGGTCCTGGGGGTCGGCATTACTCAAGCTGCGTTGTTTTCAAAGAACCTGCACCCCTCTGGCAACACCACCTACAGATCATGGTTCTATGTGAAGATCGTATTCAGTATTTAGAGAAGTTTTTATGAAGCTAAGAAACGAGCAAAGAAATATGAGTAACTCTATTGTTGAAATAACCTTAAACAAAGGTCGAAAAAGAAGCTGGGAGGCTTTTAGAGATACACTTAACAAAGATGGTAGATACCCAATTGATTTAAGAAAAGCAAGCAAGACTAATGTTCCTTTATCTATTAAGACTAGCTGTTGTGATAGTAAGGTAGAAATACGACAAAAAAAAGACTTCCCATTAAAAAACAAGAAGTGTAAATGTAAAGCGGTTTATTTAATTAAATGGTCAACGGCTAAGAAAAACGAAGAGATATTAGATAATATTGATAAGTTATGACCCAAAAGAAAGTATGAAAAAAGAAACTAAATACGAGTGTTGTTTCTACCACGATAAGGTGTTTGGATTGATTCCTGAAGAAAAAACATTGTTAGACAAACAATTAAAGGTTTTAGATGAGGAATTTAAAAAGAGTAAGCAGAAGTTGGAAGCTCAACACATGCAAGCTAGAGGGCAAATGGTATCTCAAGGAATAAAAGCAGGAAGAGATAAGGCTCTTTTATCAGGCTAACTAATAACAATAATATGACCCTATCCGAACGGTTTGATGCTGGATTTGTTCAGCAAGTAATGAATAATGACACTTGTGGTGAGTGTGGTATTTCTTATAAAGAAACTCTAGAATTGTTCCGCACCGAGATCCTCCGTCATTGTAGAGAGGTAGTGCCTGAGGAGAAGGATATAAAAGCTCATCAATTTGCTGACGATGATGCTGCCATGGATTATGGAAACCTAAGAGATACTATTGACTACTTCAAAGACCTGAGCCACAACGCCTGCCGTACTGAGATGTTAGATAATATAGATAAGTTATGACGATAAATATCGGTGAAAAGTTTATACAGAAAGGTAGTTTTAAAGCGAGTTGTCCTGAGTGTAAGAAAGACTTAGATGTACAGATCAAAGGAGAGTTAGAGAGCGTGAAATGTTCTTGTGGGTATGTGTTCCTACAGTCTAATACAAACGACCTATGACCCAAAAGAAGTGTATAAAACACGATTGTGATACAATCATCCGTCCTCATGCGACGTTATGCCGACCGCATAGTATCGCGAAGAGAAGGAAGGTGAACTTAGATGTCGGTAGATGGAAGTGTTCGCGGTTCAGTAGAGGGTTAAACAAAGCTGATATTTCACCTAAATAAAATGCTAATCCGAGGCACAATCCGCAACAAGATTCGCCTGTACTCCCTCCCCAACCCCATCCTTAAAGCACTTACTGACGGGTTAAGGTTAGAGAACCCTACCTACCAGCAAGCGATTAGGGTAAACCCACGTGCTAGATATGCGTTAAGCGAATGGATTAAATACTACGAAGAAGGTCCGGGACATCTCACTATCAGTAACGGGAACTTGAGCAAGTTGGAGAGGTATTGTGCTGATAATGGTATAAAACTTCGGTTAGAAGACCAGCGGATAGAGGTTCCTGTAGTGATACCACCGTCTAGTATAAAGCTGAGGGATTACCAGGAAGGTGTAGCTGAGTGTTGGGAAGCCGCTGATCAAGGGATCTTCCGACTTGATACCGGATTTGGTAAGAGTGTGTTGATCCTAAAGATGATAGAACTGATGCAACAGAAGACTTTAATAATCGTACCGAGACTTAATATTTTAAACCAATTTATAGATGAATATCGAAAATACTTTGGAGGAGAGCCTGGTGTTATTCAAGGGCCACGGTTTGAGATCAAAGATGTTACTGTGGCTACTAAACAGAGCCTTAGTAAAAGGATTGGTGGAGGCGGGATCTCCTCTAACGAATTCGGGGCCATTATATGTGACGAGTGCCATCTCTTCGTGCCACGGAAAACCTGCGCGAGTGTTGAGCATTTTAACGCCCGCTACCGCTACGGATTCACCGCCACAGCAGATCGTAGCGACGGCCAAGGAGAAGCAATTAAATTCCTCTTCGGAGATATCCTTATCGATCGTAAAATCGCAGCTGCTGATCCTGTAGTACAGTTAGAAACGTTTAATGGGCATATACCCATCTTAGAGTACTCAGAGATGATCCAGATGCAAATAGAGGATGAAGAGAGGAATACGTTAATTACAGACCTTGTTATTAAGGAGCTTGATAAAGGGCGTAAAGTACTGGTGTTAACTAAACGTGTAGCGCATTATGAGGAATTGGTTAGAAGGATTAAAGAGAAAACTGAAGCGGAAGTATATGGAATTTCAGCACGATCCAAAGAGGATGGTGCTAGACTCCTTGATTTCCGTGGCGGTGATGATAGTTTTGACTGTATTTGCGGTACGTTTTCTCTTCTTTCTACTGGGTTTGATTGTCCCTCACTAGATACTATCGTTTTCGCAGGTGATCTAAAATCAAGCGTATTAACAACACAGTCAGCTGGAAGGTGTAGGCGGATCTTTGAAGGAAAACCAACCCCAAAGATCATAGATATAGTAGACCAAAGTAATGGTATCTTAAGGAACCAAGCTAGGCATAGACGAGAGACTTATCAACGGTTAGGGTGGGAGGTGGTTTGACAATATAGACCCCTGTTGATATAGTGCAATTATATGAAATATCGAAAAGATTTAACAGGGGTGCGATTTGGAGAATTATTAGTGAAGGGTTATTCACATAATGTTCTGAACCAAGGGGCTTTCTGGTATTGTTTATGCAGTTGTGGAAAGAAGAAGACGCTCCCTACGCGGTTATTAAATTACGGGCAAAAAAGTTGTGGTTGTTTATCTCAAGATAAACAGTTTAAGAAGGTGCATGGGTTTAGTAGGGGCACTAAATTACAAAGATCTTTTTGGACTAGGTGGTATAACCTTTTTGCTCGTTGTGAGAATCTTAATTGTAAAAGCTATAAAAGTTATGGCGGTCGGGGGATTAAAATAATTAAGCGGTGGCGAGACTTTAATGAGTTTAAAAAAGATATGCACGATTCATTTCTAGAGCACGTTGAGGAGTTTGGGTTAGCTCAAACGAGTATCGATCGTGTGAATAATAATAAGGGTTACTCTAAAAGAAACTGTAAATGGTCAACAAGATCAGAGCAACAACTCAATAAACGTAATTCTAAGATCCCTTAACCCCCCCCCTCAGCTTCATTATTCGGCGGGATGTAGTACTATAGTGGTCTATTTACTGCCACTAATGAGGCTAAGAGGAGTGTGAAGGGACCCAAAGACTAAAGGTAAAGAGAAATAGGTTAAGGAGTTTATCAGGCTAAGTGAAAATATTAATACATAATTAAGATAATATGAAAAAGAACAAGCGACCGAGTGCATTGAGTATGAAAATACTCGAACGAGTGTACACCGATGATATTTTAGATGATATTATTGAAAAGTATAATGGAGGTAAAATTCGTATAGGAAATCATTATTATGAGCCAAGTAGGGAAGATATTCAACAATATAAAGTACACATATTTGAGGGAAAACCATTCTCAGATATTGCAAAAAAATTAGGAGTATCTATTTATTGTGTTACCTGTCGTTTTGCACGGATAGGTATTATGGCTGCAAAAGGGGACATTAAATTATAATAAAAAATAAGTCTATCTGTACTTATCATCAACAAATCATTAACGATAGATTAAATAAGTTGATGGGATGACCAGGCTCCTATTACATTCGTTGAGGAAGGAAGAGACTTATGTTTCTTTCATCACCAGCGTATGTAAGAAAGGTTTGATCATGATGTTGATTCACGTTTGTATAAATGATGAATGTCCTTGTTGGAAGCTCGAGAACGGCTCTTGGCAACGAGGAGATCTCCCAGAGGAGGTACAAATCAAAGAAATCACCGTAGTCTGGAGGAAAGCACCGTGTCCATTGCATTATTAGCCTCAAAAAAAATCAGTATGGAAAAAGGAGGCAATGGTAATGATAAAGCTTTGTGCTTGGCATCCAGGAAACTTTGGATCTCATACTGTCTTTAATAATACTATTGACAGTACCTGGAAGCAGATAACACCCGAGGTGTTGAGTCTGATCAAAGATGGGGCTGTACCTATCAGTCACGGAATCTGTCCCAAGTGTCACAATATCGTCTCAGCAGATATAGAACGTAACAAAAAGGGGAAACAATGACCAAGCTGATTCTGTGTAGTTTTTTGCTCTTTACTGTTTCTTGCTCAACCCATACAGTTATCGCGGATAACCAAAAAGGGGTTGCTGTAAGAATATTTGCTACTGCGTCGCACGTCGTACGCGGAGCAAAGGTTGTTAAAGTAGGCAACCTAACGTGTGATGTTATTTATTTGACAGAACACGATGTAAGAGCAAACCAAACAGACGGAGTGGCTCTCTTGCTACCTAGAGGTTTGCCTTACGGGGGCATGGATTTTCCAAGAAAAGGGGATTCAGGAAACCCCATCTACGACTACAGGGGACGGCTTAAGTGGATAACAATTGGGCAAGGAGGGAAAGTTCATCTAGTTTCCCCTCTTCCGACAACGTGTGAATAAATCCAGTAATGGTCAGCGTAACCCCTCGCTGCAAATAAGGGGATTCTTATATATCTATTTCTAATTAATAAATAAAACTATGCCAAACATAGAAGTAAGTGACGAGACCTTCACTAAAATTAAGGAACAGTTCGCAGAAGAGTTTGAGGTTATTGACCTTCAGTCTCTTGAAGATTTAGTCGGAAAGAAGTTGTTTATCCGTACTGTGACCTATCATTTGGTGGGTAAGGTCGAAAAGTTGGTGGGTAATATTGTTCAACTTTCTGCAGCTACCTGGGTAGCTGATAGTGGACGGTTTATGAACTCAATTAAAGATGGGGATCTTGATGAAATAGAGCCACTAGGGGATTGGTTTGTTAACTTTAATTCTGTCGTTGATTTCGGGGAATGGAAACACAAACTCCCTACAGAACAAAAATAATTATGCTGTATCAAGCAATAACTGCCATTAAATACGGGAGCTGGAGCGGGGGCGGGAGCGGGAGCGGGAGCAGGAGCAGGAGCAGGAGCAGGAGCAGGAGTGGGAGCAGGAGCGGGAGCTGGAGCTGGAGCAGGAGCTGGAGCATGAGCAGGATCAGGAGCAGGAGTGGGAGCAGGAGCGGGAGCAGGAGCTGGAGCTGGAGCAGGAGTGGGAGTGGGAGCTGGAGCGGGAGCAGGAGTGGGAGCTGCTGAACAAAGCCTTCTTAATTTAAACTTATATATCTATTTCTAATTTATTGAACTATGAAAACATCTACGTTGGCTCGACCTGGTGATTTAAACTTTCGGCGTATTAAAAAACTACCGAAAGGTTTGAAGAAAAAAGAAAATAACATTTTAGCGTTGGGTGAACACACCGGCCACAAACATGTTATTACAATTGATCGCCCCCAAACAAATATGGAATTATTTGAAGGGGCTAATGGTAAAATTTATTTATCTATTGATGGGGGAACTGCTACTGCTACCCACGAAGAACATAAACCCATAACATTTCTACCCGGGATTTACGAGATGGGGTTTGAGCGTGAATATGATTATTTAATGGAAGAAGTTAAACAAGTCCTTGATTAGTATGTTAGATAAATTAACGAAAGAACAAGAAATTATATTGAAAGAAGTCAAAGATGAATGGCTAGGCAAACTCTTTGGTTCTAAACGATTGAAATTGGATAAAGAAAAAGCAACTGAAGGTCTTCAGTGGTTATATAAATTATCGGGACTAGAACCTCCTTTAATTATTTACGTTGACAGCCCTCTTGGTATCCAATATGGAGTGAGTTTTATAAAGCAACTACCTAAAAACTTACTCAGGGAGCAGGTCAGTAATCAGGTCGAGAATCAGGTTTGGACTCAGGTCAGTGATCAGGTCGGGGAGCAGGTCAGTAATCAGGTTTGGACTCAGGTCGGGGAGCAGGTCGGGGAGCAGGTCAGTAATCAGGTTTGGGCTCAGGTCGGTGCTCAGGTCTGGACTCAGGTCAGTGATCAGGTCAGTGCTCAGGTAAGGGAGCAGGTCAGGGATCAGGTCATGGATCAGGTCAGTGATCAGGTCAGGGATCAGGTCAATGATCAGGTCAGGGATCAGGTTTGGGAGCAGGTCAGTGCTCAGGTCAGTGCTCAGGTCAGTGCTCAGGTAAGGGAGCAGGTCAGGGATCAGGTCATGGATCAGGTCAATGATCAGGTCTGGGATCAGGTTTGGGAGCAGGTCAGTGCTCAGGTCAGTGCTCAGGTAAGGGAGCAGGTCAGGGATCAGGTCATGGATCAGGTCAGTGATCAGGTCAGGGATCAGGTTGGTGCTCAGGTCTGGGATCAGGTCAGGGAGCAGGTTTGGGCTCAGGTCAGGGATCAGGTCAGTGATCAGGTAAGGGGTCAGGTCGGTGCTCAGGTCTGGGATCAGGTCAGGGAGCAGGTCATGGAGCAGGTCAGTAATCAGGTAAGGGATAAGGTCGAGGCTCAGGTCAGTAATCAGGTCGGGGAATATGAATATTTTGCTTGGAGAGGAGGAATTTTTGATTATGGCTGGGTATCATTCTATGACTTCTTCGCTCGTATTGGTGTAATTACACACAAAAAGTTAAATAACTTAATTAACTTACTGAATGCTGGTATGTTTTTTACATGCCAATTGGATGGTTTAGTAGTTGCTTGTGCTTCTCCTAGTTTTATTGGAAGGGATAATGAAAACAGGTTACATTGTGATGATCGTTCAGCAATATCATGGGAGGATGGATACGAACAATTCTATTTACATGGAGTTTCTTTTGACAAAGAATTATGGAATAAAGTTGTTTCAAGGAAAATGTCTTTTAAAGAAGTAATGAAAATAGAAAACATGGAACAGCGACAAGTTGCTCTTAAATATGTACCTCCTCGCAATCTTATTAAATCAATGAAAGGGAAGTTGCTTGATAAATCAGAGCGAGGGAACGAATTGTATAAAATACCTCAATTAGAGGGGATACTGAGCCAAGATGCTTATTATCTTGTGTACAGTTGTCCTTCTACAGGTCGGGTCTATATGAGTGGTATCGACCCTGAATATGCCAAAGACCATTTAAAAGCTGACGACTGCATGGCTTGGAAACACAATTTTAGTGTTGAAGAATATTTGAACTTAAAAGCAGAAACTTAAATCCCGCAAGGGTGGGCCTAGCTGAGCCGACAATCAGCCTTTCAAACTTATTAATTTATTAAATAATAATAATATGTCAAAAGAAGTTTCTGGCTATGGCTCTGGCTATATCTCTGGCTATAGCTCTGGCTATGGCTCTGGCTATAGCTCTGGCTATGGCTCTGGCTAGAATGGGGATGGAATGTAAAGACTCCTTAATTTAAAATTATGAATGAAGACAAAGAAAAAAGACTCCTCGCATTGGGAGAGAAAGCGTTGAAAATTAAAGAATACCAACGTAAGTACCAACGTAAGTACCAACAATCAGAGAAGTACAAAGAAGCCCGACGTAAGTACCAACAATCCGAGAAGTACAAAGAATACCAACGTAAGTACCAACGTAAGTACCAACAATCCGAGAAGTACAAAGAAGCCCAACGTAAGTACCAACAATCCGAGAAGTACAAAGAAGCCCGACGTAAGTACAAACAAACAGAGAAGTACAAAGAAACCCGACGTAAGTACTATCAATCAGTAACTAAACCCAAGAGACAAAACGCACGAAATAAAAACTCATTGGCGTAAAAAGAGTTTAATTACACCTAACCTCACCACTAATCCTTAATCAAATGATGGTGTGGTATAATACATATAGTCCTCTCCCTTAACACATCAACTGTGGTGTGTTGGGTCGGAGGATTTTCCTCACGATAACCCCTAGTAGTTGATTCCCTCCCCACCTCATAGCACAATTACTAGGGGTTATCAATTCCATATCAAGAAAGAGGTAAGTATGATTATCTTGTGTAGTTGGTGTCCAAAGCACACCCACTACAGCAACAGTGTCGATCACAAATGGAATCCGATCACTCGTACAATCTTACGAGCCGTAGAGGACAACCCCGAAGCAGTGAGTCACGGTATCTGTGGCCCATGTGCTAACAAAGCTACGCGCAACATTGAGAGGGACATCCGACGTTCGAAGTTCCTCAAAAAGCCGAAACAATCACCAACCACAGGAGAGGTGGCATGAGATTAAGGTTGTTGATTTATTGTAGCGAACACGGCTGCAAGAAATGGAAACCCCCTGGTTTAGGCTGGGGGCTTCATCTTAACGTACGCCTCGACCAACACGAGGCGTTCAAGATGAGAAGGATAACTTGTCCGTCATGTACGGAAACAGTTAAATACCTTCTCGTCCCAGATTAAGGGAGAGAAATGAAGGAGTTTACGAAGGTTTGCGTATTCGATTTTCTAGCAGTCATTGCGGTCTTTATAATCGCTTGTATTGCTATCAACTACGTTTGGAGGTGAGAGGTGAAGAAGGAAGAGACTCTTATTTTCTACATCAAATGCAGACTCTGGTTCTGCAAGCGTTTCCGTATCAGGGGGTGTGAGAACTGGTACGAAGGCCGCCTCAAACCCCGACGCGCAAAGAAGACGATCAAGTACGAGTACTGCAACCTCCACAAGGAAAGAGAGCAGAGAATGTGAACACAAAGTACATGGTCAGATGTCTCATCCCTTGGTGCTTTCAATACTGCATTCAGGGGCATCTATATCAGACCCAGTGGAAAAAGGCTTCTCTTTTCAAGCTGAAGGTTCTGCGACTCATGTACCGCCGACAGTACAGAGAAGTTTGCCCAGTTCACAAGGCTTACGGGCCTATCTACTGGGAGGTAGCATGAGAATAGATTCGTTTGAGTTCTATTATTGGGGCACAAACCCCAGTCCATTCAAGAACGTGTTTTTCTGGTGTGCTGTACCTCATTGTCGGTTTGTACTCCCCTACCATGATATGGAGTGGAGAAGAGAAACCGATAGCGACTACAAGAGCTACAGGGAAAACGGTGGTATCAAGACTCTTTGTCCAAGTCATTGTGAAGAAGCACAGAAGCTTCGAGAAGAACAAGAGAAAGAAAATGAATCGTAACGGCGAACCAATACGCAACCGGAACGTCAGAGGAGAACGAGGTGTGGTAGAGCCAAACCGTAGTTTCTCATCCGGGCCATGCCATGTCTGCTTTTCCAAGGTAGGTCGTGGAGATCGACGACCGTTCTGCGTCTGGCACAGTCCGATGGTTATCGCAATGAGAGCCACAGTCGAGTTCAGGCAAGAGATGAAGGCTCTACACAAACGGAGGGACTAATGTTCCCAAACCAAAAAACAGTCAAGACTGAGCAATCGTCAAGACTGTTTTCGTTTACTGCCAACAGTTTTTACTAGCCAACCACGGGGAAGTCCCGTGTTTTTGGTATAAAAATAACCCCATCTCTATATTAGTAATGGGGTCTGTTTTTCTTAAACCCTCCGCGTATTGCGGAGTGCCACGTTCAGTACCGTCTATTATTTGGAAATAGCCGAAAGCTGAACTGAACGGGTTACCGACCATTCGCCATGTGGATTCACATTGTACAATGCGGTCCAGAAGCTCAAACGGTAACCCCAATTCAGCGCAACGTTGTCTCAAGTATTCTTTTGATGGAGGTGTTTCTACCCCTACCGCTAGAGTAACTTGATCTTTCTCAACGGCCAGCACGTCCTTCACAACGACGGTGTTCCTAATATGATCAGGGGTTAAGTATTCTTCATCACTGCCTATCTTGTAGGCATTCTGATTGAAGAAAAACCAGAGTATCAGTGGAATTATGAGGATAGCACTAGCTATTTTCATAGACCTCGAAATAAAATTTCAAGTTATTTCAAGTTAACGTAATCTGGGAGCGGTACAGACTTAGACTCACGTCCAAACTTAGCTAGAGCAGCTAAGACTAACAAAGCTAGTTTTTCGTCTACATCTAGTCCTAGGTATTTCTTCGCTAGGTATACAGCACCAAGCAAGACAGCAAGCTCTACTACATGTAGTAGTACAACAAGTAACGGTTTCGCTTTCTTTAGAAGTTTCTTCATATAGTTATATTTTAGCACAAATTAATGTTTTTTACGACCTTTATAAAACCTCACCTTTTAGGTTGTACTTTTCTGGGTATGCATCCCACGCGTCTTGAGTGAAGTGAATTGTTTTACCCGCGGTGTCTCCGCTGTTCGCTATCTGCCAAGACGCTAAGAGTAAAGCCACATCATCAACATAGAACTTCTCTCCGTTCCACCACCCGAATCCTCCTAACCCTTCTGTTAGTTGGATTAAAGTATGTGGGAATAAGTTGTACAAATTATCTGCCATAGGTTTTTCGTAGGTTAAGAATCGAACAGGGTTTATGTTACCCCAATACCCGTTATTATAATCATCAATCTCCCAGTTATCGTTCTTGAACACTTGAGGTCGGGTAGTGAAATGATCGTGTGGTGCGGTGGTGTACTTCCCAGAATTCCCAGACCGTGCTATCAGTTGTCCTCTCGTAACCCGTGACCCGTCTTGTACCAACTGAGCATCAAGATGGTAGTTCAACACCTCTAACCGCCATTTCTGTCCTTCGTGGATGATAGGGTCTGTAAGAATCTTGACACCTCTACCACCCCCACGATCAGTAAACACCTCTACCTCACCGTCGATAGACGCGTAAACATACGTCCCAATCTGTGCTCGAAGATCGAGTCCTGGGTGTCCTAATAATCCTAACGTTTTATAAAACGATGTAGCGTTCTCTCCAAACCCTTGGGTGGTATACATATACTCCAACGGGTCTGAAAGTTTGTAATGTGGAATCAGGAAGTCGTACATACTATTTAGTTAAAGCTTCTACTCCTTTTAATAGCACAGTTAACACAGCCCCAGCGCCTGCTCCCATCCCAATAATCCGTCCCGTTAAACCTGAAAGCTTGATGGCGTTCTTGGCTATCTTTTCCTCATGTTTCCCTAAACTACCATTCACCCTATCCAACCGTTTGTTGATACCTTTCAACTCTCCCTTAATCTCTCCTAGATCTTCAAGGATCTTGATTGTGTTCTGTTCTACCATGTCACTCATATTAACTAACTTCATTATACTTAAGTTTTCCTTAAGGAAAGATAAATTAATTCCCCTTGCCTGTTGACAATTATTCTTGTTTGTGCTACGGTGTTGATACTTAATTAATAATCCTTATTCTAATGTTTGGAATTAAGGTTTTGTTTATTCTATGTTGCTTTTAACGATACTATTAATAGCCTTTGCGATCTTTTGGTTCTCTGACGAGGAGAGGTATTTTCGTGGTAATTTAGCTCCGCATCAGAACCTCATTAAAGGTGTTATTATCTTTGTCTTTGTGTTGTTTTTGTCCTTGTATCTTTTTCTGTTTATTTAGGGACATACGTCTTTTCAAATCGTTTCACCTCCCCCATCTTCGTTTCACCTCTCCCATCTTAATCAGCAGATCTTCCAACGCTCTCATTTTATCTTTGTCATTGAAATACTTATTTGCCTCAGGGTCAATATTATAAGCTTTAATCCCTGAAATAGTTCTCAAGAATCTCATCAATGGTGGGACTTCTTTTTTATCTAACGCAGCTAACGTACTAAGAAATCTTGAGGTAGGTAAATTCCTAATCAAAGCTAATCGTTCAGGGTTAGTTGTTATAAACCTGTCTTCAGTACCAATTTTCTTCCCCCTCCGGTAAACAGATTTCTCAACCTTCTTAATCCCTAAATACTCTTGTACTCCTTTTCCTAAGAACCCTAGTTTTTCTAATCGTTTAAATTCATCAGCGTTATAAACTTCTTTTAATGGTCTCTCTCTAAAGAAATCTCTACCAGTAGCTTGTTCTAATGGTGCTTTAATTAATGGAGATAAAGATGATAATAGTTTCTTCCCAGGAGCATCAAATGTTTGCATTGCTTCTTCTATTGGTAAACCCAAACCAGTTAGAAATACTGGTCGTCCGAACTCGTCCTTATCAATAACAATACCTAAGGAATTCTGAATCCATTCAGGTAGGTTTTCTTTCTCGTCATCAGATAACTCAATCCCAAACCCTTGGTTGAACGCCTCAAAGAAATCCACCTGACCAGTTAAATACCGTGGGTTCTTTGATAACGCTTTTAGTTGCATCTCAAGGTTCTTTCTCGTGAAAGTATAGAAAGGAATTAACCGTCGGAACACTTCGCGTTCTGTATTAGATAGGTTCCCGTAATCAAACAGGAAATTCTTAACACTTTTAGCCGCGTCATCTGGTGAAGCACCCCGTTGAAGATTAGCTACAAAGTTAGCTAACCGTGCTTCGTCCTCAATTACGTTACCAACTTTCCGACCAGCTCTAAATAAAGAGTTCTGAGAAGTTGGTTTAACTCCTCGCCCAACTGCTCGTAGTAAATCATTAGCTGATTTAACTCCATCTTTCCTTAACCCTGCCGCTAATTCCTGTTCAATCGTATCAACCACATCACGCATACCAGGACTACCAAACACCCCTTTACTTTTCGCTAAGTTCCTAATCTCTTTGTATGTATATGTTCGTCCGTGTTTACTTATAATCTCTCCATCAAACCCCTTCATGATCTTTAACACCCTCCCGTGGTGCATTGGGTTTATCGCTTGGATATTAATATCAAGAAAGTTCTGAGCTACATTTGAAATAGCATTACGTCCGTGAAAAGCAGGGAAGATAGTCGTTAATGATCCTTTCCAAAAAGCAAGTACTTTATCATACCCCCTCAACACTACATTCAATGATTCATCTGAAATAGCTTTACTGCTCCAATTATCTAAATCTTTTGCAATAGCACGAGGGATCGCAACACCATCAGGTATTCCTTTAGCTGGGTACTTAACAAAACCTTTGGATAACTGTAATTGTTTTTCACCAAACTTTGTTGCAGTCCGTTGTAATAACTGATGCGCTCTTAATGCTTTCTGGGATGCGATACTTCTAATAACTAACACCTTCGCGATATCTAACTCAGGAACTAATCCTAATTTCTCAGCTTCTTTTATCGTCGGTATAACTCTTTTAGTATCAAACTTATTCGTAGCTCTTAACCCTGTTCGAAAGTTTGATAATAAAGATTCAGCCTCTTCTTTGTTTTTATATAAATGAGAAACATAATCATCTAAGGTACTATTAAGAATACCTAAATTAGATTCCCGTTTCGCTATCTTTACAAACTCTTCTTTAACTGAAATCGCTTTACCTCGAAGGGGTTTTGGTAACGCTTTAATCGCAGCATCTCCTTCATCTAATGCTCTTGTGATAGCTTCTTTCCCAGAGACAGAGACACCTTTAAAAAGACTTGTAGTTCTTTCCACAATAACATCAGTATCTCTAGCTAACCCGTCTAATGCTTTTTGTTTAAGACCAACAAATTCTTCAGGTAACCCAGCGTCTCTCTTAAATATTTTACCAAGAGCTTTTGTAAAGGTAGATAAACTTGTACCAAGCACCTCTCCTCCTGGAACTTTTGCGGCTATCTTTGCCACAGGATCTATGACTTTCCGTGTACCTCTTTTGATTGTTTTAGGTGTTAAAATAGTTGACCCAAAAAACTTAACCCCCCCAGCGTCAAAAGCTTTAGGGTTCTTTAAGATATCGTCAGCGATCTTACCTGAACCTAAAATTGTTTTATCAATCAACTCGTTCTTAATTTGTGAGACAGGCTTAGTTATACCTTTCCGAGCTAACCGCGCTGCGATTTCAATAGATTCTCTCTCAATCGCTTGAACGGTCTTTTTTGTGGCTGCTTTTGTAAGTGTTTTCCCCCCAACCTTCAACCCTGCTGAAGCCCCGAAACTTAGATAAGTAATAGGATCTAAACCTACATCTAAGATAAAACTAGCAACACCAAGACTTGTTTTACCTTTAGCTGTCTCAGGGTTAATCCCAAAATCTTCTCTCAAAACATTTCCAAAACTTAAGTTCTTAGAAACACCTTGCTTCATCCCACCAAGAACAGAGATATCGTCACGGAGGAATCCTCGGAAACCACCAGCAACCACAGCTGTCCCAATATTAAGAACTCTTCCAGCCGCATTTAAAGTGCTTTGGACTTTTTCGTTCTTTAAAGCTTTCTCCGCTTCTTTCTTTAACCCAGCTTTCGTTGCTTTAGCTTTTAACCCTTCAAGGGTGGATAAGTCTTCTTTTTTTCTTGTAGAAGAAAACCTAGTAGACCCAGAAGAGGATGTGAATCTTGGTTCTGCCATACGTCTTCAATTAGAATAGTCCCTTAAAAACACTTTCTAAATAATCAGTAACATTGTCTAACGACTCTTTAAGTTGCCGTTCTTCTTCATCGATCTCTGATTGTTTCTTACCAGCTTCTCCAACAACTCCTTGGAATAAAGCTTGGCCTCCTTCAAGAGCAGATCTTAATGGTATACCCCCAGGAGATAGTCTGGTTAGCTCTAATAAACCTTCTCTTGTTTTTTCTCCAACTTGTTCCGGGGAAAGAGCATTTAGAGCGTTATCTTCAGCAGTATCAAACCCTTCACTAACCTCCTCTTGGTCTGGGGTAGAGAAGATGTTTAACGTTTCTTCACTTATAGGAATTCCAGCTTCTTGCAGCATTTCAATAACAAACGGTCCAGACCCTGGATCAGAGATAGCAAGTGTTTGTAAGATTGAATCAGGTTCACTCCCATCAAAAACCATAGAAGCAACGTCTGTTCGTATTTGGTCAAAATCAGTTTGCTGTTCTTCCGCTTTCTTAAACTCATTAGCAAAAGTTCCTTCAGCAAAATTCACTACTTGTTGCGGTGTCATGAACCCTCCTTGACCATCAGTCATCGTTAAATCTAAATGTGATCCATCACCACCTTCTCCAGGGATAACTGTGCCTGTATTACCTCCAGTACCAAGTACTTGACCAGCACCAACAATATCTCCAACATTCACACTAGTTTGATCTAAATGGCTATACCAAAGCTCTCTACCATCGTCTAATCGTACCTTAACCCTATTCCCAAAACTATTTTTCTCTCCAGTTGTATGTCCTGTATCAACCTGGATAACTTCCCCCGCCGAAGCCGATATAACAGGATCTCCTATAGCTAGATCAACATCTAACCCGTGTTTCCACGCTGGACTGCCAAACCCAGTGATTTCTCCAAAATTCCCCAACCATGATACTCCATCAATATCTCTAACTGTTTGGGTGTTAGGATCCCAAATCCCTGTAACCTTCCCGTCTTTATCTTTAATAATCTCAGGTTTAAACTTCTGCTCAGTAACTTTCTTAAGTCCAGGAATAACCTGACCTCCAATAGTAATAGATTGTCCTTCTGGAATCTTATTCCTTAAATCTATAAGTTTCTCTTGGAACTCAAAGTCTGCAATAGCTCCTGCTGTCTCCCTCTCCGCTAATACCGTCTCGTTATACGCATCAATGAACCCCTTACCAAACCCTAATCTAGTTTCAATCTTATCCTTGTCACCCCCACCTAACCCCGCGAATGATTCAGGGGATACCTCAAATTGTGTAAAGAAATCCTCACGTGCCCTATCTTGAATCTCAAATTGAAATCTTTGAGCATCTCTAACTTCACCAGAGATAGCTCTGTTCTCAGCGGAGACAGCTCTACGTTCTTGTGACTTCGCTAAAGACAGCTGCTCCAACTGCAAAGTCTTATTGAACAACGAATCAATCGCTGCGTTCTTTTGTTCACGCTTCTCTTTGAACGCTTGCATCTGTAACCCTAACAACTCGAAGTTCCCGTCATCGTTAGCAGCTTGTGCTGTGAGTATAAGTTGTTCTTCTTGCGCGTGTAAATCAGCAATAGCTTGCATCCCTGCTTTTTCTTCTGCGCTTAGGATACTATCTTGGATCACAGGGGCAAACCGTTGACGACCTGAACGTGTACCCATGATCTCTAACCCCCGTAACCGATTAGAACTCTTAATCCGTGACGCGTTGCGTAACCGTTCAAACCTACCTTGAATTTGTTTAATCTGGTTCTGAGTCCGAGCGTTTAAATTGATTCTGTAATCTTCTAATCGTTGGAAGTTAGCATCAAACTCATCGTCAATAGATTGGGTTTCGCTCTCAAACTGTGCTTTAAGTTCATCACTAAGTCCACTCGTGTCGGTGTCTTTAGATTCAGGGGTGTCTTGCCTATCAAACTCCTCACGCCCCACACGATCAGCCTCCAGCTTCGCGCTAGATTTATCAACAAACTCTCTACCAGCTTCGTCTGTGATAACAGGAGCAGGAGTTTTCTTCGCTTCTTGTTTCTGTCTCTCCATCGCTAAATTCCCTAGGGCAACATCTAGGTTTAACTCTCGTCCTAATGAAGGATCAGCGATCCCTTTTTGTTGCTCAATCAAAGCAGATTGAGCAAACCCTTCTTGACCGCCAGCTTCGGTTTGTTGTTCAGGTGTTAAGCTTTGAAACTGTGTTTGAAGTTGTTGCGCGTCAAAACTCCCCACAGGTTCAGCTGTCGGTGTAGGAGTTTCTTCTACCACCTCAGTTGTTGGAGTTGCGTTAGGTGTTGCCATATGTTTTTAATTAGATTGTTTGGATAATATGAATTCCTGCAATATTCCATTCTTCCGCATTAGTTTCACCACCAAATCCAAATATAGAAGGGTTTGTCCCTGAAGGGAGATTGTCTGTTTCTGTGGCCAATAGATTCCCATCAACATAGAACAAAGCATTGGTTCCAGGAGTCCATACTATCTTATAAGTATGCCAATTAGTTACAGTGATACCGGCACTAATATCGGTATTATTATTCGTAGCATTATCTGCTGTTACAGCAAATAGCGTTGCTCCATCAGTAGCAAAGCAAACTTTTCGAGCAGTGCCTGTGTAAGCTGCGGAAAAACCACCAGCGGTATTAAACCCCATGTGCTTGTCTCCAGCAGTTCCAATCGCTTGTGCTCTCCATTCAGCTGTTATGGTTTTTGTTTGATCCCAATTTAAAGCACTATCAGCATCATCGTTAGCGTTAGGTAAGGTCCCATAAAATTCCCAAGTAGCCGCATTAGAATCAATTCGTGTGTATCCTGCAACACCAGTCCCAACAACACAATCTGTTAATGTCCATTGAGCATTATCCATCACAAGCGTATAAGCATACGTCGTTCCTCCTACGTTTAACCCAGGTCTCCCTGCGTGATCATGCAACGTTGTATCTCCACCCCCCACTAAAGTAGCTGCATTAGCCACAGTAAGGTCGCTAGCAACAGCTTGTAGTTGGAATTGAGTACCGTCATAAACAAGAACACTTACCTGGTTTGCTTTAATGTCGTTATCAGCTAAAGCCACAGCTCCGTTCTTTGTGATAGCTTTAGCACCTAAAGTGTTCACATCAATCGTAGCTGCACCTGTATTGGCTGTCCCAAACAAAACCTTAATCGTCATACCGGCTACATATCCAGCTGGTACAGGGTCTAAAGTAATTGCATAACTATCAGTACCAACAGAATCAACCGCGTAAGATTCAATACTTCGTTGTAATCCTAACTCAGTGACATACAAATTACCTGACCCCACAGTCCCTGAAGTCCCTGCCATAGCTGCTTTCTCTAACGCTGTGGCTACGGTTTTGTAATACGTTGGAGAGAAATCAATCTCTGTAGCGCTTATAGCTTGTCCTACCTGAACACTTACCGTTCCTGCTGTACTAGCTAACGTACCACCGGTATCAGAGATAAACACCGGATCTCCGGCTGAGAACCCTGATTGAGCATCGTCTCGTCCTGAGAGTAATACACCTCCTGTAATCGCATTACCATCAGTACCAGCTCCTTGGGCTACTCCAAGTAATAGATTATCACAAGTACCCGTAGCGCTACCGTCTGCTAACAACCATTCGTTTGCTGTCTCGTCTAAATAAACACAATCTCCATCAGCTACCGTAGCCCCTGCTGTACCACTTAAAATCGTAGCGTTCTTACTTACAGCTCCACCCATTGTTAAACTATCAGCGTATCCTTTCGTAGCTAGTTCTTCGTCAGCGGTAGGTGAGGTAGAGCTATCGCTCATCTTAGGCCAGTCACCGGTGTTGAAGGTCCAGACTTCGTTAATAGTTTCTGTATTGGCTGTAGAAGCAAAGTTCTCATAAAGTTGAGGGTTGTTTGATACCACCACCAAAGTACCTCCAGCATGAGCAAACCCTGTAGCAGAGATCTGAGTGTAAGGACTTACGTAATCAAGGTTACGAGTAACCCCCGTTAAAGTAGCTGTATCGTCAGTAGAACTATGGGTAACTCCTGTGAAAGAGATAATCTCCTCACGTGAAGTACCTGGTTCTAAGGTTGCATAAGCCGTAGTCCCTATTAATGAGGTAGTGACATCATCACCACCAGGATCTTGAAATGTTTGGACCCCAATTGTTGTAGCTGTAGAAGTAATCCCTCCACCACTCAACTTCACCGGAGCCATCTGTACAAACTTCTGAGTTCCCATATAGTTTATTGTTTAATAGAATTATTATCATCCACCGATAGCGTCAACGCTGGTCCTTGTGCTAGTATCTGCCATTGTTGGTTGATATCGTTAGTGGAGTATACCGTCTGGATCTCGTAGAAATCTGATTTACTGGTCTCTTTTATCACCCTAATCTTGTTCAAGTTGTCTGGTGCAACACTCTGAGATCCGATAGGTTGTGATCCTAAAGTATTAGACCCTAACGGATTACCTTGCTTTGGTGCGAACGTTATCTTAGGGTCGTCTCCTCTGATCTCAAACTCTTGGATTCTCGTAGCTCCTTTATAATCATAGTTTAAAGTCTGAGTTAAAGTAGTGTTCGTTGACATATACGCCTCCGTGAACCATTCAACGAAACTCTTCTTATGGTCACGGCGGTTCCCGTTAACATAACTGAACGCTGCGATAGCGTTCATCGCTTTACCGTTATCGTCTGTACCATCAAACAGTTTATAAGACTCGTTGTTACCAGAACTATGACCGTATAAACTATTCCCAAATACCACCATATGACGTACAGGGAATGTAAGTGGTGCTTCCCAGTACCCTTCCTTTATATTAAATTGCAATACCTTACCTTCCGCTGGAAACGCGAAGAACGCTGAATTGCGCCAGAACTGACCCGAAGCGTTTGATGTATCGTATCCGTCTAGTTCTAACTTGATCGAATCGCTTAAATCTTTAGCTTGCGGGGTATCAATGTTCTCCACACGCCCTAAACTATTGATCGTAGGTTCGTTGGAGATATAAAAGATGTTGTTCTTAACGTTAAACACACTCTTCTGGTTGATTGCTCCACCACCAGGGTTTGTTTTTAAAGGATCTATATTTAAACTCTCTCCAGTAAGATCATCGCTTAATGTCCATACCACCTTATACCATTGGTTATACGTAGAAAGATAAATCGTATCTTCTTGAGCCACAAACGCTGTAGGGGTCTCGTTCAGTGTCAACACAGCAGCCTCACCAACAACACGTGGTACAGTAGCGGTTGTGTAATCAGTGTAATCACCTACCACAGATACATTAACATCACGACGGCGTTTATCTCCTACATACACCTGGTTACGATGGACCGCTATTAGATCGTTATTCAAAGCAGCGGCTGGTTTGTTACTTGTGGTGCGCACCTCCTGGAATACTGTATCTCCTGCCGTACCAGCCGCAGAAGCGTCAGGGGTTACTCCTGTTAAAGTAGTGGTACTCTCTCCTCCAGTATAGGTATAAGTAGTCCCACCAATATCAACAGTACGAGTCCCCGCAGTTAAGAACCCTTCCTCACCCCAACTCGTCGTACCTTCTTTAGTGATAGTGTTAGTCGTCCCTGACGCAAACGTAGTGACTCCTCCAGACCAGTAATACAGATTAGCGTCACCAACGACAAACAATAAAGCGTCTTGCGCTTCGGTTGTATCCCAATAATCTGTAGTAAAATTACATAACGTTGTACCGACACTATTGATCAGTTCTGTCCATGCACCGATATCAGAATGATAGAACTCTACTGTCCCTGAGTTAGTACCGTCGTTACGGGACCTCATCATAATCTCATCCCCACGCGCCGTACGCCAGGTGACAGACCCTGTGATAGGTTCTAACGTAGAATCAGCGGCTCCGAATAACGTGTACCCTTTACGTGTCCCCACAAACCCCTCATCAGTACTAACCACGTTTAAACTACCTTCTACTAAAAACTTAGAAGAAACGTTAGTTCTGTCAGCCTTATTGATATACCCCTTATATAAGGCTAGGTTGGTGAGGTTGAAATTTTTCGCCATACGTTATCTGTGTAGAGGGTTATTAAATCTGTCGCTTACTCTTCGACTCTGTGGTTTGAAACTACGGTAATACTTCATCTTCGGTACGATACGTTCTGATGGGTATTTGCTGATATACTTCTTCTTCGCTTCTATATACTTCCTCTCGTATAACGCCAAGTCAAACCCAGCATCCTCCGCTTGAATTTGCGGAGCTGCTAGTTCTAAAGTCTTATAGAGAAGACAGTTATATCCTTCCAACTCTAAGTTAATCGTATCCGTTACCGCTGACACTTCCTCTAGGTATGTACCGCTTGTGTTCTGGAATAAGTATTTAGAGTAATACGCTATCTCGTAAATCTCTCCAAGACTTGCAGTGATGCTATCTACTCGGTGATCCGTGTCCGCTACCCCGTCATAAGTAAACGAATACTTTAAAGCGGCGATATCTGAGGAGTCTGGGTTTCCTGTTTTTGTTGCTCCGTTCCAATCAAATCTCATCAAGTTCCACCCCACTTGGAAACTCCCGTTCTGAGGCGCAGTGACAGTGTCTGACCAATAGTTACCAGTCGCGTCATCCCCCCAAAAAAAGGTCGCATCTGTTATTACAGTTGGCATATAATGAAACAAGAACTTAGCCCCCTTATCTTCAAGTGCCTCTAAATTAATTGCACTTAAAGTTGTATTAACGATAGATGCTGTAGTTGTAGCGCCAGAAACATCGAAGTTGAGAGATGCGTTAGCGATGAAGTTCTGTGTATCTTTCGTTAGGTTTGTGGCGTCATCCCCAACCACCCATGTCCCGTTATCTGTAATAGAATCCATCGTGTGGAGGACTGTCATGGAGTTCGTATCCGCACGGTATTGTAACGTCCGAACACCACTATTGTTCTTTATCGTAAACTCTTGATCTCGTTTGAACCGGTTAAACTCTACTTGGTATGTTTGTTTAGCGTTATCACCGCTATCTCGGTTCGCTTGAGGACGAATATCTAAAATCTTGTTACCTTTCAAATCTGTAGGTAAAGCGTAATCGTATACGTCTGTGTAGATAGCGTTCGCGATCTGGGCTACACGCTGGGATTCAAAGAAATCAATATCGTTCAGACACGATCGGGCTGCTTCGTCGTACAAACTAAACTCACCCTCAATTTTATTGATGTTGGTACCGTGTAGTTTACGGCTTACGTCTGTCTGTAAATCCGATATTGTTCTTGACATATATTATTATTAAATACTTATAGCATCATCGTCCGCAGCTAAGGCCGCTTGTTTTTCCTCCTCTCTGGTTTTTGAGTTCGTTGTTCTTATCCCGTTCCTTAATAGTCCTACAAGGATTCTAACAAATGCTTGGGGTGGAGTCTCTGGGTTCGGGACTTCTACTGGTTCCCCCTGCTCATCTACACCTGAAACCGTGTCTTTGTATCCATAAGCCTGAACGAACTTTAAGGCATTAGCATCTGAAAGAGATTTAGTGACGGATCCGTTACCGTTTTTGTCGAGTGTAATATTTATCATATACCTGGTTGATTAAGATTTAATTGTGTTAACCATTCGTCTAGCGACTTATCATTAGACTTGCTTTTATACCACCCGCTCAACCCAGCGAGCATTATGTCCATAAGCTGGTTCTCTATATCAGAGAGATTGTATCCACAAAAATAATGGGTGTATGGGGTTTCACTAGTTGGCGACAAGCCAGAGGCAAAGGTGTTTTCTCCGCCTACAGTATCAAGATTGGCTTTGCAATAAGTATTAGCAGTAGCCTGGTCTTTTTCTTCAATAATAATAGTATAATGTGTTTTCATATTATATTGTTACTCCCCATTTGTCGGCTAAATAAGTTTCTACGTCTGTAACATTTTGAGCTGTTAAGTCTACTCCATCATATACTATAATCTCTGCTAGTTCACCATCATACCGATTAGAAACCGTACTTCTTACAATTGCACCTACTGCCATGTTGTTCCGAGAGGCCACATCACCAAACCAAATACCAGTATCTGAGCCACCTCCCACCGTCTCACCTTGGACAACTCCATCAACAGCCATCACCCAGTTTGTGTCGTTACTAGAAAATCTATGAATGTACGGCGTAGCAGTAGTAAGAGTTGTGTCACCATAGATCCAATTCAGCCCAGTATTTTGTGACTGAATACTTGGGTTGGGGGTTGGTGATCCACGGTCAATACCAAAAATAATATAACTGTTTGCCACTGCTGTATTGGCAGAACAAAGGGCTACGTTGGCCAACCCATCTAGCGTCCCAATCTTATTAACAATAAATATGGTTCCCTTTGTGCCAGTCAACGTTCCCCCAGCGGTGGTGTTCTGCATGTAGTCATCCGCACCATCAAAAATAAGGGTGTTCAAGCTATTGATAGACCCGCCCGTGTGTGGCTTTAGGGCGGCTGATCCTTGGCTAACGTGGTTGCCATTACCCGACTTGTCGTCCCACTGATCCACATCTGGTGAAGAGGTAATCGTCAACGAAGAAGCGTCAGAAGCATCCAACCATAAAGCCAAACCAGCTATGTCGCTAGGGGAAAATGGTGCACCAGAGGGTTTAAATGTCTTTACTGTTGTTGTCATATTAAACTAAGGTTATTAATTGTGTTTTAGTAGCCCATACCTTTATAGATACGTCTTCTACATAAGCAGGAGAATTAGAATAATGTACATCAACCCACACACCATCAGTAGTTCCATCTAAGGGTGTATTGATATTTCCTCTTCTTAATCTCCAATATTTATTAGCAATAGCAGTTTCTCCATCAGTTCCCACATTTAAGCTCGCTGATCTGGAAATATCACATTTATCACCAGTAACCTCTAAACAATATAAATAAGCATCAAATTCAGCGTTTACATTTGTAGTAAATATATTGGCGTCGAAAGTATTAAGTGTGATATTTGGGCTGTCATTGAATTGTTCAAAAGAAACATGATACACATCTACATCCGTAAGAGTAAGGTCTGCTGTTGATAGTGTGACAGTACCCGTGAACCATTTAGACGAAATATATGCCCCCGTAAAAGAATGTCTTGTGTTCCCATTCCCATCAGTATCCGATCCGTCCGTTGTTAAAGCATCTACAGTTATAGTATCTGTATCCGCTGGGGTAGAAGCTCCTGTATCCCTATCAATACTTTCACCCGTAATAGTTATACTGCCAGAGATATCACTTCCAGCATTAATTACAATTACAATCTTACCAATCCCTTTAGTTACAACAATGTTAGTTGGCACAGAGTCTAATGGTTGTCCTGTTGCTAGAGATAAAAACCCTCCATGTAAATTTGTTTCACTACCCCGAGCAGGTTCTGCGTCATAAGTTTCAAGAGAAATTAAAGTATCAATTGTGTCGTCACTATCATGAAGAGTTTTTTCTGTACCAGCACCATCTTGCCAATATATTCTATTATCTGCTTTAGGATAAAGTTTACCAAAATTAGCAACAGCAGAAGGAGTTGTTGTTTCTGCCATGAATAATACTCCTCCACCATCAAACCCACTCAGATTTGCAGAGGCACTCGATTGGTGTTCTACCAGATTACTTGTCTGAGTGCTATGACCTTGGATTAAGCATTGAACTGCATCAGTATATCCATCAACCATGAACCTCGATGTTGATGATGTACTTACCCCAATTATTACCCGCCGACTTGTATCGGCATATAATGCTTGAGTATTAAAACCAGAATACAATGCTACTGTATTCCCCTGTATTCTAATATTATTTGAAGTTGCATACATACCAATTGCAACAGATTGATTATAAAAACCAAACCTTTTAGATTGCCCAGCTAGAATGTCAAAATTGGTAGTAAATGTATCTGGAGATAATGCAGCTTTACTTAAACTACCTAGTCCGACAGCACCATCATTTCTAACATAGAACAATGAAGTACCACCAGAATTAGTGACAATAAAAGATGCTGCTGTGTTATCAGTTGTATCTCCTTTTACTGAAAACTTAGCAACTGGATTGTCTTGATTAGCCAAAGCCGCAGTAGTCCCCACACCAATTTTTCCATCTCCAATCACATCAAAATAATCTTCATTCGCACTTCCCTCTACTCTAAATATTTGATTAGTCTGTGTTGCATTCCCTTGAACAAGTAACTGAACCTCATCTGCTCCTCCATCAATAAACAATTGACCAGTCATCGTATCCCCTGCTACATCAACAAACGTATCTTGAATACTTGTACCGCCAACTGTGGGCATGTTTGTGCTCTCAAGATCAGTGAACCAGCCCTTAGTGACACGAGTACCTGTTAGGCCCAAATCACCTACAATGGTAGCGTTTCCTGTTATGTCCAATGCCAATCCTGTACTATCTTGGATGAGCTTTAAAACCGTTGTACCAGTAGCGTCAGCATGATCGTTGTG
>PJEL010000485.1_pt1 | contig 46485 bp, 43 predicted proteins | sample 1853271 | NCBI WGS metagenome assembly PJEL01 (sample SAMN08108733, study PRJNA415343) | Invertebrate metagenome, whole genome shotgun sequencing project. | host: Globobulimina | place: Sweden: Gullmar Fjord | collected 2015-08
AATGATGGTGGAGGGAGAAGGATTCGAACCTTCGAAGGCGGAGCCGTCAGATTTACAATCTGATCCCTTTGGCCACTCGGGAATCCCTCCACGGGATTTTTCTACTTGTTTTTTACAAACTATCTTTCAATAAGCAGTTTGTGATGAAAACCGTTCCGTTGTTCAACCTTGTGACAAAGGTTGCGGTAACCATTTTCAAAATAATGGTGGAGGGAGAAGGATTCGAACCTTCGAAGGCGGAGCCGTCAGATTTACAATCTGATCCCTTTGGCCACTCGGGAATCCCTCCACGGGATTGTTTTGTCTTGCGATGAAAACCGTTATCTTTATCAACCTTGTGGCTAAGATTGTAATAACCATTTTCAAAATAATGGTGGAGGGGGAAGGATTCGAACCTTCGAAGGCAGAGCCGTCAGATTTACAATCTGATCCCTTTGGCCACTCGGGAACCCCTCCACAAGTGCGGAGCGGATAATAACAAACATTTAGACCCTGTAAACCTTTTTCCTTATAAATCTTGTGCGCTTGCTGAATTTTTCATCATATAGGCGGAGATGTACTGTTTATTGCTTAACTTTACACTTCTTTACCCTCTTTCAGCATCGGTTCAGATATCATTTAGTCAGTCCTTTATTAGTGGTTTTAGCATGAAAAAAATAGTTGTTGCTGTTCTAGTTACTGCAGCGTTGACTGGCAGTGGGATTTTCTCTATTCAAAATGGTGTCTTTTCTCAAGGCACTGCTCACGCTGCAGAACAAAAAGCTGGGTCAGCACGCGTTATTGCGGTGACAACCGGTGAGGTCTCTTCTCATCCTATCGCTCAATCGCTTTCTTTAATTGGTAAGTTAGAGGCTGAGCGCTCTGTGTATATTGCGACAGAAGTCGCGGCTAAAATTGATGCCATTCCTATTCGAGTGAACAGTAAAGTGGAAAAAGGTGATTTGCTGGTCCAGCTTGATGATGCCAAAGCAGAGGCGGCATTGGATGAAGCACAGGCTTATCTCAATGATGAAAGACGCAAATATAAAGAATTCGAACGTTTGGTAAATCGCGGTGCAATTACCCAAACTGAACTAGATGCGATGCAGGCCAGCGTGAATATTGCAGAAGCCCGATTAAAAGCGGCGCAAGCGGCATTGAGTGATTATGCCATTCGTGCCCCGTTTGATGGCACGGTTGGTTTAATAGATTACAGTGTGGGCCATATGGTGACTATGGGTGGTGAGCTTTTCACGCTTGATGATTTATCAGGTATGCGCCTTGATATTCAGGTTCCTGAGCAGTACTTATCATTTTTGTCGGCTGGTATGAAAGTGAGCGCGACCAACCAAGCATGGGCTGGCAAGACATTTAATGGTGAAATTCAAGCCATTGATTCTCGCGTACAAACAGATTCGCTTAACATTAAGGTACGTGTGTTATTTGATAACCAAGCCGGATTCTTAAAACCGGGTATGTTAATGGCAGCAACGATTGGCTTTGTGCCACAAGAAGCGGCAATTATTCCGGTACAAGCATTGGAATATTCAGGTACTAAACGTTTTGTCTATTTAGTGAATAATGAAAGCATTGCTACACGTACCGAGGTCATATTGGGTGCACGTATCGATAATGAAGTGGTGATTGAAGCGGGTATCGAGGTTGGTGACCGTATCGTAGTGCAAGGCTTAGTGAATATGCGTGATGGTTTGAAAGTGGATGACCTAACCGCAAAAAAGCCCCAAAGCTTGCCCCTAACAGCGGAGACTGATGTCTAATGTGGTTATCTGATGTCTCTGTTAAACGCCCTGTGGTCGCAATAGTACTGAGCTTACTGTTATGTGTTTTTGGTATGGTCTCTTTTTCTAAGCTGGCTGTGCGTGAAATGCCCGATGTAGAAAATCCTGTCGTTACGGTAATGACTAACTACAGCGGGGCATCGGCGACGGTCATGGAAAGCCAGGTGACCAGCCCAATTGAAGATGAACTGTCTGGTATTAGTGGTATTGATAATATTACGTCGGTGACCCGAAATGGTATGTCCCGTATTACTGTTGAATTTTCAATGGACTGGGATTTAACCGAAGGGGTGAGTGATATTCGTGATGCGGTAGCACGTGCTAATCGTCGTCTACCGGATGAAGCTGATGATCCTGTTGTGTCGAAAGATAATGGTTCGGGTGAGCCTGCTATCTATATCAACTTAACGTCTTCTGAGATGGATCGGACTCAACTGACTGATTACGCCCAACGGGTATTGGAAGATCGCTTTAGCTTAATTAATGGTGTGAGTTCGGTAAGTTTATCGGGGGCTTTATACAAAGTCATGTACGTTAAGCTAAAACCAGCATTAATGGCAGGGCGTGGGGTTACCACCAAAGACATTGTCGATACACTTCAAGATGAAAACATTGAACTGCCGGGCGGTGAAGTCCGAAATGATGCGACAGTCATGTCGGTTAGAACGGCGCGTTTATATCTTTCACCTGAAGATTTTGATTACTTGGTAGTACGAACGGCTGATGACGGTACTCCGGTTTATTTGAAAGATGTTGCCGATATTGATGTTGGCGCTGAGAATGAAAATTCCACCTTTAAAAGTAATGGGGTTGCGAACTTAAGTTTAGGCATCGTAACCATGTCTGATGCGAACCCTTTGAATGTCGCCAAAGACGTGCACGCTGAAGTGGATCGGATGCAGCAATTCATTCCTGCTGGTACAACATTAGCCGTCGATTATGATGCAACAGTCTTTATCGATCGCTCTATTTCAGAAGTGTATAGCACTCTATTGATCACTGGCGCATTGGTGATTTTGGTACTATACATTTTTATAGGTCAAGCAAGAGCGACCTTGATCCCTGCGGTAACCGTACCTGTCTCTTTAATTTCAGCTTTTATTTCAGCGTACTTTCTGGGTTTTTCGATCAACCTATTAACCTTGATGGCATTGATTTTATCGATTGGTTTGGTGGTCGATGATGCCATTGTGGTGGTTGAAAATATGTTCCACCACCTAGAAAAAGGGGAATCACCATTACTTGCGGCTTATAAAGGGACACGTGAAGTTGGTTTTGCTGTAGTGGCGACCACTGCGGTATTGGTAATGGTTTTCTTACCTATTTCCTTTATGGAAGGCATGGTTGGGCGCTTGTTTACTGAGTTTTCGGTATTGCTAGCGATGTCGGTCATTTTCTCATCCATTATCGCGTTAACACTGACCCCGGTATTGGGCAGTAAAATGCTGAAAGCCAATGTGAAACCTGGCAGATTTAATCTGTTGATTGATAGCCAGTTTACCAAACTTGAAAATGGTTACCGTAACGTGGTGGCTATGGCCGTAAAACGCCGTTACTTTGCCCCGTTTATTGTTGCTGGGTGTATAGCGGCGAGCTATGGCTTGATGCAAATTATACCCGCGCAATTAGCACCTCAAGAAGATCGCGGTGTGCTGTTTGCCTTCGTTAAAGGGGCGGAAGGCACCAGTTATAACCGTATGATTGGTAATATGGACGAAGTGGAGCAACGTTTACTGCCCATGTTAGGTAAAGGCATGCTGAAATCGGTGAGTATTCAAACACCAGCTTTTGGTGGGCGAGCGGGCGATCAGACTGGCTTTGTCATCATGCAGCTTGAAGATTGGGCAGATCGTGATGTGACAGCTCAACAAGCGCTAGGGCAGATCAGCAAAGCATTACAAGGTATTCCCGATGTTTGGGTACGCCCTATGATGCCTGGTTTCCGTGGTGGTTCTTCTGAGCCTATCCAGTTTGTATTGGGGGGCTCTGATTATGAAGAACTTTTCCAATGGGCCACTAAACTTCAGGCCATTGCCGAAGATAGCCCAATAATGAATGGCATCGATCTCGATTACGCGGAAACCACGCCAGAATTGGTGGTGACGGTGAACCGTCAACGAGCAGCTGAATTGGGTATTCCGGCGACAGATATTGCTGAAACCTTAGAGATTATGCTGGGAGGGCGTAGTGAAACTACATACGTTGATCGTGGCGAGGAATATGACGTTTACCTTCGTGGTGATGAAAACAGTTTTAATAGTTCAGCCGATCTTAGCCAAATTTATCTGCGCTCAAAGGCGGGTCAGTTAGTTACGCTCGATACCGTGACTAAAATTGAGGAAGTCGCGTCACCACAACGACTCAGTCATACCGATAAGCAAAAGTCGATCACGCTGAAAGGTAACCTGAATGATGGTTATACCTTAGGAAATGCTCTCGATTTTCTTGATCAACAAGCGATTGATATTTTACCGAGTGATATCACGATTAACTATTCAGGTGAATCGAAAGATTTCCGTGAAAATCAAAGTGATATCTTTATGGTCTTTGGTTTGGCATTACTGATTGCGTATTTGGTATTGGCTGCCCAGTTTGAAAGCTTTATTAACCCTCTTGTTGTGATGCTAACGGTGCCGATGGGGATCTTTGGCGGCATGGCAGGATTATGGATAATGGGGCAAGGGCTTAATATTTATAGCCAGATAGGCATGATCATGTTGATTGGGATGGTAACCAAAAACGGTATTCTAATTGTCGAATTTGCTAACCAGTTACGTGACAAAGGCATTGAATTTGAGCAAGCGATTGTGGATGCATCAGTACGACGTTTACGTCCTATTCTGATGACGGCATTTACGACCTTGTTTGGTGCTATTCCACTTATTATGTCGACAGGTGCGGGTTCTGAAAGCCGTATGGCTGTAGGTACTGTGGTGTTCTTTGGTATGGCATTTGCCACACTGGTAACGCTATTAGTTATCCCTGCGATGTACCGCTTGTTATGCTCTAAAACAACCTCACCAGGTCATGTTGCCGCTCAACTGGAAAGAGCAATGCAGCAAGATTATGTCGGCCGAAGTACACACGGTGAATTACCGCCCAACTCATAGGTAATTACTCGAGTGTGATCGTTCATTAAATAAAAACCGCCGATATTGGCGGTTTTTTTATTGGATGAGAGGCTAATAATAACCGCTAGGTTGTATTGATTCTCTTACTCATTAAATCGCATTCTGCGTGATTATCCATTAATAGGTATAATTAGAGTGTTCTGTTTTGTCGAGATTCAGGTAAAATCACGCCTGTATTATAGATACAGAAAACATCACCCTTGATCGCGTTGCGAAACGCTTACGAAAGAAGAATCCCATGCCACAAAATCAGTCTGACAATAAAGACCAGCTTGAAACACAAAACAAGCCAGTTCGATTAAATAAATTCATCAGTGATACAGGCTATTGCTCACGCCGTGAGGCGGACAAGCTAATTGATCAGGGAAGAGTAACCATTAATGGTACGCAGCCAGAGATGGGCACTAAAGTGATGCCAGATGACGAAGTACTGGTTGATGATAAACCGTTACGTGCGAAAGAGCGCCCAATCTATATCGCGCTGAATAAGCCGACAGGGGTAACGTGTACAACAGAGCGTCATGTTAAAGATAACATTGTGGACTTTATTGGCCACCGTAAACGTATTTTCCCGATTGGTCGTCTCGATAAGCCCTCAGATGGTTTGATCTTTTTAACCAACGATGGCGATATCGTTAATAAAATTCTGCGTGCAGGTAACTCACACGAGAAAGAATACGTGGTGCGTGTCGACCATCAGATCACCCCTGAATTCTTAGAAAAAATGGCATCAGGTGTTGAAATTTTAGATACGGTAACCTTACCTTGTACGGTTAAGAAAGAAACGGACTATTCATTCCGTATCACGCTAACGCAAGGCTTAAACCGTCAGATCCGTCGTATGTGTGAAGCACTTGGTTACGATGTATATAAATTGCGTCGTGTACGTATTATGAACATCACCATCGATGGCCTACCAAACGGTAAATGGCGTTACCTAACCAACGATGAAATTGCGGAAATTAATACCCTGATTTCACAGTCGAGCGGCACTGAAGAAGCATCAAAAGTTGATGCTGAAGGGCAAGCAATTTCTAAAGCCACTGATGCTAAGCTGTTTGATAGCCGTCAACAAGCTGCAGAAGAGCGCCAACGTGATCGTGAACGCGGTATGCGTGATGCAACGTATAAAACGTTTAAAGCCAAAGGTGAGTTCACTCGTACGCGTCGTAATACTGAACGTGATGATAAAACGGGCAGTGCACGCAATGGTGATAATCGCCCAAGTCAGAACCGTGATCGTCAAAGCTCTCGTGATCAAAATACGCGTGATAGCCAAGCACCACATGGCAACAAGCCAAGCAGCGGCATCAAAAAGTGGAAATCAAAAAGAGAGTCATAATTAGCAATACGCTAAATAGCCGATAAAGCGTAAAATGCGAGCTTCGAGTAACTATTTACTTGATGCTCGCTTTTTTATAATTCTGATGTTGTATTTATATTTTTGATGTTATAGAGGAATATACATGAAAATCGTTGCTGTCACTGCATGTCCGACAGGCATTGCGCACACTTATATGGCTGCCGATGTACTCACTAAAACTGCTCACCAATTAGGGATTCAAATCCAAGTTGAAACTCAAGGGGCGATGGGTATTGAAAATCTATTAACCCCACAAGATATTGCCCGAGCAGATATCGTATTGATTGCATCTGATATCGAAGTAGAACAGCGTGCTCGCTTTACGGGCAGTAAAATCCACTGTGTGACCATTGAAGAAGTGTTAATCAATCCGACTGCTGTTATTCAACGTTGTCAGGAATTGTAAAATGATCCAGCGGCGCATAACCTTTTATTGTTGTTCGAAAGGCTTACCGTCTTATCAGCTTCATCAGCTAAAACGTTTGGCTGATTATTTCCGCTCATCAGTCACGTTGTTGAATCTTCGTCAGTTACGTAAAGCAGATATTCGCCAACCTCTTCGTATGCTCAGTCTCGCGAGTAAACCAGGTGAACTTTGCCAGTTGGTGATTCAAGGTAATGATGCTGAATTAGCCCATATGGTGTTAACAGAATTCATTGCCGAATTTGCTAAACCTGTTATCCAGCGTCGTATGAAAAATGCATCGTCTTCAGGGTTACTGGCTAATATTCAGTCGCCTTTACCATTTGATTTTTCGTTTTCAGTCCACTCTATTTCAACTGTTGATGCTGCAACACCGAAACCCAAAGTGATCGCATCGCTGGTGGATCGGTTGAATCAGCAAAAAGTCAGTACTGGCACTAAAAAACAGTTAGTCGAATGTTTTATGGCTAGGGAAAAAGTCTCTGCGACAGTGATGGGGCAACAGATCGCTTTGCCTCATATCATGCATGAATCGATTACCGTACCGGGTATGACGGTATTAAGCAGTAGCGCTGGTATTGAGTGGGGGTCAAACCGAGGACCTGTCACGAGAATGATTGCAATGGTGCTGCCCAAGCCACCACAACGCCCAGTGGTGATGGCTTTTGCCCATTTCTCGCAATGCTTACTCAATGATGATTTCTGTGAAGCGCTAACAACGGCTAAAACGCCTGCTGTGATCCATGCGATTATCTTGAATGCGCTTAGCTCAGTCGAGTCGTTGAGCTAAACGACTTGTTATACCATCACTCGTTATGTTATCTCCCGGTATTCCGTTGGCGTTCTGCCGGTTTTGTTTTTAAATACCCGACAAAAATAATTCACATCTTGGAAACCGCAGCGTGTCGCGACTTCATGCAAGCGGAAAGGGTACTTTTTCAACATGAACTTTGCCCGTTCTAGCCTTACCCAGCAGATATAATCGGCGAGCCGCATGTGCCCTTGCTGGCGAAATAAGCGTGAAAGGTGATTGGGTGAGACGTTAAAGCGGTGTGCAATGGTTTCACGGGTGACTGCTCGGTGAAAATTCTCTTGAATATAGATACAAATCCCCTGATAAAGATCCTCACTGCGTGTTTTTGCTGATTGCGTAGGTGAGTGGATCATCGTGCGGCAATAGCTTAATAATGCCATTAACAAATGCTCATCCATCGGGCTGTGATTTGGCTCTTTGGCTAAGGTATTCAGGGCACTCAAAATATGGTCGATAGCATGCCCAGTCCAAGCCTGAATACTGTGCTTCTGTACGTCGTAAAACCCAACGCTTTCTTTGCCTTTACTGACTAAGCTGAACCCCAATTGACGTTTGCCAAACAGTAAGCTCAATACCGAACATTCATTTTCCCAATTCGGTTTATTCCAAGTATTAGGGGGAATGTAAATAGCATCACCCGCCATTAGGCTAACTTCGCTAATTCCCATCACGGGATCTTCGAGTTGATTAATATATTCCCCACTTAATACCAGCTCCAGCCGTGGAAAATTGACTTGATAGCTAAAGGCGGGAGGCGCATGTTGATCACCTGCAAACCAAATACGGTTAAAATTCTCCCGTTCAGATAAAACAGTATCAATGATATCGAGAAATACAGTACTCATAGATGCTCATGGTTAAAGTGTGTAAAAGCGCTTAAATAGATGTCAAATGCCACGATAAGTCAGTTAAATGTGGTAATTAAGCGACAGTATCCTACTGGCTATTTGATGGGTGATTCATGATCTTAAACAAGATAGCCAATAGTTTATGATGAATGCATATCGCAATCGGGTAAACGATTTTGCTATAGTCTTGCGGTGTTGATCGGCATTGTGTTGGTTGATGAGCTAACAAAATTAGCGGTAAATATCGATAACGAAACGACTTCCATCAGTTTGCGGCTTCCATAGTTTACGAATAGCCATTTTGTAAATAACTATGCTTCTAATAACCATGCTTCTAATAACTATGGTTGATAACTGGCTGATTAATGAAAGTCGTTTTAGCGCATTTGATTTTAATATTCGATCTTGATGATCATATTCAACAAGGATTTATGGTAATGACTGATTCAATCCGTCCTGTATTTTTCAAAATGGATAATGTAATTCAAAATTACCCATGGGGCAGTGTTACTTCTGTGCAGCAGTTGTTTGGCACTGCAAATCTAGATGCCCAGCCGCAAGCTGAAATTTGGATGGGGGCCCACCCAAATGGCTGTTCTACAATCGACATGTCTGGCAAGCCAGTATTATTGTCTGATTTCATTGCAACCGATCCTGATGCTATTTTAGGGGCGAATACTCAGGCGACGTTTGGTGAATTACCGTACTTATTCAAAGTATTAGCAGCTGAAAAAGCACTGTCAATTCAAGTGCACCCAAGTAAAGCCCAAGCTGAAGTTGGTTTTGCTAAAGAAGACGCTGAAGGTATTCCTCGCAATGCGGGTAACCGTAATTATAAAGATCCAAACCATAAGCCTGAATTAGTGTTTGCGTTAACGCCTTATCAAGCAATGAATGGTTTCCGTGAAATTGCCGATATTGTGGTGCAATTTGAAACACTCAATATTCCAGTATTGTCTGGCTTAGTAGCGGCATTTTCTGCAGAACAAAATGAAGTCGGTCTACAAGGCTTTTTCCAAGCGATGTTATCTCTTGAAGGAGAAGTGAAAGAAACGGCAGTGAACGCATTGCTAGCCTACGCAAACACCCATCAAGAAGACGCGTTATTTGGTTTACTGATTGAATTAGCAGAGCAATACCCTGGTGATATCGGTCTGTTCGCGCCATTAATGTTGAATGTATTAACCCTTCTGCCGGGTGAAGCCATGTTCCTTGACGCCTGCACACCGCATGCTTACATCAAAGGAACTGGTTTAGAGATCATGGCCAATTCAGATAACGTTTTACGTGCAGGTCTGACGCCGAAATACATGGATGTGCCAGAATTGGTGGCAAGCACCTTGTTTGTTACTAAACCAGTAGACAGTTTGTTACTTGCCCCTGAACTGGGTGAGGGTAGCCAGCATTATCCTATTCCAGTACCTGATTTTAAGTTCAGCGTTTATCAGCAAGTAAGTAATACAGTGATCGAGCATCACAGTGCTGAGATCTTATTTGCAGTCGATGCCCCTGTTACTGTGACGCACCAAAATGGTGAAACAATCACAATTGAAAAAGGTGAGTCAGTATTCATTCCTGCTTATGCTCTGAGCTATGCTGCTAGCTGTAACGGTTGTTTTGCGAGAGCCTACAACTAAGCTTTTATAAAACCAAGCATATCTAAAAAGACGAAAAGGGATTTAGGCTATAGGCGTAAATCCCTTTATTTTACTGTTCTACATTGTCCTCCCGTTATGTAAATATTTCCCTTTTAGTCACTAGTCCTACAATCCAGTTTTATTTTGTGAGCTTTATCACCTAAATATCGTACATCTAATAAGTTATATAGTTACTTTATTGCAGTGTTGAATTTTTTGTTGGTTATTTGTATTTATTTTAATAGCGATAATTTTGGTCGGTTCTAATTTTATCTCTTTGTATTTTAATGTTTATATGTTGGTTTTATTACGAGTTGGCATATGGAGCTTTATATGAGACATCGATCACACTGAAGGCGGTGTGGTACAAATGTCCAGTAAAAGCCTTTTTTATGCTCTATCGAAATGGCTTGCCAACGACCACAATAGTTATAGAAATGAGCGCACCATCAATGGATGAATACATCCTAGGTGTAAAGCGACACAGAAGAGAATAAATCGGGGATAGAGCGATGATTACAACTCTCATTAATGAAAACTTAATCAGCTTGAATTTACAAGCAACGACCAAAGAAGCGGTATTTGCTGAAATGGCAGAGATGCTTGCTCAGCAAGGAAAAGTGGGTGATAAAACTCAATTTCTTGCAGATATCCAAGCACGTGAAGAGCTAGGAAATACTGGTTTTGAAGATGGCGTAGCATTGCCACACGCCAAAAGTGCTGCGGTTGTATCACCCGCAGTGGCTATTGGTGTGAGCCGCCAAGGAATAGAATACGGCGCAGAAGACGGCTTACCTTCCAAACTCTTTTTCATGATTGCATCGCCAGATGGCGGCGCCAACCACCATATTGAAGTGTTAGCTGAACTATCCTCGAAGTTGATTGAAGACGGTTTCATTGAGGCGTTCTTAGCGGCAAAAACTCCGGCAGATGCCTTAGCGTTATTGCTAGAGAAAAAAGCAGCCGCACCAAGCGTCGCAAAAGATCAAGGTTTCCTGATTGGTGTTACCGGTTGCCCTGCTGGTGTCGCACATACTTACTTAGCAGCAGAAGCGCTGGAAAAAGCAGCTGCCGCGATGGGGTATGAAATTAAGGTCGAAACTAACGGTTCTATTGGGGTGAAAAATACCCCTACAGCCGAAGAGATAGCCCGTGCCGATGCCATTATCGTAAGTTGTGATAAGCAAGTTGATATGGCGCGCTTTGCGGGTAAAAAATTAATTAAGACGGGTGTAAAAGCACCGATTAAAGACGGTAAAGGCGTGATTGAGCAAGGATTAGCGGCAGCCCCGTTTGATGCTTCAAATGAAAAGCCAACCTCGACAGAAAGCAAAGTGTCAGAAGCACGTTCAAATCTATACCGCTACCTGATGAATGGCGTATCACACATGATCCCGTTTGTGGTTACTGGTGGTTTGTTGATTGCGTTAGCGTTAGCCATTGGTGGCCAACCGACTGATGCGGGTATGGCAATTCCTGAAGGGAGCTTGTGGCAATCAGTATTAGATGTGGGTGTGATTGCCTTCAAACTGATGATTCCAGTACTTGCAGGTTACATTGCGTTTGCGATTGCAGATCGCCCAGGTCTAGTCCCTGGTTTCATTGGTGGCTGGATTGCAAATGACGGCTCGTTCTACGGTGCTGAAGCTGGAACAGGTTTCATTGGTGCGATTGTCGCTGGTTTACTGGTCGGTTATTTCGTGCGCTTTATCGCAACTCGTAACTACCACAAAATGATTCAGCCTTTAGTGCCAATCATGATTGCGCCTATTACGGGTACCTTGTTTATTGCTGGTGCGTTTATCTTTGTAATTGGTGCCCCGATTGCTGGCTTGATGGAAGGCTTAAATGCGCTTCTAACCAATATGAGCACGGGTAACGTTGTTTTACTGGGTATTGTATTAGGTGGTATGGCTGGTTTTGATATGGGCGGTCCTTTTAATAAGGTGGCGTTCCTATTCTCTGTCGGCATGATTGCTAACGGTCAGACTCAATTTATGGGTGCAATGGCCTGTGCTATTCCTGTAGCACCATTAGGTATGGGTCTAGCGACAGTGATTGGTCGTAAATTGAATATCTTCGAAGAGAGTGAAATTGAAGCTGGTAAAGCAGCTGGTGCAATGGGCTTGGTGGGTATTTCTGAAGGTGCGATTCCTTTTGCTGCACAAGATCCGTTATCTGTTATTCCAGCCAACGTACTGGGTAGCATGGTTGCTGCAGTAATGGCGTTCTCATTCGGTATCACCAACAGCGTGGCACATGGTGGTCCAGTGGTTGCATTACTAGGTGCGATGAACAAGCCGCTACTTGCGCTGCTATGTATGGCGACGGGTATGGTAGTCACTGCACTTGTGGCGATATCACTGAAGAAAATGCGCATGGCGAAAGTTCAAACGGCAACAGCGTAACGATATTGATGTAACTGTATCGGTTATATAAAAGCCGACATACAAGCATTTGATAGATAGGCACCTAATTACAAGGCACCTAATAAACAGGACATCAAATATCACGGTATATGATGTCTTGTTTATTAGGTGCTTTGTTCTTTTTTATTTATCACTAAAACCCTCCTTTTATCTTTGCTTAATTCCCTCTTGCAATCCATGTCACAACTTTGCACTATGTACTCATTAACGAAAACGTTACCTAACGTGATCAAGTAGCGGATAAAGACAGAGGAAGTAATGGCAGGCAACACGATTGGACAACTATTTCGCGTCACCACATTCGGTGAAAGTCATGGTATAGCATTAGGCTGTATCATTGATGGCTGCCCTCCTGGTCTTTCGCTGACAGAAAAAGACATGCAACACGACCTTGACCGTCGTCGTCCTGGTACATCTAAATACACCACACAACGTCGCGAAGCTGATGAAGTGAAAATCCTTTCAGGTGTATTTGAAGGGCAAACAACCGGTACATCAATTGGCTTGTTGATTGAAAATACCGATCAACGCTCTAAAGATTATTCTAACATCCAAGACTTATTCCGCCCTGGTCACGCTGATTACACTTACCACCAAAAATATGGGGTACGTGATTACCGTGGTGGCGGCCGTTCTTCAGCCCGCGAAACGGCAATGCGAGTTGCTGCGGGTGCTGTAGCAAAGAAGTACCTGAAGCAGATTCATGGTATTGAGGTGCGTGCGTACTTATCACAAATGGGTGATGTGAAGATCGATAAAGTCGATTGGGATCAAATTGAACAGAATGCATTTTTCTGCCCAGATGCCGATAAAGTTGATGCCTTTGACGAGCTTATTCGTAAGCTGAAAAAAGAAGGAGATTCAATTGGTGCCAAACTAACGGTTGTCGCAAGTAATGTGCCTGTTGGTTTGGGTGAACCTGTTTTTGACCGTTTAGATGCCGATGTTGCGCATTCACTGATGAGCATCAATGCGGTTAAAGGTGTTGAGATTGGTGATGGCTTTGAGGTAATCGAACAACGAGGCAGTCAGCACCGTGATGAAATGACACTCGATGGTTTTAAAACCAATCATGCTGGTGGCATTTTAGGTGGCATTTCTTCTGGACAAGATATTGTTGCACACATTGCATTAAAGCCGACCTCGAGCATTACAGTTCCGGGTGAGACAATTACCAGTAAAGGTGAATCGGCAGAAGTGATCACCAAAGGGCGTCACGATCCCTGTGTGGGTATTCGTGCTGTGCCAATCGCAGAAGCGATGCTAGCAATTACGTTGATGGATCACTTGTTACGTAATCGTGGTCAAAATGCAGATGTCGTGACTACCACACCAAAGATTTAAGTTTCAACTTATCTCTGAACGGGACAATCAAAAAAGCGGAGAAGCTTAGTGGCTTCTCCGCTTTTTCTTTTATCATCAGCGCAAAGTTTCTAGTTTCTAGTTTCTAGCAACTTGTCTTCTTTTGGCTCTTCGAGTACAAATACAGGCAAACGCCAGCGTAATTGCACAGCCGCCATACGCGCTGTGAATCCTACCACTAACGTAGCGATTGTGGTGATAAGTTCAGGTACTGCAAAATACATCATGCCGTAATACATCACACCCGCTAGCAGTGCAATCGAAGCATATAACTCTTGGTGTAACACCATTGGTTGACGACGAGTAATCAAATCTCGTAACAAACCACCAAACACCCCCGTAACAACTGCCGAAACAATACAGATAATAGCGGGTAATTCCATGTCCATTGCGACACGACAACCGATAATACTGAACACAATTAAACCAATCGCATCCAACATGATGAAAGCTTTATGAAAGCGGATCACCCATTTAGCAATGACTGTTGTTAATAGACCCGCAAGACAAGTGATCACTAAGTACTGCGGATGTGCCACCCAACCAAGCGGGTAGTGACCCAACAGCACATCACGCACCGTGCCACCACCAATAGCCGTCGCGCTCGCCACCAACATAACACCAAACCAATCCATGTGACGCTTGCCCGCCGCCAAAGCACCTGTCATCGCTTCAGCAGTAATACCAATAATATAGAGAGTTGTTAAAAGCATGAGAAAAATCTACGTAAGAAGATGAAAAATAAGATGTACAGATTATATTTGAGATTTAAGTCATGTAAAAATGAAAGAAAAAACCTTATGCATGAATTTAATTAATGCTAATTTGATTTCTGGTTAGTATGCGTATAATTGCTTATTGCAATGTTTTTTTTATAAATGCAATTAAAAATAAATATAAATGATAACAATTTCGTGATTGATGGGGTGTTTCTACCATATCAATAGATGAACTGTCGCGTGATGATAGTAAAATAGGTATAATCTCCAGCCTTTCGCAATATTGGAATAGATAGCACATAATCTATGCAGCATGATTATAATGATCTCATCAGAATATTTAATGAGACATTTCTTGAAAACTTAAATACCGAGTTGAAGCTTGGTGGTGATGAACCTGTTTACTTACCAGCATCTGATGAGTATCCACATCATCAGATCATATTTGCGCGAGGCTATTTTGCATCGGCAATGCATGAGCTGGCACATTGGTGTATCGCAGGTTATGAGCGACGTTTGCTTGAAGATTATGGCTATTGGTACGAACCCGATGGTCGCACGGAACAAGTGCAAGCAAAGTTTGAGGCTGTTGAAGTAAAACCACAAGCTATTGAGTGGATTCTATCAGCAAGTTGTGGCTTTCAATTTCAAGTAAGCTGCGACAACTTGAGTAGTGATTGTGAGCCGAATAGACTAGGCTTTACATTGCAAGTAAAAGATCAAGTGCTACTGTATTTGGAGTCGGGTATACCAAGGCGGGCCCAGATTTTATCTGATTTATTTTGTGAATACTATCAGATTGAATCGTTTGTAATAAACCAATTTTCAGCGCCTGATGTAATTCATGCGTATTAATTATCGATTGAAGAGTTATTAACATGATCCAGCAATATGAAGAAAAGTTATCCACCTTGATAGATTTAATGGTAGAAACAGCCTCTGATGATGAACTATTTGCTGGTGGTTATTTACGTGGGCATATTTCACTATCTGCAGCAGATTGCGAACTTAACGGTATTACATCGATCGAAGCGATGAAAGAGGCAGTAGATACGAGCTTAGTACAAGCACAATCAGAACTTACTCCTGTCGATCAGTTGATTGTTAAAACGATGTGGCAACAACTTCAACAAAGTGCGATATAATATTTAGTTAGAATTTGCTACGCATTATGTTCGAGAATAGATCTTGATACGATTTAGTGGCAGATGATTATTTTTTAGTATACAAATATTCAAGCATGGTCCCTACGTTATATTGTATAAGTGCGCTGAATATCAATTGAATCAAGTGAGACAAACAGTGAAAGTACCATTAAACCAGCCATCTATTCCTGCTTATTATGCTCCACCTCAAAATGATGAAATTGATTTACGAGAACTATTTAACGCTTTATGGCAAGGTAAGGTATGGATTATTGCTCTGACAATGCTTTGCTCTATTGTTGCTATTATATACGCATTAACAGCACAAGAGTGGTGGTCATCCAAAGCAAGAATAATGGTGCCCCAAATACAAGATTTTTCTGCTTATCAACAGCAAGTAAAGCAGTTTCAGCCTATTTTTGATATTTATCAAGATGATGGCACTGTGCTTGTGAGTCAGAGCTTGGACTCATTGGTTGATCCTACAATCTTATTTCAGCGATTTATTGATGCTTATAATTCATCGGCCAACAAGAAGCAATTTTTAGATAATAGCATTGAATTTAAAGAATTTAAGATGCAATTGGATACAGATACAGATGAAGCCACACGCCGCCTTTATAGTGAATGGTTTACAAAAATCACTGCAACCCCGGTCGATAAAAGGAAAAATGATGACTACGACATTAGTTTACAAGCAACAACAAAGCAAAGTAGTGCCAGTTTATTAAATGAATATATTGATTCTGTAAAAAACAAGGTATTTAATGACGCATTAAATAACTTACAAGTAATTGTTAACGTTAAAAAAAATGAACTTAAACAACAGCAAATAATATTAGAAGTACAGACTAAAAATCGTTTGGCTGTGGAAGTAGAGCGCTCACAATATGCACTGGCTATTGCACAAGCTGCTGGAGTAAGTAAACCTATAAAGGGTTTGGAGGGTGAAGAATTATTTGCCATCAACCTAGGTTCGGATGCTCTATTTGCCAAAGTAGAAGCCTTAAAAACTATTAAAAACTTAAATGTGATAGAGCCTAGATTAAATGGCGTGAATGCTAAAATTGAAATGTTAAATAATCTAACAATTGATAGAGATATTCAATTTCAAACATTTCAATTTTTAGAAAATGTACAAGCACCCATTGCTAGGGATAAGCCTAAACGTACTTTGATCGTGATTTTAGGTGCATTGCTTGGCGGAATGTTGGGTGTTGCGATTGTACTGATTCGGCATGCATTTAGACGAGTTGAAGATGAAGAACCGAATGACATCAGTAACATTTGACAATTAGAATATTCATATAAATTAAAAAGCGCTGTAATGACCCTCATCATTACAGCGTTTCTTTTTATCTGTAGGCAAAACTTATTTCAGAGCTTAACCTAATTTTGCGCATTCAAATATTTCTGTTTGTAATCCGATGCTTTTGCAAAAATAAGCATGGGAAATGCAACTAATACAAAACCGAGAGAGAAAATAATCGACTCATTTGCTAATAATTCATAGCTGCTCACCACAAAAATGCTGAGTACTGCGAGTAAATTGAATTTATGAATAAATGGGTGGTTCACGGAAAAGTGAGCGTAAGCCCTAAACATGTCACAACCTCTTCTATGTTGAATTGTCATCAACTTAATTATGTAATCAGTCAATAGTATCTCATTCTTGACGTTAACATGCTTATTTTCTCTAGAGTTGGGACTAATCTCTGTTGATTCACCATTTTTTATTATTGATATGATAAGTGAAGTGTGATTTTCATTATATTGACCTCAACGGGAGTGGGGAAACAAGCCTGGCAGGTTTTTGACATGTCGAAGCTGCTATCAACGCTGTTTATTACTAACATTCATGGCTGCGTATATACATTGAGCGGGAAACGGTGAAATGACAGCGTCTAATGCCACTGTCATCAATGTCTCAGCTCTTGATTTTGGGTGCCATTATTGTCCACGAAAAGAGAGTCTTCTCTAACCCTTTTATTTTCATCGTGTTTTTTCTCTGTTGTTGAGGTCATTAATAGAGTCAGCTATTTGCACAACTTTTTTGATGGTGTTGTAAATGAGTCTGTTTGACCCATTAAAAACTGCTATTTGATGTACGCAGAATAACAGAAGAAACGGCTCGACGATTAATATAATCGTCGAGCCGTTTTGCGTTTAAGTGTTAATGCTTGTGCTTAGTGTAGAATCTTAGCGAGTACGCTTAGTTCATCGCTTTACGTTCGTACCAGGGGCTGCGAGCATCCGTTACACCATAAAGGTTGTACTTACGGTTCAGCATCTGGCCACCATCACGGCTTAATGGTAACCACGAAATCGTCGCACGGTTGGTGCTCGGTTTCACGGTCATCACATCAAACGGGATCGAGATATAGAAGCCTTTGTTGTAGCTGCCTTCGCCATATTCTTCGGCGGTTAAATCGGTTAGAGCGACAAACGCACCGGCAATCACACCACTGTCAAACTGCTTCGAGAAATCAATGGTGACCCCTCTATCTTCGGTCAGGTACTGACCCGCACTGACTTTGAATAAAGTATTTGGCAACCATTCCCACTGCGGCTGGTAGTAGGCAGTTAAGTGACCTGTCATTGCGCCCGTCTGCACGCGGTAGTTGCGGCCAGTCAGCGGGTCAAATTGCACTTCTTCGGTGAAGAAGCCAAACTGCGAATCCGGGTCGCGCTGGATCACATAGTTCGCATCCAATCCGATCGCCCAGTTGCTGCCTTGTGGGCGGTATAAGATTTCACTACCGACACCACCAAACATCATTTCCAGGTAGCCACCGTAAGCTTGACCGTAAAAGTCATCACCCATACGATCCATCCATGTTAGCTGGAGGTTATCCATCCGGACCGGGTTATCGTTAATGTACTGGCGGACCAAGGTACGAACACGCTTCAGATCCGTGCCATCGGGCGGCACTTCATACAAGAACTTGTCGTAGTTATCATACAGGTTGAAATACAGTGAGCCACCGACTTCAACATGATCGCCGAACCAGTAATTGGCGCCCGCATTGATACCGATGTTGAACATGTAGAAGTTTTCAGAGCCACCAATGGATTGTTGCAAGGTCGGTGATAGGCTGAAATCCCAGTTTTTATCTGATTTAGCGACCAGTGTGCCTTGTGGGGCTTCAGGAATATCCACGGTGGCGCTGTCTTCCACCTTGGCACCGAAATACTCGTATTGCGCCACTTTAGCGTACTGCTCGCTGTCGATACGGGTTTCGGTAATGGCTTGATGGTTGGAAGTCTCAATCAAACGGTATTCTTTGGTCTCGGGCGATTGGTTTGCAATCACCGTTGCGGCACGTTCATGCGCTTCATCGCGGTCGCGGTACTTAGTTTGCAGCGCAACGACAGTGATAGTATCGTCCGTGGTGTAAATCGTAGGATCTTCATACCCGGCAATCTGATGCAAATCCTGAGCAAGTTGCTGCCAATCGGCTTCGCTCAGACTTTCTTCCTTGGTACGGCCTCCATCGCTCGTGCCACGACGTAAATAAGCCGGTAGCGGTTCATCCTGCCAGATGGCTTTCAGATCGTTAAAGTTGGTGTTAAGCGTAAAGCCTAAGGTCCAAGTATTGCCTCGTTCATAGCTTAAACGTGCATCGCCCCAGTTGCCGAAACGGTAGAGTGCACCATAGTTAAATTTGCTGTCTTGGGTCATATCAACGCCACCGCGGGTTACCGGGAAGTCACTGATATAATCATTGCCGTCATATTCCGCTTTTAAGCGAAGAGGCGCCCATGGACTTTGATATTCCACCCCACCGAATACGGCGCTACAACCGGTAAACCAGCGTTCAAAATCAACGCTGCCGCCTTTGCCTTTGTAACTGGTGTCTCTTCCACAATCATTACTGATTGTTTTATCGCCAGACAGGTTGCCGCTATTACCGATATAGCCCCAGCCGACACCAACGGTGAAATCAAAGGGGCCAACATGTTTGCTGGCAGCAATGAATTCGCCATCAAATAACCCGGTTCCGCCAAAATCACGCACCCCTATGGCGGTTTCTGGTAGCCAGTAGCTTTCTTCTAGCAGACGAATTTTAAAATCGATACCTTTATCCGTGTATTTAGTGTCGCCACTGAAACTGGGATCATCACTGTAAAAAAGATCTTGGACTAAGGTATAGCGAATGGTGGATTCAAGCCACGGCAATAATTGAAGCGATGCACTGTAATGACGGTATTCATCATTATATGTTGCCCCAAAACTGAATTCCCCTTCTGGCGCTGAGCGGCCTGTTGGCATTTGGATCAAGCCCACGCCGCCAAAATCAGATTGTGAAGGTTTTAATACGGGGTAGCTGTAGCTGTCGGCTTGCACCTGCAGTACAGGCAACATGGCCAATGTCAGGGCAGAGAGAGAGATTTTTAAGACAGTATGCATTACAGTGCCCGATTCCTTAGCAGATTAATAATATCCTCATTCAGCGTTTCAAAGCTCTTGGGCAGTGAAGAGAAGCCTAAATACACAACGGCCCCGGGGGCAATATCGTGATGATCGCGATTCCAATACGCAATTGGGTGTTGTTCTACCGTACCATCCGGTTGGATCACCCATGCATCATTGTCATTGGCATTGCTAAGTGGTTTGCTTTGCTTCAGGTAAGCCTCGGCGTCAAAACGAGTGTGCCACTTTGCCCATACCGGTTTGTCGAGGGCACCCAGCACTAAAATCTGTTCTGGTCGTGGCGGCAGAATAAGCGTGAGATTGTACGTGATGAGGGTGTTTGCCTGCTTGTTCAATCGCACATTGTCATAATCCAATGACGTGAAAATACGTTCACCAGTGATGAGTTGTTCGATTTGCTGGCTTAAATTCAGTGCCGCTTGCTGTTGTGGTTGTTGCTGTTCATTGTGCCAATATGTTGCTAATTGGTTGAGTTGGGTGACAACCGCGTGTTGTTGCGGGTGAGGAAAGGCTCTAAATATCGCTGCGCCTGTCCAATAAATACGAGAGTCTGTCTTAACATCATTGGCTAAGAAAGCTGGTAGATGCGTCAGGCTGTCGGATAAGACTTGTTTCATGCGCACAGGCGTTGAATAACTGAGCTGCAGTTGACGCTTACGCTGTGATGATGGGGTCACCTTGATGGCAAAGGGGGGAACGTTTGTTGATGTCAGTGTATCTGAATTCGAAATGGCCGACGTTGATGTATTAGCTGCCTGTGCATAAGTGACAGAGCAAAAAGTAATCAGCGCGAGTGGCAGTAGGCGCCATAATTGGGATCGCAATGAACAGCGAGATAATGATAAAAGCAAGGTCATGATCGTCCGTGTTTATGAATAAGGCTTCAATAAAGTCATGTTAATGACAGGTAAGCCGGGCGCCAACTTTTGTTGGCTTTTAAGCACTTTTCCTGTCTTCCCATCGATCCAGTATTGATTCTGGTAACTGGTGTCGAGGGCTTCAATGGCAACGGATTCAATAAAATGCCACGTTTCAATAGGGCGCTCATTGATCATAATGACGGTATTGTCTTGGCGTGCAAATCGTGAGGTTAATTGGTAACCGAAATGGTAACCGGGTTGCCAATCAATGGTGCGTTGCCAGTGCATGGGCGTGCTCGCACGGTGTAAGCCTAAAATTAGCGGATCAGGCTGGTTACTGTAGGTATCAATCAAATTACCCTGAGGTAAGTTCAGGCTTTTAACTAATCGACCGCCTTCAGTGACCAGCATCCCTTTATCGGATGACACCCATTTGAGTTGTGTACGAGTGTTTGGCGTTAATGATGCTTCAGTTAATGACAAAGCAGGTTCTGCTAAGGCCAATACCATAAAGGCTTGTGGACCGTTATCGACTTGCGCATAGAGGCTAGCATAAGGCAAGAGCTGTACGTCATCGCTGGCGAGTTCTGTATCGTTATCACCAAAAAGCGCTAGTGATAAGGTATCGTTAACATCATTGAATTTTTGGCTGCAGCCGGTTATACCTGCAGACAGTAGAATAGTCAGTGTTAAAAGGTTAAAGCGTTGAAATATCCGCATCCGAGCTGCTTATGTCCAAGTTGAACAAGTAAAAGAGTACTGAAAGGGTGGTTGAACGTGCCGTATTTTAATCATAAAAAACAATAACCGCACTTAAAAGTGCGATCATTGAATAACACAGCTGTTTTATTATTCTGTATTACATCACAGACGACGTATTAGCCTTGAGCAGCAGAAACAGAGGTCGTTGTGTTGTTGCTGCTACCTGAATCTGCAACTGCTACTGCAGCTACTGCAACTGCAACACCCGCTGCTACTGCTGTTGCTGTAATACCGCCAGCGGCTGCTGCTGTTGCACCAGCTGTACCCGCAGCAGCACCTGTTGATGCTGTTGTTGTACCCGCTGTTGCTGCTGTGCTACCCGTTTCAACCGCTGCAAACGCAGAGCTTGCCATCGTCATTGCTGCTAATAACGCAATTGTTGTCTTCTTCATCCTAATTCCCTTATTTGTAAAAAATTATAAAAACATAAAAAGATCAAAGGTAATCTTCCTATTAATGATATGGGGATATTTAGACAATGGCAATGGATCCTTAAAAATGTCATAAAATCATTTTAAAGTAAATGGGAGGCGAGTCTCGTTGTTAATGTGAAAGAAGCCTTGATGACACTATCAATTAGAGGAATTTGTGTTTTTTTATGAGCAAAAATAACAGTAAAGGGTATGCAAAAGATGTTTTTTAAATGAAAGTTTGATATATCAACGGATTGTTTTTTAATACTTAGAGAGTTTGCTCGCAGTGATGTTCTGATGGGGAATAATTTTATTTCTATTTTCTTATATTGAGTGTAAAATGTAGCTCGATTTCATATGAAATTTGATTTATTTATCGTCTTTTATATAGCGAAAACAGATTAATAGTGCAACAAGCACTTTGGTTTCGTGATTCTAGCTATAACTCAATACCTAGACAGACATTAATTTAAGTGTTTCGTCTCTGCATTATATCATACCAGCATTTTGGGAGCTGCAACCTAAGGGCGGTAGCATGGAAAAATCCAATAATGCGCTTTAGTATCAAATGAATTTTAGGAACGAGGCCTTAGCATTGTTCCACCCTTTGCTGCATCTGCAGTCCATCCCTTTTTTAAGATTGAATTTATAGCATATGGATTTCACTAAAAAACTGCTTATTACCGTAATGGCCTCGACCATGCTGGTAGGCTGCACCGTGCCTGGTTCTCATTTAACGGTTGATGATAAAAATATTGTTGCTTCGAATCAGTCACAGGATAGCGATGTTAGCGATCAAGTTAATGTTTACCCGTTAACTGCGAATGCAGTTAATCAATTTAAAGCGCCTGCGATTTTTTCGAAAACCAACCCTAGTCTAGATGCAGAAATCGTGCGTTACCAATACCGCATAGGTCCGGGTGATATTTTGAATATTACCATTTGGGATCACCCTGAATTGACGATACCGGCAGGCTCTTACAGAAGCTCTGAAGAATCTGGTAATTGGGTACACGCTGATGGCACTATTTTTTATCCGTATATCGGGTTGGTAAAAGTCGAAGGCAAAACGGTTACCGAAATTCGAACTGAAGTTGCGAAACGTTTGGCTGAATTTGTAGAGAGTCCACAAGTTGATGTGAATGTCGCTTCTTTTCGCTCACAAAAATCTTATATAACAGGGGAAGTAAATACCTCTGGTCAACAGCCGATTACGAATGTACCGCTAACATTACTTGATGCGATTAATCGTGCTGGCGGTTTGGCGACTGATGCTGATTGGCGCAACATTACCCTTACTCGTAATGGTAAAGAAGAAAACTTATCACTGTATGCCTTAATGCAGCGCGGTGATCTAACTCAAAATAGATTGTTGCGCGCTGGTGACATTGTGCATGTGCCGCGCAATGATGCCCAAAAAGTGTTTGTTATGGGAGAAGTAAATGACCCTAAATTACTCAAAATTGATCGAGCAGGTATGAGCTTGACTGAAGCTTTAAGTAATGTGGGCGGCATTAATCAATTATCTGCAGATGCAACAGGCGTTTTTGTTATTCGAAGCAAGAAACAAAAGGCAGAGAACGATACCGTTATTGCTGATATTTATCAGCTGAATATTCAAGAAGCATCTGCTTTAGTGATTGGTACTGAATTTGAGCTAGAACCGTACGATATTGTGTATGTAACGGCTGCGCCATTAACCCGTTGGAATCGTGTTGTTAAGCAGCTTCTTCCTACAATTAGTGGCTTTAATGAACTGACTGAAGGTGCATTGCGGATTAAAAATTGGTAATTAAACAGGAATATAAGATTAATTAAGACTATAACGGCTCTTGTTAAAGGGCCTTTATTCCATTTATCTATTTTAATGGTGATAACATGTTTGATAAAATTCTTGTTGTCTGTGTCGGTAATATTTGCCGATCACCGTCAGGTGAATATTTACTAAGGCAATACTTTCCAAATAAAAAAGTCAATTCAGCAGGGCTTGCAACCGAAAAAAGTGGTTTAAGTGGTAAGCCTGCCGATAAGATGGCGAACACGATAGCGCAAGAACATGGTTTTTCACTAGATACCCATCAAGCACAGCAATTAACCTCAGAGCTATGTCGTGATCATGATTTAATTTTGGTTATGGAAAAAGGGCACATTGACGCTGTAACGCATATAGCGCCAGAAGCTCGAGGCAAAACAATGCTCTTTGGGCAATGGATAGGTCAGCAAGATATTCCCGATCCGTACCGCCAAAGCAGAGAAGCCTTTGATCATGCTTATGTGTTGATAGAGCAAGCCGCCAACGCATGGGTGACAAAACTGAAATAAGTGTAGGAGAGTTATTTCTTTACGATAATTCTCTCGAGCAAAACTTTGGCCTTCGGCCCCTTACGACCGAGCAATTAATCATCATGAGCGTTTCGCAAAATTTACCCGAAAAAAACACCTCTCCTTCTGACGAAATCGATTTAGGCAAATTATTCGGCATTTTGGTCGATAACCGTTGGTCTATTATTCTTATTACCTTTGTGTTTGCAGTGGTCGGTGTGGCATACGCGCTATTAGCAACGCCGATCTATAAAGCTGACGCACTAATCCAAGTAGAAGAAAAAAGCAGTGGTATGCCAGCCCTTGGTGATATGGGGGAGTTATTTGGCAGTGAATCTTCCGCGACAACAGAAATTGAAATTGTCAAATCACGAATGATCATTGGTAAAACGATAGATAAATTTAATTTAACAACAGTTATTACACCGCAATATTTACCGGTTATCGGCAAGGGATTAGCACGATTAAAAGATACCTCAATTGGAGTGAAAGTCAGCCGCTTTGAGATCCCCCAAAATGTTATAGACCCTGTGTATACATTGACGGTAACGGATGAAGGCAGCGGTCTGTACAAATTAACTGATGTTGATGAGCGTAAAATCTTAATAGGTAAAGTGGGCGAGCTTGCTATTGATGGTGATTATCGTTTATTTATTACTGCGCTCAATGCAGATACTGGCTCTGTATTTACATTAGTTAAACAATCACGTTTAGATGCAACTCAAGATTTACAGAGAAATCTTGCAGTGGGTGAGCTCGGTAAGCAAACCGGTATTTTGCAGTTATCATTAACAGGTGAAAATCGCGCGGATGTCGAAAATATCTTAAATGATATTAGCCAGAATTATTTGCTACAAAATGTTGAACGTAACTCTGCGGAGGCTGAAAATAGTTTGGAATTCTTACGCTCTCATCTTCCTAATATTAAAGCAGAATTAACTTCAGCTGAAGATAAGCTTAACCGTTTTCGTCAAGATAACGATTCGATTGATTTAGGTCTTGAAGCGAAATCGACCTTAGAGGTAATGGTAACGTTAGAAGCACAATTGAATGAATTGACCTTTAAAGAAAGTGACATTTCACAACGTTTTACTAAAGAACACCCTGCTTATTTATCTTTAATAGATAAACGTCAAACTTTATTAAATGAACGCGATAAGGTAAATCGTCAAGTACAAAAGCTACCGAAAACTCAACGTGAAGTATTACGTATGACACGTGATGTAGAAGTGAACCAACAGATTTACATACAATTATTGAATAAAGTGCAAGAGCTGAACATTGTAAAAGCCAGCACTGTGGGTAATGTTCGAATTCTTGATACTGCTCAATCTTATACGCGTTCGGTGAAACCGAAAAAGCCATTAATTGTTGTCTTAGCGACTTTATTGGGCGGAATGCTGGCAATAACCGCAGCACTATTACGAGCAGCGTTCCATCGTGGGGTCGAAAACCCTGACGATATTGAAGCGATTGGTTTACCCGTTTATGCAAGTATCCCAATGTCAGATTGGCAGGTTGAGTTAGATAAAAAACGTCAAAATAAAAAAATAAAAACACTGAATGAAACTTTATTGACGATTTCAAATCCTGCAGATTTGTCTGTTGAGGCATTGCGTAGTTTGAGAACCAGTTTGCATTTTGCAATGATGGAAGCAAAAAATAATATCTTAATGATATCTGGCCCAAGCCCTAGTATTGGTAAATCGTTTGTATCTGCCAATATGGGAGCTGTTGTTGCTAAAGCAGGGCAACGTATTTTAGTAATTGATGCCGATATGCGTAAAGGGCGAATGGAGTGCCAAATGGCAACCACGCATAAGTCAGGGTTATCTGATTATTTATCAGGTCAAATGCCCATTGAAGCTACTATTAAAGAACTAAGCATTGAAAACTTCCATTACATCAGCCGAGGGGATGTGCCACCGAATCCATCGGAGTTACTTTTGCATCCCCGTTTTCAAGTATTAATGGAATGGGCATCTGCGAATTACGATATGGTGATTATTGATACACCGCCGATTCTTGCGGTTACCGATGCAGCTATTGTTGGTGCGCATGCTGGTACTACTTTTATGGTTGGTCGCTTTAGTCTAAATACAGCTAAAGAAATAGACGTCGCAAAACAGCGCTTTGAGAAAAATGGCATTGAGGTGAAAGGCTTTATTTTAAATGCTGTAGTTCGTAAAGCGAGTAGTTATTATGGTGGTAATTACGGCTATTATAATTACAGTTATGAGTCGGAAAAATAAATGCGCTATTTTAAATGTTATTAAAAGAAAGACCTATTGGGGCGGGTTTGGGAAAGTAAGTAAAATTAGAGTTTACGGGGCATGGAGCGAACCTCGGTGTCTCAAAATGGAAAAAAGTGTCTCGGTGGGTTGGAAATGACTGAGATGAATTAGTGAATAAACCCACTAGCATTTAACGAGAAGTAGTATCAGCTTGTGAACTTAGCTAAGACATCAATATTAACGTTTATTGCAACAGCGATAAAAATTTTATCAAGTTTAGTGATTAATAAAGCCGTATCTATATTTATTGGTCCATCAGGCCTCGCAGCTATCGGACAGTTTCAAAATGCGATAGGAATAGTACAAACGATAGCAAATGGTGGTTTGAATGCAGGAGTTGTTAAATACACGGCTGAGTGCCATGATGACATAGAGCGTCGAAATGCGCTTTGGAGCACTTCACTCAAGTTGACACTCATTTGCTCCATATCCATGAGTATGATACTTGTACTTGGTTCTTCATATTTTTCTGAATACGTATTTCAAACAATATCCTATAGTTATGTCTTCAAGGTTTTCGGTATTACCTTGACGTTATTTTCTGTTAATCAATTACTTTTATCAGTGTTAAACGGGTTAAAAGAGATTAGAACGTTTATATCGATTAACATTATACAAAGCATATATAGCTTAGTCTTCACAACATTATTTATAGCTATCTTTCATTTAGATGGCGCATTAATTGCTATGGTTACCAATCAGTCGATTGTGTTTATTGTGGTGTTGTGGAAGTTAAAATCACATGACTCAATCATGATTGAGCGATTTAGCGAAAGACTTAAAAATAAAGAAGTAAGAAACCTCCTAAAATATTCATTGATGACACTTGTCACTGCTTTTACTGTACCAGTATCTCTAATGGTGATTAGAAACTATATTGGCGAAACTTTGTCTTGGAACGATGCGGGGTATTGGCAGGCAATGACCTATATATCAACGATGTACTTAATGGTTATAACTACTGCTCTATCAACATACTATCTTCCAAGATTATCTGAGATAACAGAAAAGCATGAGCTTCGAAATGAGCTCAAACAAGGGTATAAGGTAATACTCCCGATAGTTGTAATATTATCTTGCACAATTTATTTTCTTAAGGAATTTATTGTTTGGGTGCTCTTTACGGAAGACTTTAAGGCTATGTTGGTGCTCTTTAAGTGGCAACTAATTGGAGATGTGTTCAAAATTTCATCGTGGCTAATTGGTTATTTAATGGTAGCTAAAGCAATGACAAAAATGTTCATTTTTACAGAAATTATATTTTCATTAAGTTTTGTATTTTTGTCGGTCATGTTGTTGGACAAATTCAATCTTCAGGGAGTAACTTATGCATACGCAATTAATTATGCGTTATATTTTATAACTATGTTTTTTTTGATGAAAAATCATATATTCGATTCAAGTAATAAGAAGGTAGTATTGTGAAGATTTTAGTAACAGGTGGCGCAGGATTTATTGGTTCTGCTGTAGTGCGTCACATCATTGAAAACACATCGGACAGTGTCGTGAATGTGGATTGTTTAACGTACGCGGGTAACCTTGAGTCGCTTCTTTCTGTTGACTCAAATAAACGCTATGTGTTCGAGCAAGTGAATATTTGTGACCGAGCTGAGCTAGATAGAGTGTTTGAAACGCATAACCCAGACGCAGTAATGCATTTAGCGGCAGAGTCTCATGTAGACCGTTCAATAACGGGTCCAGCGGCGTTCATCGAAACTAACGTTGTAGGCACATACACATTACTTGAAGCGACGCGAGCTTACTGGAACAACCTAAGTGCTGACGCAAAGTGGGCGTTCCGTTTTCATCACATTTCTACAGATGAAGTTTATGGTGATTTACCGCATCCGGATGAAGTAGAAGCTGGTTCTGAATTACCGTTGTTTTCTGAAACTACTTCTTACGAGCCATCAAGCCCATACTCAGCTTCAAAAGCAAGCTCTGATCACTTAGTTCGCGCATGGTTACGCACATACGAGTTGCCAACGTTGGTGACAAATTGCTCGAACAACTATGGCCCATACCACTTCCCTGAAAAACTCATTCCGCTAGTGATTTTGAACGCATTAGAAGGCAAGGCATTACCCATTTACGGTAAAGGCGACCAAATTCGAGATTGGTTATACGTAGAAGATCATGCTCGCGCGTTATACAAGGTAGTGACGGAAGGTAAAGTGGGTGAAACCTATAACATCGGCGGTCATAACGAGAAGCAAAATCTCGATGTAGTGCAAACGATTTGCTCGATTTTAGACGAGCTTGTTCCGCAAGCGACGAAATACAACGAACAAATTACTTATGTTCAAGATCGCCCAGGGCATGACCGTCGTTACGCAATAGATTCAAGCAAAATGCAGCGTGAATTAGGCTGGACGCCGGAAGAAACCTTTGAGACTGGTCTACGAAAAACTGTACAGTGGTATTTGGATAATGCGGTTTGGTGCCAGCATGTTCAAGATGGTAGCTATCAACGTGAGCGATTAGGTGTATCGATGGAAGGAGTGAAGTAATGAAAGGAATTGTTCTAGCAGGAGGTTCAGGCACGCGCCTGTATCCTTTAACGCGCGGCGTATCGAAACAACTATTGCCTATCTACGATAAGCCAATGGTGTTTTATTCTCTTTCAACTTTAATGCTAGCGGGTATTAAAGATATCCTAATTATTACAACCCCAGAAGACAATGCTGGGTTTAAGCGTTTGCTAGGTGATGGTTCTGATTTTGGTATCAATCTTGAGTTCGCGATTCAACCAAGCCCTGATGGTTTAGCGCAAGCCTTCATTATTGGTGAAGAGTTTATTGGTGATGATAGTGTATGTTTGGTTCTTGGTGATAATATCTTCTATGGCCAATCGTTCTCGACAACTTTGCAAAATGCAGCTTCTCGTGAGAGAGGTGCAACCGTATTTGGTTATCAAGTAAAAGACCCAGAGCGTTTTGGCGTGGTTGAATTTGATGAGAGCATGAAGGCAATCTCGATTGAAGAGAAGCCAGAAAAGCCAAAATCGAATTATGCGGTAACCGGATTGTATTTTTACGACAATCGCGTAGTTCAAATGGCTAAACAGGTTAAACCTTCTCATCGTGGTGAGTTAGAAATCACAACGTTAAATGAAATGTATCTTAATGATGGTTCATTGAATGTTGAGTTGTTGGGTCGTGGTTTTGCTTGGCTGGATACAGGCACTCATGAAAGTCTTCATGAAGCGTCTTCGTTTGTACAGACAATAGAAAACGTTCAAGGGCTAAAAGTGGCGTGTTTAGAAGAGATCGCATGGCGCAATGGTTGGCTAAATGATGAACAAGTATTGGCCTTAGCAAAGCCTATGATGAAAAATGAATATGGGCAGTATTTGACTCGCTTAATAACTGAAAAACAGAAAAAGGTAGTCCATTAATGCGAGTACTAATTACCGGTTCTAATGGTCAGGTAGGCTATAGTCTCACTAAACAGCTAGCAGGATGTGAGGACGCTGTCGTAATAGCCGTGGACAAAGACGAGCTGGATATCACCAACCAAGATGCAGTAACGCAGTTGGTTAATGAGTTTAAACCTACAATCGTGATCAATGCTGCAGCTCATACAGCGGTAGACAAGGCAGAAGATGAAATCGATCTTTCATACGCAATTAATCGTGATGGTCCTAAATATCTTGCTTTAGCAGCAGAAAAAATCGGTGCAGCCATACTACATATATCTACAGATTATGTTTTTAAAGGGAATAAAGTTCGAGATTATGAAGAAAGTGACACTACAGACCCACAAGGTGTTTATGGTGAGAGCAAGCTAGCGGGTGAAATTGCGGTTGCTGAAGTGTGTAATAAACACATTATTCTTCGTACGGCTTGGGTGTTTGGTGAGCATGGTAATAACTTTGTAAAAACTATGCTTCGCTTGGGTGTAACTCGAGATGAATTAAGCATTGTTGGAGACCAGTTTGGTGGTCCAACATACGCAGGTGATATTGCCAATGCTCTAATTCAAATTGCAAAGCGTATTAACAAAGGTGATGCTGTTGAATATGGTGTCTATCATTATTCAGGCTTGCCCCATGTTAGTTGGTGTGAGTTCGCAGAAGTTATTTTTGATGTTGCAGCCGATCAAGGGCTCATCGTGAAAAAGCCAAACCTTACAAGTATTACTACAGAGCAGTACCCAACACCCGCAAAGCGTCCAAATAATTCTCGACTAAACACCGATAAAATCACCACCGCGTTCTCAATTGAAGCGAGTGATTGGAAGGTGGCATTAACTAATATTCAAGCGTATACAGGCTAATAAAATGAAAGTCATAGATACAGCTATTCCTGATGTGAAAATCATTGAGCCAAGCGTATTTGGTGATGAACGAGGTTTCTTTATGGAAACTTGGAACCAGAAGCAATTTGAAGAATTAGTAACAGGCAAGCCAACGCAATTTGTTCAAGACAACCACTCAAAATCTAAGAAAGGAATTTTGAGAGGTTTACACTATCAAACAGAAAATACGCAAGGCAAATTGGTTCGAGTTGTTTCAGGTGAAGTGTTTGATGTAGCGGTTGATATTCGAAAAGACTCTCCAACGTTTGGTCAATGGATTGGCGAGTACCTATCTGCTGAGAATAAGCGTCAACTTTGGGTACCAGAAGGTTTTGCACATGGATTTTACGTGACCAGTGAGGAGGCAGAGTTTGTGTATAAATGCACGAATTATTATAATCCATCGTCTGAAATCTCGATTAAGTGGGATGATGAAGAAATTGGTATCGTATGGCCAAATAAAGAGGCTCCCATATTGTCTCAAAAAGATATGGACGCACTTTCACTTGACCAGATTAAGGTGCTTTAATGGACATTAAATTTATTCAATTTCAAAGCCATGGTGATAAAAGAGGCTCTTTAGTAAGTCTGGAGCAAAATAAGAACATCCCTTTTGATATAAAACGAGTCTACTACTTATTTGATACTAAAGGTGGTGTTAGACGGGGCTTTCATGCGCATAAAAAATTAAAGCAGCTAGCAGTGGTGCTTAAAGGCTCTTGTCGCTTTTTACTGGATGATGGTAAAGAAAAAATTGAGTTACTCTTAGATAATCCCGCACAAGGACTTTATATCGAATCATTCATTTGGAGAGAAATGTTTGATTTTAGTGAAGACTGCGTACTGATGGTACTTGCTGATAGTCTGTATGATGAATGTGATTATATTCGTGATTATGATGAGTTCAAAAAGGAAATAAATGATGGTCTGTGAATTAGTAGGGCGCTCGATTAAAATTAGATTAGTGGAAGTAGATGATGCAGAATTTATCACATCACTTCGTATGGACCCCAAATACAATAAATATTTATCTAACGTAGATGGAAGTATCGATAAACAAAGAGAATGGATTACAAGTTATAAGCAAGATGAGAAGGATGGTAAACAGTTTTATTTTATCATTGAGACGCTGAGTGGACTAAAGTGTGGGACTGTAAGGCTTTATGATTTCATTGATGATTCTTTTTGTTGGGGCAGCTGGATTCTCAATGAAAATAAAACGCGATTTTCTGCTTTAGAAAGTGCGTTTTTAGTATATAAATTTGCTTTTGAAAATTTAGGTTTTAACAAGTCACATTTTGATGTTAGAAAAGATAATAAAAAAGTGATCGCGTTTCATGAAAAAATGGGCGCTATAAGAAAAAATGAAGATGAACAAAATGTTTATTATGATATTTATCCAGAAGCTGTTTCGAATATCAAAAGAAAACTAGACGGTAAAGTTTAAATTATAAGGTGAAGCTGCTCAGGGAATCCGTATGAACAGTGTTGACATATAAGGACTAACCTTTAATTAGCAATAACTAAAGTATGATCTTGTTTTTATACTCACTTCACAATATTAGCAATTAAATAAAGATCAAATTGTAGATCATTTTCATTGTTTTCTAATGGTTCTGTATTCAAACGGAGCCTAATTATGACGGAATTAATAAACCCATTTATGCATTTTCATGTAATTAAAGATTATCGCCAAGCTGGCAAAATTAACCATAAATTATCAGATATAATTCTAATGACAATTTGTGGTGTTTTGTCTGGTCATGATACGTGGGAAGGTGTGGTTGATTTTGGCCGTTTACGACTAGATTTTCTAAAGCAATATGGTGATTTCAAAGAAGGTATTCCTTCTGCGGATACCCTTGCTAGAGTCATGGGAATGATGAGTATGACTGCTCTGCAGAATGCTTTCATTAAATGGATGAGAGATTGTCATACCTTAACGGATGGTGAAGTTGTTGCTATTGATGGTAAAACAGTTCGAGGGTCTTATGATAAATCACGAGATCAGCAGGCAATCCATATGCTTTTGCTACAGCAAATGGAATGTGTCTTGGTCAGGCTAAAGTAAATGCTAAGACTAATGAGATTACTGAAATCCCTAAGCTATTGGAACTATTAGATGTAGCGGGTTGTTTAGTGACTATTGATGCAATGGGTTGCCAGCGAAAAATAGCACAAAAGATAGTAGATAAAAGTGCTGAATATTATCATCCATCGATGCTACAAGAATTCAGCGGTGATAGTTATGCTAGCCAAGACAAATCCCATGGACGTTTAGAAACAAGATGTGCTTTGGTTAATAAGGATTTATCGGTTTTAGGTGACTTAGCGTATGATTGGCCAGAGCTAAAATCGATGGGAATAATGGTCAATATTCGCCAAATTCAGAGCATGCGACAGAAGAAAATATGTCAGTGCGATTTTACATAAGCTCGAAAGAATTAAGTGCTCAAGAACTGCATGATGTAACGCGTTCACATTGGCAAATTGAGTCGATGCATTGGGTATTAGATACAGCATTCAAAGTAGATGCTTGTCGAATCCGAGCGGACGATCGTGCAGAGGCTTTCGCAAGGATCAGGCAGGTGTGTTTGAACCTTTTGAAGAATGAAAAAGGGTTCAAAGGTGGAATTAAATGTAAGCGAATGCAGTGTGCGATGGATGAAAACTACCTAAGCAAGGTGTTGGGAAGCCAGTAAGGACGGGAGTGTTCATGCGTTTTCCGTGGGTAGGTGTGTCTTTAAATGTAAATAAGTTAAATCTGATTGTCATATATAATAGCAATGGCAAGTCAGAGATGGCTTTATATTTCTTATTAATTAAAGCAATGATGAGAAATAAATCACTTGTAGATATTATGCAAATGCTTTGTTCAATAAAAAATTGGGGCACGGTATCTATATATAACTATCTATCCTGTAAGAAATAGATGAAAATAAATGCTTAGATGTGTTTGTTTTTTGTGTGCTTAATAGTAAAAATGAGAAAAAAATGATCCCATTCCTTGATTTGAAAGCAATAAATGACCAGTACGCAACGGAGCTAAAGGATGCATGCTCAAGAGTTATCGACTCGGGTTGGTACATCATGGGAAGTGAACTTAACGAATTTGAAAGTGAGTTTTCTGAATTTTGTGGGTCAAAATACAGTATAGGTGTCGCAAATGGTTTAGATGGACTTACTCTTACCCTACGTGCTTGGAAAGAAATGGGCAAACTAAAAGAGGGTGATGAGGTTATAGTTCAAGCTAATACCTATATCGCTTCTATCTTGGCTATTACTGAAAATAAGCTTAAGCCTGTACTTATAGAGCCTGATGTCAACACTTATAACCTTTCTCCAGAAGGCATCAAGTCAGCAATAACCCCTCAAACCAAAGTTATCTTACCCGTTCACCTTTATGGTCAAATCTCGCCAATGGTTGAGATTATGGAAATAGCCAAAGAACATAACTTATTGGTATTAGAGGATTGCGCTCAATCTCATGGCGCTATGATTGATGGTAAAAAATGCGGCACGTGGGGCGATGCCGGAGCATTTAGCTTTTATCCAGGTAAAAACCTAGGTGCATTGGGTGACGCAGGTGCGGTAACAACAAACGATGATGAACTAAATGAAGTATTAACGGCATTACGAAATTATGGCTCTCATGAGAAGTACAAAAATAAGTACAAAGGTGTAAATAGCCGCTTAGATGAAATCCAAGCAGCAATGCTCCGAGTAAAGCTAAAGCATTTAGATCGCGAAACAAAGCAAAGGCAACAGTTTGCAGAGTTATATTTAAATACCATTACTAATCCATTAGTGAAGCGACCACAAGTTGGTAGTGTCGAGGGTCATGTATGGCATTTGTTTGTAGTTCGAGTTAATGAGCGCGAAAAGTTCATGATGTACTTAAAAGAAAACGGGGTACAAACGTTGATTCACTATCCTACTCCGCCACATAAACAAGAGGCTTATAGTGAGTTCAGTGAAAGAGTATTATCAGAAACGGAGTTAATGCACGAAGAAGTAATTAGTTTGCCTATGAGTTCAGTTATGCAAGAAAGTGATGTTGATTATATTGCAAAAGTTATTAACGCATGGAATGGGCAATAGTAATAGGTAGACATGTTGTATATAAGTCCAGTATTTCTATCATTGAGCATAATGTTGTAGGAGTACAAGTTACCACTTATAAGAATTATCATTAATGACTGAAGAAAAAGTTACTCTAGGATTATTAAGTAATCATCGATGATCGGTGGTGCTCATGGAATAAACATGCTTATCGGTATGGTTCGTGTCAAGTTCGTCGCTATTTTAATCGGACCTATAGGAGGCTGGATTGGTAGCAACCTATCAATCCATGGTTCGAGTCATCGGAACCACAGCTAGCTTGGGTTTGCAATCAAGTGCCTTCGAGATGTTGCCCAAGCATTAGGTCAAAGCGATCAAGACACATCGTTTGTACAGTACTTAGTTTAAGAAAAATGTGCTGGATAACGGAGACCGTTAGCGCCGTCGCAGTGCATGGCAAGATCATGAAAACGCGTTATTTCACGTAGGCTTAAGTCGTGTTAATTAAACTGAATTGACAACCTAATGCACAAAACTTTGCATTAAATAATGATCGATTTGACGATCAACTCTACCCGTGATCATATACTGCTATTTGTGGCATCGGATATCAGATATGAACGGAACTAGCTTGGTAGATCATATTTCAATCATTCACGATCCAAGACAATCTTGGAACGTCAATCATAAACTCACAAATATTATCTTTTTGGTTGTCACAGCTGTTATTGGTGGTGCGGAGGGCTGGGAAAATATTGAAGACTTTGATGAAGATCACCTAGACTGGCTGCGCGCATACGGTGACTTTGAAAATGGTATTCCGGTGCATGACACCATTGCTCGTGTAATGGGAATGATATCAGCCAAGCAGTTCAAAAAATGTTTTTCTGAGTAGATGAAGTCTTGCCACAAGGCGGCTAGGGTTGATGTTGTTGCATTAGATGGTAAATGGGAATGATTAATCCAGTGGCACTACAAAGAAGCTTCATAGCCAGAGAATGCTAGAGCAAGCCTTTGATGGCTATTTGCGGATGGACATGCTTCAATACTTCGATGGTAGTTCTTACAATATACAGGAAAAAAGTTACGGAAGAATAGAAACGAGAGTGACATTAGTGAACCTCGATTTGTCGGTTTTAGGTGATATCGAGCACGAATGGCCTGAGTTTAGAACAATGGGTATCGTGGCTTCACTTCGCAGGAATCGCCAGTATCTACAGAGCAAGATGTGAGTATACGTTACTACATATGCTCGGAAGAACTAGAAGCTTAAACGTTGCTTGAAGCAGCAACGCGTTCTCATTGGGCATAGAGGTCATGCACTGGCCTCTTGATACTGCACTTTGTGGGGACAACTCTCGCATTAGAGCGGATGATTGGACAGAGGCTTTCGCCAGGATCAAACAGATGTGTTTGAACCTATTAAAGAGTGAAACCACATTTAAGGGTGCCATTAAACGCAAGCGGATGAACTGCGCAATGGACGAAAACTACTTGAGTAAAGTTCTTGTAAGCCTTCTTACGTGACGGTGATATTCATGCGGTTTCCGCAGCAGTCTGGCTGGAAACACCGCCAAAGCGCTATTGGTATTTATCCATATGGAATAACGAGTGAAATAATGAAAAAAAAAGTGTTAACAGTTTTTGGAACAAGACCTGAAGCGATTAAAATGGCGCCACTTGTAGACTTGTTAAAAAAAGATGACCGATTTGAGGCAAAGTGCTGTGTGACAGCACAGCACAGAGAAATGTTAGATCAAGTCTTAGAGCTATTTGAAATAACGCCTGATTATGATCTTAATATAATGAAGTCTGGGCAAACACTCAATGATGTAACTGCACGAATAATACTTGAACTAAAGCCAGTGCTTGAAGAATTTAAGCCTGATGTCGTGTTAGTTCATGGCGACACTGCAACAACATTTGCCGCCTCACTTGCTGCGTATTATCAGCAAATTTCGGTTGGACATGTAGAAGCGGGGCTTCGCACGGGTGATATTTATTCTCCTTGGCCCGAAGAAGCAAACCGCCGACTAACTGGCGTGATAACAAAATATCACTTTGCACCGACTGACAATTCTAAAGAAAACCTTCTGAAAGAAAACTTCAATGCTGATGGTATTTTCGTAACGGGTAACACTGTTATTGATGCATTATTAATGGTGAAAAATAAGATAGAAAACGATCGAAATTTGAACGATGAACTTTCAGCCAATTTTTCTTTTTTAGACCAAGACAAAAAACTAATTTTAGTCACAGGACACAGACGAGAGAGTTTTGGCGATGGATTTGAGCGAATCTGTATGGCTTTAGTTGAAGTCGCAAGGATGCACCCAGAAGTTCAAATTTTATATCCTGTACACCTGAATCCGCAGGTAAGGGAACCAGTGAACCGAATTCTTTCAGGAGTAAAGAACATTCACCTAATAGAGCCTCAACAGTACCTACCATTTATTTATTTAATGGAACGCTCGCACATTATCCTTACGGATTCAGGAGGTATACAAGAAGAAGCCCCTTCTCTAGGCAAGCCTGTATTAGTTATGCGCGATACAACCGAGCGCCCAGAAGCCGTTGAAGCAGGAACAGTGAAGCTAGTAGGAACAAATATTGATAATATTGTCAAAGGGTTACATACGTTACTAATAGATAAAGTAGAGTATGAAAAAGTTTCTTTTGCTCACAACCCGTACGGGGATGGATTTTCGAGCAAGAGAATTTTAGATAAACTGATTAATTAAAATTAGAGAGAGCATGAACTAAATGTATGCTTGCTAAGCGTATATTTCGATGCTTAGAGTTATTCAGAACTGCAGTTGGATACACACTTACAGTTTGTGTAGCAATGGCATAAGGATGAAACCAAGCACTTGCTAAAGCAGGCAGGGAAACAGGGAAACCGAATGATGGTTGTTGATATATAAGGGCTGCGAAGATGTTACGAATTAGTCCCAGTTTTTGAATGTAACCTCATGAAATTATACATCATCTTGTCATTATTTTGTAATGTTCTCATTGGCGCGTAGAGGTCATGTCTTGGTCTCACCTGATACTGCATTTTGTGAGGGCAACTCTCGCATTAGAGCGGATGAAATGCGCAATGGACGAAACTACTTGAGTAAGGTTCTTGTAAGCCTTACGTGATGGTGATGTTCATGCGGTTTCCGTGCTTGCTAAAGACAGCAACCAATTCTTAGTTTCGTTATTAATGCATGATCATTTGTAAAATGATATACATAGTTAAAGGTAGTAAAATGACAAAGATAGCCTTCTTTTATCCGAGCATCATCTATGGCGGCGCTGAATTATTGCTCTCTAGAGTCGCAACCATCTTAAATAAGATGGGACACGATGTAACAGTCATTGATATTTGTAATGGACAAATATCAATGTTGGTAGAAAAAGAAGGCATCAAGATTGTTGAGGTGGAGCAATACACTCCTAAGAAGATTCAATTTGATGTTGTAATCACCACTGCAAACCTGCACTCAGAGATATTTAACTGGATTACTCCAACAGAAGGCAATAAGGTTATCTTTTGGTGTGTTCATCATTATAATCTCCATATAAATTCAGAACGCTTTATCAAATACCCTCGATTGTCATCAGCTTACAATAAGATTCTTAAAACGATTCTGTTTGTTGATTGGATAAAAATCAGAAGCAAAATAAAACTATTAGAACCCCAAAGAGGGCTGTACTCTATGGATTCAGCAACCCAGAATTCATTTGAAACAGAATACAACCTATCTGTTAGTGACAGTTTCCTTCCTGTATTTACGAGTGAGTGCGATACTAATGAACAATGGATTAGCAGCACTTCAGAAAAGCTTGAGGTGTTCTTTCTATCGAGATTATCTGATTCTAAAGTACCTCCGATTTTACACGTTTGCAAATCCTTATCAGCTCTTAAGTTGAGTAAGCAAATTAGTATTAATATTATTGGCGATGGCGATCTTTCAAATTATTTAGAAAAGGAGCTCGCTGCATTAAGCGTAGAAACTAAATTGTGGGGGTACATGGACTCAGAAAAAACAAAGTCGCTACTATCAAAAAAAGCAGACGTATTGTTTGCGATGGGGACGGCAGCGCTTGATGGTGCAAGTTTAGCAATACCAACGGTGAGCATAGATGCGTCTTCTGCAACTTATCCATCAAATTATAAATATATTTGGCTTTATCAACGAACTGGCTATTCTTTAGGTGAGATGATAAATGAAGATACGGCAGTGTACCCATATGGATACACAATTGAAGAGCTGCTACTTCAGATTGAAAATGACAGAGAGCAAATAGCACGTAATTGTCATGAGTATTACAAAATAAACCACGGGCAAATGAGTACCGTAGCGAAGGTAGTTCTTGCCATAGAAAATTGCTCATTATACCTAAAAGATGTAAAGAAAATTGATGATAAGCCTTCCATTTTAAAAGTGTATAATACGATTAAGAAATTTAGGTTTAAAACAAAACAACGTAACTAAAATAAATAAAAGACGGTATATGATGTTAAATAAGGCAGTTTACATAATAAATTCATACCCTTCAGTTGAAAACGAAAAAGAAGGGAAGCAGCAAAGAGTGAAAGCTATTGATGCGCTTTTCAAAAATACAGCAAGATGTTACATAAACTTAACTGTAAGGGGGAACTTTTTACCTAGTATTTCTCGTTATGAAAATGGAAAAGTAGAAGAATTAAGCCTCAATTTTTTTCTTTATTCTTTATTTGTATCGATTTTTTTGGCTTTTAGAAAACCCTTGATTTATGTACATTCTGTTTTTGAATCGGTGAAAATATTACCAGTATTCTTATTTTCAAACAAAGTGATAGTTGACCTTCATGGTGTTGTCCCAGAAGAATTAATTGTTCTTGGCAAGCCTATTAAATCAGAGATTTATGGGTTTGTTGAGCGCGTATCTATTTTGAAAAGCCACAAAAACATTGTTGTCACGAATAAAATGAAACATCATTTTATTGAGAAATATGGTGCTAGTGAAGAGCACTTTATTGTTGTACCCATTTTTTCAATATTAAATAATCCAGCAATAGAAAAGGGGGCGGATTTAACCGCCATTTATGCCGGTGGGATGCAAGAGTGGCAGTGTATTGACAAAATGGCAGCATTTATTAGGGGCAATCCAAGCATCAAATACAAACTTTTCTTTCCAAATCCTGATAAGTTTACAGAAAACTACGGTGACATTAGTCGAATGAGTAATGTTCTTGTATCTACAGCGACACCAGAAGATATTGCAAAAGAATACAACGGCGCCCACTTTGGGTTGATTATTCGTGACGACATTGTTCTCAATAGAGTAGCGTGTCCAACCAAGTTGATTGAATACATCAACTCTAACCTAATACCAGTCGTCGGCGATTGTTCTATTGGGGATTTTGAAGAGCTAGGGATGAAATCAGTTCATTACCAAAGCTTCGATATTGAGAGTATAGATGCGTTGTCCCATGACAGCAAAGTACTACGAGATAACTTGATTAATTTGCACATTAAAGGCAAACATGAACTAATGAACCTAATTAAGACTGTGATTCAATGATTAATAGCACTACTAATGAAGCAAGCAAAAAAATCATTTTTTTTATTTTGTTTTTCATATTGACAATAAGTTGGAGCCAAGCATTTGGTTACCTTAGTGGCGTTAAAACAACGTTGTGGTCTTCTTTTGCATTAATTTTTCTGTATGGCTTAACTGTATTGACTAAAGAAAAATTTAGTATAGTCCCTCTTTTTTTTGGGGTTCTCTTTATTTTTCCTATTGTGTGTATCGGGATGTTTAAAGGCACATTTGTATATATTCAAGGTTTTTTACAAATATTAATGTCAGCGCTTGTTGTGTCGTCTCTTCGTTTTAAAAAAAATGACTATGTTTATCTATTTAAAAACTTAAGTTATTTTGCTTTTTTTTCATTATTTTGTTCAATTCTTTCATTTATCTATGCGTACAATGGAGGTGATTCATTATTTTCCTTCAGCTTATTAGATGGAAGGGTAAGTTATTTTCACTTATCATCATTCTCCAATGTTTGGATAGGGAATATGATAAGACCCGGATTTATTTATGATGAACCTGGAGCATATTCATTTTTTTTGTGTTTTGTTTGCTTAGGTCGAGTTTTGCTCGGTATGGATAATAAAGCTACTTTTTTAATTCTGCTCTTCGGTCTAATAACTCTTAGTATGATGCATGTGATTGTATTCATATCTTTTATATTGTTGTCCATAAATTTACGACAAAGAATAGTTATAGCCATACTTATCTTTTCTTTATTGTTGGGATATTTTTCGAGTGAACTCACTTTTTTAGATCTTCTTTTTGAACGATTAACTTTTTCTTCTGATGCTTTATATGACAATAACAGAGCAGAACAAATATTTAACTTTATTCATCTGTTCAATGATAAGCCAGAAGTTATTTATACTGGGTATGATGATTTTTTTAACAAAGAACGAGAGCTATACCACAGATATGGTGATATGGGGGCATCCCCTATAACCCCTATTTTGCAATATGGACTACCAGGTTTATTTGTTCTATTAAGTATCATTTCCATATTGTTAGGAAGTTTATTTAGAAGGACTTTTGATAAAAATGTTTTTTTTGTCTCCATGATAATGTGCCTATTGATTCTGCAAAGACCGTTCTATCACGGTAGTGGATATTCATTAATGGTAATTATGATCACTTTTCTTACCGTGAATTACAAAAAATTAAAGACTTAGATTCAAATAATAAGTGCATAACTTGAATAGGTAGAAAAATGGACAGTTGAATATATGTGCGTATTTTGGTGATTCCGATCGGGCGTTTCTCCGCCTGTGTCAGCACAGTTGTCGTCACATAATTTAATCTATATGGAGACAACAATGCCAAAACCGGCCATAGACTTGGAGAGCAAAGAACAAGGTCGAATCTGGTTACTTCCACCGTATAACTATTCCTTGCGGAGGATTGCGAATGAACCAGGGAACCCGCATGAAGGTTGTTGATATATAAGGGCTACGAGGATACTACGAATCAGTTTCTAATTCATAATTAGTCCCAGTTTTTGAATGTAACCTCATGAAATCAAAGATCGTCTTGTAGATTATTTTCATTATTTTGTAGTAGCTCCTAGACCATATAGGAGCCTAGATATGAGCGAGTTAATCAACCCATTTATGCACTTCTAAATCATTAAATACTATCGACAAGAAAAGAAAGTAGAGCACAAAAGATAGTAGATAAAAGTGCTGATTATTTACTTGCCGTTAAAGGAAATCAAGGCAAGTTAGAAGAGGCCTTTTCTGAATATTATCATCCATCGATGCTACAGGAATTCAGCGGTGATAGTTATGCTAGCCAAGACAAATCCTATGGACGTTTAGAAACAAGATGTGCTTTAGTTAATAAGGATTTATCGGTTTTAGGTGACTTAGCGTATGATTGGCCAGAGCTAAAATCGATGGGAATAATGGTCAATATTCGCCAAAATTCAGAGCATGCGACAGAAGAAAATATGTCAGTGCGATTTTACATAAGCTCGAAAGAATTAAGTGCTCAAGAACTGCAAGATGCAACGCGTTCACATTGGCAAATTAGTCGATGCATTGAGTATTAGGTACTGCATTCAAAGAAGATGCTTGTCGAATCCGAGCGGACGATCGTGCAGAGGCTTTTGCAAGGATCAGGCAGGTGTGTTTGAACCTTTTGAAGAATGAAAAAGGGTTCAAAGGTGGAATTAAACGTAAGCGAATGCAGTGTGCGATGGATGAAAACTACCTAAGCAAGGTACTGGGAAGCCAGTAAGGGCGGGGATGTTCATGCGGTTTCCGTGCTCTGACGTCTCGAATTAATGATAATTTTCAGGTTCTCAAACCTGCATCTTCAAGGTAATTGGGTATAGTAGTTATGCGCTTCAAAGTTGAATCTGCCAGATATATGAACACAAGGGTTAAGATGAAAGTAGCAATTCTAGTATCAACATACAACGGAGAAGAGTATTTACATGCTCAAATATCATCATTGTTAGATCAAAAAACGGACATTGAATTTGATATCTACATTAGGGATGATGGATCAAAAGATGACACTGAAAATATGATCGAAGAGCTGGCTCTTACAAATCCAAATATTTTTGTGTCGAAAAGCTCTGGAAGCAACGTAGGTGCTAAAAATAGTTTTTTAAATCTGTTACATGAGGTAGAGGCTGACTTTTATTTCTTCTGTGATCAAGATGATGTGTGGGAGGAAAATAAAATTCATCGCTCATTGTCAATGTTAAACAGAAGTATTGGTAAGAATAAACCTCAGACTCCTGAGTTATTATTCACTGATTTATTATTAGTCGACAAATCTGGTCACAGCTTAGGTGAGACATACTGGTTTAGAAGAGGACTTAAAGAATCCTTTTTTAGCCACTGGCATAATTTCGTCGTCTTTAGTATGGTGACTGGGTGCACGATGTGCTTTAATAACGCTTTAAGAAAAATTGCATTGTCAAAAAGTTGCCCTAATGGCTTTTTTCATGACCAATGGCTCGCGGTTTTAGCAAAGAAATATGGAACAATCGTCCCCTTAAATTATGCTTCGGTCTATTACAGGCAACATGGAGGCAACGTTGTTGGCACAGATAGAAATTCATTTAAGAATATAGCTTGGAAGACTTATAGAGCTGTAAATGCAAACAGAGGTGATTATCTAGAACTTTGCCGTGAATACGATATATCTATTTTGACTTTTGTAACAAAAAAAATCAAGTTAGTTTTATTGTCTTTGTTTAAAGAAAAACGTTAGCAGTAGTCTTTAGCTTTAATGGAATTGAAGCAAGCAGCTAAGTCAGGTTAACGAATTCCTTAGACGAAAAAAGAGGAAATCCCCCGTTTTTATTGGGTAAACAAGCTATATCAATGACACAGACTAAGTTGCGGGGCATTTCAGAAATACTGTCAATCAGGGAAACCGCATCAGGAAATCGCATGAAGATGTCTATTTTTAAAGGGCTGAGCGTGCCTCATGGAATTCTATTAAATGCTATTTTCATCCGATGTTTTATCACCTACGTCACATGGTTAGCACTCAAAAAACGATCACGTTGTAGATCATTTTGATTATTGTCTAATGATTCCATACGTTCTAGGAGTACGGCAATGTCAAAAGTAACTAACCCATGGACGTTTAGAAACAAGATGTGCTTTGGTTAATAAGGATTTATCGGTTTTAGGTGACTTAGCATATGATTGGCCAGAGTTAAAATCGATAGGAATAATGGTAAATATTAGCCAAAATTCAGTGCATACGACAGAAGAAAATATGTCAGTGCGATTTTACATAAGCTTGAAAGAATTAAGCGCTCAAGAACTGCATGATGCAACGCGTTCACATTGGTCGATTGAAGTGCAATTGCATTGGAAGTTAGATGTCGGTATGAATGAAGATGCAAGTAGAATACGACGCGATGAGGCTGGTGAAAACTTCGCAGCGATCCGTCATATAGCCCTCAATCTACTGAATGCAGACAAATCCTTTAAAGCTGGTCTTAAAAGAAAACGAACAAAGGTAGGTAGAAATAATAGTTATCTATCGAGAGTGCTTACAGGGCAAGGGACTTCGTAATCTTGCCCTGCGGTACAAGAGCCTGGCTAGTGGAACTCTGTCTCTTCGTTGTTATAACGCTCAAGTAGGCGAAGCTTATGCGAACGTTAAGTTTAAGATAATGAACAAGGTCATTAAACTAATATGCCTGAAAGACAGTTGGCCTCATAATAAAGGTACTGACTAGGCTCGATTTCGTTCAAATCTGATTTGATCAACAACCCCGTTTCATTCCAGACTTCACATGCTAAATATTCAAATGATATATATCGAGTTAATATGATACGAGTTACAGTTATAGGTACTGTTGGGATCCCAGCATGTTATGGTGGCTTTGAGTCACTTGTTGAGAACTTGACTTTAAATAAAGACAACGACACACAATACTCAGTTTTCTGTTCATCTAAAAGCTACACAGAACGATTCAACGAGCACAATCAGGCTCAATTGCATTACTTGCCATTGAAAGCGAACGGTGCCCAAAGTATTCCGTATGATATATTGTCGATGGTGAAATCTTGGAAGTTAAAACCTGATGTGGTGCTCATTTTAGGAGTATCCGGCTGTGTTTTTCTTCCAATTTTCAAACTATTCTCAAAAGCAAAAATTGTGACAAACATTGATGGTTTAGAGTGGAAGCGCGAGAAGTGGGGCAAATGGGTAAAGCGATTCTTAAAGTTCTCTGAATTCATAGCAGTAAGGCACTCTGATGTTGTCGTTACTGATAACCAAGCCATTACTGACTATGTCTATGAAGAATATGGGGTCAAGTCAGAGACAATCGCCTATGGTGGTGATCACGCAATCACAGATGTTCAAGTTCAGTCTGTAAAAACTCAAGATGACTATGCGTTAGGGCTTTGTCGTATAGAGCCAGAAAATAACGTTGAGATGATCCTTGAGGCTTACTCAAGAACCTCACTTTCTATTAAATTTGTTGGTAATTGGGCTGCAAGTGAGTTCGGGCGCAAGATGAAAAGCGTGTACTCAAAATGTCCAAACATCGAGTTGCTAGATCCTATTTATGACATTGGTGAACTTTATAAACTGCGCCGAGGGTGCTCTTTATATCTTCATGGTCACTCTGCAGGAGGTACAAACCCCTCGTTAGTGGAGATGATGCATTTTGGTGTTCCCATTTTCGCATTCGATTGTAATTTTAATCGCTATAGCACCGAAGAAAAGGCTACGTACTTTAATAGTAGTGATAGCCTAGTTGAGATGTTACATATCACCAGTGATGCAGAAGGTTTAGAGGCGAATGGAAAGGCAATGAAAGAGGTAGCCCAGAAGCGTTATACTTGGGAAATCATTGCTCAGCAGTATGAGAGTACCTATTTGTAGTCACTTTTTACAGCACTAAGCCCTAATAGTACTGATATATGGAGTGACCTTTGATGATCCTTTAAATCGTTTTTGAAACATAGGCTTGCAAAGATCGGTGTTTCAGGGTGAGACGGTTTTTGGGGTTACCTGAGACACTTTCGTTATTCCCCAATAGTAAGCGTCTAATTAACCCCACATTCAAATCACAGCAATACTTTGTCATAGTTTTTCCAATCTAACGGAGGAACTATGGCGCAATCAGAAAACAACAACACTGGTCAACAAACGTTACTCAGCAACAGGAAAGTGACCTTTCCATTCCACACTTTTGCAAAGAGCACGATTTCAATTACGCAGGGCAAGATCATGAAGAACCCTTATTCTGAAAGGGCTCAGCCACTGTTGAAATTTAATTAAAACTACCGTTTACTGCACAAAACTGCAATCCCAATTAGGATCAATTTGACGATC
>PJEL010000486.1_pt1 | contig 46473 bp, 36 predicted proteins | sample 1853271 | NCBI WGS metagenome assembly PJEL01 (sample SAMN08108733, study PRJNA415343) | Invertebrate metagenome, whole genome shotgun sequencing project. | host: Globobulimina | place: Sweden: Gullmar Fjord | collected 2015-08
GTCCCGCCAGCAGCCGTGACGGTGGCGGGAGATTTCACGACGTTCGAGGTCGAGATCATACCGACCGCGGTGGGCCCGTTCAGCTTTGATGTCGAGATCGCCAACGACGACGACGACGAGGACCCGTACACGTTCACGGTCACCGGCGCGAGCACGGGCAGCGCAGTGATCACGCCGGGCGATACGTTCGTCCAGGACTTCGAGCCGGCCACCTTCCTGAACTACACGCCGATATTCGGGGGTCCCTTCCCAAGGGCGACATCGACCGCCTCGAGACCACCCTCGACCCGGCACCGTCCGCTATAGCGGGCGGCGCTCGCATCGCACTGTACGACGAGAACCTCCCAAACGGGCTCATACTGACCCCGTCAAGCGGTCTCGCCCAGATCGGGATCGACTACCCACCCGACGGTCCCGAGGCTGTGGGGGCGATCGACCTGTACTATGACATGTCTGCACTCGACCCGGCGGCGGCCGCGGTGGAGTTCGAGTTCGGGTGGGCGGACATCGGAAGTGAAGACCACGCCGAAGATATCGTGACGTTGAGCCGGGACGGCGGAGCGACCTGGGAGGCCATCCTCTTCGAGTTCCCCAGCGATCGGAGCCCGCTCCAGTTGTACCACTTCGAGGGCATCGATCTGAGCCCGGTGGTCGCGGGCCTGCCCGGGGGCAACTTCACCGACCAGATGGTGATCCGAATTCAGGAGGCGGACAACTACGGCATCAGCAGCGACGGTCTCGTCATCGACGACGTGGTGGTCACAGCGTTCTCCGATCTGGACGGCGACGGGGTGTTGGACGGGACCGACAACTGCCCAGTCGACAGCAACGCGACACAGGACGATGGCGACGGCGATGGGGTGGGCGATGTGTGCGACCTCTGCCCCCTCGACATCGACCCGCTGCAGACGGACATCGATGCCGACGGAGTTGGCGACGTATGCGATATCTGCCCCCTCGACCCAGACGACGACAGCGACGCCGATGGTGTCTGCGGCGACGTCGACAACTGCCCGCGAGATTCCAACCCCACCCAGGATGACTCCGACAGCGACGGCGCTGGCGACGTCTGCGACGTTTGCCCCCTCGACCCAGACGACGACAGCGACGCCGATAGTGTCTGCGGCGAGGTCGACAACTGCCGGTTGGATCCCAACCCCGCCCAAGACGACACCGACAGCGATGGCATCGGCGACGTGTGCGATGTCTGCCCCCTCGACCCAGACGACGACAGCGACGCCGATGGTGTGTGCGGCGACATCGACAACTGCCCGAGAGATCCCAATCCCACCCAGGATGACAACGACAGTGACGGCGCTGGCGACGCCTGCGATGTCTGCCCCCTCGACGCAGACGACGACTTCGACGCCGACGGTGTGTGCGGAGACGTGGACAACTGCCCCATCGACGACAATCCGACCCAAGAAGACACCGACAACGACGGAGCCGGCGACGTCTGTGATGTTTGCCCCCTCGACCCGGACGATGACATCGACGGTGATCGTGTTTGCGGCGAGATCGACAACTGCCCGACAGATGCCAACCCAGCTCAGGACGACAGCGACAGCGACGGCGCTGGTGATGCGTGCGACATCTGCGCACTCGACCCGGACGACGACATCGATGCCGACGGCGTGTGCGGAGACGTCGACAACTGCCCAGTGGATGCCAACCCCGCCCAGGACGACAACGACCACGACAACATCGGCGACGCGTGTGACATCTGCGCACTCGACGCCGACGACGATGTGGACGGCGACGGCGTCTGTGGCGATGTCGACAACTGTCCTGACGCCTGGAACGCGCTCCAGGAAGACACTGACATCGATGGCATTGGCGACGCATGCGACGTCTGTGGGGCCGACGGTGACGCCGACGACGATCTGGTCTGCAACAGTGTCGACAACTGCCCGAGTGATACCAACTCCGGCCAGACCGACAGCGATGGAGACGGGGTCGGCGATGCCTGCGATGCCTGCACTCTGGACGCTGACAACGACGCTGACGCCGACGGTATCTGTGGGGACGTCGACAACTGCCCCAGCGACGACAACCCGCTACAAGAAGACACCGACAGCGATGGCATTGGCGACGTCTGCGACGTGTGCGGGGCCGACGGCGATGCGGACGACGATCTAGTCTGCAACAGCGTCGACAACTGCCCGAATGATACCAACTCCGGCCAGACCGACAGTGATGGAGACGGGATCGGCGACGCCTGCGATGGCTGCACTCTGGACGCCGACAACGACAGCGACGGCGACGGCGTCTGCGGCGACATCGACAACTGCCCCAGCGACGACAACCCGCTACAAGAAGACGGCGACAACGATGGCGCTGGCGACGTCTGCGATGGCTGTCCCCTCGACGCGGATGACGACAGCGACGGCGATGGCGTCTGCGGCGACATCGACAACTGCCCCGACACCGACAACCCGCTCCAGGAAGACACCGACAGCGACGGCGTCGGAGATGCCTGCGACGACTGCGCCGACGGAGATACCGACGCCGACGCAGTCTGCGACAGCAACGACAACTGCCCGACCGAGACCAACTCCGCCCAGACCGACAGTGACGGCGACGGAATCGGCGATGCCTGCGACGACTGCCCAGACGACGATCTGAACGACATCGATGGCGATGGTGCCTGCGGCGACGCAGACAACTGCCCCATCGATGACAATGCAGACCAGGGAGACGCCGACGGCGACGGTACTGGCGATGCCTGTGATGCCTGCCCAGACGACGATCTGAACGACATCGATGGCGATGGCCTGTGCGCCGGCGAAGACAACTGCCCCTTGGTGGACAATGCCAACCAGGCCGACGAGGACGACGATGGCGTAGGCGACGCCTGTTCCTCTACGGACAAAGACAGCGGTGGCTGCGGGTGCACGACCAGTCCGGCAAACTCTGCTCCGGCTTCGATCGCGCTGGGCCTCTTGCTGGCCCTGGTCTCCCTCCGGCGACGCAAAATAGCATAGGCACCCCAAGGCCAGGCTTTGGTAGCTATACTAAGGCCAAGAACGCGGAGGGGCGCGCGTGGCCAGTTGGTATGGGTTGGCTCGCATATTGTGGACCTGGCTCCGGCGAGCCGACCCAAAGATCAAAGACCACTACCGGCTCCTCGGGGTCTTGCCATCGGCCACCCCAAAACAGATCCAGCACGCCTACTGGGACAAGGCCCGGACCCTGCATCCCGATGTCAATCCAGATCCCAACGCCCTCGCAGACTTCCAGGCGCTCGTCGAGGCCTACGACACCCTCAAAAACCCAGTTAGCCGGCGCGAATACGACTCCAATGTCATCTCGGCCTACTGCCTGGCTGCGGTCACAGGCAGAAGCCGCCCGCTCGAGATCACCAGCGAAGGAGTCGACGAGAACCCACGACCACGACCGTTTGTCGCGACCAACGTCCTCAAGCAGTGAGCTAGGGCCTACCCTACGGCCCCGTCACTACTCCGGCTGGTGAACCAGAGCGGTTGAGTACTCCACCTTTGTCACCAGTCGGGCGATACGCTTCGAGTGCTCATAGATACGCTTCAGGTTCTCCATGATGTCGGTCATCAGGTTGAACGCCGCGATCTCCTCGGCGGTCGGCGTACTCGCCATGAGCTGCTTCTGCCGATTGAGGATGAGCTCGTCCATACCGCCGACAATCTCCTCTTCTCGGTCGAGCACCCTCTGCGCAGTGTCGCGCCGATCGTGCTCGACAGCGACCACCACCGACCGATAGATCTCCAGGATCTTGCCGTGATAAAGGCCAAGAGCCTCGAGCTCCCGCTCGCCCAGGCCCGCTTCGCTGTCAGAGCACACACCGGCCAGGTGGAACATGTGGGTCTCCACGATGTCGCCGACGTTCTCGATCTCGGTGTTGGCGATGGCCAGCATCATCGCTTCGGACGACTGCCTGCTCGAGAGGTTCTGGCGGGTGACCTTGGAGAGATAGTGGGCGATCTGCGAATAGAGCGCGTCGACCTGGTCATCCATGTCCCGGACCCGCTCCATCTCGGCGACGTCACCGACAAAGAGGGTTTCGGGAAGAGAGACCAGCATCTCCTCGACGACCTGCCCGGTGCGGCTGAGCTCGCGACGAACCATGCTGAGGGCCAGTGGCGGTGCAGCGATCAGGAGTTCGTCGAGGTGGCGAGCCTGGAACTGCGCCCGGACCTTGTCCCCTTCCGTCATCACCTTGTCGGGCACGATCCTCATGACAAGATTTGCAAACGGCCCGGCAAAAGGCAGGAACAAGATGGTGAGCAGCACGTTGAAGATCGTGTGGGCGTTGGCTATCTGACGCGGGGTCTCCGCTGCGAGGGCCTCCACGCCTTCGAGCCCGGCAGCAGTCGGTGAGACCATGCGGGCAAGCTCGACAAACTGTGGGATGAACCCGGCGATCAGCAGCACCCCCATGATGTTGAACAGGACGTGAGCGACGGCCACTCGCACCGCCGTGCGGGGCTTGCCGATGGCTGCGAGACCCGCGGTGGCGCACGTGCCGACGTTTGCGCCAAGAGCCAGGGCAATGCCTCCCTCCAGCTCGATCATGCCCTGCGAAGCCAGAACGATGATGATGCCGGTCGTCGCGGAAGACGACTGGATGAGGGCGGTGAACACCGCCGCTATCGCGATGCCCACGAGTGGATTGGAGACGTTCTTCATCAGGTCGATGAACGGCTCAAAGGTCCGCAGCGGCACCATCGCATCGCCCATCACGACCATGCCGTAGAAGACCATGCCGAGCCCCATGATCAGGCCGCCGTACTGCCTTATCCTCTCTGTGGCGCCAACAAATATCATGCCGAAACCGATGGCCACGCCGAGCAGGGCATAGTGCTTGATCGGAAAAGCCACGATCTGGGCGGTGATGGTGGTGCCGATGTTTGCGCCAAGGATGACCCCAACGGCCTGCGTGAGGTTCATGACGTCTGCAGAGACAAAGCCGACGAGCATCACCGTGGTGATGGAGGACGACTGGATGATCGCAGTGACGCCGGCACCAGTGGCCACCCCCATGAAGCGATTGGTGGTCAACCTGCCGAGGATGTCCTTGAGACGGCTTCCCGCTACCTCTGTGAGGGCGGTGCCCATTTGTTCCATGCCAAACAGGAAGAGCGCTAGCCCACCCGCCAGCTTCATGGCCATGGTGAACCAGTCGATGCCCGCATCGCTCTCGGCAGGAGAGGCCAGTACGGGCAACGCCATGAGCAACATGACCACGCTCACCACAACGATCATCAGCCGCTGTCGCGTCGCATCCCGGGGGATCCAGATCGTGCTCATGTCTTCCTCGGGAAGATGCGCTGCACACCAATACCAGCACCCGAGCGGTTTTGCGAGGCTCAGCTCATGGGAGCACACCGCCGACGCGCGGTGAGCAGACCAAAAATCAGTAGCCAACCCGCAAACCCGGTCTGATGGCTCGTCTGGCAGCCGCAGCCCCCGGGATCCGACTTGCCGCCCTGCGAGCGACGACCGTCTGGGAGCGCACCCGTGTCCTGCGGGTCGGTATCAGTGACATCATCGGTGTCGACGGTGCCGGTATCCACTGGCTCATCGGGGGGATCCCACCCTTCTTCCTCCTCATCCGAGGCACCCCAACAGCCCTCGTCGCCGGGGAAGTCGGCAAAGCCATTGCCATCGTTGTCGACGCCGTCATCACATGCGGTCACCGCGAGCTCGACTGAGATCGTATGTGAGGCGTCGCCGGAGTTCGATGCAGCGTGCACCTCAACCGTGTGCACGCCGAGGCCCGACACCGTGCTATCCCAGGTTCCCTGCCAGATGTTCGGCGCGATCTCGACCATGTCGGACGCCACGCCTCCGGCGACCATGAATACGTCGTTGATGCCGTCCGGATCGAAGACCAGAGCACGCACGGGGTTGGCAGTCTGGTTCACCGAGACCCGGTAGGCGTACGGGTTGGTGCCCCCCAAGCCCAGGTCGACCGGAGAGGTGATCTGCACGACCGGCCAGCGACCGATGTCCAGCGCCTGTGCCGAGAGCCCGTCGTGGTCGATGGCGTAGAGGGCAACGTTGTTTTGGTCCTGCTTGCCCAGGGAGTCCATGTTGAAGTGCAGGGTGTCGTCGATGAAGTCGATGTCCAGATCGTGGTCGTGTCCGCTGCCGTAGACCGACACGTCGTGATCGGAGAGCAGATCGCGCAGTGCCGTCTCTCCGACCTCGAAGGAGTGCGTGGGGTGGTGGCCGAACACGAAGTTCAGGCGGGAATCGGGGTTTGCGGCCAGCTCACTCTCGAGGAAGACCGCCTCCTCGGCAGTGAGGCCCTCCTCGTCCAAGAGTGGGGTGGCTCCACTGAGATCGGAGGTGTTCAGCCCCACGAAGAAGTAGTCGCCCCACGGCATCTCCAGGGTCCAGCTGTGGTGCACATCGCCGCTGGTCGAGCCCCAGAGTGAGTAGTCGAGGTAGTGGGACGCGCCGGCGTCGGAGTAGGTGTCGTGGTTGCCGACCAGGTCGTGAAAGTAGTCCGGTGACATGCCGGCGTTGAGCACGATGTCCTCGTAGTCCTCCCACTCGTCGTCGTGCTGGTAGAGCGGGATCCCCAGGCCGTCGGTGGCGTCGACCAGATCACCGGTGACGACGATGAACTCGGGCAGGATCGCGTCGACAGATTGCCCGAGCAGCAGATCGAGATGCTCGGGTGCCCGGTCGCCATACCAGATCTCGGCCGAGCCAATGTGGGTGTCGCTCGCCTGCACGAACCAGAAGAGCTCGTCGGTTTCGTCCAGGTAGCGCGCACCACTGGGATCCGCGGCGTGCGCCCCGGTCGAGGCAGAGACGGGGATGGCCAGCAGGAGGGCGTATCGGTTCATCGCCGCACAGTGTAGCAGCGGGCAGAGACGGCTGGCGATGGGCAGTGGCTCTCTCTCGAGAACACCGTGACTCACCCATGAGTTACTATGACTCGGGATGGACTGGAGAGCGACGATTGCCGCGGCCTTGCTGGCGTCTTGCACGGCGCCGGAAGGAACCGATCCAAGCCATCCATCCACCGATCTGACCACGACATCCACCTCGCAGCCGGAGCAGGGATCGGTAACCTTCTCGATCGCCGCGGCGCCGGCCACCCGTCTCGAGGTCTGGCTGTACGCCGAGCCCTTCGCTGAGTCCGAGCGACTCGTGCTCGAGCTGGCCCGTCAGGGAGACCACTGGACGGGCGAAGTATCCAGAGAAGAGCTGGATGATCACGGAATCGACGTCGTCTTCTACGGGCTGCGGGCCTGGGGTCCCAACTGGCCCTGGGATCCGGAGTGGCAGCCGGGCTCTTCGGCAGGATTCATCGCCGACGTCGACGAAAACGGACACCGCTTCAACCCAAACAAGCTGCTGATCGATCCGAGCGCGCGCGAGATCTCCCACGATCCAATCCACGCCGGAAACGTCGATATCTGGCCCTTCACGACCGGCCCCGATCACCGGAACGAGGACAGCGCGTCCATTGCGCCCAAAGGCATCGTGTTGCCCTCAGATCTGCCCGAGGTCGAAGCACTCCCCGCTGCCGAGCTCCGCAATCAGGTGATCTACGAGGTGCACGTGCGCGGGTTGACCCAAAACGACCCGAGCGTGCCCATCGACCTGCAGGGCACCTACGCTGGTGCCGCACTCAAGGCGAACTACCTGGCTGATCTCGGGGTGACGGCCATCGAGTTCCAGCCCGTTCACGAGACCCAGAACGACCAGAATGACCTCGATCCGAACAGCAACGACGGCGACAACTACTGGGGCTACTCGAGCCTCTCCTTCTTTGCGCCGGATCGAAGGTACGCGGCGGATAACTCCCCTGGAGGACCCACCCGAGAGTTCCGCGACATGGTGCGGATATTCCACAACGCCGGGATCTCGGTCTACCTCGACGTGGTCTACAACCATACCGGCGAGTCCGGGCCCTGGGATGGCGACGGCCTGGTGACACCGATGCACTCCTGGAGGGGGCTCGACAACCCCGGCTACTACGAGCTCGCCGCCGATCCCGCCGGCTACCGCGTCGACAATGGCGTCGGTCCAAACTGGAATTCCGCCTCCAGCCTCGGGCGCCAGACGGTCTTGGATTCCCTGCACTATTGGGTCGAGGAGATGGGGGTCGACGGCTTCCGCTTCGATCTCGCCGCAGTCCTCGGCAACAGCTGCGACCGGGACTGCTTCAACTACGACGCGACAGATCCCAACGGAATCCTGCAGCGGGCGCACGCCGAGCTTCCGGACACCGTGTTGATGGCAGAGCCGTGGGGAATCGGTTGGGGCACCTACCAGATCGGCGCCTTTCCTGCGGGATGGGCGGAGTGGAACGGATCGTACCGAGACGATCTGCGCAACGACCAGAACCGGATGGGCATCAGCGATGTCACCCCGGGAGCGCTCGCGAACCGACTCTCCGGGTCGTGGGATCTGTTCGGCGACGACGGCCGAGCTCCGTGGCACTCCGTCAACTACCTGGTTTCCCACGACGGTTTTGCGCTGCGCGATCTGTACTCCTGCAGCGAAAAGGACAACGGCCAGCCCTATCCCTACGGTCCCTCCGACGGCGGCGCGGACGACGAGTCGAGCTGGGACCACGGCGGCGATCCAGTCGCTCAGAAGCACGCTGCACGGACTGGAATGGCACTGCTGATGCTCTCGGCGGGCGTGCCGATGATCACCGGGGGCGACGAGTTCTACCGGACCCAGCGCTGCAACAACAATCCCTACAATCTCGACTCCGTCGGCACCTGGCTCGATCCGACAAACGCCGCGGAAAACGCCGCATTCGCACAATTCGCCCGCGAAGCTATGCGATTCCGTGGCGCCCATCCCGCGCTGCGACCCGAGCAGTATCGACCGGCCTCCGACGACGATGGAGACGGCCTGCAGCGCATCTCCTGGCGCACAACCGGCGGCGTGGCCGATGGCGCCTACATGGACGACCCGACCAATCACTTCCTCGCCTTCCAGCTCGATGGCGACGAGGTGGGCGACTCAGCGGCGTCGATTTTTGTGGCCTACAACGGCTGGGATGGCGGACTCGATGTGACAATTCCGCCTCCCGCCAACGGACGCGCCTGGTATCTGGTGGCCGATACCCATCCCTGGCTGGAGGACGAAGGCAACTGGTATGCGCCCGGAGCCGAGGTTCGCTACGACGACGGCCAATACCTGCTCGGAGCCCGCTCGGTGCTGGTGCTCATCGAGAAGTGACGGGTCGAGGTGCATTTGCCCTATGGGTTGTCGACATGGCGATCGTTTGCTTCGAGAGCAGAACCTGAATCGCTGTAAGCGGGGTTCTTCCTGCTGCTTCAGGACGGATGATGCAACACGACAGCTGCGAGGCAAGTTTGTGTGAGAGGGATGCATGCACCCGGCGTTGAGGTGGGCGCGGTGCACGACGCACCGTGCAATCCCTACTCAACAGGAGCCCCAATGCCCTCAAAACGCACTCTCGCAATAATCCTCGGCCTCGGCATCGTCGCCGCGTGCACCCTTGGAACCAAGCGCACGATTCTCACTTCGGCCGTCATTCCCACGGTCACTGCGGTGGCCACCAACACCGACGCCGACCTGCTCTTCGTAGGCGACGGCGCTGGACGTTTGGTGCAGACCGATCCCGCCACCGGAGCCATCGAGGGCTCGTACTGGTTCTGGGGAGGCGCCAACTCCAACCCAGTCGGTATGACCTCGGACGGCCTCGACTCGAGCCGGATCTGGGCAATGCACGGGGACGGCTATGTGGTCAATTGGTCCGCGGGTCCCACACTGGGGCCCTGGTTCACCGTGCCCAACTACGACGGCTTGCCGCGTACCTACTGCGATATCGACCAGTCCAGCGATGGCGACTTCTATATCACCACGGTGGAGGGCGGGGAGGCCAAGCTGTATCGACGAGACGGCGGCAGCAACCTCTGGAGCACGGACCTCGAGCTCGGAGACGACGGCTGCCCGCGGATCGCCCACGACCTGTACCACGACGAGCTCTACATCCTGTTGGGGGACGGCCACACGCTCAAACACCTGGACTCGAACACCATGGCCGAGCTCGGTACGGAGTTCCTCGATGTCGACGGCGGCGGCCTCACCGACATCGACGTGTGGTTCAACGGCATGGTCGGGGTCGGGACCTCTGTGAGCCCGTGGGCCTCGTACCAGATGGCCTGGACCTATGATCCCAGCACTGGCGACCAGGACGACTACAAGATCCTCGGCGGCGGCCAGCCCTCGACCGTGCACATCACCGTCAACGAGGCGGCGTCGAAGGGTGAGGCGATCATCAGCGCAGCCGGAGCGTGGCCGGTGATCGGCGTGCTGATCCTCGACTGATCTGAACGACCCAGTCATCGTTGCCCTCGGCCGTGGTCGTGGGCAACGTGGCCGTGGACAGTTCGTTCAGGGTGGCCGCACACGAACGGAGGTCTCGACTCCGCAGCGGCTCAGTCGTCTGCAGTCCACCCAGTGAAGTAGTCGGCGTCAAAGGCCCCATACTCTCGGCCGCTGCGCCGTGCACTCGTCGCATATGGCGTCGTGCGCCACTGGGAGGGATGGAACATCATGCCAGTGTTCATCCAGCCCTGGTCCTCGCTGTAGATGATGTTCAGGTCCCGGTTGTAGGGCATCTCCGGCGCGCCGAACTCCGAGAACACGGCGTAGCGGTAGTCGAGCCCGCCATATCCCACGTCATAGCCGCCCTGAGCCGAGAAGTACCTGAACCCGACCACTCCCGGATGCCAGGTGTCGGACTCGGTGCCGTTGATGTCGATGAAGCTCAGGAAGACCACGGCGTGGCCACTGCCAGTCGTGCGGTTGATGCCCACGAAGGAGCCGGGGCGAAGGTCCTCGAAGACGATGTTCTCACCCATGCCGAAATGGCGCAGGGCATCGGCACTTCCGGCGGTCTCCAGCTCGTAGCTCACCCACAGATGGGCCTTGATGTCGTCGGAGCCAAAACCCTCGAAGCTGCTGCGCGGCAGGAAGTCGAAGATCGAGTCGTCACCGGTCTGAACGGCGTAGATCTGCATGGCGGTGAGGATGACTTCGGTCACCGCGGCCACACACATGGTGCGAGCTCCACCGGATCGCTCGATGTCGCCGTGGGGGCCGTACTCGATGTCGTGGGTGAAGGCCGCCGAGTCGTAGCCGAGCTTGCCGTAGTCGTCGTACAGGGACTCCACGGCGAGCAGGATGTACTCGTTGAAGTAGTCGCCGGGGGGCAGCTCGTCCCGACGTGCCTGGACCATCAAGGTGTAGGCACCGGCGTTCTGCTCACCGCCGTAGGTGTCGAGGGAGAGCCAGTAGGTGCCCGGATCGAGCACGGTTCCGACGACGATGTTGTCCCGGTCGACGGCGTGCACTGGATCGAGGCTGTCGAGGATGTGCACGTCGATGTCCACCCCGTCCGGCTCTGGAGCGAGGACCTCGGCAAAGAGGCGAACGGTCTCGTCGACGGTGAACTCGTAGAACACCTCGGGCCCAGACTGGTCGGTGCCAAAGGGCGGGTAGTCGTCGACATCGCTGCCCAGCGCCAGTGTGGTGTCGCCGGTGTCGGTGAACAACCACGGCAGCGGCACGGCGCCGGGCGCGACCAGGATCGGGTCTGCCAAGGTGCCGTCGGCGGTCGGACGGATGGAGACATCGAGGGCAAAAGGACCGGACAGCGCGGTGCCGTCGGCGACAAAGGAGTCGACGACCAGGTAGTAGCGGCCGGGACTCAGATCCGCTGAGACGGCCAGATGATCGCGTTCAATCACCGACGAGGGATCGGTGCTGCCGAGGAGGTGCAGGTCGTTGTCGACGCCGTCGGGCTCGGAGCTGAGGCGCGCTTCGAGGGAGACCGGGCGGTCGACCTCGAACACATAGAAGTACTCCGGACCCGACTCGTCCTGGGTGTGTGGAGGGTAGAAGTCGGCGAGATCGGAGAGCGCATCTCGGGTGTCTCGCCCATCGACGTACGCAGCCCACCCGTCGACCACGTCGATCACAAAGGGATTTGCGACTGTGCCGTCCGCCTCGGGCTCGACGACCGGGATCTCCGAGGAGGAGGTCGTCGCCGCCTCCACTGTGACGTCCGCGGCCTGGTTGGGAGAGCAGCCAAACAGCACAGCGAGCAGGCAGAACATCTATCCCTCCGGGCCTGCCAGCTAACCCACCGTTGTCCGCATGCGAACAAATCGTTCATGTTTTTGACGGGTGCGTCAGTTTCCCGAGAACGACGGCATCGAGGCCCAGCCGTCACGACGTGGGCTCCGGCCCGCGCGACGCCCTACCTACAGCGACATGTCCTGGAGCAGCGTCACCTCGAACTGCTGCGAAACGATGTACTCCACCGGTTCATCCTCGTAGGTCGCACCACCCCACTTCGTGCTCCCGCCATCTGGCTCCGGGTGAGGTCCGAGCTCGATGGAGACGAGCACTTCACGCCCCTCCAGCTCCTCGGGCATCATTCCGCCGTAGTTCGAGGGATCTTCGCCGAAGTACTCCGCGTCGAACTGGAAGGCCAGGTGGCTCTCCTTCTCCGTCCCCGTACACTCGAGCAGCTCGGAGCGCTCGGCGTCTGCGTACAGGTAGCCATCCGACAGATCCGAGATCGACCAGCGCGCCCACACCCTGCCCTGCCCCTCGTAGTCGGAGTGCTGGTACAGCTCGGGCATACCCTCGATGAGCGCCAGGAACGGCGTGTAGAGGCCGCCTTGTGGAGCCCAGTTGAAGCCCACCTCGGAACCCTCCTCTAGCAGGGTCGGGGTGCCTCCAAACCGCATCTCGGCCATGGGGACGTCGCCCAGCGCGGCGAGGCAGATCTCGGTGTCGATATCGGCCTTGGGCGGGTCCGCAGGTTCCGCACAAGCGACCAGCAGAGCGAGACAGCATGGCAGGGCAAGACCAGCACGGCCAGAGACGGTGGAGAGGGCGACGGGCATGGTAGCGAGCTCCGTTTGGTTCACATCGGCCAATGAAGCAATCCGTGTGCCAATCCCTCGATCTCGTTGAAACCGTCACTTTCTGCCTTCCAGGAGCGGCAGCACAGACCGAACTGCGACTTCGACGTCGTGCCCGAGCATCCTGGACTGGCTTCCAGGCTGTTCTGGACGGGGAGCTATCTCTCCGACACCCGGCTCATCTCGCCATCTTTGATCGAGTAGAGGTTGAACGACCGCTTGGCGTCACCGTTGGCGTCGAGCCTGAGAACACCGCTCGCCCCCTTCAACTCCACGATCCCATCCAGCGCATCGCGCACCTGGTCGCGGGTCGGGATCTCGTCACCGCTGCCCATCGCATCGACGATGGCGCTGTCCAGCAGCATCATGGCGTCGTGGCTCTCGGCGGAGACGACGCTGGCGGCGGCGCCGTGGGCGGTCTGGAAGGCGGACGCGAAGTACTTGGAGGCTCGAGCGTTCGACAGCTTGCTGTAGGTCTCTGGATAGGGGAACACCACCCCCTCGAGGCCCTTTTCAGAGACGACGCTCGGGTCGGCGAGGTAGGACGTGGAGAGCACGGGCAGCGTGTTCCCGGCTGCACTGAGCGACTGGAGGACCTCGGGAATGTCGGGCGGCGAACCGGCGAAGAAGATGACGTCTGCTTTGGCGGCCCGCACCTTCTTGATGGTGGCATCGAGCGCGTTGGCATCCTCCTCGTAGGAGATGGTGTCCACCACCGATCCACCAATGGACTGAAACTCGTCGGAGAAGCCGCTGGCGTAGCTCTGTCCGACCGACGTGTTCACATGGAGCACCACCGCCCGGTCATAGCGAGCACTGAAGTGACCATGCCTGGCGATAAAGGCCGACTCAGCCGCGTCCGAGGGCCAGGTCCGAAAGAGGTAGTCGGGAGCTGTCACGGACCGCGGAGACGTCATCGGCGTGATCAGCGGCACCTTCTGCTCGTTGGCGACAGCGGCGGCCGCTGCGGCGGGCTCCGGGCTGAGCGGACCGACCACGGCGAGCACGTCAGAGTCTGCGGCAAACGCCTCCATGGCGGCAATCGTGGTCGCCGCCTCGCCCTTGGAGTGCTCCCACTTCACGTCGTAGGTGAAGTCGACCTTCTTGCGCTTGGCCAGACTCTGCAAGGCGAGCTCGACGCCATCACGGGCCCGCTGCCCCCTCCTCTCGCTGGTTGGGAACAGCATTCCGATGCGGACGATGGGCCCCTTCGCTTTTTTGACGGCGACGGCCGGCTCCGGCGCAGGCCCCGGATCCTCCTCCGGCCCGCCGCCGCAGCCGGTGATCAGCAGCGTCAGGACAGTGATGTAGATCGCTCGCAAGATGGTCTCCTTCGGCCAGCCAGTGGACGTAATCGCGCTGAGCGCCCGCGTCCGTAGGCCGTTTGCACGGGGACGGACCCGACCCCGAACGTTCTGTGCCTCCTACAGGTCCGCCGCAACCTTTCAGGGCGTGAACACCGTGCCCGACACGTCGTTGGCCTGGACGGTCCAACACTGGTCGATCCAGTGGGAGCGGTAGATCTCCACCCGCAGTGGCACTTCCTGTTCGAGGAGCTCGAGATGGCCGTTCGAGACCTGGGCACCTTCGACGGGCTCACCCACGACCACCGGGCCAGAGATGCAGTTCTCATTCGGGACATCGTAGTCCCATGAGGGGCTGGAGATGTCAGTTCCGTCGGGCATTTGTTTCTGGTTCGGACAGTCTGCAGTCCAGACTATGCGCCCGCCCGACCCCGGCTCGTAGTCCTCGACGAGGGAGACTCTCGATACGACACCTCCGTTCCAGTCGATGACGACCTTGTCGTTGGAGGCCTCCACAGAAGTCGTGATCCGGTCTTCGGCCTGGACGAATGCATTGGTCTCACAGGGCAGCTTGTGGTAGGCGACGCCCTTGGGGCAGCCGGCCAGGGCGAGGGCGAGCAGTGGAAGGGCCGTCCAGAATCGGGACTTCATCACGCCTCCGGGGAACACCTGCAGAGTCGGTCCAACCGGTGTCCCTGTCGATTACGTCCGATGGCAACAGCCGACGCCACTAATCCCCGCTCCCCTCCACCCGCCGGCCCGACGTCACCTCGGATCTCCGTCCGGAGGCCCTCCTTTCCGAAGCCGTCGCAACCTCAGATCGTCGCCTCCCATCCACCACGTCCTAGATTGTTGCCGGGGAGTGCGGAATGGGGACGTCCTCGGATCTCGGCGGCCCTCCTTTCCGAAGCCGTCGCAGCCTCAGATCGTCGCCTCCCATCCCCCACGTCCTAGATTGTTGCCGGGAGTGCAGAGGGGCGGAGCCCCTTAGCCGCGGGTTGAAGGGGCGCGCAGCCCATTCCGACCGGACGCCTGCGTGCTCGGCCGTCGCCCGCCACAACCGCGCCCAATCCAACCCGAGCCCGCGGGTGCCCGGTGCCGGGTGTGCAGAGGGGCGGAGCCCCTCGCCGGCCGAAGGCCGCTAAAAAGAGCTTTACCACGCCACTAATGCCCGCTCCCCTCCACCCGCCGGCCCGACGTCTCCTCGGATCTCCATCCGGAGGCCCTCCTTTCCGAAGCCGTCGCAACCTCAGATCGTCGCCTCCCATCCATCACGTCGCAGATTGTTGCCGGGAGTGCCCATTCCGGCCGGACGCCTGCGGGCTCGCCCGTCGCCCACCGTGCCCAGTGTGTTCGAACTCCGTCGACTACCTCACCTTGGACGTCGCGCCGACGGACAGACGGTGGCGTGCGAGTCGCAGGCCAGGCTGGGGAACCGATTGCCCGTGCACGCCCATGCGGGTGATCCAAAAAAGAGGGCCGACCCCGGTTCCCCGAGATCGGCCCCAGACGCCCAGCTCCAACAGCTACGCGGCGTCCTCCTCCACTACCGGCAAAGCCAGCACCGGCCCATTCGCAGCCTCCGCCTCCGGAGCCTCGACCACGGATACCGGCTCGTCCTCAGCGGACGGCACCTCCAGCCTGTCCTCGCCGGCCCGGGTAGTGCGCGGCCCACCGGCGACCAGCTGGGTCAAACAGGATGCACCGATGCCCGGCTCTTGTGGGAAGGCAGCGGTCTGGTCCTTCCCACGGAAGGTAGACCTCGGTGGTGTCGCTGGAAGAAAAGGCCCCTCGCACCCTCCGTGCGTCTTCGTGCCTCTTCGTGAACTTCGTGGTGAAAACCGATGTTTCGACCTTTGAGGTACGCTCCGAGCCTGGATCGCGCGCACGAGTCCAGAGCCGATCGGGACCCCGCCGCCGCCACCCGATCGGCCCGCCCCTCCGCACCCACCAACCTCCCAGCTCCACTCACCACCGCCCCCCCCTCCTTGACGCCGCCGAGCCCGTGTGAACGTTGGACCGACCCGGAGAATGCAGTGGACCCCTACCTCCCCATGTGGACAGCCCTCAACGCAGGCAACGCCCTCATCGCCCTCATCTGGAGCGCCATGACCGTGCAAGCCCTACGAGACCGCGCCTGGATCGACGCCACCACCACCGCCATCATGGCCGCCCTCTCGGCCACCTGGCTCGGCACGGAACTGTACGCCATCGCCACCGGCGGCCTCCTCCCCCAGGACGGCATGGCAGCCCTGGTGGCCTCCGCCAGCTGGCTCGGTCTCGCCTCCCTCATCGCCGCCCGGCGCTCGACCCCGGGACGCAGTCTGGGCTCCATCGCTCCCCTCACCCTGGCCCTCCAAGGCCCGCCAGCCGCACTCTTCGCCTTCGTCGCCTCCGGCCGCGGCGTCCTCGAAGTGATGGCCCCGGGACGCAGATGCATGGGCCTGGTCCTCGCCGCGCTTCTGCTCTCGACCGGCCTGCAGCACAATCGCTTTGCCGTGCGCGGTGCGGCCGGAAGCGCAGGAATGTCCTTCGATCAGCAAACGATGGTCGCGGAGTGGATGGTCGACGGCAGCGAAGTGGCGGCGTGGGCAGCGGCGGCGATGTGGGCAAAACGAACCCGAGGAGCTGGCGATACCCCGGATGACCTACGGCTGATTGACCGGGTTTGAATGATTTGTGGCCCTCCGTCCGTACACGGAATGAACCGTCGCGGCCACTACGCCTGAATGGCAAACCTGGGGAGCTGGAGCAAACGGAGTTGGCTCACGACGAAGCGCGAAGCTAGAACCCTATGAAGAGGAAGAATCATGACGCCCTGCCTGCTATTTGCTCTTGTCGCGTCGGGCGCACTCGCCGCCGACTCGACCGACGCCGAGACAAAAACCGATCTACAAACACTCGTGAAATACCAGAATCAGCGCCTACAACGAGCCACCTACAACCAGATGTCGACGGGAGTGGTTCCGGTCGGTTCGATGCTCGTCCCCTACACCACCTCCCACACCGGCTGGGCGGTCTACGATGGGGGCGGCGCCCCACTGCTGCCTCGAGACTTCGCGGAGCGTGTCGGCGACCAGAGCACAGCGCAGCGTATCCAGCGGGACAAAAAGACGGCCACTGGCATGGTCATCGGTGGAGCGGCAGCTGCCGTGGGCGGGCTGGGCCTCCTGGTCGGGGCCGCAGTCTCGCCCACCGAGTCCGACAACCTCGTCGGTGTCGTCGGTGGGATGGGGCTCGTATTCGGCGTTGGCATGCCGCTTCAACTGATCGGCATTGGGCGCGTCAAGAGGCAGGGAGTGCTGGGAACCGCGACGTACTACACGACAGACGAGGCCGACGGGTGGGTCTCCACTCACAACACCAGACTCCAGAACACGCTGGGGCTCCCAGATGACGAGATACGAGGGATCGAACTCGGCGGTGAGCAGCGCTAGAACGCCAAGTTACGGCGTCCAGGCGCCGTTGTAGGCGTCCTCGATGAGCTGGTCGGGATTGAGCACCAGGCCGCACGTCGTTCGATCGTTCGGGATCGAGTTGTGGTGCATGGTGACGACGAGCTCGTTGGGCATCGCGTACCAGATCGAAGTGCCACCCGCGCACCAGGTGTCGGGGAGACTGCCGTCGCAGTCAGAGTCCCCGTACAACGAATAGCCGAAGCCGCCGTTGTGCTTGAAGGCCTTTCCGTCGACCACGTCGCTCGACCAGGTCCCGAGGAGCTCGGTGAAGTTCCGGGTCTCGTCGAACATCTCGTTGCGCATATCCTCGGACAGCAGATTGTCGGTGTACCGGAGCTGCCAGATGAGCGAGGACAGGCTGATGATGGGGATGTTCCAGAACCCAGCGCCAGAGACGGAGCGCTCGTCGTCCACCCCATAGACACCCGGAATCGCGGCGCTGTGGTCGAATCCCGCCCGGCCGTCATCGGGGAAAGCATAGTACTTCATTGCGTTTTCGGGCGTGTACACGGTCGCATTCGAGGCACCGGCGGCCACGAACACGTTGTTGATCATGTACTGCTCGTACCGCTCGGCGGTGGCCACTGCGGCGCTCCCGGGCCAGGCGGGGTCGACGGAGGGATCCAGTCCGTCGAGCATCGCGATCAGCACCCTGAGGAGCTGGTAGTTGATGTTGTCGTATTGCCCTGTTTGATACTGCGAATACACGCCGAATTCGACCATGTCCCGGAGCCCGTCGTAGTCGCCGCTGAAGTAGTTGGTGGAGTCGCCCCACGGGGGAGCAATCACCAGCGTGGTGCGGAAGCCGGCGGAGTGGGTCATGACCTGACGGAAGGTCAGCTGTTCGATGCCATCGCCAGGAGTCCACTCGGGCGGTAGCCACGGCTCGATCGGTGAGTCGGCGGTGAGACTGTTGGCCTCGAGGAGCTGCAGCACGGCGATGGCGGTCAGGGTCTTGCTGACACTCGCGATGTTGGCGGGTTCGAAGTTGTTCATCGCGATCGAAGGCGAATCCGCTGTCGTCCGCATGAACCCACCGGAATCGGCGGTGTGGAGCTTCCCGTCATAGTAGATGGAATAGCCCCAACCCACTGTGCAGGAATCGAGCGAGGACTCGATGTTGGCACCGAAGTCTTCGAACGTGAAGCAGCTGAGCCCGTCGCAGAGCACCTCGGGCTGCGGGTCGCACCCAGCTGTCAGCAGTGCGGCCATGACCAGCGCAGTTGTATCTCTCCCTCTCATTGGCAAACCTCCTCGCGTCCAGAGTGTTGGACACCGTTGTACAAAAGGTAGTTTGCTGCTGAAGGTTGAAAGCTTAATCCTCGCCGCGAAGCCTTAAACCCGATTCAGATGCTTGCGGGTTAAGGTTCCCCGTGATCATCCCTGGACTGCAAATCCTAGTTCTCGCGCAGCTGAGCGCGTGTGGCCTGGTCGGCGACCAAGACCACATCCGGCCACCGGGGCACGACACGCCAGAGGTCGAGGTCGTGATTGCAGCGAGGGATCTGCCGCCCGGCGTACCGATCGCCAAGGAGGACGTGTACACCATCGAGATCGCCGCCAGCTGGCTTCCAGCGGGGGCTTTCCTGACTCCGGATCACGTCGTGGGGCGCATTCCCGTCCTCCCAATCCACGCCGATGAGCAGATCCTGGCGCGAGCGATGGCCGATCCGGAGAGCGGTCTGGGCGTGCAAGCCGTCGTGCCTCGAGGCATGCGCGCGGTGCCCTTCGAGTCACTCGGCGGCCTCCCCACCAAGGCGGGCATGTACCTCGACCTGTGGTGGAATCCGCCGAACGGGCCGCCATGCGCGGTGGCCCAGGCGGTCTTCGTCCTCGCGCCCAATCGCCGGATGGACACGCCCGACGGCGGGAACTCCCTGCTCCTCGGCAACGAGCAGATCCCGCAGGTCCTGACGGCGATGGACCATCCGTCCTTCCGCTTGGTTGCCCGCAGCGACCTCGATGTGGGGCACGTGGAGGAATTGAAATGCTCACCCTGATCCTGACTTCCCTGGCACTGGCCGATCCGGCGACGGTGAGGGTGATCGTGGCCGAGCAGGACCTCACGCCGGGGGAGTCGATCGAGGAGAGCCAGCTGTACAACGTCGACGTTCCCCGCGTCCTGGCGCCAGACAGCGTCCTGAACAATGCCAGGTCGGAGCTCATGAATCGCGTGCCTCGCCAGGTCGTTCCCAAGGGCAGTATGCTCCGCGAAGCGCACCTGTTCCCGCCGGGGACCCAGCCCGGACCCGAGGCCCTTGTCTCGGAGGGCTATCAGCTGGTCCGCATCGAGGTTCCCGGTCCACAGATCCTTCCCCTGCCAACGAACATCGTCGACGTGTGGACGGAGTCCGGCGACGCCTATTGCCTGGCCGCAAAGGCCGCAGTGGTGGCCGCCGTCGACAGTGCCGAGGGAAACAAGCTCACGAAGCTACACACCTGGGAGGTGACGGCCGCTTGGGTCGTCGTCCCCGACGGTGCGAGGCATTGGCTGCAGAGTTCCTCCAAACCGCCGGTTCTAGCACTCAGAAACGCCATCGATAGGGACGCATCGGATGAACGGGTCTGCGGCGCTCCGGCAAAGGACGAGCCTTGAGTCTTCTCCTCTTCCTGTGGATGTGCCTGGCGTCCGCCCAAGATCGGCCAGAGGACACCGTAATGGTGATCGTCGCGGCACGGGACCTCTATCCAGGAGTGCCGATGACGGAGGAGGACCTCTACGCGGTGGAGATCCCGCCCAGATATCTGCCCGAGGGTGTGTTCCTGTCGCCGGACCACGTCGTGGGACAGATCCTACACACCCGCACCCTCGCCAATGAATTCATCCGCGCCGAGCGGGTCACCGTGCCACCAAAGCGGGCGGCGGCGGAAATCCCCGTGGGGCACCGCCTGATCGAGTTCCCCCTCGCTCCAACGACGACAAAGCCACAGGGAATGGTCAATCTCGTCGGCCCTGGAGGATGCCTGCTCGCCGAGGACGTGTACGCCAAAGAGGTTCTCGGCGAGGGTGAGCAGACGACCCTGGCGGCCATCCTCCGCATCGAGGAGATCGGTCGGGTCTACGCTGTGGCGGCGGCCGGAGAGCTCAGGATCTCTGCCCTCGATGCGCCAAAGAGGTCGAGATGCTCTCCGTAGCCCTGATCTGCACCCTGGCCTTCGCGCAGTCACCGGAGACGGTGCAGGTCATGGTGGCCGCCCACGACATCCCCGCGGGCAAGATGCTCTACGTTGAGGATCTGGCCATGACGGAGCTGCCGCCCGACTACGTGCCCGACGCCGTGTTTCGGCAACCCGAGCAGGTCGTCGGTCGGATCGTGCGGGAGACCATCCTGTCCCAGGAGTTCATCCGCGAGGAGCGACTCGCCGATCCCGAGAGCGGACGCAACATCGGAGTGCTGGTCCCGCCCGGGTCGCGACTGGTGCATTTACCCCTGAAGAAGCCGACAAACTGGCCTCAGCCCACTGACCGGCTGGACATCGCGTACTTCAGAGATGCAGAGCTGTGTGTGGCGGTGCAGGCGGCTCTGGTCCTGTACACCGAGTCCCGCCCAGATCGTTTCCTGTCATTCGGCGCCGCTGATCAGATGGCTACGAGCGTGCTGGTCGCCGTGCCGGCGTTCGACGTTGGCCTGCTCCTCGGTGAGGAAGATCCGATCCTCATGCTGCGCGGACCCGCTGACCACGACCTGCGCGCCGTGCTCCCCATGTGTGAGGTCCGTTAGCCCACAAGGCCCAGGATCAGCGCGAAGAAGAAGAGCAAACCGTAGAAAATCACCAAGAGCAGAACGTAGACGCCGGTGACAAGCCAGAACTGGCCCTGATATCGGATGGCGATCATGACCTGCTCTCCCCGAGAGTCAGGGTGCGAGCGGAGCGCAAACGCCGACCGGAGCGGCACAGCCGCCGCAACCGAACTGCGCCACGCGGTGCCGGGCGAGGGCACTGTGCACATGTTCGGCCCACTCCCGGTCGCTGATGCGGACTTCGGCGCTTGTTGGATGCTGGGGCTTGGCCACGGAGCGATTCTCTCCGAAAGCGACCGGCCGTGTCTAGGGGTCGCAGGCGTCGGGGATGCCGTCACCGTCCGCGTCGTCGTCGTCATCTCCGGCCAGACAGATGTCGCAGGCGTTGCCGTATCCGTCACCGTCGGTGTCGTACTGGAAGTCGCCCAGGTGATTGTTCGGGGTCGAGGGACAGTTGTCGCAGTCGTCCGCGATGTTGTCGCCGTCGGTGTCGAGCAGGTCGTCGCCGCCGGGACACACGTCGCAGGCATCGGCGATCCCGTCCCCATCGGCGTCGGCGTCGTTGTCTCCGAGGGGACAGGCGTCGCAGGCGTACCCGATCCCATCTCCGTCAAAGTCGTATTGGAAGTCCCCTAGTCCGTTGTTGGGCACGTCTGGACAGTTGTCGCAGCCATCGGCCACGCCGTCTCCGTCGGTGTCCACGGCGTCGTCGCCATTCGGGCAGACATCGCAGGCATTGGCGATGCCATCTCCGTCATCGTCGACGTCGTTGTCGCCAAAGGGGCAGCTGTCGCAGGCGTTGCCGATACCGTCGCTGTCGTCGTCGTATTGGAAGTCGCCAAGCCCATTGTTGGGAACGGTCGGACAGTTGTCGCAGCCATCGGCCACCCCGTCGCCATCGATGTCGGCAAAGTCGTCGCCGTTGGGACAGATGTCGCAGGCGTCCGCGATCCCGTCTCCGTCGGCATCCCCGTTGTTGTCGCCGCCGGGACAGCTGTCGCAGGCGTTGCCGAAGCCATCGCCGTCGTCGTCGTATTGGAAGTCCCCGAGCCCGTTGTTGGGCACGCCGGGACAGTTGTCACAGCCATCGGCGACGCCGTCTCCATCGGCATCGGCGACGTCGTCCCCGTCAGGGCAGATGTCGCAGGGATCGGGCACGCCGTCCAGATCGCTGTCCACGTCGTCGGCGCCCAGGTTGCAGATGTCGCAGGCGTTTCCAGCTCCGTCGCCGTCGTCGTCGTACTGGAAGTCCCCGAGGCCGTTGTTCGGGATGAACGGGCAGTTGTCGCAGCCGTCCGCCACCGCATCGCCATCGGAGTCCGCGACGTCGTCGCCGTTCGGACAGATGTCGCAGGGATCGGGCACGCCGTCGGAGTCGCTGTCGACATCGTCGGCGCCCAGATCGCAGATGTCGCAGGCGTTTCCAGTCCCGTCTCCGTCGTCGTCGTACTGGAAGTCCCCCAGCCCGTTGTTGGGCACGTTCGGGCAGTTGTCGCAGCCGTCGGCGATGCTGTCCCCGTCCGAGTCGGTGAAGTCGTCGCCGTCCGGACAGATGTCGCAGGGATCGGGCACGCCGTCGGAGTCGCTGTCGACATCGTCGGCGCCCAGATCGCAGATGTCGCAGGCGTTGCCAGTTCCATCTCCGTCGTCGTCGTACTGGAAGTCACCGAGGTGATTGTTGGCGATGGACGGACAGTTGTCGCAGCCGTCCGCGACGTTGTCGCCGTCCGAATCTACGTTGTCGTCACCGCCCGGACAGATGTCGCACGGCTCTGGCACGCCATCACCATCGGAGTCGACGTCGTTGGGTCCGAGATCGCAGATGTCGCAGGCGTTGCCGATGCCGTCGGTGTCGTCGTCGTACTGGAAGTCCCCGAGGCTGTTGTTCGCCACCAGCGGACAGTTGTCGCAGCCGTCGGCGATGCCATCCCCATCGGTGTCGTCGAAGTCGTTGCCGTTCGGACAGACATCGCAGGCGTCGGCTATCCCGTCATTGTCGGCGTCGAGGTTGTTGTCTCCGGCGGGACAGGCGTCGCAGGCGTTCCCAAACCCGTCTCCGTCGTCGTCGTATTGGAAGTCACCGAGGCCGTTGTTGGCGATGAACGGACAGTTGTCACAGCCGTCGGCAACCGTGTCGCCGTCGGTGTCGAGGTTGTCGTCCCCGCCCGGACAGATGTCGCAGGGATCGGGCACCCCGTCGAAGTCGGTGTCGACATCGTCGGCTCCCAGATCGCAGATGTCGCAGGCGTTTCCGGTCCCGTCGCCGTCGTCGTCGTACTGGAAGTCTCCGATGTGATTGTTCGCGATGAACGGGCAGTTGTCGCAACCATCCGCAATGGTGTCGCCATCCGAGTCCAAGAAGTCGTCCCCGTTGGGGCAGATGTCACAGGGATCGGGAACCCCGTCGAAGTCGGTGTCGACGTCGTCGGCTCCCAGATCGCAGATATCGCAGGCGTTTCCGGTCCCGTCACTGTCGTCGTCGTACTGGAAGTCACCGAGGTGATTGTTCGCGATGAACGGGCAGTTGTCGCACCCGTCGGAGATGTTGTCGCCGTCGGTGTCCAAGAAGTCGTCGCCGTCGGGACAGACATCACAGGGATCGGGCACCCCGTCGTGGTCGGTGTCGACCTCATTCGGACCGAGATCGCAGATGTCACAGGCGTTGCCGATGCCGTCTCCGTCGTCGTCGTACTGGAAGTCACCGAGGAAGTTGTTCCCGACGAACGGGCAGTTGTCGCAGGCGTCGGCAACGTTGTCGCCGTCGAAGTCGATCCAGTCCGGGCCCTGATCGCACACGTCGCAAGCATTGGCGATGCCATCGCCGTCGTCGTCGACATTGTTGTCTCCTGCCGGACAGGCGTCGCAGGCATTCCCGAACCCGTCGCCGTCGTCGTCGTACTGGAAGTCGCCGAGGTGATTGTTGGCGATGAACGGACAGTTGTCGCACGCGTCCGCGAGGTTGTCGGAGTCGCTGTCGATCCAGTCGGGACCCAGGTTGCACACGTCGCAGGCATTGGCGATGCCATCGCCGTCGTCGTCGATGTTGTTGTCGCCGGCCGGACAGGGGTCGCAGGCGTTGCCGAGCCCATCTCCGTCGTCGTCGTATTGGAAGTCCCCAAGCCCGTTGTTCGGGACCGTCGGACAGTTGTCGCACCCGTCCGCGACGTTGTCTCCGTCCTGGTCGCCCACATCGTCACCATCGGGACAGATGTCGCAGGGATCCGGAACGCCATCCCCATCGGTGTCCACGTCGTCGGCTCCCAGATCGCAGATGTCACAGGCGTTTCCGGTTCCGTCCCCATCGTCGTCGTACTGGAAGTCGCCGAGCCCATTGTTCGGGACCGTCGGGCAGTTGTCGCAACCGTCCGCGACGTTGTCCCCGTCCATGTCGCCGACATCGTCGCCGGGGCAGATATCGCAGGGATCCCACACGCCATCTCCGTCGGAGTCCACGTCGTTCGGCCCGAGATCGCAGTCGTCGCAGGCGTTTCCTAGCCCGTCGCCGTCGTCGTCGTACTGGAAATCACCCAGGCCATTGTTCCGGATCAAGGGGCAGTTGTCGCAACCGTCCGCAACGTTGTCCCCGTCGGTGTCGAGCACATCGTCGCCGTTGGGACAGATGTCGCAGCCGTCGGGCACGCCGTCACCGTCGGTGTCGAAGTGGTTCGGACCGTTGTCGCAGATGTCGCAGGCGTTGCCGATCCCGTCACTGTCGTCGTCGTATTGGAAGTCGCCAAGCCCATTGTTCGGAACCGTCGGGCAGTTGTCGCACCCGTCCGCCACGTTGTCTCCATCCTGGTCGGCGACGTCATCGCCTCCGGGACAGATGTCGCACGGATCCCACACCCCATCTCCATCCGAGTCCACAATGTTCGGGCCGAGATCGCAGTCGTCGCAGGCGTTGCCGATCCCGTCGCTGTCGTCGTCGTATTGGAAGTCGCCGAGCCCGTTATTCGGGATGGAGGGACAGTTGTCGCACCCGTCCGCGATGTTGTCGCCATCCTGGTCACTGTTGTCGTCGCCGCTCGGGCAGATGTCGCACGGATCCCAGACCCCATCTCCGTCGGTGTCCAGCACATTGGGACCCAGATCGCAGTCGTCACAGGCGTTCCCGAGCCCGTCACCGTCGTCGTCGTACTGGAAGTCTCCAAGCCCATTATTCGGGATAGAAGGGCAGTTATCGCAGCCGTCCGCTACGTTGTCGCCATCCTGATCGCCGACGTCATCGCCACCGGGACAGATGTCGCACGGATCCCAGACCCCATCTCCGTCGGAGTCCAGCACGTTGGGTCCCAGATCGCAGTCGTCACAGGCATTCCCGAGCCCGTCGTTGTCGTCGTCGTATTGGAAGTCGCCAAGCCCGTTATTCGGAATGGCCGGGCAGTTGTCACACCCGTCGGCGACGTTGTCCCCGTCCTGATCGGCGACGTCATCTCCACCGGGACAGATGTCGCACGGATCCCAGACCCCATCTCCGTCGGAGTCCAGCAGGTTGGGACCGAGATCGCAGTCGTCACAGGCGTTTCCGAGCCCATCGCCATCGTCGTCGTATTGGAAATCACCAAGACCATTATTTGGGATCAACGGGCAGTTATCGTCGCAGTCAACGACGCCGTCTCCATCGTCGTCGAGCATGCAGGAGAGACCGGTGTCGGTGTCCGTATCGGTGTCGGTGTCCGTGTCCGTATCGGTGTCGGTGTCCGTATCGGTGTCGGTGTCGGTATCGGTGTCCGTGTCGGTGTCCGTGTCCGTATCGGTGTCAGTGTCCGTGTCCGTGTCCGTATCGGTGTCGGTGTCGGTGTCCGTATCGGTGTCGGTGTCGGTGTCCGTATCGGTGTCGGCGTCCGTGTCCGCATCGGTGTCGGCGTCGGTGTCCGCGTCAGTGTCCACGTCGCTGTCTGCGTCGACATCGGTGTCCACGTCCTGGTCGGTCTCCTCGGTCGTCGCCGAGTCTGTTTCACCAGGTTTGGGGTCGCATCCCGCCAACACCAAGACCGCACACAGACACAAGCAATACCATCGGTTCCACGTCATGAGACACCCGCCTACCCGACAGGATACCGCAGGTTGCGGATCGGATGCCAAGCGACCCATCCGCCCATGGATATGGCGTTGGCTAGTCCGACTGCCCAGCGCGGGCTGCCCGCTGGAGGTCTCGCCTGACCTCCGACCACAGATGCGCCGGCACGTCCCCCCATGAGCCCTTGAAGAGCGCGAGGTTTCGGAGCACAAACCCGTCGGGAGCCTTGGGATCGACCCCCGTGCCCTGCACCGTGAAGTGCCAGCCGCCGATCCGCAGCTCCAGTCCACTCATGAAGCGATATTCGCCGTCTCCACTGAACACCCAGTCCCAGCCCCAGTGTCGCAGGGCGAACAGGCCGGCCGGCGGAATGGCGGTGTCGGCGACGTCGGGTTTCGCCCCCTCACTCGCGGGCCCATAGACCTCCCGAGAGAGCTGGGGGAACGGCTGCAGCAGCTCGTAGTCTCCCAAGACCTCGCTCCAGGCGTCCTTTTCCGCCTTGGTCAGATGAACGGGATGCACCAGGGTGACCCAGTCCTCGAGAACGACCGGCTCCTCCTCGCAGTCCACCGGCTGGCCGGATTCATCCACTCGGAACGCCGTACCCGACCTCCAGATCAGCGCGGAGACGGCCGGCCTCGCGAGCGGATGAGCGGCGAGATTGCGGAGGAAGTGGGACGGGCGAATGCGACGCTGCGATCGCAACGCACCCTCGAGACGCCTGAAGACGCCGGTACGAACGCTTCGCACGTTCTTCTTGAGGGTGGTCCAGTTGGCCCGAGTCTCGTTGGCCTTGACGCTGTCGTCGGTCTTGGCAACGCGGGGAAGCGACTTCCGAGGCTTGCCGTCCGTGTCGAGGATGACCGGATCGAGGTGGGCGTCGAAGCCGCCTATGAACTGCCGCGGTCCGTAGTCGAGAACACACTGGGATCGGGCATCCAGACTGAACACTGGCAGCAGGACCTCGTCGATTTCGTCGGGGCGGAGTCCACGTTCGCGGGCGATCTTCTTGAGGTGGACCTCGATGTCGACGCGGGTGGTCTTCGACTTGCCCTTCATGCGGCCGAGCACGACCAGGACCTCCTGATGGGGCATCGCGCACAGCCTTGGAAGGGCTTCTCGGACGAGCTCCGGATAGCGACCCGACCGCCGCGACCACTGCTCGATGTAGCGGCCCAGGGCGTGTACACCATCGCCGTCACCGACCGCGGCCACCGCCTGGACTGGCCAAGGACAGAACAGCTCTTCTGGCGCTTTTGGATCCCGCCTCCAGCGAGGCTCGCCGTACTCCTCGTCCGTAATGACCTGGGTCCAAGGCGACTTTTCGTAGATCTCGTTCGCCTGCGAATCGTTCCATTGATCCAGGATCCCACACGCAAAGGCGCTCAGAGAGGCCGGGTCGACGGCGTCGAGAAGCGCGGGGTTCGAAGGCGCTTCGCTCAGGATCTCGGCTGCCCGCTGCCGAGCGCTGGCCGGATAGGCGCCGGATCCGTCCGGGACAAACAAGGGAGGCAGTCGCGGGAGCTTCAGCCAGTTCGGAAGCGGCACGTCGCCCGGATTGTCGAGAACCCCTGGGACATCGCTGTCTTCGATCTCGGCAGCCACCGGCTTTCCCGCCCACTTTCTCACCCGCCGGAGCTGGTTTTTGTCGAGGTGGCCCACGATAGCGGCGACCACATCTGGGTGCTCGGCGAGCTCCACCGCCAGATCCAGCTTGGCGCCCTTCTGGTTGGCGCTACAGAGCGCGATGAGTGACCAGCCCGGCATCTTCAGGAGCGCGTCCCTGGCCAGCGCGACGGTCTTCTTGTCGGACATGCGCCCAACAAAAAGCTCCGCCGTTTCTTGGCTGGGAAGGCGGAGAAGCAGCGGCATGCCATCGGCTTCGAGATGGTCTCCGAGGCGGCGCGCAGCCGGTGCCCCATCCACCCCGAAGCGGTGCAGCAGTGTGTTTGCGGGCGTGACCAGCCGCGGGAGGCGATTGGAGCGTGTGCAGAGGTCGATCAGCTTCTGGAAGCCCCGTGGCCCGACGAGTGAGGCAAAGGGAATAATGCGCTCGTCGCCCCGGCCCAGGCCACTCGCGACGGCATCCACCCACGGAGCACCGGGGAACATCGTGGCAAGATCGAGGACTCGCTCCGGAGCAGTGGTCTTGCTGATCGAGCGCTCGGCGACCGAGCTGCAGATCTCGTAGACGGCCTCGGGCGCCTGGAGCAGAAGCGTTCCCACTCGCGCCAAGTTACGCTTGGTATCGACCTTTTCAGCCTCGCCGGGCGCCAGCCACCGCTCGCGCAGGGAGCGGTGCAGTCGCAGTCGCGGGCCCTTGGCCACCGTCGTGACGACCTTCTCCAGCCCAAAACGGGCGACCAGGAGATCGGCCGCCTCCGCTTGTGGTGCCATCACCAGGAGAGCGGCAATTTCGACCGCAGTTCCTCGGATCCGCTCGGGCCCCTTGCCCATGATCCGACTCACCGCCCGCTGGACCTCTTCGTCGGCGCTGGCCTCGAGCTGCTCTTTGCCAGCCTTCCAGAGGGGCAGTTCCCGCTTCATGGTGGCGCGGATGGCCAACGCTGCGGCCATACCATCGGGCTTCATCGTGCCGGGTCGCCTGGAGAGCCTCTCCACGAGATCCGCGTCCAGGTCGCCGATCTGCAGCTCGAAGTGGAAGTCGACCTGCAGGGGGGCGCGGACCTCGACCCAGCCCCCCTCCGCGAGCCGCTTCTCGATCTTCTTGTCGTGGTCGGTCTTCACCAGGGCAGCGTTGCGCGACTTCTTCCTCGAAGATCGCCCGTCGGCACCGATCTTCCCGGAACGAGTGACAACTTCTCGGCCTTCGACCGAGATCTCCCAGAACTTGCCCGAACGCTCGAATCGCCTCACTGCTCCTCCCCGAGAAAGCTTACTGTTTGCACGAGCTCGATGACCAACCGCGCCCGCTTCGCTGCGGAGCGATTTTGCAAAGGGCCGCCGAGAAGCCACAATGACTCTCATGCAGTCCTTGTCGATTCTCACACTCCTTCTCTTTGGGGCTTGCGGCTCCCGAACACCGACCCAGGCCCAGGAGCCCGAGACAACGAGCCCGGCCCCGTCGGAACCGTCCGAGTCCGGCCGCTGCGTCAATGGCACCGGCGACAGCAGCAAGTGGCCCGCCGTCCGCGACGAGATCTGGCAGGCAAAAAAACCCCTGATGACCGACATGCCCAAGCTGCCGGCCCGCCGACCCGAGCTGGAATCGGCGGCCCTGGAGTGCGAAGCCGGCCAGCCCGAGGGTTGTGTCAGCGTCGCCGCCTATTGGTGGCCCATCGAACAGGCGACGGCCGAAGCGCTCTACCGGCGGGCGGCCGACCTCGACTACGCCCAGCTGCCCAAGGCGCCGAGAGGTACGACCGCTCCAGTCGCAGACGCACACGCCGCGCTCGAGGTGTTCCAGAGCCAGTGGTTCGCCGAGGTGCGGCCCGCGCAGACCGGACACCAGCGCGAGCTGATCGACGAGCTCGTGCCCTGCATGAGGGGAACGCTGCACTATGTCGTCGGCAAGATCGAGCGCCAAGCTGCCTTTCGCCGTGTTCACCTCGTCGAGAGCCAGTTCGAGGAGACGCTGGTGTTGCACGGCTCCCTCGCCAACCTGAAGGGCGAGCGCCCGGTCTGGGAGATCTACTACGGCGGCGGCCTGCCCACTCGCCCACCGTTCGGTGGTTTCTCGGGATTCGTGGATCCCCAGAGCGGCGCCCTCGTGCTCGCGGTCGCAATACCCGAGGGGTAGAACGCGCAGGTTTTCAGACAGCGACCGCCTTGCATCTCAGCTGGAACCCGGTAGCTGAGGACGGCCCTGGAGATGCACGTGGACAAGACTACAGGCGGACTGTGTATGGCTGCGTTGCTGGCAGCGTGCACTCCAGAACACGTCGACAACGCCAAGCCCGCAACGCCGAAAACCCCAGCGTGCGAGCAGGAGGGCACCGGCCAGGTGAGCGGGAATGCATTCGCGTTCAGCCCGGATGGAGGCAGGGTCGAGGGGGCGGTGGTCTCGGTCGTCGAGCACCCGGATCAAGAGGCGATCACCGACGCCGATGGCGGGTTCACCTTCGAGGTGCCCTTCGGCGATGTGACGCTGGAGATGCAGCATCCCGACTACCCAACGATCCAGACCGGTACGCTGAACCTGTGCGGCGGTGACCTGTCCGAAGTGAGCTTCCAGGCACCTGATTACGCGGTCTACGAGCTGATGGCGGTGGCCGCTGGCGCCCAGCCCGACCCCGACGTGTGCCAGCTCGCCACCACCATCACCGAGCACGGCGGCACCATGTACCCGTCGGAGGACTTTGCCGGCCGCAGCCACGGAATCGCCGACGCCACCGTCACGAGCGACCCGCCCCTGGCCGCCGAACACGGGCCGGTGTACTTCAACTTGATCTCATTCGACCTGATCTATCCAGATCCCACCTTGGAGAGCAGCACCGTCGATGGCGGGGTCTTGTACGTGAACGTGCCGCCCGGCGAGTACACCCTGCGAGGGCACAAAGACGGTCTGGAGTTCACCGAGGTCCGCGTGTGGTGCCGGGCGGGAATGCTGGTGAACGCTTCGCCTCCCTGGGGCATCACCGAAGTCCCGATATGAACGACCCGATCAGCATTCGCGGCGCTCGCGAACACAACCTGCGAGGCCTCGACGTCGACATCCCCCGCGACCGGCTGGTCGTTCTGTGTGGGGTCTCGGGCTCTGGAAAGTCCTCTCTGGCATTCGATACGCTCTTTGCCGAGGGCCAGAGGCGCTATGTGGAGTCATTGTCGGCGTATGCGCGGCAGTTCCTCGGCCAGATGACCAAGCCCCAGTACGACAGTATTCGAGGCTTGACGCCGACGATTGCCGTTGGCCAGGCCGCTCCTGGACGCAATCCTCGCTCCACTGTGGCGACCCTCACCGAGGTTCACGACTACCTGCGCGTGTTGTTCGCGAGGGCGGGTACGCAGCACTGCCACAAGTGCGGATCGGCGGTCGGTCGGCAGTCTGCCGCCGAGATCGTGGCCCTCCTCCTCGAGCTTCCCGAAGGCACTCAGCTCAGACTGCTCGCGCCGGTTTCCAGCCGTCCCGAAGAGCTTCGCCGGGCCGGTTTTGTCCGCGTGCGACTAGGTGGAGAGATCCACCGCCTCGACGAGCTCGATGATGGCGCGCCCGAGGGTCCGATACAGGTCGTGGTCGATCGCATCGTGCTCCGCGGCGACCAGGCCGAGCGGATCTCCGACGCTGTCGAGACCGCGCTGAACGTCGGGCAGGGCGTGCTCCTGACCTCTGTGCCGGGCCAGGCCGACCAAGTGATGAGCCAACACCTGAAGTGCCACGACTGCGACGTGAGCTTTCCAGAGCTCGCCCCCTCGCGGTTCAGCTTCAACAGCGCGACGGGCATGTGCCAGGACTGCAACGGGCTCGGAACCCAAAACGAGATCGATGAAGACCGGGTGATACCGGACCCCAGCCTCTCCATCCACGATGGGGCGATCGAGCCCTTCCGAAAAACGCTCTCGCGACGTGACGCATGGACCTACCGCATGACCGGTGCGCTCGCAGAGGCCATGGGCTTCGACTTCGACACGCCGTGGCGGGAGCTCGCCCCCGAGGAACGGCGGGCCGTGCTGTACGGCAGCGAGATCAAGCTCGAGGTGGACTGGGCAAACGAGCGCGGCGAGGGGCGCTACAACCTGGACTGGGAGGGCGTCATCCCCACCATGCTGCGGCGCCTGGACCAGACGAAGTCCGCTGCGCAGCGCAAGGCCTACTACAGCTACATGTCCAATCGCGTGTGCAGCGGCTGCAATGGAGAGCGGATCTGTGCTCCCTCCGCGGCCGTGCGGCTTGGAACCCTCACTCTGCCGGCGCTGCTTCGCCTCAGTGTGGAGGATGCCCTGACCGCTTCACAGGGGCTGGAGATCGAGGGAATGCGGGGCCAGATCGCCGCTGACCTTCTGCGAGAAGTCGCGGCCAGGCTCGGGTTTCTTGCGCACGTGGGTCTCGGCTATCTGGCGCTGGACCGAGCGTCGGACACCCTCTCCGGGGGCGAGGCCCAGCGCATCCGCCTCGCGCGGCAGCTGGGCGGAGATCTGACCGCAGTGACCTATGTTCTCGACGAACCCACTGTCGGCCTGCATCCCCGCGACACCCGCAGGCTCGTCACGACCCTGACCCAGCTCCGCGACGCCGGCAACACCGTGGTGGTCGTAGAGCACGACCGCGACACCATCGAGGCGGCCGACCACGTCCTCGACTTCGGTCCCGGGGCCGGGTCACGCGGGGGCGAGATCGTCTACGAGGGGCCTCCTGGGGGCATGTCTGCTGCCTCGAGGTCGGTGACCGGGCAATACATGTCAGGGTCTCTGCGGATCGAAGTGCCCGCGAAGAGAAGAGCACCCGGCAAGCAGTGGATCCGCATCCTCGGGGCCCGCGCCCACAACCTCAAGGACGTCGACGTCGAGCTGCCTCTGGGCCTGTTGGTGGCGATCACGGGCGTGTCGGGAGCGGGCAAGTCGACGCTGGTGGACCACGTCCTCGTTCCGGCGCTGCGAGGAGCGGACTGCCTCGAGGGCTGTTCCGAGGTCCAGGGCACCGAGCTGGTCGACAAGTTCATCACCATCGATCAGGCACCCATTGGCCGGTCCCCTCGCAGCAATCCAGCCACCTACACCAAGGTCTACGACCGGATCCGCCGCGTGTTCGCGCAGACGACGAGTGCCCGTGTCCGAGGCTACGGGGCCGGCCGGTTCAGCTTCAACGCCAAGGGGGGCCGCTGCGAGGTGTGCAAAGGAGACGGGTGGCGCAAGATCGAGATGCACTTCCTGGCGGATGTGTACGTGCCCTGCGAGGTCTGCGGGGGCAAGCGCTTCAACAAACAGACGCTAGAGGTCAGTTTTAAAGGGCACAACATCGCAGAGGTCCTCAATCTCACCGTCGACGAGGCACTGGAGCTGTTCGCCAACCAACCGCCGATTCGGCGGGTCCTGCACACGCTCTCGGAGGTGGGCCTCGGCTACCTGAAGCTCGGCCAGCCCGCGACAACGCTCTCGGGAGGTGAGGCCCAGCGGATCAAGCTCAGCAGGGAGCTCGCGCGGCCTACCCGCGGGCACACACTGTTCTTGCTCGACGAGCCCACCACCGGGCTGCACCCCGACGACGTCAAAAAGCTGGTGGGCATCCTGCAGCGACTGGTGAAGGCCGGCAGCACCGTGCTCGTCGTGGAGCACGATCTGCAAGTGGTGAAGTGCGCCGATCACGTCGTCGATCTGGGCCCAGAGGGCGGTGACGCGGGAGGAGATGTGGTCGCTTCTGGCACTCCAGAGGAGGTTGCGCTGGTGGAGGCCTCCCACACGGGTCGCCTGCTGGGTCCCCTGCTCTCCTCGAACGCCTGATCCTCAGATGGTCTCGAGCACCAAGGCCGCTCGAACCCGCGGCGGCATGCTGTGCTCCGCGATCAGCGCCTCGGCCTCGCGCAAGCCAGCCATGGCGGCCGATCGGTCAGTGCGCGCCACGATTCGCGCCCGGTGGCCGAGCAGCTGCACGACCGACTCGTGGTTGTTCGATTCCCGCAGAGTGTCGATGGCCTCATCCAGTTCCTTGAGAGCGCCCCGCCTGCCAGCCAGTGCATCCGCGGCCGCGATCTTGCCCGCGATCTTGGCGATCGCGTTCTCGGAGCCAACAGACTTTGCAAGCTTCAAGGCCGTATATCCGCTCTTTCTCGCCGCCGGATAGTCCCCGCGAAGAAGGTGAATGCCGCAGAACCCCAGCACCAGCGACATGCGCTCCCAGTCGGTCACGCCAGTCTCGTCGCAGGCTGCGTGAGCGGTCTCGTAATGCGCCAAGGCACTGTCGAAGTCGCCACGGGCGCAACACAGCTGGGCGCGCCGGATGGAGACGAGGATCTCCAGCTTCTTGTCGGGGGCCCGCTGCAGCTGGATCTGACAGCGGTCCAAGGCCTCGTCGGCCTTCTCGAGCGCGAGGTAGTCGGTGTGCATGACCGTGAGCCCGATCAGGGCGCGAGCCGCACCCCAGGGATTGTCGCTCTCGTCGAACAGCAGCTCGGCTTTGTACGCGCACTCCAGTGCCCGGTCGACGTCGCCTGTCATCCTGTAGATGTCGAGCATATTGAGCAGGTTCGTCGCCTCCATGAACGCGTCGCCAGCGAGCTTGCTCAGCCGAGAGACCTCGGCGTAGTGGACCAGCGCCTCCGACCATTGGTCCTGATAGCGCGCAACCAATCCCAGCCAGTGAACGCCCACCGCCTCGAGACCCGGGTCGTCTGCCTCGCGAGCCGTGGCAATGCAGGCCTTGGCCTGTCGCACGCCCTCGACGTCGTCTCCGAGATCGAAAGCAGCCTGGGCCGCACCTCGGTGCAAGTCGGCGCTCTCCGCTGGCTCGAGTCCGTCAAAGCACAGGAGTTTACTGATCAAACCAGCGAGTGCATGGGTGGAGCCACGTCGCTGCAGGCAGTCGATGAGCATGCGTCCCAGCTTGAGGGCTACCGGCTGCTCTCCCCGCTCGATGGCGCGATGAACAGCGATCGACAGATCGTCGACCTCCTGCATGGCGAGCAGGGCATCCACGGGTCGAGTCGACTCCGCCATCGCCGCGAAGTACGCGCCGTGGCGAAGCTCGGCGTCGGCGCGAGATTGGGGATGCAAGTCGTCCAGCCTTCGCTCGGCGTAGGCACGCACGGTGTCCAGCAACCTGAATCGCAGCCGGTCGTCGCGGGTCTGGGCACTGCGCCTCTGCACAAGGCTGCGATCGATCAGCTCTGTGAACACCGCGAGTGCCTCTCGCTGACGGTCGGCGCAGGTCAGCACCGATTCGGCCGCTTCCAAGCGGAAGGCACCCACAAAGACCGACAGCTGAGCCAACGCCGTCTGCTGTTCGCCGTCGAGGAGCTCCCAGGACCGGTCCATTGCAGCGAGCAAGCTCACGTGGCGGGGGGCAGTACCGCGGGCGTTGCTCTGCAGGAGCGCGAGTTGCTTGTCTATCCGGGCGAGCAGATCCGCAGGAGTGAACACCGACATGCGCACAGCGGCCAACTCCAGCGCCAGGGGGAGCGCATCCAGACGAGCGGCGAGATCCCGGACATCATCGGCGACTTCAATCGAAACTCCCCGCTCTCTCGCACGAACGAGGAGGAGCTCGGCAGCGGCATCCAGCGTGAGCGGGTCGAGCCTCTGCACGCGCTCCCCAACGATGTCGAGGGGCTGTCGGCTGGTCACCAACAGCGTCGCTCCGGGCGCCGCTTGCCGCCAGATCTCGACCTCGCGGCTGTGTTCGACGAGGTGTTCGAAGTTGTCCAGCACGACCAGGATCCGCCCGCGCAGCGCCAGCGTGGCCGAGATCTGCTCGGAGCTGTCCACGTTGGCTCCAACCGCGCCAGCGACCGCCCTGATCAGCCCCTCCCGTCCGCGGACCGAGTCCAGCTCGCAGAGCACGACCTCGCGACCATCCGCTCCGGCCACCCGGAACGCGAGCCGGGTCTTGCCCACACCTCCGGCCCCTGTGACCGTACAGATCCCAGGCGCGTCCAACAGCTTCCGCAGGGCCACCACCTCTTCTTGTCGCCCGACGAAGGCATCGACCTCTCCCGGCAGCGGACTCGGCGAAGCTCGGGGCTGGAAACAGTAGCCGCCGTCGACTGTGAGAAGGAAGTCCGGAGACCGGCTGTCGGCCTCGACCTTCTGGCGCAGGGTGTTCATGGTCTTGTCGACTGCCCGGGAAACGACCCCGGCTCGATACCCGAAGGCCTCGCACAGCAGCTCGTCCCGAGAGACCGCCAACCCGGCCCTGTCGGCGAGGTAGCGGAAGAGGGATAACTCCCGAGGTGTCAGTCGCCCCGCCCGCTCTCCCGAGATGGAGCCGTCGACGAGATTCAAGGTGCACGAAGATAGTTGCAAGAACACGCCCCCCTCTATCCGTTCTGCCAGGCTGCGATCAGATGATCCACCACGACAGCCGATAAATCAGCCTTCATCCGGCGTTATGTTCCGTTCTCCCATCAGGAGAATGAACATCAGAAGAAGCTGTCTCGCTCGAGCCACTGCCAAGGCGGGCGCTGTCCGTCATAGGGCAGACCACACAGCTCTGGCGGTGCCTGGGGATTCCACGAGTAGAGGCAGTATCGGCCCATCTCTCCGCCCGCGCCCGGGAACAGCTTGCCGCTCGTCCAGCCCTGATCGGCCACCGGACACGGGAGGTTTCCGTCCTGGATCAATCCGAGCCATCGGAAGTCGATCTCGTTGGGCTGGACCGGCGGGAAGTTCGCCTCGTCGCAGGGCAGGTCCGAGTCGGTGTCTGTGTCGGTGTCGGTGTCCTGAATGTCGGTGTCGGCGTCGGCGTCTGTGTCGCTGTCCGAGTCGGCATCGGCATCGGTGTCAGCATCGGTGTCGGTAATCACGAACTGAGAGTTCCCGTCGACCAGGTCCCCGGAAGGGGCGCAGGCGACGAGTAAGAGTCCACTGAGGACAACTAGAGTCTGGGGTTTGGGCATCTGAATCTCTCCTGGACAGGAAGGTAGAGCGGGACGCGCCGTTCTCCTTGTCCGGGAATGTCCGGGCCCGCTCAACGGGTCGCTGCCGCCTGTGAGCCCCCCGATCCGAAGTGTATTGAAGATCACACTTTTGTGGGTCCTTTCACCCACCTCGTGGATCGAACTGGCCCCTTGAGCTACGTCTAGTAGGTGGCCTGAAAGCCCCCTTCAGGCAGGCAAATTGGCGAATGAGCCAAACAACCTGAACAGAGGGGCCAGCTCATGGGCGATGAACACTATGAAGTCATCCGCCCCCTCGGTCGCGGAGGCGCTGGCGTGGTCTATCAGGCTGTCTTTCACGGTCAGAAGTCGTTCTCGAAGCAGGTAGCCTGCAAGGTCCTCGAGCTGCACACGCCCGAACGAGACGAGAGCCGCTTGGTGCGCGAAGCCCACATCCTGGGATTGATCCGCCACCGCGCCATCGTGCATGCCGACCGCCTCGTAGAGCTCGAAGGCCGCCTGGCGCTGATCATGGAGTACGTCGAGGGAGCCAGCCTGTTCGAACTCGGTGCGTGCCATCGGTTCCCGGTCTCGGTGGCCATCGAGATCGTGCGGGAGGTCGCCGGCGCCCTGCACGCCGCATTTGGCACGCTAGACGGCGCGGGCCGACCCATGGGGCTCATGCACCGCGACATCAAGGGCTCCAACATCATGGTGACGGCGGCCGGCGAGGTGAAGCTGCTGGACTTCGACATCGCCACAGAGCAGGAGAACGGCACCGATTTCTCGGACATGATCCTCGGGACGACACCCTTCATCGCCCCGGAACGCATGTACGGCGACGACCACCACGAGAGCGATGTCTATTCCCTCGGAGTGGTGCTTCACGGCCTGTTGACTGGCACGCAGCTATCCAAGTCACCCGGGAACGTCTTTGGCCACGGCGAGCTGGTTCGCGCCGCCATGAAGTCCCTGGAGACCCACACCGAACTGGAGGGAGTGGGAGATCTGTTGTGGAGCATGCTGCAGTTCTCCGCAAAGATGAGGCCGTCGGCCCGCGAAGTGGAGCGTCGCTGCCACCGTCTCCTCGAACGCCATGGCGGTGTGTCGCTCCGTGACTGGTCGGAGCACCGGGTCCAACAGCTCGTTGATCTGCGGCAACTGCACACGGCTATAGACGAAGAAGACACCCCGAGAACGCCCCCTCTAGCGCCCGCGAGGCTGACAATCACCGCGCCAGTCCCGAACAAATGGCCGGGAGCCGCACTCGTCTCGGTGGTATGCGCGGCCAGCGTGATCTCTGTGCTGACGGCCCTGCTCGCCTGGCCCGACCCAGCACCCGGAGTGATTCGAGTGGTCGGCGATGCGAACGCGGTGACATTTGTATCCGACGGCATCCGCTACCGCGCTCCGCTGCTTCCCGCGGGGAGCTACCAGATGGTAGCGACCTTCAATTCCGCACAATACGCAATCGGCGAGATCGATGTACGCCCCGACTCGGACGCCGTACTGCGTTGCACCACCTCAACGCGAACCTGCGCTCTGGCGGGGCCGGAGCACTGACGCGAGGAGAGCCCAGAGTCTGAAATAACCCGGGAGGTACCTTGGACATCGCCAGCCTTGCGAGGCATGTACTGGATTCACATCACACCTACCTGCACGATGCGTTGCCGCGAGTCGACCGCCTCATGCATCGGCCCGGCGTGATCACGCCACTTCGAGAGGCGTGGAGTGTCTTTGTCATCCTGGTCGAAGACCACATTGTGCTGGAGGAGCGCGTAATCTTCCCCGCCATCGTCGATCTGGGCGAGGGACGTCGCGTCGCCGACTTCGAGCCGTCCCTCGAGGGGCTGGACCGCGACCACCGCCTGATCGAGGAGTGCACCCGGATCATGCACCTGCTGACCCCCGACACCGGCCCGCTGTGTCGAATGTTGCCCCAGTTTCTGTTCAACATGGACGAGCACTCCCGCATCGAGAGCGAGGTTCTCTTCCCCCAGGCCCTCGAACTCTTGGAACGAGCGAGAAGATCCTCGGACACGGTGTTCGAGCCGGCGAAGGTCGCCGAGGACATCGCGTTCGTGACGCCGCCTCTCTGGCCGCTCTGGGACTCGCGCCAGCCGTAGAAACCCTGGGAGTCGAGCCGATCGGCGGAGAGGCCTATCTCCGCAGCGACTGGAGCGTGGATGCATGCTTGTCCTCCAGCAGCACACCAACCGAAACCACAGATCTCAGGGACGACGTGAGGCCTCGATCATCGCGATGGCGTCCTGGAGTCGCTGCGAGGTCCGTCCTGTCCGCCGCGACACAGAGTTCCAGGACCGTGCGATAGATTCGCTCCCGCTCGATCCTGTCTTCGTTCGATTCAACCTCGATCTTGTCCAACACCGCCGCCGACTTGTTCCACGAGGAGACTCTATCCCGGCAGTCCCTACTCGCAGAGCCCCGTGGCGTAGAGCTTGTCGCCGCACTTGAGCTCGGTGACGCTGCCATTGGACTGGCGCACATGCACGCCGCAGTGCTGCTCGGTCCCGTCTGGCCACTTGACGTGCACCTTGTCGCCTTGGACCGAATAGCTGCCCACCGATGAGGTCTCGTACTGGTTGCCGTTGATCACCGACCAAGTTGCGTTGGTCTCGCCGAGCCCGTTCTTGAGGTCGCCGCCGCCCACGAACTCGCTGCCCCACGCGACCCGGCCGGTGCCATCGAAGGTCATGCGCTGGGTGGAGCTGTACGAGTCGCCCCCGGCCCAGGAACACAGCGCACTGGAGAGCGCCGCCACGGTGCCTTTGTCGGGCTTGAAGAAGGTGGTGGTCGCCGACAGCCCGTCCACCCGCTTCGCCAGGGCGCCTATTTGCGCCGGAGTCGTGACGCCAAAAGCGATCACCGCACCGCTCGGTCCCACCACACCCACCGCGTGGGCACGCAGCGCAGTCCCGTCGGCAGCCATGCCCTCGTAGTCGGCCATGACCGCCGGCCGCTTGGCGATGGTCGCGTCTGTTGGGGATCCGCTAAGTGCGAGCGTCAATCCCTCGTCTCTGACTCCTTCGGAGGCCTGCATCTTGAGCGCATCGGCGGTGAGACCCGCGCCATAGGAGAGGAGGATCAGGCCGGCCTCGGTATCGGAGCCGAGGACCCACCCTCCCCCCTCAGCGGCGGAGCGCCACCCATCGGGCACGGTGACCTGGAAACCATCCGTCTCAGAGCGCAGGGGCTCGGCGGCAGTGGCGACGAAGAAGAGGGTCATGAACAGCATGCCTGCCTCTAACCCGCTGGAACCTCGATCAGAGCCGACCCGAGATCCAGGTGGGGATGGCGATGCATGCCGTAGTTGTTGATCCACAGATACGGCTCGCCATCCAGGTCGACGCCGCTGAGGATGACTTCGAAGAACTGCATCGTATTCTTGCCGCCGTTGTCGTACTCGTCATCCGTAATCGCGAACACTCCCTCATTGGGTGGCGCAATGCCGTCCAACGACGCGTCCGTGATCTCCATCGCCAAGATCGTCAGGTCGCCGACCTCCCTGGTCTGCCACGTTCCAGAGTATTGGTAGACCAAGGTGCCCACCAAGCCCCAGAACGGGCATCCTTGCAGGTCTTGGCCGGTCTCGTCGGTCTGAATCAACTCGTAGGTGGTGGTCAGGATCATCTCGCCCGTCTCGGCGAGGTGGATGCTGTTGTCGAACGCGCCGCAGATCGGCTCACCGCTGTCGTCGAGGTAGTCGCTGTGCGTCTCCCAGATCCCGGAGATGTCCGGTCCTTCGCTGGCACACCCGGCTAGGAGGGCCCCACACACGACGGGTGCCCACCTCATGGGGCCTCCAGGTATTGGCCCATGCTCTGCAGGAAGAGGACCCGCTGCTCATCGCGCTCCCCAAGAGCGGCTTCGGCTACCCACGAATAGGTGGCGTCGGTGTCGACGGAGTCGTCCTCGTTCTCGCGGATCCAGGTGAAGTGCTCGGCCTCGAATGCGATCCAGCTCGTTCCGTCGTCGTCGACGACCATCGGCGTCCACGTACCGGTCGTGTAGGCCTCGGTAGTCTCGACAGGGACGCCCTCGCAACTCACGGCGTACAGGGCCGGCTCTTGGAGCACAACCTGCGTGAACGTGCCCTCGCTGTGCAGCTCGAGCGTCTCCAGCACCGCACTGCATGCCGCCAGGACGTTGCCATCGTCGTCGACGTAGGAGGGCTCGACGGCATCGCGTAGCCAGGTGCCCGCGTAGTCCGTCTCGGCGTTGCATCCCGCGAGCAGCAGCATCACTGTCGTGCAGATCGTTTTCACTCGGCCTCCCGGAAGGTTCGGTATGCAAAGAGCGCCAAGAAACGCCCCTTCTCGTCTTCGTCGGTGGTGGCGCGCCACTGTTTCTCGGTCACTGTGTCGGTTGGCACCGGTTCGCCTTCGCCGGACTGCAGGGTGAACTCGGTCACCCGCAATCCCAGAGTCCAGAGTGGGTCTCCGCCATACTCGAACAGGTCCCATAGACCGGCCTCGACTACCTGAACCGACTCCGCGTCCTCACAGCCAAAGCCATCGTTGTACTCGAAGTCGATCTCCCAGCTGTAGGTCCCGTCGTCGGCAAAGGTGAGGAACTCGGTGACTTCGGCGCAGATGACCGACTCCTCGTCGGTGCCGCCGTTGGCTTGCTTCTCGGACCGGGTCCACTCGCCAACGACGTCGGGAGCCGGAGTCGATGCGCATCCCAGAATGGGCAGGAGAAGTAGCAAAAACCTCATTTCTCAGCCCGCCGCAGAATGCCCACGCCGCCGAACCACAGCCACCGACCGAGATCGTCCTTTCCCATGTCGATGGCCGTCCACACCTCGGAGGTCGTGTCGTCTGTGTAGATGGAGAGTTCCTCGTCCGGAAGGTCGGTCTCGATGACCGTGCGCTCCGTGCTCCGGACCAGATGAGGGGCCTCCTCCGGACCCATCTGCGCCCGAGTCCATATGCCGGTGGTCGACGTTGTGACTACTGTGTCTGGCCACCGCGTGCAGACGTCCTTGACGGGCAATGCGTCGGTGGCAACGCGAACGTCCTCGAACGTCTGGTCTTCGCGGAGCTCCAAGGTCACCGCCGTCACTTCGCAGGCGAAGCTCCCATTCACCCACGGGACCCAGACGTCGTCGGTCACCAGCTCGATCTTCCAGGTTCCAACCAAGGGATCGGTCTGAGTGCAGGCCGAGAGAGCGACCGCGAGGGTGAGTATTGACCAACCTCGGCTGTCTCCCAGAAGGACTCGAATCACGCTCATCGGGCTCGGGTGCCCCTCACGAAGAAGTGCCAATACCAATGGCTCGCTGAGCCGAGGTTGTCGACAAAGAAATCGGCCGGTCAGTCAAGCCGACGAGCCGCTTCCATGCATAGGGGCGTCGCACCGGTGAAGCCGCGGCATCCTGAAGTGGTTTGGCGCCCGGTACGCCAATATGGTAATCCAAAGCCGGAGGTGAGCGCATGTGGCGGTGGGGATTGTTGGTCGTGCTCGTCGGCTGTCGAGGGGGTCCAAACGACGCCGACACCGCCCCGCAAACCGAAACGGACTGTGTGCTCGTCGGGGACGCAGAGGTCAGCGTTGAAGCCGACCTCGCCGCCCTGCACGGCATCTGCGAGATCACCGGCGACCTGACGGTCCTGGGACCCTCCCTGACCGACCTCGACGGCCTCTCCAGCCTCACAACGATCGGTGGCAGCCTGATCATCGCAGCGTGGGGTTCGTCGGGCGACGACGGCACCTACTACCCACCCGAGATCTCAAACGACGCCCTCACCAACATCGACGGGCTGTCCAAGCTCACAACCGTCGGCGGAGACGCAGCTATCAACTACAACCCCGCCCTCACCGAGATCGACGGGTTGTCGAGCCTCCAGTTCATCGGGGGCTCCCTCTCGATCTACGGCAACGATGTGCTCGCCAATGTCGACGGCCTATCGAATGTCGCGACCGTGGGCGATCATGCGGTCGTCATGGAGAACCCCTCCCTCATCGACATCGACGGCCTCTCGAGTCTCACGACTGTGGGCGGTGCCCTCGCGCTTGAATACAACGAGGTCCTCGTCGACATCGACGGCCTCTCGAGTCTCACGTCCGTCGGCGAGTTCCTCTGGGTCCGGGGCAACGAGGCCCTCACCAACATCGACGGTCTCTCCGGGATTGCGTCTCTGAGCGAAGAGCTGCGCATCGTGTCCAACCCCTCCCTCATCGACATCGACGGCCTCTCTGGGCTCACGACCGTGGGCGGAGAACTGGATATCTACGACAACTCGGCCCTCGCCAACCTCTCGGGACTCTCGGCGCTCACTACTGTCGGCGGCACACTGCAGATCACCGCCAACCCGGCCCTCGCCAACCTCTCGGGACTCTCGGCACTCACGACAGTCCTCGCCTTGTACGTCCGTAGCAACTCCACCCTCACCGACATCGCGGGCCTCGCCGGTCTCACCTCCGTGCTCGGCAACCTGGACATCACCGGCAACGATGCGTTCTGCCAGAGCCTGGTCGACGCCTACGTCGCCACAGTGACGTTCGGAGGCACCGCAGTGTACTCGCCAAACGACCCCGGCTGCTGATCCCAGACGCGACTGTCGGTTCTGGATGCTACCCTGCGCCCCATGGTGAATCCCCAGCGCTTCCTCCTCTTCTTGATCTCGGCCTTCCTCCTGGTACAGGGCTGTACCCTGGGAGGCCAAGAGGGGTCGGACCTGGACACCGACGGCGGCACCACCCCCAGCGACACCGACACCGACACCGACACCGACTCCGACTCCGACTCCGACAGCGACAGCGACACGGACACGGACACGGACACCGGAGTACCCGGCTTCCCGTGCGGACCCACCGAGACCTGCAACCTCACCGAGTACTGCATGGTCACGGTCGGCGGCGCCTACCCCGGGAACACGACCTATGCGTGCACGCCGCTCCCCAACGACTGCATCGGCGACGAGACGTGCCTCTGTCTGGAGCCCGTCTGCGGCGACGTTGGCGGATCGTGTACGGAAGTGCCCGGACTGACATGCGAAATGGCCATGCCCTAGTCAAGCCGCCTGGAACCGGCCGCCGAGGCAACCCGACCCGGCAAAATCGACGCGAGCGGACGGTTTTCCACTGGTTCTCAGCTCCGAAGGCGTGGCCACCAATCATAGGGTCCCGCGTAGCGCTTGTCGCCGGTCTCGGGGTCCAATAGCCCCGAGGTGTTGATGGGTTGGACTCTGCTGGGTTGGTTGGTGCTCGCGACGGCCGCCGCGCAGGGTTGGACGCCCTGTTCCCTCGACCCGGGCGCCGATGACGGGCTCGCCGAGTGTCTGACGGTGTCCATGCCCCTGGACCACGAATCGCCCGGGGCCGAGACCTTCGACGTGGCCCTGAAGCGGGTCCGGCACCCCGACGCTGTCGCACAGCTCTGGTTTGTTGCCGGTGGACCTGGTGACTCGGGCACCGCCGACCTCGCGACACTGGCCGGATTCGAGGCCATCGCGCCCGTCGACCTGTACACCCTGGACCACCGCGGCGTGGGAGACTCCGGCCGACTCGGGTGTGCGGACCAGGAGTCGAAGGACAGCAAGGAAGGCATCGAGATCGCCGAGAGCGAGTGGTCTGACTGTACCGAGCGTCTCCTGGAAGATGCCGCCGAGGTGCTGCCCTTCGTGACGACCCGGCAGTCCGTGCACGACCTGGGCTCCGCCATCGATGCCCACCGTGATCCCGACCTACCCGTGGTCGTCTGGGGCGTATCCTACGGGTCCTTCCTGGTGAATCGCTACCTACAGCTCTACGCGGGTCAGGCCGATGGCGCGATCGTCGATGGGATCGTTCCCGCCGACTGGAGCTTCGTGGAGTTCGACGCTGGCATCGACCAGGTCACGAGGCGGTGGCTGGCGCTGTGTGGCGACGACCCGGATTGCGAGGCCCAGCTCGGCAGCGATCCAGAGCAGTTCGCCCTCGCGCTGCTGGCCGCCCTCGAGGACGGCCACTGCAAGCGACTCGAGCTCGACGCCAAGACCACCCGTCTCGTGAGCGGGGCGTTCATGATGAGCGGCGAGCCCTACAGTCGCCTCGTCCCGAGCATGCTGTACCGACTGGACCGGTGCAAGCCCAGGGACATCCGTGCTTTTGTCCACCTCTTCGACACGCTCTTCTCCGACGACGACGGCGTTGCGGCCGAGAAGGGCAGCCACGCGGCGGTCCTACACCGACACATCGTCTTCTCGGAGCTGTGGCGGCAGGACGCTCCCTCCAGCGCCGCGCTGTGGCGAGCGGTCGCCGATTCCGTAGCCACTACCGAGGTCAGCGCCACCTTCTCCGAGCGTGCCGCCGACTGGCCTGTCACAGCGCCGGATCCCTTCGACGAGCTCCAGGCCGCGACCGACACTCCGATGCTCATGCTGCACGGCGGCTTCGACCCCACCATGCCAATGGAGCGCCTCTCGGAGTTCCGCGCTTTCTACGCAGGAGAGTCGCAGACCTTCGTCGAGGTCCCGTACGCTCACCACGTCACCTTCAACCAGGGTGACTGTCCGCAGTCCCTGTACGGTCAGTTCCTCCGCGACCCGTCCGCGACCATCGACACCTCCTGTGTGGACGAGATGGCAGCGCCCGACTTCAGCGATTCCAAGCTCGCCGCGGAGGTCTGGGGGACTGAGGAGGCATGGGCAGACAAGAAGTGCGGCTGCATGACTGGGGTTGCGGGTTCCTGGTTGGGTTTGCCAGTGTTGCTCGGGATTCGGAGACGTAGGTGACTCGGTCGTGGGGTCCGGCGGTCGCCATCCTTGACCCGGCGTGGTCGTGGTCGTGGTGCAGCTATGCCGAGAAGGAGAGGCCGCGACGCTGATTCGCGTCGCGGCCGGCCGGTTATCGCCGTTGACGCTTGATGAGTCCGGTCAGCATGGCGCCAACCCGACCCTGAAGGCTCCTGAACTCGATGGCCAGCTCAAGGTCGCCCAAGCCGCAGTCAACCAGGGAGTGAACGGCCCCGACGGCCTCGGACACTTCGCCGCTTGCTATCTTCTCGGCCGGACGCCAGCGGCCCGCGCCTTCGCACAGGTTGCGGACCACCGATGCCGAAGCCCGGTTGATCTGCCGCGCTTCGTCTCCGAAACCCCTCGGCAGGGTCCTGGTGAAGTCCAAGCCCACCTTGCGTGGCCTGACAGGCGACCTTGAAGGCGTCGAGCCGTTCGTAAGGTTGTTGGAAGGTTTTGTCGTTGTCGTCATCATCGGCCATGAGGCTCTCCAGAGTAGATGGACCGCCCGATTGACGGTTCCATTTACGCTTGCGCCGCAATCGGGCGGGCCAACGGAGCGGAGAGCCGGCGTGGATGACGAGGGCCGTCGCACACCCGCCGCAGTCCCGTCGCGCTCCTCTCGTCGGTAGTCCAGGTCCTCGCTTGCCTTCGGACGGCTTGCCCACGACCTCGACCACGACCACGACCAGGTCAAGTCCGGAGTCAAACCCATGGGCTGTGAGCTGTCGTACATATCCTCCAGATTCTGGAGGGCCGTCGGGGCGTCTGCAAATTGCGCAGGTTTCACCAACATATGTTCGTCAGTT
>PJEL010000487.1_pt1 | contig 46466 bp, 40 predicted proteins | sample 1853271 | NCBI WGS metagenome assembly PJEL01 (sample SAMN08108733, study PRJNA415343) | Invertebrate metagenome, whole genome shotgun sequencing project. | host: Globobulimina | place: Sweden: Gullmar Fjord | collected 2015-08
ATAAACTATAAGGACGAGCACAGCATCATCAAATAATGACAAGAACCAAGCCATAATCTGTCCTGGGACAACACAGCTTTAGATCGACCGTGACCTCAGGGCCTCGACTTTCAATCACCCGAGAGCAAAAGAGGCATGAGCAATTCATATTTTGTTTGACACTCGACCCCAACGCAAACAATTTTGAGTCTATGAAAGTCTGAAAGAGTAATTTATTTTACTATATAATACCACAAAGAGAGAAACGACGACACGAAAGGGCTTTAGTAAAGGCCTTTGGAATGGTGTATTGGGGTCGGGTGTCGAGCAAACAGAAAGGATATTGTACGTGATAGAGGGCCTTGGTAGTATGAATGTTTCAGTTTGAATGATTCCTGGCACAGGAGTGGGTTGAAGGTACCTCTCCTGTGTATCCGTTTCCTGGATTTGCACATTGGCGATTGGTCTTTCCTCGCGGGGAAATGGGCTGGTTTTATCACGTGACGCGTTGCCTTGCTGTATTTTGTCATTTTGATGAATATTGGTGTATAATTTTGGCCAAGGTTGTGTCCTGTCCAGAAAGGGACTGGGATGGTGGACCTGTACCAGTGACATGTGCTCAATATAATAACCCCTTGCTACTGATCTCGATGATATGTTCGTGCAGATAGTATATATATATTATAGGTAATGGATACTCGATTCCCTCCTTACCAAGGTACCCAACAGCAACAGAATGGGGCCTATGGGAGCACAGCAACTGGAACGGGAATGGGAGGTGCTGTGCCTGCACACAGACCTGTTCCTCCCGGAATGCAGATGGGAATGGGAGGAAGAACGTCGTCCTCTGGTAGCATGGCATCGTCCATGGGTCAGTCTCAGATGCAGGGAATGGGTAGAATGGTGGGGAATCAACAAATGTATGGGGGTGGTGCACAGGCGCAAGGAGGGCGGGGGGATTATGGAACCTCTCCACAAGGACTTGGACGCGCGATGCAATCTTCTAGTTATCAGCAGCAAAGCAATATGGTAGGTAATGATACTGCTAGTGCTTCGTTTGCGAGTGGAAGGGCTGGTCCATTTGTTCCCCCCTCTGGAGATTTACTGTCCATGCTCAATAGCAAGGGGAATGGATTGTCCCAGCCCAGCAGTGACAATGTTGGGTTGTCAATGTCAGATTTTCCGTCTCTCGGTGGAGTACCTGCTACTAGTCAGAGAAGCATGGACACGTCTGGTCCTGATGCTGCAGGTGTGTTATTAGGGAAGATGCCAAAATCACCAACATTTGGTGAGGAGGATTTCCCCGCACTTCCTGGTGCACCTGTTGATCCTCGTAGAGCCTCCCAACAGGGCATGCAGCAAGCGCAAAGGATAGTTCAACGACCTATTCAAACGTTTGCAAATGGTCCAAATGATCTAGCAAAGGCAAATCAGGGCATCAGTAGAAAGCCAGATCCGGTGATTCCAGGGATATCTGTTGCAAAGGATGACAAATATGGATTATTGGGCTTGTTGAATGTGATTCGAATGACAGATCCTGATCTTACGACTCTAGCACTTGGAACTGACTTGACGACACTTGGGCTAAACTTGAATTCACCGGATCCTCTGTGGAAGACATTTGTTTCCCCCTGGGCAGAGGGACCATCAAAGCAAGAAGTCGATCCAAGAATTCCAGACTCTTTCATCGCTCCATCCCCTCAGATGACACGTGAGCATTGGTATCATTTCAAGCCAGACACACTTTTCTACAATTTCTTTGGAAGGCCGGGGGAAGAGTCCCAGATTCGAGCAGCGGCAGAGTTGACCAGACGAGGATGGTTGTATCATAAAGAACTCAAGGCATGGATTACTCGTGTTCCGAATAGTGAGCCAGAGCAAAAGTCAGACAGGCTGGAAGTCGGCTCTTTTTTGGTTTTCGATGTGCTCAATTGGGAAGTCATCAGAAAAGACGGATTTACTTTATCATTTGACGCCATAGAAGAGTCTCCTGCGACGTTGGTCACATCAAAATAAAATATAAAATGTCAATACAAATCAATCATCTCTTTTCCACATCTCTGAGGGCCATCCTCAGAACACCCTCTCTCTCCCCTGAAACATCTAGAGCATCCTGAAGACCTTTGATATCATCATAGTATAGGGTATCATTCTCAGAAACACATACAATCCCACTAGATGTTCCAGTGATGACTTTGGCACAACTCAGAGAATAGTACCGTTGTCCATCCCTGTCTTGTCCCAATGCCACTCTTCTAGCAGATGGGTGGGTCCTGAGATATTCTGAAGTCCTCAGCCATCGAAGCCGTGATTTATTTTCCTCTGAGATTGCAGATATTGAATCCGATCTTGCCTTTTGGATGATTTCATGCTGTTTTTCTGCAGAAAGGGAATTCACATGCTGAGAGGAGATTAGTTCAGCAATAAACCTCTGGGTGTGTTGTTCTTGTTCTTCTTTAATCTCCTTTTTTATCTTTTCTATTTCATTCTTTTGCCGAGAACACATGTCTCCCTTTTCATCTATGCTTTGCTCGATAACATCCACGATTGGTCCACATTCAAGAGCTTCATGAATGATGCTGTAGACCACATCCATCCTCTGGAGAATATCAAGAGACCAAAAGGATCGCTGTTTCTTTACACATGTCCTTTCACTCCGACGTTTTGATTGACATATCGTTTCAGCTTCTATATTCAAATATCTATCGACGACCCAGCTGTCCCATGATGCATTGTCAGGATCACAGTTGCCAAACCATTCACAGATGATCTTCTTAAGCTTTGACAAGGCATCTTCTGCAATTGAACTTGTATGACAAGTCTTTGAATTGTACAACAAAGATTGCACCAATGAATGCAGGCATACTTTTTTCAATCCTATGACGCCACCAAAGGTGCTGAAAAATTCCAGGATACAGACGAGTTTACCATCGTCAATGTCTTTTGGGACATCCAGGGATGCCCCTTTCGTGTGAATTTTCAATTCTATAGGTTGAGGCATGCCTCTTTTTCGTCGTTTTAATTTGCAATCATCCACTCCAACATACGCTTGAGTTTGATTCTGTGATGGCAGTGGAAGTGGCCTACATTTTTGTCGATCTGTGGCAGTATTCTCGTTATTCTTCTTTCTTTTCGATGAATCGACATGAGATCTCACAATATGTGGATTTTTCTCCAATAACTGAGAAACACTGCCAAAACCTGCACTTTTTGCAATACTGGCAAGGATGCCAGTTGCCTGCAACCCTTGCTTTTTCCTACAACAGCTACAGTTACAAATCTTCCTACATCTGGGACATTTCCATCTCTTCTGCTTCCTTACTTGATCTACAACCTCGTTGTATCTATTTAAGAGGCATCGTGGACAGAATTGCAGGCCACATCCTGCAGACTTGCATGGAGCCTTGACCTCTATTGTTTTTTGACGGCATTGGTGACACGTAGTTCCAAGTTCACTGTCGTAAATTCTTCCCCCCTGATGCCGAATGCCAGGGTCGGTGTTTCTCTTCTTTTTCCCTGTTAGCAACGTCTGTTTGCCACCAGATTTTAGTGTCGTAGAAGAACAAGGGCCCTTCAAGCCCCCCTTGACTTTGCAACTAGCCCTCTTCCCCCGTTTCATCGCTGATTGTATCTTATGATTCACTAGTATAATTTTCTATAGAATTGTAGCAGACCACGGCTTGTCGCGTGCTCCCAACCCCTGAAAGCCCAAACCAGATCGAAACACCCACGTGAGAAAACAAACGAATGCCCATCAATACATCTTTCTTACGGTCAATATTACTATATTTTTATATAAATATAATTATTCTGGTGTATGTGATCACGTATCAGCATGATTGAATGCATTTCATTCGGTGCCTCGATGTGCTCGTTGACAGGTACCTTTTGAGAGACTGTTGACAGGTCCATATAAGACAGTTTCTGCTATATCATTACACATGTATTTGTAATCTATGGCGAATTCTAGTTACCAGTAAAGTAATCTGCATCAAAATGATGCAAACGAACGTATCCTTCCTCTCCTCCAGATGCAAAACCTGTTCCATCAGGCATGAACGCAACAGTATTGATTGGTCCAAAATGACCACTAACATTGGCAAATTCCTCATTATATATTTTGTGGAAGAAACGAGCTTCAAAATGACCAGCTTTATCAGATGTTGTTGTCACCTTGGAAGCCTCTTGTCCTCCTCCAATCAACACATGGTCATGGGTTGGTGACAGAGCAGCAGAATTAATTGGCACTTGGGAGGAGAATGACTTGAGCTCTTGTAATGTCTGACTATCTAAAATCTTTGCAGTTTGATCTGAGGATGCTGTAATGATATGTGAGCCGTCAACGGACATTTGCAGGTCCCCAATGTTGGCCTTGTGAACTTGCTCTTCTTGAAGCATCTTGCCAGTTTCGACATCCCATCTACGAATGCATCCATCTTCTGATGATGTGATCAGTGTCTTATTCAGATCCGTCCATAATATTCTAGTAATTCTTCCTCGTGGTCCAGTAAATGAAGCCAGGACGTCGTCTGTCTGGTTGCTACTATCATCTGCTATTTTGACCAGGCGGATTGCAGACACTGAGTCCATAAAAGGATCCGTGGAAATAGCTGCCATGGTGTCTCCAACGTTAAATTTCACAGCACGACATGGTTCATGGAATTGAAACTTGAACAGTTCGCTTCCGTTGTTAATATCCCAAAGCCTGACAGTGGAATCTCCAGCTCCAGTCATCAACATGGATGTATCATATGTTGTATCTGTTGTCCAGACAGCACCATTGTGCCCATTGAACGTTCCAGCACGCTCTCCATTATCTGCCCACCATAAATTAACATTGCTATCTTTACCACATGTAATCAAGAAATCTCCCTCACGAGAGAAACTGCAAAAATAAAATGCCCGAAAAGTTGAGACAAAACAGGAAATACCTAGAGACAAGGACAGCAACGCGGGAGCAGACGATAGCCATGAAAATTAACAATAGATCCATGATGAACGCATTCCCGAACAAACTGACTCTCAACAAGAGAAACTCTCATGCCGCCACTCGAACAAGACATGTTGCTAAGAAACGTACGATACTTGATTCAAAGGACGGGTGTGTCCTTGTAAAATATATGGTCTCATCCTACTGTATGAATTTATTGTTAAATAATCTCAATACTCGCAGGGATAGAAAAGCCACTTGTAGACTTTTAGCTCGATACACATTTTTTGTTACTTTTGATCTCGGGTGCCCCGACACCCGGGTTTGATTCTGTTGAACATCGCCAAGAACACGGCGTATAGGGTCTCATTGTCTACATTACACCTGTCATTGTAAAATATAATGCAATGAGGAGGCCATGAAGAGTATGATGAGGGAATGATGGCCATATCAGTGGTGTGAAGATTGACTCCTTCTGATTGATTCTTTGACCTGGAGAATCACGGGCATCCGGGGGAATTTACAGAATCACTATGAATTCGTGTGCATTAGAGAAACAGGATATACCTCAGATCGTCTCACTGCTTTCACGGTCGTTGAGCCCTGTGGCAGAGGTTCAAAAGGAGTGTGAAAGAGCACTGAAAGACTTGGAGCCTCGTGACAACTTTCTGTCGTGCCTGGTGGAGATTTTGGGTCAAAGAGATAGCATAGAGTACTCTTGTCGTTGGCTGGCGAGTGTCTATTTGAAAAATGTGATTTCTCGTAGCTGGAGGTCGAGGTTGGGTGGTGCTATTTCTCAAGAAGAGAAACAGCGAGTGAAAGAGGGCTTGTTTGGCTTCCTGTGTGATCCAGACAATCAAATAGCGATTCAAATAGCGATAGCTTTATCAAAAATTGGCCGGGTAGAGTACCCAAAGGAATGGCCACAGTTGTTTGATATGCTATTGCTCAGGTTGCAGGGTGACAATGAGTTGGTGCTTAAACGAACGTACATGGCATTATACCTCTTATTAAAAGAATTATCCTCGAAGCGTCTTGCTATAGATCAGAAGAACTTTGACGAACTTTGTGCGGGCTTGTATGGGAGAGTCATGACACATTGGGTAAAGGATGTGGAGGCATGTGTAGCAATGATTCCGCAAATCTCTGTCTCTGGAACAGATGATGCGTTCCATGACACGCTTCTCATGACTCTTGAAAGAATTATTCTTCAAATTAAATGTGTGAAACGTATTCTGGTATTCGGTTTCCCGAGCGATGCTGCATCCTTGGAAATGTCAGACGGTATTCGAGAAAGCTCTCCATTTATAGTGCAGACCATGTCCTCATGGTTGGATGCAGGCGACATATGCCTACGAATGAATTTTCCTAGACTTTTTGATGGCTTTGGGAATGCTTTGCTGAAATTTTTAAAATTACTAGAAGGCATACAAGAAAAGCATTGTTGGGCATTTGCTGCATCTGGCAGCCTCATACCATATCTGGAATTGATTTGCTCGGAAATAATGTCTCCTCGATTCGGAACATTTGAGAGTGTATCCTACATGAAAGAAGTTTTGAAAGCTCTGTATGCAGTGATAAAGTGCCCTGGGTATAAAGGTTCCCCGTCATCCCTCGTGATGACTGCTGGGAAAGCAAGAGAGCAGCAGAGCCTGTTGGAGAGAATGGCATCAGACGTTAGCCCGCTCCTCGCGACATTTTGGTCCAACGCCCGAGATGCAAATATAATATCTCTCGTGGTGACGAGGTACTTTGTCTTGACTCGTGATGAGTTGCTTACATGGGAAACAGATGGTGAAGGGTTTCATCAAGATATGGAACATGCTGCAAAGGAAGAAACCCTTCGCGGTCGGGCAGAGATGCTTTTCAATGCACTTTTGGAATCAAATCGAAAAGAATTATCATTCGTTTTGATCAGTATGATGCAGCAGTGCAACTTAGAGAGCCCTGACAACAGAGCACAAGCAACAATATCTGCGACAAGTCAAGGTGCACTTCAAACCGCTGCGGTATTGCACGCACTGGCGCTTGGAGCATACGAGCTGTATGATCATGTCAACTTTACAGAGATGCTACATGGCTCTATACTGCCGATTCTCTCCCCAGGATCCACCATGGCTGCCCCTTTACGCAGAGAGAGCCTCAAATTAATTTCCTACTGGGTCACAAAACTGAAACCCCATGATAGGCCCAGTGTTTATTCAATTTTACTATCGATACTCCAAGAAAAAGATAGCGCAATGTTTTTGATGTCATGTAGTACCCTGCAGGCTCTTATGGAAGACTGGGAATTCGATGTTGAGCAATTCAGACCCTTTGCGATGGATGCTGTACAGCTGCTCATCTCAATTCTCTCAAACGTGAGTGAGTATGAATCACAGCTCGAGGTTTTTTCCGTCCTCAATCTAGTCATTGATCATTTGCAAGAGAAGACGATTGAATGCGCTCCTATGATATTGAATATGATTCCAGCATTATGGGATAGTTCTGAGGGTCAAAGTCTGTTGAGGATTCAGATAATGTTGGCACTGCAACGACTAGTACATGCGCTTGGTAGTGAGTCTCCAATCACATATCCAGTAGTGCTACCTATATTGAATCGTGTGATTGATTCGAATAATTCAGACCCTGCGAATATTGTAGAGGATGGAATCTACCTGTGGATTGTTGTCCTGAGACATGTACCTGGACAACATCAGGATGTTGTGAGCCCCCTTACAAGCATGCTACAAATTATGCAGCAAAGCTCAGAATATGTATTAACCGGGACACGATGTATATCTTCTACCATTTTATTGTATGGAGATGAGCTGTTAGAGGGATACGGCATCGAAATCAACAAAGTTCTGTGTCAGTATATCGGCACAGTAAAGGATAAGGCCATGGTTGATGTCATAGCGTGTGTCGATACAATTGTCCAAGCTTGTCCTCGGTATGGAGTTCAATGCATGGCTGGAAGTTTTTCTGCGCTACTTATTCTTATTCAACAGGAAAAAACAGGGAATGTTGTCATTTCCCCTTTTATTATAGTCCTGTGTCGAGTTGCTTTGCAATCTCCTGACCAGATTGTCCAACTGTTCCAGTACACATGTCATATGCACGAACAACAGGTGGTTGAAATTCTCAATAGAAAGTTAAATTCGCATCAGATATACCAAGATGCACTGCCATACGAAAGATTGCTTGCTTGCTTCCTTGACTTGTGGACAGACAAGTTTGATGGCATAGGCCAAACAGGGATGAGGAAAATGGCTGCTCTCGGTCTGTCTTCCTTCCTAACCATGAAGATTCCAAGCGTCGTACACAGATGTGGGGAAATAGTATCTCACATTCTTAGTGTTTGGTTTGAATTGGAAGGCCCAGAAGCCGAAATCGATCCGATTTCTCTTTCATTTCCTATTGCAGGCATGGGTCCCAAGGATGACTTCATCCCAGTATCTGTTGATTTAGAGGAAGCTGAAGGAGAACCATCAAGAAGACAAGCCCTTTTTAAGAAAAGCCCTATTACAGAATTTAATATCGGCAAGCACTTTCGGTGCTGTATGTTGCAGGCATTGCAAATCCATGGAGAGGGACTTCAGATGTCCATCCAGGCTATGAATGTACAGGAAAAGGAGATGTTTGACAAGGTGATGAATGAATAGTGTACTTTAAATTTTAAAATCTATCTTGATCACAACATCAATTCAAATGCGTTTTCAAAGGGTGCTGCATCTCAAGCTGCAATGTTCTTGAAGCTCTTCCAGACTGCATTGTCCAGCCTCTTCACCATGGCTTTGATCTGTGCTCCGGGTCCAAGTTCGTGCATTTGTGTCTTTCCAGAAGCAATCATGGCCTTTAGAGTTGGTTCCCACTTGACTGATTCGACCAGCTGCCTTGGCAACAGGGAGCGAATTTCCTCAGCATCTTTGAACATTTCTCCAGTGACATTGGAATACACAGGGATAGAAGGGTCTGAAATTGTCACCTTGCTCAGAGCTTCGATCAATGCATCCCTTGCGGGAGCCATTAAAGATGTGTGGAAAGCACCTGAAACTGCAACAGGAACTGCTTTGAGAGCTCCTTTAGTTGTTGCCAACTTCTGGGCCTCTTCAAGAGCTGTTTTGTGACCAGAGACCACGCGCCCCTGTGGGAAAAGATAATTTGCCACCTGGCATACCTTGCCTGGCATTTTATCACGGACTTCTTTGCAAATTGATTCCACATCATCGTCTCCCAGCCCAACTATTGAGAGCATGCCATGTGGATCTCCAAGTTTTGCAGCTTCGGCCATGCTCTCTGCTCTGACTTTAACAACAGCCATTCCATCCTCAAAGGTCATTGCACCAGAAAAGACTAGAGCTGTGTATTCTCCCAAAGATAATCCAGCAGTAGCGGCAACTGAGTCCACCAGTGATGGATTTTCAGCACGGACCTTCTCAACCGCAGCCAACCCAGCAACAAACAATGCAGGCTGAGAATATATGGTGTTATCCAAATCCTCCTTTGGACCCTCATTACAAAGCTTCAGGAGATCATACCCAAGAATATCCTTAGCAGTCTCCAGCATCTTTTTCACTGCAGGGAGATCTTTTGTTTCGTTCAACATACCAACAGCCTGTGATCCCTGGCCAGGGAACAAAAAGGCAACAGGGCCTTGTGCTGGGGCTTTCTTTGATGGCAGTGGCCCTCCAGATGCAATGGCTTCTGCACGAGCTTTTCTACGACGCTCTTTTGCAGCTTTCTTTTCCTCGGCATCTTTGGCACGCTTGGCCTCCTCTGGAAAAACAGGCTGGTGGTCAACTGGCCACTGCCTGACCTCCTCAAGACCATAGTCATACAAAGTCCACCAATCACCAATCATGGCATGTGGTTCACGAACCTTCTTCACCTTGGCATATTTTTTCTCCAGTTGGACCAACTTTTGTCTCACATCCCCATCTTCTGTGGCAACTTCAACAGGAGTCTTTCTTCCAGGATTTAGGTATGGATCATAGTCTTCCGTTTTGAGGGACGGATCAGCACCTCTTGATAAAAGGTATTCATAAATTTCCAAATAGCCGTCGTAGTGAGCAAGATATGCAGCCCTATGAAGCGGAGTGTAGCCTTTTTCATCTCTCTGATTCACCTCAGCTCCATTATTCAACAAATGATGCAGCATGTCCAGCTGCTTGTAGGTGGTTGCAAAATGCACCGGTGCTCCAGCTCCATTATCTTGGGTGATGAAATATGGATCTGAATCCATTACATTAGCCAACTGTTCAGGGTCTCCAAGACGAACAGCACTGTAGAAAGCGATAGGAGGGTGCTTTGGCACAGGAGGATACCTGCTCAGATCAAAACCAGCGCACGTATTTAGAGCACTATGATATTCATAGAATCAACAGTAATACAAAGTATTGCACGCACCTGCCAGTGGCAGTCATGTCTCTTCCCATCTTACGAGTCATTGTTGTTGTTGACTTGATGAACGAAATTAGAATCGGCCAACGACACTCGTTTTCAAGTCAGGGTGGTTCGAAGACGTTTTTGTAGTATAAATACTTAATATATCAACTGTAGAGTAAAGATACGTGACGGAGAGAAATATTTGGATTTCATTGATCTCTGACGCCGTTGACCAGTCTGTTCAACACAGACATTGGTTTCTGCTACTGCTGCTGACCATTTGGAAGTTCTCCATCATGAGACCAATGTAATACATCTCTAGGATGCATGCATGGATGATTGCATTAAGTTGCCTTTACAGGATGATGAAACAAATCAATGTTCATGAAATTAGTCCTTCAGAACATGTAACAAATGAATCGAGTTGGTATTTAGTACTGGACAGCCATGTCTTCTTCAATGTCAGCAGAACCGACGCGCTTCTGTGGACCGAAGAACAATGACAAGCATCCAGATACAATACCAAGAATGGCTGGCAATTTCTGCAAGGTCTTGACAAAGTCTGGGGCATCAGACTTTCCGACCTGAACAATCTTCTCGTTGCACTCGACCATCTTGTCCAAAATCTTGAAGAACTCAGGGTGCTCCACATCTGGAACCTCTGGGAATATTCTCTCGGTGGTTCTATTAGTTTCAACAATCACGTGCTGGTTGAACTGAGTGGTGTTCATTCCAAGGGACTCGTAGAAAGCTGTTCTCGCATGATCGTTCAAGTACATGGTGATGTACACGGACAAGCAGAAGAAGCGAGACCACATGCGTGCTTGGAAGTCATTCAAAAGCTCTGGACGGGCCTTCAAGACAGCAGCCAAGAAGTCTCCGTGGCGAGACTCATCCTGGCACCAGTTCTCAAAGTACTCGAACATTGGATACAACTGGTTGTCTGGGTTTCTCTGCAAATGTCTATAGATGGAAATATATCTCCAGTATCCAATTTTCTCAGACAGATAGGTGGCATACACGATGAACTTTGGCTTGAAGAATGTGTAGGTTCTGTTCTTGGTCAAGAATCCCAAGTCCAAAGCCAAGTTGAAATCAGACAAAGCCTTGTTAATGAATCCAGCGTGACGAGCCTCATCTCTACTCAATAATGTGAAAATTTCAGCCACGACTGGGTTGCTGTCCTTGAGACGGCGTCCCAACTCCTTGTACAACAAGAATCCAGAGAACTCGGCAGTGCAAGATCTCTCCAAGAACTCGATGAAGATCTTTCTTGTTGGGCCAGTGATGTTATCAGCAGCGGCCTTGAATGTATCATTACGAACAAAATGAGTCTGATTGTAGTCTCTTCTAAACTCATTCAACATGGCCTCCAACTCGTCCATCCTCAAATTTGGGTTCTTGTCCAAATCGAACAAATCGGCCATCTCATCAAAGTCGGTGGTGTAGAATCTGCAAAACATTGAAATATGTTGTTGATGATTCCAATTAATGCATCCCGCCGAGATACAAACACGCAAACGTCTTGTAGGCGAGAGACGTCACGAACGCCTCACGTTGGCTTTTCACATACCTTGGTGTCAGGATGGTCTCATCTGCGGCAACCTTCACACCCTTTCTCATCATCTCGAAACCTTCTTCGCTCACTTGAGAAGTTGCCTGCACACGGCGGGCAGCAAGTGCTCTCCTAGGACGAACGGTCTGAGTGGCACATGGCTTCGTAGAGCCAGCAAAGAGGTTCTTCTGTACCTGAGTAATTGTATTCATCGTACTTGGTTGTTGACTTCTGAAACAGAAAGTTAGTATTGAATAACATCTTATAGGGTACACGTAGCGTATACAAATGATCGACATTGAGAGATTGAACCCTGGACAGCATACGTGTCCACACAGAAAAACCAATCATCATATCTTCATCCTTATCCAAAACACGGCTGAAACCAATGTGAGGGTTTGGAAAAATAAAATGTAACTTTTCAACAAAAAAAATGCATGCATGCATATGTTCATCAACATCGCTCCTAATGAGTGTTCTGGATATCCATCAGAATTAAATATTCAACATTTCTGTCATGGTACATTGCTTCAGGGGATAGACGTGTCAGGACAATGTCTCTGTGTTCAGGTGGTTCTGACCCTGACCAGGCTGGAGAGCGTTTGAAGCGTGATGCAGAGGCAGAAATGGGGAGGAAACTTCCGGATGATGCTCTTTATGACTCTAACAAGGAGCTTGGCAGGTATCGGTATGATGCTGTCAAGACATTGACAGAAGGGACATCCAGGGGATATCTGGTCACATGTACCATAAGGAGGGAGCGGTCTTGCCTGCATGAGATACGAGAAAAAGGCCTGATAGTGTCGGAGAAGGATGATTTAGGGATTGTAAAAATATCTGCCCGTGGGATTGTCATGCTGCTGGAATCAGAGGGGACGGGTGATGTGTCCATACTTGAGACCGTGGCAAAGGTGTACAACAGGGAGCCTGATGAGAGTATTGCCTTCACCCGGAGGATAATACCAGTGCTGCGTACATTCTTATACAAAGAGGATACATTCAAATCACTCCTGGACCAAATTGGGAACGACCTGGCCGGACTTTTGGTGAATAAAAGTTCTGATGTCTTCGAGTGCCTTTGGAACAAGGAGGAGGTGAAAATTGCAGTCATGTTTCATGGAAGGGATATAGTTTCGAATAAACGGCTGGAATTCATTCATTCAATTGCAAAGGGATTTAGTGATGGGTTCACACCCTATGGGAGAACCAAGGTAGATCTAGGTCAGCCAGATGTAGTGCTGACAGTCGACAGTCTGAGCGTCATGGGTAGAGATTTTGTCCTTGTTGGAATCTGCCCCGCAGACTGGTGCGTTACCAAACCTCGTATACAATTGAAATCTCTCGCATCGGGTGTAGCAAAGAAAAGCAAACGTGAAGCACCAGAAGAGGTAAAGAATGAACAGAAAAAGAAAAAGTTGACGGAGTAATTCCCCTGTACAGGGGAAGCTGTAGCGCCGGTCGTATATATACGACGTATTCTACGTAGAATGGAGAGGGACGCGTGATCTCGCCGAGATCATCTCGGGGATGTTGGACATTCAAGCAATGACACTGTATGTGTGGATATTAATGTATGATTTTGTAAAAATCTTGATTCTTTTGTAAAATCAACGTGATATCCTATACAAAACAGTACGTGGTAGCATGCCTGTTTCTGCACAAACTAAAGGTATGCTCTTGGGCACCCTTGTCGTTCTTATGATGACGACGTGCCAGGCTAAACAGAAAACCTGCGATGGAGGAGATGGTTCTGTAAAAAATTGCTGTAATGCAAGAAATGGGTTGTGTGGAGGATGTGAACCTGGCTTTGGCCTTTTCAATATTCAAGGGAACACGTTTAGTTCAATAGGCAAGGCATGCAAAAGATGCTCTGACGACAAGTGCTATACGTGTTTCTTTGATAAGCGACGAGATAATCAGGAGAGCTGTAGTAACTATGGACAAGATGAGATACCAGACCAATGTGAAGACGGGTCGCCAAGGGATTGCTCCCAATGCGAGGAAGGTTTCACAGTGTATGCAACCAAAAACAAAGGGGACATTTGTGCAAAGGATCTCAAAGATGACAATACGTGCCCAAAAAATTGTACCAAATGTAACTCCAAGGGTACGAAGTGTAAAAACTGTGATTCTGGGTACAAGGTAAACAAAAATGGCAAGTGCAAGAAAAAAAAATGATGAGGGATTCTTTTTGCTCATCAAGACTAGACTGGCCATTTTGTGTTACATCCATATGATACCGTTACATGACGAATACTGCATTGCATATAGTACATGAAATCAAAATTGTATATTTATTCAAAATGTAATGTGGTTATTTTGGATCTTCACAGCATCTATAACATGAGCGGATCCACTTTCCGTCTCTACGTATTCAAAAGAGAGCTCTGAAGGGCTTTTAATATGGAATCTTCCATATCCATGTATCATCTGGGCATTTGCCATCCAAGTTGGCTGATCCTCTCTTTCATCAAGGTCAGAGATTTTTTTTCCTGCAGATCCTATAGTCAGATAGACAATGCCCATTTTGTTGCAATATCCTCGTAGAAGCGGGCACGTACGATAGTAAGAATGCACGTGGCCCGAAATCACAAGATTGACGTTTTGCTCGATGAAATCCTCCTCTAAAATCTCTGTCAGATGTTCCCCAACAATCCTATTGCTCTTGTGAGGGTAGGCAACATACAGTGGTCTATGTATCAATATGATCAACCAAGGGCTGACGGCCCTATCGACAGAGTCAAACTCGTCTTCAAGCCATTGTCTCTGTCGTGAACCTTTCGTGATATTATGTTCTGATGAAAGTACGATGAAATGAGCCGGACCAGTCTTGACAGAATACCAAAACGGTGCCTGTGAAGGGGTCTTACTATGAATAGAGTTTGGCATTATAAATCGATTCAACAAGGGATATCCACACTCTCCCCTTGAGTCTGAGCCAAAATTACCCCATTCTGGCTGGTATGGGATCAACAGACCAGACGCATCTACCACAGGTGAGAGTCTCCCCGTCTTGCCAGTGTCGGGCACCCAGTCATACTCATGGTTCCCCACCGAGAGGGCATATGGGACAGAGGATGCTATTGGTTCTATAGCCTTTTGAAAATCGTCCCAGATTTGATTATCACCGTCGGCATACGATATATCCCCATTGTGAAATATCATATCAACTTCCCCAACTTCACCACTAAGAGTTTGTATTGTTCCCAAAGATCCTGGACATTTCCTTGCTGTTGGTGCCCCCATATCTCCAAAAGCGACGAATCGAAGGGGTGAAAACCGTCCAGATTTTTGAGGACTATGAAACTCGTACGATTTGCCAGGATCTCCTGTGACAAACCAGTATTTGTACTCTACCCTGCCAGGCAACAATTTGTCCAGGACAGCAGTATGTCTGTACATGATTGATTTAGGCTTCCAGTCTGACATATTACCCCTCGAGCAATCAAGTAAATCGTCGAATATACTTTCTTCTCCAGTCTTTTTACAACGAGTAAACGTACAGCGCAGAGATATACGAGGCCAACTACTGTATCTCAAAGAAGGTGTAAACCAGTGCTTCCTTTTGTAATATACTTCAGAGCTACATCCAATCTTTGATGTCTGCCATGTCACTCTCATGGAACCATCAGATCCAGTAGGAGAGAGATGGACATGTCGAGGGCGGCAGTGACGAGCGTGTGATATATCCCACTCAACTGGGGTCTCAACCTCTTTAGCGTCGAAACTCCCGAGAATACCTGGTCTGGTCTCAGAGAGACCCTCACAGTACCCCAGAATCACAAAAATAAGAATAATGCATATATTCATTCCATATATAGTAAGAATTTGGATCAAATACGACTACGAGAACCTTGGACAAGCGTTTCTGGTGGAAATGCAGAGAGACGGGAGTTTGAACAGTTGAAAGGCTTTCCACCTAAACGACTGAAAAGAAAATGAAAATAATATCAATATCGATGGTTCGTAAGAATATTTTAGAGTATTCGCCCACTAGGGCGTGGAAGGGTATTGTACATGCATGGCAAGAGGGTACAAGAAATCTTTCGAAAGAGGGTAAACGTTGGTCATGAAACTTTCTATCAGGGAAACTGCTACTATGCATGCCATGAATGTCACGGGTAGTTACTAAGAAACAGAAGAAAAATAATAGTGTAACGAAAATTCTCTAGACAGTACAGCTAAACAAATGCATCATCATCATCGCTGTTTATGGTGCCATGAGGGGACCATTGACCAGGACTATATTCGATATAATCTACATCCGGGGTCATCTCTGTATCCTTAATAAATACCATGGCGTTGCTTTGGTGCTCTGGCATTGCCGGTGGACACTTGCCGATAGCCAAAAATTGATTCACGAGAGTATGGGCAGCTTGGCAAGACTCCTCTGGTCCACTAATTTCAAGAGTTCGGAGACCATCTGGGCTTTGACCTGTCGGTAAATGTACCCTTGTACCAGTTAACTGCCTTATTTGAGTCACATGGTGGCCATTTTTGCCAATTACTACTCCTGCCTGAAGATTTGTCAGACGATATCGCCATAACACTGGAGGTGATGTAGAGAAACTTCCATGAGAGACCGTTGCGTATGCAGCTGGAGAACCAGCCCCATGTGCAGTCACAGGGACTGCTACAAGTCCGCCGTTTGCTGCACCCATTGCGAGCGACTGTGCCAGCAAACCTGGGGCCAAAGTAATTGTAGTCACAGCTCGAGGCGAGGCTGTAATTGTCTTCCTCACCTGCCAACCCCTCAACAAAGTTGCTACACCCCGCAGGGCTGCTATACATTGGTGCAGAGCACCTTCTATTTGAATGATCTCGTCTCCTCCAGGTTCTCCACCTCCAATTGCCATTGCCGCAGCAGCAGCAAGAGGAGCTTCCACTGCCAAAACTCTGATAGAAGCACCAGTCTCCTGCCTCAGTTGCATCACAGTCATTCCCTTTCTTCCAAGAATGGCCCCAATAGAAACTTGAGGTGCCAAGAGACGTACAATATGACTTCTTGACGATCCCTCATCTGGGGCTAGAGACATGGCACAGCGAACAAGGGCATCCTGGGCTGCACAGTATTGGCTGTTTGCATCTTCGCTAGAGTATACGCAAATCAGACGTTCTTCTACATCATCGGCATGTCCATAGACTTTGATCCTTGATCCAGTTTCATGGCGGATCCGTTGAATATGATCCCCTCCTCTTCCAATAATGTTTCCTGCCTTGTCAGCAGGAACCAAAAGCCTGAATACAGTGTCCATCGACAGGGTCGATGTCCCAGGGAAAATGGATTGATTGTAATCTATATATTGTTTGGATGAAGATTTGTGCAGGTAGTGCAGATCTCCCGTTGACGCATGCGCCAACAACATGGGTTTTTGTGATCCACGCCTCCTTGGGGGGTGCTGCTCAATTTGACAAGCAAGCTTCTTCATGGCAGTTGAAACAGATTCTCTCGATCCACTAATCTGAACCATTTCGTCGCTAACAGTTGCACAGGTTGGCAGTTCGCCTTTTGGCATGACTCGAATTTGAGCTCCTGATTCCTCAATTGTTGCCTTGATGTTTGAGCCCGCCTTTCCCACCAGAAAACCTACTTGCGTGGTATCTACCAAGAGTCTAATATCACATGTCTCGTCAATAGATAATGTGTCATCCATGATAGGACCATCGACATCCCTGTCCATGCTGACCGGTGAGGATGATCGATCATCTTCACTATTGACACCACTCACAAGAGAATCACTTCGGCAGTCAAAAAGGCTGTCTGCGACAGCGGTCAGTGCCTCTCCACCCATGGCAGGAGTATACATCGGAGAATCTTTGTTCACAGTGATTCGGATAACTCTTTCTTCAGTCCCTCCGACAAAATCTTCAATCACAATCTCAGCATGAGTCTCACGTTTGAGCTTGCGGATATTTTCTCCTTTTCTTCCAATTATGGCCCCAACCAAGGACATGGGACAGAGGATACGAAAACTGAAATCCTCGCACTTGGAGCTTCCATCCTGCGTTACGAAAAAATCACGAGATAAGTACCACATTGGTTGAGCGTCAAGAGATCATGTGCTGATGCACCAACGGTGTCGACAGCCTGCCCACTAACCCCTCCGAGCAGTGTGTTTGTCATACAGCATGTAAATTGAATACAATCGGGAACAGCATCGATGTCAATCGGTGCATAGGCAGTGATATCTGGACAATCCCGCCACCGCCCCGTTCTTGTCCAGGCTGCCGGTCATGCCAATCGTCCCATCGGAGACTCTCTTCCATGGGAAGCGTTCTCACGTCAACACGACGACAGAAACACTGTTCTCCACGAAGAAACGACGAGCCGTCACCGAAGAGACTCGCAACGTCCCACATGTACATTATAATAGCAATCAAACAACTAGACATCTTCGTAACACGCACCGAACGCCTTGTGGTCATTGTTGAACTCGGCGCTGGACTGGTGTCCAATCTATGGAGCGTTGCAGTCGAGCCACTCGTCGTCTCCATTTTATTTTCATGATCCATACTTCCTTTGTCTTCACATGTGTGTCCGATAGCACACTCGGGCGAGTCCAAGCCCTCCTCCATCTACAGTTGCGTCAGCGAGTCGAAGACAACAATGGAGGGAGAACTCTTGCGACGGAAAAGAACCTATATATCTTCCCAAAATACGATCTTTTCCTTTCTAGTCTGCAATTATAAATTTTGCAGATTAAAACAGTACCGAAATCTTGTTCAAGTTGACTGTTTGTGGCCCGATTGATTCTTGCCAGAATTCTAGGAGAAGTCGGTTGATGTAGTCGACATATATGTACCATCAAAGGGTCTCTTTGATGGGAGACGTTGGTGCTCTCATGTACATTCGACGTGGCATTTGCCACGACCGTGTGTGGAGAAGCTGGGAATGAACTTCTCCAATCATGAACCTACTGGTACGACTACGTCTTACCTTGAAATCCCAAAGGAAGCTTCGACAGGATTTGATACGTGTCAAATGCCAGGAAGGATGTGCTGGCACTGGGAATGTCGGGGTTGTATTGTCACTTTGAGTCCCTTGGACCACTTCACCACCAACTGCCACGTTCTGATACTATGGAATATATCCAGTACTACTATGGAGACCCAAGGTGACTAAACCTATGATATTCGATGCACATTCAACTCAAGTGGTGCTTCTTTGTAGAATGAATGATGTTCTCATGTGCATCTGGAGGATCACACGTTTGGGACAAGAACAGGTTCTCTCTTTGGGGAAGCAGGCCTGTCCAACTCTGCAAATGCCCAATGTGCGAAGAAATACAAAGCAGTGACTCTTGGAAATGCCACAATTGTTCTTTCTAATACATTTCGTAGTGTTCTATCTATTGTTGATTCCGAAGCAAGGAAACGAGCACTTTGTGCTGGTGCATGGAGTTTATCGTAGCCCATTGAAATGGCGTCAATGACATCAAACACGCCCAGTATACTGGCGCAAGACTATAATGTATCATTTAGACAGTCATTCCAGAGGCGTCCGAAGACAAGCAGATCTACCCACCCGAAACTCTGGCGATTGTTGCCGCCAGTGAATGTGACGAACGAAGGCAAAGAAGTTCGAGTAAAGCACCTGTACCAGGAAAAAGGAGTCGATGATGAGAGTGAATACATTATCGTTGATCCACAAAATCCAGTTCCAAATCCAGAGCTAGGTCCCTTAGAACGAAGGGTTAGTGTGACGTTTGAGGAGGGACTGGCACTGGAGACTGTTGACAAGGATGCGATGGAGTATTGGTTCACTGAACCAACACAGGGATGGCAAACTGAGAAACGCAAACTGCAAAAAGCAAACGGATTTCCAGTGGATGATATATATGAAGATTTTAGGCATGCCACCTCTGACAGAAAGCCTCTGTCAAGCCTCCAACTAGGAGATATTTTGGTGGGTACCGTGGTGGAACAGCACATGCATCATGGTCTCAGAGTCGATGTAGGAGCAGATTCCGATGGTCTAATTCCTTTAAAAGGGATTGAATACTGGAAAAGAGTAGAAGATAGTGGATATCTTCCAGCTGTTGGGGATAATATTGAAGTGGAGGTGTATGCCATTAGAGAAGATCCTGTGTTTCGCTTCCCTCTTCAGGTTGCTCCAGTTGAGAGCAACCTGGCATCGATACTGCCCCCTCCAGAAGAGCATAAACCTCCTCTTGATTTACGAGATGTTCCTTTGAGTAGGTATGAGGAGGTTGCTCAGCTGTCTGGTCGTGACTGGGGAACACAAAAGGTGCTGGTTGCCCCTGCTGACATTGATGATGTCATGATTGGAACCGATGACATGGAGATATCGGAGGATGATATTGCCCTTTTTGACTCGATAGTTTCTGAATTAGATATATGATACAATAAATATTCTATTTTTTTCTTGCAATGCAAGCAACAGTTGTGCCAAAATGCCAACGTCTCAAGTGCTGAATTTCCAGACTGGGATTATCCTCTATTATTTTGACAATATCTCGGTTGAAATTACATCCCCACTTCTGGAAATGCTCTTTCTCCTGCATATCTAATATTCTATTTACAAAGCTCCATGTTCCTTTCCCGTGCTCGAGTAAAATCAGCTGACCTGTACCAGGTTTGAGTGCAGCAACCATCTGCTGTATTGCCTCCTCTGGATCCGAGCAAGAGCACAATCCAAACGTATCTACCACTGTATCGAATTGATTTTCTTCAAACACAGTCATCGTTCGAAGCAAGGGACCATATGGAGACTCTTCAGACGATTCATGTACTGGAATCTCTCCTGTCAACTGCTCAACATTTGCAATGCAAAATTGTACATTGGGCACGTTGCTTGTATCCACTTTGCTTGTAGCCTCCAGAAGCATATCTCTATTCGAATCAGAGCATATCAGATCTGATACCTTTTCTCCATCATAGTATGTAAGGTTCCTGCCCGTCCCAGCGGAGACTTCAAGGGTGCGTCCCTGGCTCTGACCGACCAGATACCTCCTGAGAAGAAGCATGCCCATGAAAAATTCATCCATGTGGATTTTAGAATCATACTCTCTTGCTATCGATTTAAATATTTTTTCTGATGCTTTCCATGAGGTATGGCTCGTTGATCCTTCCTCTGACAAACCTTTTGGCTGTTGGGTACTCTGCAATCCCACCATGGCCCCTGCAGAGAATATAGCACCACCGGCAATAACCCCGGCAATGGTTCTCCTAGACATTCTGACATGTATCTATCTATAAATTATTTTCAAGTCTTACATTCATTATTATGTCAACCAACAATGAACCTTAGTCTGACATTATAATGCCAGCAAATACTCAAGTTGTCAGATCAATGATGCCTTGACCTCAATTGAGGTCTCTTGTTCACTCGCTGCATTCAAGATGCATACAACCCTCGGCAACACCACCTAGTATTTCGATTTCAAATGCAATCATTCACAAAACCTAATATCTTTCGTGCGCAAGCACGCCCACAACCCAATATTATTATATATAACTTTCTTTATTTTAAAATATAAGTTGCTACGTGTCCTTGGACACTGTAGACCAGGAAGCCTTGTAATAGACAGGAGATCTGCTCTTCTTGGAGACGTTTATATTCTCAATTAGTATAACATTATTGTTGTATCAATAATGGAAACGCTGTTACACAGATCATTAAAGTCATTACGACTCAAAGACGTTCAATTCATTCCAGAAACATTGTGGGACGAACTCTTTGATGGGTGGTTTACGGAACGTATGTCCCGTGCTAACTTGCATCAGGTATTGAAACAGAATGGATTGTTGGATGTTTTACGAAACCAAGTCAAGATGGTTTTAAAGGAAGACGGTTTATCAGTGATTGATAGAGATGGAAAGCCATTGTCTTCGTATCAGAGAGCCATGGTTCACTCTGGATGCAAGTGGTTGGGCGTGACCACTACTACTGGGGAGTACAAATTTCAGAAACATGCAACTATTACCATTGAGAGGAAATACAAAGACCCGCTAGATCTAGCACTGATCATGCTGGACCAGGAACCGTTCATGATGAGAACCTTCAACAGAAAGCAAAAAAGGAGCAGACGGTATGAATGTGATTCATGTGGCGAATTCAAAGATTCGATGGACATTTGCGAGAGTGTGTATCACAGAGGGCGGTATTGTGAAGATTGTCTCCAAAATGGTGAATGCCGAACAGACCCTGGGTATGATTCAAAATGGGAACGATTAGCCGATTTCTTGTAAAAAAGAATAGGGTCTTACACAAACTACATACTGTTGTGGGATCAAAGATTGGAAAACAATAGGTGCGTGCATAGCGTTAGAGTTTACTGTCAACAAGGGAGAGAGTCTCTTGTGACAAGACGTCGTCTTGTCTTGGGTTGTACCTGCGGAACGTGCGCCATCCTATCATCACTTCCTGTATATGGATCTGACGTAGTACATCCTAGAAATGGCATTCGGGACAGGGTATTTGCCGATGCCATGAATCACATGGACATGTATGAAGAGGCCATTCGTCCAGTGAAAATCGCTCTTTTTTCAACCCTGCGTGAAGATCTGGAGAATACATTGAGTGATACAAGAGATGATAAATATTCCATCGCCGATATTGGTATAGGAACAGGACCCAATGTGAAGTTCTACGACCGTGAGAAAGCCTTTCTTCAAGCAGTAGAACCAAAACAGCTTTATGAGACCATATCTCGAGACAAATCTCAGGGAACAGGGTTTTCCATTGACATCAGTACAGTATCAGACTGGATTTGCTGAAAACCTTCCGTTAGAATCCAAAAGTCAGGATGCAGTGGTATGTACCTTGCTGCTCTGTTCAGTACATGATGTCAGCCAGTCCTTGAGTGAATTCCATAGGGTTTTAAAACAAGGAGGATCTCTGTTAGTCATTGAACACGTGCGTGCGGGTCCGAATGAACGTCTCCTGGCGTTAGGACAAGATCTTTTGAATCCACTCCAAAGGGCGCTGGCAGATGGATGCAATTTGAACCGTGACACATTGGCACGTATCACAGAGTCTGGTCTATTTTCCACGCAAGGGGTCGAGAGATTCTCTGTTCCTAATCTTGGAGTCTTATCACCACATATCGCAGGTATTTTAAAAAAGAAATAACAGACACATGAATGAATCATCATGGAAGATGGTACCATATCTCCGAGAGAAGACTTGAGAGCACTTCGATTGAAAAGACTGGAACAGCAGCAGCAATCATCGCCCCAAGATACTCAGATCAACGATAGAACTCTTCTAGCCAAGAAAAATACACAGATTCTAAAGGAATTGGAGAGGATTCTTGTGTTTGAGATATGCGATGAGAAACATAACAGTCCCCAGGCATTATTGTCCAACGCCGTTAAACCTTTGATAAAAATCCTCTCAAACATCCGTGATCATCCATCAGATGAAAAGTATAGGAAACTCAAGTACAACAATCCATTCGTCAGAAAGAATATCATAGATACGCCGTGCGAGAGGCTATTGAGGCTGGTGGGGTGGAGTTCAAGGACAGAACAGTATGAGAAATTCCTAGTATTTACACACCCACAAGGGTCTGTCGAGTGGGATGTGGCATGTGTGGCAATAGAAAAGCTAGAAGCTATTGAGAAGAAGGAGATTGGTCGAGCCGATACCCTTCATCATAAGAAAGAGGAGAAGAAAGAATTGCTGGAGAACACGAGGAGGAATATCCTGCAAGATGAGGAGGAGAGACACAGTCGATTTCAATACTAATACAGTCGTATTGTTCTGCTCTTCTTTATTTATTTACTAAAGAAGAAAAATAACTGTACTGTGCTAGTTTTTTCTCTTTGTAAAAGAAGGTCCTCTTAGTTACTGCTTCCCAGGGCAACAGGGATGTGAATCTTTGAATCTCCCCGTAAAATCTCTAGATCCAATGTATCACCAACAGTCCGTCGATTGAGCACCTTGAACAAATCAGAACTTTGTTTTACCTCAACACCATCGACACCCGTGATGATATCCCCAAGTACGAGCCTTCCATATTCATCTCTCTCTGTGCCTTTGATACCTGCAGCCTCTGCTGGACTGCCGCTCTTTGCTGAGAGAACCAAGACACCACTGATACCCAACTGATCCACAGCAGGGTCTGGTGCAAAACTTATACCTATTAGAGGCTTGCTGACGTAGCCTTTCTCAAGAATTTGATCTACAGAATTCCTGACATCATCAATGTTGATGGCAAATCCTACACCAGCATTCATCCCAGTAGAGCTGAAGATTGCCGTGTTTATTCCAATGACACGACCATCAGAATCCAACAGAGGACCTCCCGAATTCCCTGGGTTGATGGAGCAGTCTGTCTGGATCACATCCAGAATTGGACGGCCTGTGGCGCCAGATGCAATCTCTCTGCCAAGACCACTAATCACTCCAGTCGTTAGCGTGTGATCCAAACCGAATGGATTTCCTATAGCATATGTACTCTGTCCTACCTTTAGTTTCCTTGAGTCGGTACGGAGGGTCACCGGCTTTGCATGCTTGAGTGGCTTGGACAACTTCAGCACGGCAATATCCTTATCCTCGTCGACACCGATGATTGTAGCTTCAGTCTCTTCTGTTTCACTCAGCTTGACCATCAGGTCCGAAGACCCTCGTACAACGTGAAAATTTGTCACCACGTGGCCTTTGTCATCCCATACTATACCAGAGCCTGCTCCTTGTGGAATCTCCAACTGATTCATGGTAAAGGCATCCCTTCTATATGCTAGATTCGTAATATACACGACACTCTGCTGATTCTGTTCAAACACATGAATGACTGAATTTTCAGTCTGCATCAGTGCAGCAGCATCCGTCGCCTTGTGAAGAAACCCTGGCAGGTATTGACTCTCCACACACAGTGGTGCCAATTGAAGCAAACAACTCAAACCAAGAGCCTTTCCAAACGTGAGAATTTCCCCAGTATACTCTCGCCGGGTTTCATCATGACCATTGTGTGATGTCTTTCGTCTATTGTTGTATACTGCTGAACAGGTATAGTCTCGACGTCGTTTCCATTCCACAGTCTTGTTGTTCAAACCCACCACATACAGTCTTCTAGAGACCAGACGAGGTCCATCACTCCCCACCACATACATTGTGTGTGTAGTATATTTTTAATGGTACTACTTTTACGTACGTGATACTGATTGTGGTCCTCATGAGGACCTTGATATATATCCTGGTGGTAGTTGGTTGATATCTTTCTACCATCAGAGCAGGGCAACGATGGGAAGATACTATCAATGAAAATTACTACCTGCATATATTACTCGTACGTGGTGCTCATACAAAAAACTACTGTAGTATGCTTATATCATCATCAAAGGTATATGCCATTATGAAGATCCTAGAATCTGTACATCATGTGAAGACGTATGTCTCTCAGGTACCCAAGGTCTCTGGGACCATATCTCAGCGACGAACTGTAACAGCACATGCTCGAAAAGGATTATCAGAACTTTTACGTATGAAGGAATCAAAAAAAAGTGAGGATGGACGAGAGCCATTGAAGCCTGGCACTGTCTCTCCTGCGGGCACAGTGCCAAGCTCTATTGTCAAGCCTTCTTGGGCTGACACTGGAGCAATGCCACCTTGGGATGCCCGACCACAGGTGCATAGCCCTGAGAATCTCATCAAAATGAGAGAATCGTGTAGACTGGCTGCAGAAATTTTGAACATGGCGGGTGAACTCGCCAAGCCTGGGGTGACCACAGAGGAAATAGATCAAGCAGTGCACAAGGCAGCAATTGATGCTGGGGCATATCCATCCCCGTTAAATTACGGCAACTTTCCCAAATCAGTGTGTACTTCCGTGAATGAGTGTATTTGTCACGGTATACCTGATTCCAGACCCTTGAAAGAAGGTGACATTGTGAATATTGATGTGACTGTCTATCTGAATGGGTACCATGGAGATACCTCGCGCATGTTCCAAGTAGGCAAGGTGTCTGAAAAAGCCAAGACGCTCTGTAAGGCAACCACAGAAGCTTTGAAGGCAGGTATTAGTGTGTGCGCCCCAGGGGTACGTTTCGCAGAGATAGGGTCTTCCATTCAAAAGGTTGCAGATTCCTATGGGTTTACATCATCAAGGAGCTTTGTGGGCCATGGGGTTGGAACAGTGTTTCATGCATACCCACATATACTTCATTACAAAAACAACGAACCTGGTGTGATGAAACCAGGAATGACATTTACCATTGAACCCATGCTGTGTGAAAAGTCTGCAAAAGAAAAGTTTTGGAAGGATGCTTGGACAGCAGTAACTGTAGATGGTGGTCTCAGTGCCCAACAGGAGCATACCATTCTCATCACTGATGATGGACATGAAATATTGACAGTGGCAGATGGTACACCTGGTTTATAATTACAAAATAATGATCCATTTTATAATACTGATGTATTAGAGTATTCATATCTACAGTATACTAGTTGTAGTTCTTCTATCGCATGTCAAGTGACATGTCTCCGATACCAATGAAAACGACGACGAATGATGAGAGTAGCTCCCTTAGTCCTGAGATTATGAATGCAATCTATGGAACTGTAGATGATAAAAAGAAAGCATACGAGGAATCTCTAAAGAGGTATGTTTTTTTACGTCGTACAACGTGCCACGTCACCACACGTGGTGCGTGACCTCGATTTACCTGTCTACTACCTGTCTACTAACTACCTACTACACACCCTGTAGATGGTGGACAGAGTATGCAGATAGAAAGAATGATGAAGGTGATGAATATGTTGCCAACTCTCTGTTATATGATAGGAATCATCTGCCAAGATCTGCTCCAGCTCCAGACTGTTGTTTGGGTGGTGACCCACCACAATCCTCTACTCCTGATACTACAAAGTAGTAACTCCATCTGTCCTTGATTTTTATTCAATACGGAGTATTCCATACCATTGTAATATTGACGACGTAGTAACAAACATTCTTTCATTGGTGTTGATCAGATCTTTGACTTTTATACAGACAAACAAACAACAATCATGGCGACGACATGGCCACTGTTTGAGAAGAAAATGAGGGATGCGAATCTCAGTGATGCTGCGATTGATGCATTCAAACATAATTATGATCAATTGGTTGCTGGGGTGACTGGGTTGATTGGAGAGGATGCGATCGAGAATGTGGAATCTCTGCCTTCGTTGTCATCTGTTGCATCGCCTGGGGATGATGATGTGATTGGAGAATTACTGAGTAAGACTGCGGTGCTCAAGTTGAATGGAGGTCTTGGGACGAGTATGGGATTGGAAAAGGCAAAGAGCTTGCTCCCTGTGAAGCAGGGAAAGACATTTTTGGATTTGATTGCGGAACAGGTGACATACACGAGGGAGAAATTCGGTAGTCGTGTGAGATTCATTTTGATGAATAGTTTCTCTACGTCCTCGGATACTAGGGCGTTTCTGCAGGGTACTCACCCAGATCTGTTGAAGGAAGAGGACATTGAACTGATGCAGAATAGCTCGTGCAAGGTTGATGCAGAGACGTTGGCTCCTGTCTCGTTTCCTGAGAATCCTGATATGGAATCGGCTCCTCCAGGACATGGGGATATCTACCCGTCGTTGGTGGGAAGTGGCATGTTGGATAGATTGTTGGATCAGGGAGTGGAGTATGTGTTTGTGTCGAATTCTGACAATCTTGGGGCAACACTGGATCTGAGTCTACTTGCTCACTTTGCGTCACAAGGATACTCATTTATGATGGAAGTATGCAAAAGAACCATGGGTGATAAAAAGGGGGGTCACCTGGCGAAACGAAAGTCTGATGGGCGGTTGATCCTGAGAGAGAGTGCCATGTGCCCTGATGAGGACAAGAAGGCATTTGAGAATATCGATATACACAAGTATTTCAATACAAACAACCTCTGGTTGAACCTTAAAACTCTCAAGAGTACTCTTGAGTCCTGTGGAGGAACATTAAAGCTTCCACTCATTAAGAATAAAAAGACTGTCAATCCTAGAGATCCTGGAACCAAGAGTGTCTTCCAGCTGGAAACAGCCATGGGATCGGCAATTGAATGCTTTGAGAATGCTGCTGCTATTGAAGTTCCTCGAACTCGCTTTGCTCCAGTAAAGACGAGCAGTGATTTGTTTGCCTTGAGAAGTGATGCGTACTATATTACAGAGAGCTCTACAATCTCTCTGGTCAAGGGAATCTCTGCTCCTTTTGTCAAACTTGATGACAGTCATTATAAATTGGTGGATCAGATGGAATCTCTGACGACACAGGTTCCTTCTCTGGCACAATGCAGTTCTTTGGTAGTCAAAGGAGCCGTTGCCTTTGGTCCAGGAGTGACGATTATTGGAGATGTCACCCTGGAAAATAAGGATGTTTCAAAAAAGCTGGTCCAAGAGAGGACCTTTGAAGACGTGGAGATTGTTCTCTAAATTTTGCATGCACTGATAATTACAATTCATTTTTCTATACATACATATAAATATGAAAATACAACAATATATTTTGCTACTCCGTGTGTATCTGTACTACTTTGCCCACTGCAAGGGTTCTTCCTCCATCTCTCAGGGCAACTCGAGCCAGAGATTTACAATCTTCAAATGCCTCCAATGGCATTGGGAGTGATGGTTTTATTTCAACGATGGCAGCTTGTCCCTTTAGTAAACATCTGGGTCTTTCCTTTTTTACTTCATCGGTGTGCTCGTCTATGAGTGACAAGATTTTAGTAATAACACCAGTACCCCGTGTTGCATGAGCATGTAATGTGACATTTTGCCCATGCAAAAGAGGAATGACAATATCCAACACAGTAATCCTAGCTTTAAACGCGGTTGCAAGTTTAATAGGATGCATTTTCGAGCACATGACACTGCCTGCGTGTATAAGAGATGGATCAGAGACCGCCACTGTCGCCTCAACTGTGTCCCCTGCTCGTGCAACTGCCGTGGTTGATGACTTTGCAGAGATTGATTTCACCGTCCCTTCTTCCCCGGGAGGAACGAACTGTACTTTAGTACCTACTTTAAAAGCTCCCTGGTGTACTTTGCCTGAGATAATCACATTCTTGGATCCTTTTCCACATGCTTCCGTGAGTGAGAGTCTCAGGGGACCATGTACATTCCTTTTGGGAGACTCCAACGAGTCTATCGCGTCAATGAGCGTTGGACCTTTGTACCATTGTAGTGATTCATTCGTCGGCAATGTAGTCATGTTATCCCCCGTGAGTCCTACAGCCAGGGTCCATTGAATTGTACACATGGCATCATACCCTGATATGTGGATAAAATCCTTCATGCTTTCTTTTATATGAGCAAATCTACTTTCAGATTCACTACACGTATCCAACTTTGTGATGACTACAACAATCTGTTCAATACCTAGACTCTGTGCGAGCTGAATATGTTCTCTAGTCTGACCACCTCCAAGAGGGTTGGCGATATTTGCAGATGACATGCCCGACTCAAAGCCTCCTTCAGATCCATCGATCACGACCAGGGCTGCATCGGCTTGGGAAGCTCCTGATATCATGTTTGGTACAAAATCTCTATGACCTGGAGCATCGAGCAGTGTCACCCGTTTGTGAGGAGTTTCAAAATGTGCCATGGCAACATCGACAGTGACACCTCGGCTCCTCTCCTCTGGCCTTTCGTCCAGCATCCACGCCCATGCAAAAGACCCTTTTCCTATTGCTTTTGCTTCTTTTTGCGCTTTTAATATATCTCTATCACTCACTACTCCTGTTTCATAGAGCATCCTTCCCATCAGAGTCGATTTACCGGCATCCACATGCCCAAGGACAACCAAGTTCAACATTGTTTTACCTCCAGAAGACGATTCTTCTGCCGCTGCTTGATCACAGAGAGACTGCAGTGCAGCATCATTTTTTAATTCTTTCGAACCTGAGACAGCAAGGGTCTTCATTTGCCCTTCAACCCTGGCATTCTTCTTCTCCACCTGTTGCTTTGAGACACCCTGCTGCTGACTGCTCGGTTTCAGATTTTGCTTTCCCGACGGTTTCGGAGGCATCTCGGGAGCAGATACATGGTCATCAACATATTGATCATCATCCTCACCCCAATAATCGTCATCGTAGTCGTCGTCATCATAGCCATCATCAAAATCGTCATCGTCGTAGAATGCGGTCCCTTTTCTATTCGCCATTGCAATGGCGTTCACACACTGTCCTGTCAAGAAACTATATCACACATGAGATTATACATTGATATTCATTTTGAATGAAACGATGACATCTCTTGAGCATTCTTTTGTTTCAGAACCATGGGTTCTCCCAGCTGGTACTCTTGCAGGAGTTTGAAAGTGATCACTATGCATGCATGCAACATACTTGATTGATGAATATGTATTGATGATGATACAATATCATACTTCTGAGTGTAGATTCATGCTCAGAATAGCAGAAACGTATGAAGTACATTACAACAAACGAAATCAAAGTCAACATCTCATCATCATGTGTTTGACTCTAACCACCAAGTCCAATGATTGATTTTCCAACCTTTTTTTGCTTTTTCAAATACTGCTCACTCAACCTCATAGAATTTACGTGATCTTGCTCCATGACCAGCCGCTCTCCTTCTTTGATCAGATCAGCCACGCGCAGGTCAACCGGTTCAAACTCTGGTAGATTTTCGCTGTTGACTAGTCGTCGGCCCAGTTCTTTCAGGTTATTATTCTCCTCAGATATATCTCCATCAATCACATCGTCTTGGATCCATTTTCTGATCTGGTTATCGTATGTCGCAGCTCGAAGAGCACCATAAAAGTCCAAACTCTGGTTTGGGAAGGTTTGCAACAATGTGACCATATCCTCCTTGCCAAGTCCGTCATCTTTGTACATCTGGAATAGAATATTGGTCAAATCATCCAAAGATGGCTTCCAGTAAAATTTCTCCATTCTTCCATCCCGGAGCAGGGGTGCAAATACTGTGGACAAGTCATTGCCTGTGACAATGATTGGGATTCGTTTCAACGGTGGCTCATCATCTCTCCAGTCCACGTTGTATAAATTTACCTTGTTAGGATTGTCACAGATGGACATGAGTGTCCCTGTGACTATTTGATTGTTCACCGTAATCTGAGTGTTCCCAAAATGTCCCAGCCCTGCATCAATATCATTGATCAGGAGGCACGACAACTTTCCCCTGACCTTTGACATTTCTGCAGCCTTTCTATATCTTTCCCTAATCATATACCCAGGCTCTCCTGCTCTCTCACTCTCAAGCTCACCCGCAGACATGACAACAGCCTCTACTCCAAGCTTTTTGAAAGCCAATTCTGTTTGGAAGCTCTTACCTTGCCCCTTACCTCCCCAGATACCCAAGATCAGTGGAACCTTGGTGACTTTATCAAAGCAACCCTGATCAATCAAAAAGTTTTTGACAATGTGCATCACCACAGCGTCCAAGAACTTGGGTGCAACATAGTAATCACCCACTATATTATTGTAGGATCGAAACTCATATCCTCGAAGAGATCCATCAGCAATATCACTCTGATGACCTAGAAACGAGCCAGTGAATATAGAGTCAAGGTTTTGAGAGTTTTGAGCAGTATCCACGTTCATACTCACATCCGAACGACCAAGCTCGTACAGATAATCTCCAGTGGAACCATCCTTGGCTCCCCAGCTAGACCTCATTTCTGATATTTTCTTTGATCTATCCCTAGATTCCTTCTTCAGCTCTGCACCATCCAATGGCATTGAATCTTCAGAAATCACAGAATCAGCCGATGACACAGTGTCGTGTCCGAAACAGTACATGACACTGCCATCGTCGAGAGGAACCACCCGAGGTTGGCTCTCTTCCAGTCCAGCTGCTACTATTCCGACTCGATTCCCTCCATGAGCAGATATTTGGTAGTTTCTATGTGTTTTGATTGTCGAATGGCGCGTGGTACATGAACCAGGACAGAGAGAATGTCCGTAGGTGGTTGTCCACATGTCTCACTTTTCAATAGTGTAATGTATGACTATCGATCGATCGATCGATCAATAAATCTATTCGTGATATTTAAATACTAGTAGTTACCACATTTAACACTAGACACATCCAAATCTGGATACGAATATATGATGGCTTTTTGTATGGGATCATTGGTATCCTTCAACCAACGTTGGTTTTGAGGGTTGCAACCCTCAAAACTTTTCATGGACCCACCAACATGTTTCTTACTGTCTTTGAGATTGATTGCGAAGGTTTGTTTCTATCTAGAAGCAGATGAAGACCAAAGGATCAATCATCAATTGATGGGAAGGTTGAATTTCAAATTGCAAAATGCATTGCAATGTGGGTACCTGTTGTCACCATCTATTTCTATTTTTATTGATCAATTGATTGATTTCGTAGTACATTATAAACATCAATAGTAAAAAATCAAAGCAAATGAACCTTCCTCCTGTCTTGGATGGACGTGGAGTGTTATTTGCACCCGTCTCTGGAGAGAGCACACGGGATATTGTGCAAGACCCGGATTTTCTGCATGCACTTCGAGAGGCGTGTGAAACCTGGGGTGTATTTCATTTGATTCATCATGGATTTGATCAGATTATTCTTGATGATGCTGTTGGGGCAATGAAGGAGTTCTTTGACCTGGACATGTCAGAGAAGGGCAAGGTGTCAAGAAGTCAGACGAATCCTTCTGGATGGTCGAATTCGGAACTCACCAAGCAATCCTTGGATCTCAAGGAAATTCTTGATATCTGTCACATACCTCATAGAGATAGGCCTGATGATGATCCTTTGAATAGGGGGATTGATGGATACAACACATTTTACAATGATTCCATGAGGCAAAGATTCCTGCGCTACTATGATGAGATTTTAAAAGGGTCTTTCCGCTTACTCGAAGCATTCTGTAGAGCATTCAAGCTGGACTATGAGGAGATTTGTAAATCACTATTTGGAGACGGGGTAGGGTTTTATCGACTCAATTACTATCGAGAAAAGGGCCACTATTTAGAAAAAGGTGAGGAGGATGAATTGTTGTATGGAATCCATCCTCACTCGGATGCAGGGTTTTTCACAGTCCTGTGGACATCAAATGTCGATGGAATAGAGTTTGATCACAATGGAACCTTTGTTCCGATATCAAATCCCATGGAAAATTGCTTTACCATCAATGTTGGAGATATGTGTGAGGTTTTGACAAACAGACTGGCAAAGGCTCCCAACCATAGGGTCATCATAAAGGATATGACGAGGTCTCGGTATAGCATGGCGGTATTTTTCAATCCAGGACCTGATGCGGTTATAGGACCAGCACCCGTGTGCGTACAAGATTCCAACACACGACAGATTTTCAAAGACATTTCATGGAGGGAATTCCGCATGCGACGATTTGCTGGAGACTATTTGAACAAAGGCAAGGAAGTTCAAATTACAGATTATATTATAGTGTAACATTGGTATCATCATGAAGGGACATACTCGAATGGCTCTGGAGGAGATTCTTCGGCCGGTTTGTCTTCCTCTGCTTGCCCATTCTCTTTTGCTTCCTCTGCCTTGGCATCATCAAAGGCATATTCCACCGGTTCATCACCACCAGTGTTCTTCAGAACAACAATACCAGAGTCTTGAAATCTGACTGGAACCCAGCGTATGCCATCGATGAATTGGATATACTTTCTTTGTGCAGGCACAACTCTGGCTGGATTGCCCATCTCAAAACTGTCCTCCTTGACTTGATCCTCTTTTACTTCCTCTGCAACATCAACCTCCATGGTTGAATCATCATCCTTCTTTTCCCCTTGGTCGTCCTTCTTCTCTTCCTCACCTTCTTTCTTCTCTGCCTTTTTCCTCGAGGTGGACAACACTGCCTTTGGGACTTTTTCCTTTGATTTTGCTCTCTCTATAGCTACAGGTGCGGGATATGCAAATACTGACTTGCTGCAGCTGCACTTGGTCTTAAAGTCTGATGGAGGAGCTAATGTAGCATCCACGCCAATCAGCACGGTTGGTTTCAATGCCAGTGAGATTGCATGTGTGAGAGGATACCAGTACCAATATTGAGTGAACAGAGCCAATCCCAAAACAGCAGATCTCCTCAAACCACCCACATCTGTATACAAAGAAAGCGTCGAATTTCTACCAGCAGCATCTAAAATACCACATGCCATGATGGATCCCATGCGAGTCATTAATTCTACACCTCTATTACCATGAAGCTGGTTGATGCGTTCACGGAGCTTCTCTTGTCTAGACTCTGGTTGCTCTATCAAAATCATGGCAGATGCTATCATTGATCCTTGTTGTACAAAGTCAGTTGGGTCTTTCCACAATGATTGGAGCAATTTGATAGATTCTTGGCAACCTGTTCCTGCCCCAGAGATACCTACTGCCATGCTTGCTCCATAACGGACATGAGGATTATAGCTCTCTGCCAACAGGGACACAGCTCTGACACAGAGGTCTGGGTTTCCAGCCAAGACAAAACCGAGGCAAAGCACGGCAGCTCTTCTCACATCATTACTAACATCACTGACAGCAAAGTGAAGAAGCTTTTGTATGGCAGAGTTGTCACCGGTTCCGCAATATGCAAGCCCAATAGCATACATGCCACCATATCGAAGAATGGCATCCTGATCGAGCGTCATTGCCTCGATCATTGTATCTGCCTTTTCCTCTCGGCCATATTGGATTGATGCCAATCCGATGGCTAGACCTCTGATGATTTTCTCATGCTGCGTGTCGTGGGCATACGCCAACATTTCTTCAGATAATTCTGTTCCAGTTCCAGCAAACAATAGACCCATTGCCAATCCTGCAGCCTCTCCAGAAATAGCGTTATCATTATAAAGAATATTCTTTATTTCTTCAAATAACGTTGTATCTTCGCTTCCAATGCCAGCAATACCCAAACCCAAGCAGGCTCCATGTTGAATCACTTCATTTTGTGTGTTTTGTAGAAACTCCATAATATACTCTCTGATACCAACGCTATGGTTAGAATGAATCAAACCCAAGGCATATAAAGATCCTCCCTCCGAGTACGGAGAAGATGATGACCCGGATGAGGGAAGATACGGGCTCAGAACAGACTTGCTATTCTTGATGTTTCCCTTGTGGATGACTCCCAGTCCAGATGTTGCACTGAACTTTGACCAATTCGTGGCTTTCGCAAGCCAGTCAAGATTATCTCTGAGGAAGGAATCGTTTGTTGTACTGGCATTCATCATCGCATTGGCAAATACAGTAGCTCCATGGCAAACACTGTTCCTAGGTTCGACAGTTGCCTTGATATTCTTTAAAATCTGCAAATCCGTTGCATTATTTCTTGCCAAAAATTGCCTCTCGAGCTCCATTGGAATTTCTCCAGATAGAATTTTATCGAGCCTTGTCGCCGCAATATCGTGAGGATGCTGTGTCGCCACGGTATCCTCTTGCATGAGTGCTGTCGTCTCTGTGGCAGCAGTCTCTTCCATGGGTGCATCCTCCTCCTTTTCTTCCCCAATGTGGAAATGCTTTGCCAAAATAGAGCGAACTTCTTTCGAAAATGCCTGATTTTCTGACTCGTTGATATCAAATCCGAGTTGGTAGGCCATGAGAACATCATCATCACTTCCCTTGATAAGTTTCACCATGAGATCACCAGCCTGCCCTGGTCTGTCCAACACGAGCAAACATTTCATAATGGGCCCGAAATCACGACTCCCTATTTTCGCATGCATTGAAACTATCAAGTCCAAGATTTGATCTCTATACGTCTTGCTCGTGATTGACTTGTGAGTCGTTTTCAGTGTATACTGAATCAAGGCAGCTGGATCTGAACACCTGGAAATCACCTGCTCCAGCATATCCAAACGGTGTGATTCCACGGACAAACCCACGGCTTGTTCAAACTGACCATCAGAAATACACTTTTCAAATAACTTTTCCACAATCTTCAACAGACGGGGATCTACAGCGTCATCCATTCCTTCTTTAGCTGCCACCTTGCGCTGGCTCGTATAACTGTCCACACAGCAAGAAAGAATAGCTTTGCTGTACGCGCATGATCCAGTCACATCGACGAGATCCTGCGCCCCTAACGCATACACTAAAGCATCATCAAGGTCATCCAGATGATAAAACACTTTAGAAGCCACCAATGCAGCGAGTTCCCTATGACTAAAGTCTTCGTCCTCAAAGAGGGCTTCCACCAGAGATATGGAACCACTCAACTGGAACCATATCTCGTCAATTCGTTCATTTATTTGTTCAAGTGCAAATATCTTCAGGTGGTCGTCCTCCTCGTCCAACAGTGCCAACACACTCGAAGCTCCGCTGTTCCCAACCACATTGCCACTGTCCACGAGTGGAGCACTCACCATCGCTGAAGTCATTCTATTCTATACTATAATAATAACAACAATATTGTAGTTGGTATTCAGAAGAAAATGAATGATGGAGAGTGTCAAGTTGACGTGATCGAGTGATCAGTTGATTAATAATTAATTATGAATCACGAAAACGTCCAAAATCCCTAGGCCAAAGACCCTATACTCGATTGTTATTTTGAATACTGTAGTATAATAATAATATTCAAGTCTACAGGGAGTACAGGTTTTTATGCTTTGAAGAAGGTTGGAAAAGAAAAAAAAAATCCCACATACATAATGATCATATAGCATGCTATATGCGCATACTACCAATCATTACACACACACACACACATTGGTGATGAATCAAAATCTATTCGTAGCATATACCACATGTATGGTCAGGTTGCGGTGGCGATGATATCATCGGTCCAAAAGACATGGACAACACCATGTCACATGTCTAGGTCCCACAAATCTCGCATAGGTATTTCCAAAGAAGCCAATGTAGGAAGAAGAATGATGAATATACTCGGAACATCGCTCGCCCTCTCCTCGATGGTTCGAGTTGAGCCTTCCCAAGGTCTGGAGAGTCCTGCAGTGTACTCTGGTTCGACATATTCCATTCAATATCCTTCTACATGGGAGGTTTCTAGTAAAGCTGGTGCAGATGTATTGTTCAAGGGTTCAGGAGTGAATGTAGGGATTACAATCCTACCCGTGAGAATATCACGCGTGGAAGAATACGGGACAGTAGAGCAGGTTGCAGAGAAAATAGTGCAGACAGAAAAGGCAAAGGATGGAACCCTCCGTGCAGATATGATCAACTCGAGATCTGTTGATATTGGCAATGGAATAACAGCATATGACTATGATTATGAAATCCAATCCACCAGAGGCACCAAGAGAATTGTTTCCAGGGTCTGCATCCGAGACAAGCAGTTGTTTGTTGTGAATGGCACCATCACGTGTGGTAAAGTAGAAACCTGTGATGCAACACAGATATCCAACATAGTAGATGAGACTCGTGGGGCAGTACAAAGTTTTGCATTTGCTACTATCAAAATAGACTAGGTTCAAATAGTAAAAATCATAGTGATTGGGTCGTTGACGAGTTTCGTGCCCATGTAATACAATAGTGCTGCAGCAAGAGGTTCCATTCCTCTTCTTCATCCAGCCTTTCTATACGATTGATCCGTTCTACTTCTTCTCTAGGTATACGCGTCTTAAACAACGTCAGCATATTCTCCGATGACGCTTCCTGCCAACCACACGACAGCATCCTCTCCTTGTGTGCCTCCAGTGAGTCTATAATGCCCTTGAGTGGACATCCCCGTGCCCGCAGATTCAGCATCATCTGCTTGCCAAATGCATCGTGAGGATTGACTTGTTCGTACACAATAACCATGGATTCCGGGAATGATATCTTCCGTAAAAGGTCATTCGAATACCGTTTCTCCATGTACACCAGGACACATTCTGCAAGGAACAGGGTAGGGAGGTTTGTGTCAATCCCTGCCGTGTTGACAAGCTCTTCCATGACCACATCACCCTGCCTGAGGTCCACCCCAACCATGCAATACACACTATCGTCTGTAGAAACCAGCATGCCATTACTCTCTAGTATATGTTTCTTCTTCTGAATAACATCAGGAAAGTCACATTCAACATACGTCACCACATGAGACCCCAAGAGACCATCCTCTCGCAGCTGGAAATACAAGGTATCAAAACCACACCCAAGCACCACCACCTGTACTCCTGACGTCGTATATTCACTCACATACTGCAGGACGAGTGATTTGATAATCATATGACGAGCATAATATCCTCTATTAATCACCGGAGGAAGGGATCGTATCCTATCTCCTCCAGTAGAACGCCCAGTCACAAAATGATGAACAAAAGAGTCTGTAAAATACCCCCGTTGCACACACGACCTGCATCATGCATGTGCGTGCCTGTTATTTTCTACTGTAGTGGTAGCAATGGAATCATTCACGTACAATTTACTAATCTGAGCATCACCATTCGTACGTTTCACCCCCTCATCCTCACCATGCGTTCTTTCTTCTTGTTGTTGAAACGTCGACATGTCCACGACATGTCACCACCAAGAACAATGTACTACTATTGATATTTACATGGGGATGATGTACTATATAGAAAAATACATAAATACAATGTATAGGTAGGGCTACTATCAATGGTACGTTTTGTCCAAATGTGGTGTACACCACCACCACCACCACCACCACCACCACCACCATGGTGGTACCACCTCGTTGATCATTGATCGATCAACACTCTTCATGAAGACGACCAAGACGAAGAGCATTCAACAATTCCATCTTCACACGAGACCCACGTTCAGAATCCAGATCTGTATCTTTACTATACAAGAGGTAGTTATCCAAACCACCAGCTTTATCAATGGTACGAAGAGCAGATGGTGTCACTTTGAAACGAACTTTCCTATCCAATATATCACTATACAGTGAAGCATTCTGAGCATTTGGTTTCCATACCCGTCTCGTTCTACACACATACATGAATGCATTGTATACGTATGTAGGTATATGTATGTATAGTAACGTATATAACAAACAGACAGACAAGCACACTCTTGAGTGGTGATAGTCATAGTCGTCGTACCTATTCCCACCATCTTCACTAACATTATTACCAGATAGTACTCGTTTACCACCAAAGAGTCCTCGTTTTGTTCTCTTTGAAGCATACCGACGTGTTGACATGAAAGCACCACATGATGATGGTTCCACCACCAGAGACGTGGTCAGTCGTAGTATCTCTACTGCACCACGAATGGATCTACTATACAGTGATGACATTGTAATATAGAAAATACAATTGGTTGATTATCATATGTCTTATCATCTAGTAGATCATCTAGAGCTATCTGCAATATTGCAGGCCCCAATTAATTGGCCATCATCTCGATCGAGATGATGATGATGATGATGATGAGACATATCAATTGCGCATATGCAATTAATAATCTCTTTATAAGAATTATTATTATTATACATATACTCATCATAGTCGTAGACGTCGTAGAACAACAACAACAAGAGAACACTCTCAAACTCTTGTTGGTTGGTTACCAACAGACAAACAAACAAACAAACAAACAAACAAACAAACATGGGGTTATTGTCGAGTGCATTTGTACAGGTTGTAGTCGCTACTGTTCTCTTGGGTGCTCTTAAACGTGCAGGTATTGTCAGGTATGTATATATATCAAGACCTGTCCCAGTAGATGATTAGGTGGTGTATAACACAGATGGTGTTCTGGTGTAGTGTTCACCCGTCAGTAATAGAGGATGAACGGTCTCGGAAAGCTTTTCAGAATGTGGTATGTTTGATGTATGTCTGATGTATGTATTTGTTGTAATAACACCATGGTATGTGGTCATTTGTCATTCTGTTGTAGGTAGAGCTTGGTGAGGCAATTGCAGAAAAGGGTTCTGACATCATAGATACACTCCAAGGAAAAACAAAGTAGTCTACTACATGTATGATGTCTATTCATACTACTGTATATATATATACCACAAGTGGCTCTACAAGTGGTGGTAGTATAGTCACCACTGGTATTAGATCCATCTGCATGCATGCATGCATGGGTTGGCCAATGGCATAGTATATGGCCAAAGTTGCTAGGTATTTTTTACTCTAGTATCCATACCCTAGTAATAATAATAATATTATAATATCATATCATTATAATGGTGAATCATGCACCAGATCGGGTGCAACCTAAACCGTTCAACCAAGAAGCTCTCGATCGATTGTTAAACAGTACCAAGTTTCGACCAATCACACATGTGGAGGTAAAGCTGTACGTTGATACTACTGTACATATTAGTACTCCTGATGATCAATGGCTACAAACTGCGGCCATACAGTATGAAAAGGCTGCAAATGCGGCCATCCACACAGTCCTTGGTTTCGATGTCATGACAACGAAACCATCTACACCTCCTTTATTGATCAATGGCACGTTTATTTTATCTCAGAGAGGTGTACAGAATTCATTATATTTTGTGTATCTACTACATATTGATGATGAGTACATGCCAAAATTCAGAGACCACCTGCAACAGTCAAACAACTTTTTGACGTGGAACCCTACAGGAAATCTATTTGATGGATATGATCACGTCATTGTATCTCTCCCAAAAGAAGAGGGACGCAAGGGTATCTCAAGTGAACTACCAGTAGATGCTGGCCAGGAAGGAATGCACATTGTGCATTCCATCTAAGTAAGGATACTCATCATCATCATCATCATCATCATCATCATCATCATCATCCCTTGCAGAGCTTTAGTTTTTTGAAAAAGGGAGCAACTGTTGATTTTCGAGCAGGTGCAGAGGCCAGTGCCGTGGGAAAATTCTCAGGTTGCTCTATCCATAGTTTATAGGGAATGCCTGCTTCTTCTAATGTGCTTGCAATACTATGCAATTGGTCCTCTCCAGTTGCCTCCAAGACCACCTGTAGGTGTACCATGATATACATTACTAGTATACTATAGTATTTTCCTTCTTTTCAATACACCACGTGATACTTCACCGTACCTTTCTCATATGATCTAGATTATCTGGAGAGCAATAGAGTTGTGTACCATCTGAATCTCGACTCATCCATAGAGCTGCAGTTGCAGCATGGCAACCCTGGGCAACAATGCTTCCCAGAGGCCACTTGTGTTCCTTCCATAAATCTCGCCTCAATGCTACATACTGCACAATTGGATCTTCTTCTGACATGGCTGTTACAATGTGAGAAGAGAATGCATTGACGTGACGCCGTGGTACTCGTCGATTGCGTGAATTTTGAAAGCAGAGACAACGTCCAGTCGTACGAATCGTCGTCGTCGTACGAATCGTGTGCATACTCTATATATAAATACTAGTATATTCAAATCTTATCCAGTATATAGTAGATAGATTTCTTCTTCTTAAATGGTTGCATTCTTCTTAAATGGTTACATTTTGGAAAGAAAAAAAAGCATGCGCATCATCGAGACACGAGGCCAGCTTCCTTGTCCCATTGATCAGCAGATTTGACCTGATCAATAATCTGCTTTTCAGGATTCACAATCCCATCAATGATGCCGTACGCAAGGGCATCCTTGGGCTGCATGTACAATGGCCTGGACATATCCTTCTCCAGTTTGTTTGTGTCATGACCTGTGGTACGGGACATGATTTCCAGCATATTCTGCTTTTGTGCAAGTACCTCTCTCCATTTAATCTCCACTTCAATGGCCTGGCGCTGCCCTGTTGGAGGCACACGGGGCTGGTGCATCATTGCCGTTGCATGCTCTAGCATAAACCTCTTGCCCTTTTCTCCGGCAGACAACAACATACATGCCTGACCAATCGCAACACCTACACCCACTGTATGTATCTCATTCTTAACAAATGACATGGCGTCATAAATGGCAGTTCCTTCGGTTTCAAAGCCAACAGTCTCACCGTCAGCACGGGTTGTACCTGTCGAGTTGATGTACAAGTATATTGGCTTTGACCTATCCTTGTGCTGCAAATACAACAGTTCTGCTATGATTAACTCTGTCACAGCCGGAACCAGCGGCATTCCGAGGTATACTATTCTGCTATCCAACAGCAGGGAGGGCAGGTCTGGGGGAGGTGTCTGTGGCTTGTGGTTATCATAGGAAGCAGAGGCTACCTCTCCAGGAGTTCCCGCACCAGAATTTTCCACCTTGAATTCGGCAGCAGGTGGAAGCCACAGAGATTCATCCAAGGATGGACCGTCATATCTTGCCCCAGCAGACGCTACCACGACCGCACCCTGACGACGACTGCCACAGGGACGTATGCTAGCAGATGCAGTCCTATTATTATTCCTAATGATAGTACTATTATGATGTTGAAGAATCATATCCAATGGCTATCAATGAACAAATGTCGACTGGACAAGCAAATGTTGCTCCCTTGTGTGTTGGACTACTACTAGTACTGCTTCTATGTTACGGTGTTTTATTACTATTTTTTAATGAATGTATTGATTATTATCATATTCGTTGGACGTACGAGCTACTGTGTTATCTACCACTATGTGAGTGGTATATCTCAAAAAGATGGTGGCCATGATGATCATCATCCATGCATGGATGAATGAATAGATACAAGGTAGAATAGCGTAGTACAAGTGCCAAGTCAAATCAATTCCATTCTTGCCGACTGGACCATGCATGGTCATCATCATATGATGGCATGGACTTTGCTCAAGAGTGATCACTCACATCATGATGCAGCTGTTAACAGCAACGTTGCTCCTGGTCCCTTTGTGTTTGGTCAAAGATGGCAAGATGCTTCAATCGCCCTACTATTTATTTTTATAATACGTATTTAATATGCATGTATGAAACGTTACATCATCATCATCATCATTCCAGTGCGTGGCAATGGTGCCTCCTCCGAGGAACTCAAATATCCAGGACGTGCTGAACAAATTTAGAACTGACCTTAGTAAGAATGCCAAGGTTCTTGCGGAAGGAGCAAAATCAAGGGATGATAAGATAAAACAAAAGAGCGCTGCTCGTCGTCAGACGACGCAGAAGAGTCGTCGGGCAAAGTCGTCAAAGGGGGGCCAGACAGAAGCTTCAAAATCACAAGAGTGGATGAATGCTCCAAAGAACCCGGACGAGTTGCCTCTGGGGATGAGACAGAAACAGGTGATTGATTTTTTAAAGGAGAAGGAAGCGCCTGCAACTCTTGAGGACGTTCTAAACGCCACTGGTAGAAATATAGATACAGAGAATGATCTGAAACAGGCACTCGAAGCGCACCCAAAGATTGCCTTGGACACGGCTTCGGGGATGTACTCGTACGTGCCTGATGCGAATGTAAAGAACAAGCAACAACTGCTTGACTATCTGAGAGCATCTGGAGCTCCCACTCCAGTTCCAGACATACTGGATTCATACAAAAAGGTTGTTGAAGATATTGCAGCATTGAAAGAATCTAAATTAGTAATAGGAATTCATAGTTATAGGCCAGATTTAAACTGTGAAGTATTATATGCAATGGATCCATCCCTGGCAGGATTGGGAGGTGACACAGATGTGACAGCACTATGGGCAAACTATGCAGTTCCTGACACAGATGAGGCCATTGATGAAGCACTGAGAAAAGCAGGCATCACACCAGCACCTCGAAAGGAGAAACCAAAGCGTCTTATTTCAGAGAAGAAGAAGAAAAAGAGAAAGCAGACCAAACTGAGAGCAGTTACCAACTCACATTTGATGGAGTTGCTCTTGGGTGAAGGCCCTACAGCCATTGATGAATGATCATGTCGTACAAATATATTACATACAAGTGATTTGTATATCTAAATAAGGTTATTAATTTCTTGGCTTCTCCTTCTTTCCTCTGAACAACGCAAGAAGGGAAACTCCAGAGACCTTGACAACCTTGAAACGAACTCCTGGAATATCTCCGACGGCATGACCACGACGACCGAATCCAGCAATCAATACTTCATCATTCTCTTCGATAAAGTTCAAGCAACCATCATTTGGAACGAAAGCGGCAATCTTCTTACCATTCTTAATCAGCTGCACACGAGCACACTTACGGATAGCGGAGTTTGGCTGTTTGGCCTCAATACCGATCTTCTCCACTACAATTCCTTTAGCATGAGAAGCTCCTGCGAAAGGCTTCTTATATTCACTACCCAAGTTGGATTTCTTATAGTCCTTATCGGCCCATCGTTCCTCACGACGGTGCAAGCGAAGCTTGCGTCCTGCTCCCATACCACGTGTCTTACCTGCATGTAACAAACACAAGAATGAACATACTATATCCATAATACCATGTATGATCTCCGAGACCGAAGACGACACACGATGCCACACAAAAGTCTGCGGCGGCAGAATGTCAAAAGACAAGAAACATAAAAGAGCGATATCCACGTACCCATGGTTGTATCTACGTAGTATTATAAATTAATGCAATATAATTTAGAATGAATGGATGATGTCAAGGGACATGAACAGAAATCATTCATTCATGAAGTGTATGTCTTTGGGCAGTCGTCCGGTCCTTCTAGTTGGTTTCAACTAGATGACATGATTTTCAATTTTAATGATATAGAATTGTATACCATGGTGTATACAATTCATTCATACATTTGTGTACATGTGATTGGAGTTGTGGAGAGAGACGGAAGAAAGTGAAGCAATGAAACAGTGGTTGCATGTCTGCAAGGGGTAGTCCATGTGTTGCGCTGGGGTTCGTCTTTTGCGAATACGTAGCATTCGTCAGGTGTTTCATAACCATATACGTACGATAGGAGAGTCGAAAGTGCTGTATCCTCCATCAATCAGTCCCTGTGGTTCCCATTCCTCCTTCTTACAAGGGAACAGGACGTTTGTGTCTGGACGAATCCTTGCATCTTGCACCATGGCAGTAGATACGCACGCAAGACCGAGTCCAGATGAATTTCAGAAGAAGAAGAAACAAAAGGTCGTTCCACCAAGTGTTCAGTATAGGATCCGCATCCAGCAGGCAGCAAAGAAGGACACTGTGGATGATGCATTTGCGGCCTTTGAAGAGTCAAAAGCAGAGGATGTTCGGTTGCCACCCGACTGCTTGGTGACGCTATTGTTCCTAGCAGCTGGTGGAGATCGGTGGGAGGATCTTGTATACTGTGAGGAGAAGAGGGATGAGCACTTGAAGACCAAGCGACTGGAAAAATGTGATGAAATTCTAGGCTGCATAGAGGCATCTGGATCCCCTGTGGTTGAAATGTGCTACACAGCGTTGGCACGTCGAGATGCAATATATAGACAAGGGTCGAATGCCCTTGAACAAGCCCGGAAGGTGGTCCAGGATTCTAGAATGGCACAAAAACTTCGATGTTTTCTGCCTGCACTGGCTGCCTTTGGGGCATCGGGAGATGCCCACGGAGCATTGGATGCATATCACGATATCATGGATGCGGGTCTCGAGCCGGGAGAAGTTGAATTCTCTAAATTAGTACAGTCGTTCTCCAAACACTATGATGGAGAAGGAAAGGAGCACCTTCCTTGGACGAGGATTGAATCAATTCTGAAACACATGTCACGAGAGACAACAGAACTTGACACAGAGACAATCACCAACCTCCGTCGTTTGTTTACATCTCAACAGGTTTCAAAATATTGGACAATAGATGACTGCAATATAGAGGGAAATGGATACTGTGCATTTTGTCACGAGACTTTACAAGCTATTGACCTTGATACAGACGAGTACTCTCAGTTTGCAGCTGGCATTGCAGCCTTGGCAACCAAACAAGAAAAGCGCCCACATGAATTTGATAGCTTTGTCCAATGGCTGGACAAACATGGTCCATTCGGAATCATCATTGATGCTGCGAATGTCGCATTCTATGGACAAAATTTTGAAACAGGAGGCTTTAGTTTTCCTCAGATTGAATCTGTTGTGAGCAGGGTCAAGAAGGATTTTGCGCATTTAAAACCTCTGGTTATTTTACACGTCAATCGCACTCGAGGAGGACCAGCAAATACGTACAAGGCAAAATCTCTTTTAAAGGATTTGACAGAGGAACATTGTTTCTATGCTGCTCCACAGGGTTCAAATGATGATTGGTATTGGATGTATGCTGCAGTTTCTGCTGGACAAGAGGGAATTCTGATTTCCAATGATGAAATGCGGGATCATTTATTCAATCTGCTTGCACCCAAGTATTTCAAAAAGTGGAAGCAACGTCATCAAATGCGGTACACGTTTTCTGGAGAGCCTGATTCTTTACAGTTCCAGAACCCTCCGCCATACACTCGTTGTACTCAGCAGCTGGGTACATCGTGGATGTTTCCGATGGCGAATCAAGACACATGGCTTTGTGCGAAGAAACGAGTTGATTAAATATATACATTATGACTGAATCATTTAATTTTTTCTTCCGAGAGCCTCGAGAGTTTCCAGCATCTCCTCTCCATTCAGAATATCTGTGGCCCCATAGATGACTGACTTTGGAGTGGGCTGCGCCCTAGAAGCCCAAGACGCCAACGAGCTCCACTCGTTGTAATTACCACCTCCAATCAAAAATACTATAGCCTCTTTGTAGGAGGATTCGGATGTACGGGCATTCCCTGGTGCTCCCTTTGGGTCCAGCACCAGATACCCTTGTGTTTCTGGAGACGATTTGCCACTCATCAAGGCATCCACGGCGACCGTCACAGCAGCCTCCTGCTCCCCAGTCAATAGATTTTTCACTCCTTTTGTCAGATTCGTGAGTCCTTGTCCAAACGTTGATCCCAAGAAATCTGCTGCAAATTGGGTTGCAAGTGCAGGGTCGGATGCTCCTCCTCCTCCTCCT
>PJEL010000488.1_pt1 | contig 46442 bp, 65 predicted proteins | sample 1853271 | NCBI WGS metagenome assembly PJEL01 (sample SAMN08108733, study PRJNA415343) | Invertebrate metagenome, whole genome shotgun sequencing project. | host: Globobulimina | place: Sweden: Gullmar Fjord | collected 2015-08
GCCGCTTGGTCAAGCCCGCCAGCTACTACATCGTCAGCTATTGTAGGAGCGTCGGCAGCGGCTCGTAATTCTTCAAGTCCTCGCGTAACCCTAGAAGCTTGTTGTGCCAGTTCTTCATCACTAAGCCCACGCCCTAAATCTGCCAGTTCTTCCGCGTCAAACAACGGAGAACGTTCTGCTGCAAGAACTTCAAGCCTGTCTAACTCAACAAAATCATCAACAGTCGCCCGCAATGCTTGTTCAGCGGCCTCATAGGGAACTTCTCGCAACTGCCCATAGTTTGAACCAAGCGCATCGTTTATTGTATTTAGTAGTGTTTGTTTTGGTATTGCGCCTTTTGAGGCAACCTTGACACCATTCAATGCGCCAAGAGCAACTACGTCCTCGTACTCTGCAAACTTTTCAGGAAACATCGAAGCATATTTTACTTCTGCCAAACTAGCTCTAAGAGAGTCAACAACAACCGTATCCGCAGCCCTAGCATCTTCAAATGCCTGCGTAGCACGAATGAACATATTCTGTACGTCTTTTAGTTTCTCGGCAGGCACAGCATCTTCAATGGCTTGCATAATTGCGCGCGAGTATAAAGCGTGTGTGTCGCGCGCCTGTGTCCAGTGGTTTCTAGCAGCAGGGCGGTAAACACCATCCCACAGATAATCCTTGAAATTCTGCCTCGTCAAACTTGCTCTAGCCTCTCCCTTCAAACCCGCCCTCTTCCACCCCTCGGCAACGCTTATTCTCCCAGATATGACATCATTGCCTATTTCAGCAATTCCGGTGCTGTATAGGTCGGCATCTTTGAAATACGAATTTAAAAACGTGCCTTCATGTACCTCTCTAAACAATGGGTCACTATCCAACAGCTTGTTTACAAACTCAGGCCCAAGCGCGTCCTCCGCTGCTTCTACATATCCCTGTACAGTCTGCATGAACAATTCATCTGTTATCTTGTTCGCATTCATGTTGTTCTCGAATGCAGTCATCAACGGGGCATTACCACCATCAGCAAAGCTCGCATACGCCTTCACATCATCCAGGTGGTGCAAGAAACTGCCCTCAGTGGGATAGTGGTTTATCTCACCGCCTACTTGGTTAGCCAAATTGTTTACATCTGTTTTCAACGCCGCTATTAAGTCATGCGCTTCTTCGGGGCTAGCAGCAACCAGAACGTCCTTGGTTTTCTCGGCAACTCCAAGCCTCTCAAGTTCTTTCCATGTTTGCTCCGGTATCCATTCGCCAGAAGCAAAAATATCCAGTGTGCCATTCGCTGATAACTTGTTGAAGTCTGCTATGGACTGGTCAACGTTGCCATAGTTTTTACGCATGAGCGAATTCATTGACGCTAGCATGTCGTCAGACCAGCCACTAGCGCGGAGCGTATCATTTGTTTTGTTGAGCATCTTAGGAAGCATTTTGCCCATCGTGTCTTTGAAGCTTGTCCAAATAATGCGCTTGCCTGCGTTTATCTCGAACTTTTGTGACTTATTGAACACCCATGTTCGCCCCTTCGTTCCTTTCGCGGCTGTCGCCGCACCAAAACCGCCTGGAATATGAACAGCGTCAAGAAGCCCATATTTAGCCATGTTCGCGTCTATAGCGTCCATTCTGAGGAATTGCCCATTTTCAACAAATGCCCCGATCCCTTGGTCGATAAAGATATGTACATTGTTTGTAATAGCGTTACGCATGGCATAACCAGGGTTATACCCCATGTATACGTTTGCAAAGAAGTTGTTTGCGCCTCGCAAGAATTTTGTTTCTGCTAAATTCTCTGCACCTCTAAATAGAGAGGCTAATGGCCCAAGGTTATCCTGTTCTTTTAGTGTTGGGAATATCTTCTTTGTGGCGGCATCTAATGACTTGTCCATAATTCTTATCAAGTCTGCGCCATCTTCTGCCTTATTTATCTTTCTAAGGAACGCTGCTCCGTCAATAACTCCGTCACTGTTTTTCAGCATTTCAGCCATCGCTAAAGCCGCTTTAGTACCACCCTCAGAAAAAGCAACATTCAAAGGAATGCCAGCTTTCCCCAATAGCGAGATACCTTCCTGCACAACCTCTGCCTTATCGCTTGTCAACTTCACGAAACCGTTGACTACTTCCATCACATCGTCGGGGTTCTCTTTGACAAATGTAACTATATTACCAAGGAAGTCCCCAACAGTCCGGTTCATAAAAGCTCGTTTGCCTTGAGCCGTCAAGTCTGTAATTCTATAGCCAGATGCGCTATCGGCACTCTTTGAAATTACTGTGCTAACCCGCTTCATTTGCTTTTGTACATTATTGGTAAGCGACTCTAGCCCGCTAAACTTCTCGCCACGCTCCATACGCCTAATTGCATCTGCTGTTTCTGATGCGGGCTGTGTCCACTCAACCGTCTGACTGCCAACAGTCTTTATAGCAACCTTGCCCTTATTCGCCCACGCGAACACGTTCAGCGGGTCTAATATCATCTGCCCTATCATTTCAGCAACGGGGTCAGCAAGTTCTTCTTGTAACAAGAATGGGTTTTTGCCTTCGCGATACTGCCTGACAAATTCTTGCTTCAACGCTGGGTTTACCCACTGCGAGTATCCAATGCGCGCCGCCTCAAAGTTCTCATCAGCTATCTGTGCAATATCCTCTTTACTTATATTGCGTGACAACCCTGCTTCAACAGCCCGGATTGTCTCATAAGACATTGGAATAAAGTCAAACAATGAACCAAGTCCCGCTATGAACTTCACGCTGTTTGGCAGGAACACTTCACGCTGATAGTCAATAGCGTCTGCCACGCCATGCGCTACCCCGGCAAAGAAGCCTTCACCCTCAACATCTGCCAAACCTTCCGATATGCCCTCTAATGTCTCTGAACCCTGAATACCCTCGGCAACACCTTCGGCAACATCAAACCGTTTCTCTTCTCTGTCCTCGAACACATCAGGCAATGAGCTTTCGTCTGCTACATCAAGAACAGTCTGTTGTGTTCCAATAATACCTTGCTCTGCACCCTCGGTTAAGTCTTGCACAAATGCCAATCCGCCGCCAAGGGCTTCGCTGACAAAGCGCGTTAAGAGTTTTGTTCCACCCGAAAGCCTGTCTCCAAAACCGCCCTCAAAGTCAATTTCACCTTCGCCACCAATATTGCCAATGGCGTTGAATACATCGGACATAGACGCTAATATGCCGGGGAAGTAGTTCTCGAAATTCCCCTGTTTTATCTCTTCAAGTATTCCTAGTGAGCGTTTACGGCCCTCTGAGAATATATCGCTGGTTGACTGCGAGCGTTCTCCCCAAAGTCTGTTAGCAGCCCCATCCCGCCATTCTCCCCATGCACTTGTGTTGCCATACCACGCCACGCCGTTAGGTGTCCACCCAACTGCATTGCGCGGCAGGGGTTCTCCTTGTGGGCCTTGTACCGCTGAGTTATAGTCCCAATCTTGGGGAATCCCCGGCTCATCTTCTGGGAAAGAGTTTTTATCATTGTCCCCGCGTGGCATCTGAATATTACCCGACGACTGCCAACTGGTATTTGATGAACTGGCAGGAACACCACCAGCATCACGCCATTCTTGTCCCTGCTCCCTTATTGTATTTCTCAATTCCTTATAAATACTTTTATCAACCAATGGGTTGTCTCCAATTAGTTAGTCCACGCAGGGCCGGGGTAAAGTTTTGGTTGCGTACACTATAAGACTGGAACGGTTGTCTGTTATTGTTTGCAATTGGCCTCACACGCGTTCCCGTAAACCGAATGCGCGGGCTAACGCCACTTGCCCAAGGGTTCAACAAAGAAAAATTACCAGTCCGAATATCCTCCACAATGTTATTCTGTTCTTGTGCTGTCAATGAGCCAGGAACATCTGGAAGCGCAAATGCGCTGTCTCCTGCTCCCGGTTGCCTAGCCCAGCCTGCGGTAGTTTTCTGCCATCCATCGTTGACCATCTCTTCAACAGTTAAGTCGTTTTCTCTACGTAATCCATCACTCATAAAAGCACTTGATGGGTCATCGGCAAGCATTTGTTGTACTTGAACCGCCTCTGCAAGCTGCATTTGTTCCCTGTCCATATCAATCAAGTCCCCAGGTTGTCGCCCTGGAGGGGCATACTCTTGGGGCAACCTAACTAAATTTGTAGACGACGGCGTTACCGCACCTGCTGTATTTGTTCCAGAAGTTTGCGTAGTAGACGGCGACAGACCTGCTGCTTGAGCAAACTGTTGCGTTATCTGTGGGTTGGTTTGAAGTGTGGGTATATCAACGCCAATACTGCCACTTAGCCCGCCAAGGGCAACATTAACTTCATTTAGTCCACCATCATTTGTAAACTGCAAATTCCTTGGTGCTATATCAAAACCAAGTCCCAACCTGTTTTGTGGCCCTCTATTTACTCCTGTTCCCCTACCGCTAAATTGTGTTCTTGGGTCTATTCCTGGTACTTGAGGCCGTTGCACATTCTGAGATATTCCTTGTGACGGGCCTATGGTGCTTTGACCAGGAACAGGAGGAAGAAATTGCGTAAGATTTTGAAGCCCTGGTGGTAGGTCTTGAATTGGAAAACGTTGCTGGGATTGTGGCGCAGGTGGCCCAAACGGAGCATCTGTAAACGGGTTCAGCCCTTGAAACCCTGCTGGTGCTGTTTTCCTGCTTCCCCTTGTACCAACTGACTGTGGCCCACTTCTTGTTCCAGGTGCTTGCACATCACCGCCAGAAGTTATTCCCGTACCCCCGCGAACTATTCTGCCAGTCTCAGGGTCAATACCAAATCCAGCATTCGTTATCTGCTCACCGAGTTTTCGGAAGTCGTCGCTAACGTCAACCCCCGCCCTATCACTAAGCTGTAATAACTCAGCCTGTCCACCAAAGCTGACAACAGGTGCTTTATCTGTTCTAAGACGCGGGATAAAGATGTTGTCACCAGCACGAACTAGGCCGTCCTGACCAAGCAATCCTCGATTAGCACTTAGTATCTGTTCGGCAAAACGCTCGTCGCCAAACTCACGACGCGCAATACTAAATACGCTATCACCTTGACGCGCCGTTACGCTTCCACCGCCTTGAATAGTTGCAGCGGCTACCGCTTCTTTATTGGTTGCTCCCCGCTTCTTGAATTTCAAGACGTTCGTCCCCGCCGCCTTGATCTCCGATGCCGACGCTCCCAATGCCCTCGCTTTCCTGCGGGCTTCCTGCATTGCCTGTGTTGTTCCTGCCATCTATCACTCCCTGGTTCGCTCTCGAACCAAGATACTGCGCTTGAAACTTGATATAAAGTTCGTCAATCTTCCTCTGAGCAAGAGCAACCATCTTCTCATGCTGTCTTTGGGTGAAGGTCATACAGTTGCCTCACCATTTCTAGTCTGAGCGTTTGCCTGCTCAAACGTCTGCCCGCCACCCTCCGCACCGATGGCAGACTGACCGCCCTGAGCGGGGTTGAAGCCTTGCTGTGCCTGTTGTTGCTGTTGGGCCGCCTGTTCTGCTTGCTGTTGAAGTCCTAATTGCGCCTGACCAACAATTATCGTGTTCTGCGCTTCTTGTTCTGCATTTATTCCACTCAGCTTCGCCTGGTGCAATGTCTCTTCAATTTCCTCAGTCCTGCGCCGTTCTGTCTCAGTCACCGGGTCACTTATCTGCATAGTTTTGAATACGGTCTGCTGACTGACACCAGCCGCCTGCTGCATCTGTGCCGCGTTTGCTCTCTCAACAACGTTAGAACTTTCTCCGGGAATTAATTTCGCATCCACATATACAAACTTCTCGTCAATGAAGTCCGGGTCAATGTCCACCCGTTCTCCCTCACCAACGCCGTCAATTGTTACAACATCCCCTTCTTCTTTGATGTGCAAAAGCATTATTCTACCAATATCGGATAGTGTCTTTTCAGTCAACTTCCGATACGCAACTGCCCGCCGCTCCGCACCACGACTAATAATGTTCACCGAGCCAACCGGAGTACCACTTGGGAACTCACCTGTTTGAAAGTTGGCGGGCATCGTACTCTTTGCAATTGCGTCGCGTGTAATTGACTGCAAGGTCAGTAAGTTGTTATCCAAAGCTACTGACGGGTTAGGGCGTATTGAATTACCTGCGGGGACTTTTGCCACAACAGCTTCGGGGTTAGTGTGGTCTATTTCTACCGTGTCTTGGTTCGGGCCTTCTTCTAACAACAATGGGGCGTAGTGCAACTGTAAAACCCTGTTCGATAACAGCGTGTCATTCCTGGTCGCATCATCATGTTTCTTCGACTGAATAACCGTTTTGAGCATCATCGTGGTTTCGTTGTAGAACCAGGGCATAAATGTCATACCCGTGTCCTCGCCATCCATCATCACAACATCATTACCAGAACCTTGAGCAAATTTGTTGTCATAAGTTGGTTCAACCCACACCGTCCTTTTCTTCAACGTTGAGTAGTCAAAGACTGTCGCGTATTGAAATTCTTCCGCATCTAGCTTCTTGGCTTTCTTGCCCCAAAACGCTTTCACGCTGTCCGTCGTCATTACTGACCTACGCAACAGTCCTTCCGGGCCAAAGTCACTAACTTGTAAGTGGCAGCCTCTTGGGTCATACACCTGTGTCACAAAGTCCCCGAACCTCTGTGCATATTCTAACCGCTCTGTCTCACCTTTCAACGCCTGACGTGTTCTTATCTCATGGGGCAGGTAAATCACTCGCCCACACAAAACGCCGTACAGCGTACTAAAATCGTTCAACCGCTCCGTTAGACTAAAGTTAGTACGCAAGTCCATTAGCTCGTAAATGCGTTCTAACGCTTTCTCCCACAAGTCAAGGCGTTCATTCTCCCCGCCACCACTCAGCGGTCTAATGTTGTACTGAACCACCAGGTCGGCTAGAATAAAGCGAATCGCGTTTAAACTGTCAACACTATCTGTGTTCTGAACTACTACGTCTATTTTGTCTCTAATGCCTGCCGGGATATTGGCAACACTCTCTTGAATTTTCAACGCCTCTTCAAAGATAGCGTTTCGACTTTTATCCCGTTCTATCAAATCAAGGGCAAGTTCTTGTACCTCTCTTAGTGTCATACATTACTCCATGCCTTTAGCGGGCTAGGCTTTCGTTCTTTTTTGAAACTCCTTTCAGTCCGCGAGGGCATGAAAGTTTCAGCGGCTAACGCTCCCATGTACACAGCGTCCAGACAGTCGTCATGTTCTGCGTTAGGATATGTCAACCACTCGTTATAAAAATCATTGATAAATGGCGTTCTCACATTACTTATCCAAATTCTAGCAGCCTGACAGCGCGGGGCTAACCACTCTTCAAACCGCTTCCCCTTTCCTAACTTATGGTGTTTGATAGGCCACAACGGTAAAGGCTGTCCACTCATATCATTCAAAAGAGCAAGGTCGTTATAAAACTCTTCACCTTTACCAATACTCTCAACACCAATCTTCTGCAACGTCGGGTACGTCCCCGCCATTGCTAACGTCTTTTCAAGTCCTTCACCTTTGCTCAAATGCCCCTTATATCCGTCAACCAAAACAATCCCGCCGCCGGGAATTGCTCTAAAGACAGCAGTAGCAAAATAATCCCTGTCTTTGTGTTTCAGCTTGTCTACCGTGCTGGCATAATCATTCCCAAAGATAACGGGCCACGACGGATCTATGTCACCAGCAGGGTATTCATGTAACCAATCCGACTTAAGCACTTGTCCCTTCGTCGCATCCAAATCCAACAGATACATCCTTGCAAAAGGAATATGCCCAATGTCCTTATACTTAAAGGCAATTTCCTCAAAGCCCCAGCGTTCAGGCCAGCCCAATTTCCACTTACGACCCTTGAACGGGAAACTCATATAATCTAAGTCCTCATCACCAAAGACTTCGGGCCAAGCTTCTCCTTCTTCATCTTCCCACATCACCGGACTTCGACTATGCACGTACATGCCCGTTTGCTTCCTATCAGCATATACGTCGTTCGACAACCAAGGCGTAAAGTTCCAAATCTCAACACCCTGCTTCGGCACAGGAATTGGCATCAACGTATCTGTAACAAAGTCTTTCACATCCGACAACTGTCTGTCACTTCGCGTATTATCCTTATCGTGAATATCATCCACCAACATAACTCCGTTAGTACGACTGCCAATCACCGAGCCTGACGAATACCCATAACCAATGAACGTCGGCCCCTGTGGACGACCTCGCTGCATATCCGTCCACTCACCCGGACTAACGTCAGTTCGCCTCACCGTGTATCCAGACTTGATACCCCAGGAAGCGTCTTTGTCAGGAACTACATGCGGAAATACTAGTTTCCAATTAGCGTCCAACTCTATCATCTTAGCCACTTCCGCACTCGTTTCCCCAGCTTTCTCAATATTGATACGAATTATCAAGCTCGTCGTTTCAGGATGATGACCTATCCAAAAAGCCAAAAACATCTTGCTAAATACAGTCGTCTTTCCGCTTCCTCGAAACGCCTCCTGCAAAAGCTTCCTGTGCTTTGTATTTATCGCTAAAAAAATATTTTCAGCCCAACGCTCACCTTCCTGGTGTAAAGGGCTTCCATGTGCAAACTCGAACCAGGCACGAAACCCTTCCAGGTTAAATGTCTGCGCTTTCTTCACCAATATTAACTTGTTGACTAAAGCTATCTTGCGGTCAAGGTCGTTCATTTTTTCTTTGGCTTCTTGCGTCGATTGGCTCTTCGTTTTGTGGCTTTCGCTTTCGATTTCTGTTTTTCTAAGGGGCCAATACGCCTGCGATTTACGCTGCGCTTCGTAGCTGGCTTCGCGGCACTACCCGTTTTACGTCTACTCTTCATAGACCCCTTAATATCCGGCTTGTTTACCCGATTTCCTTTTGGAGAACGATTTACAGAACCTCCATGCGCGCCTCTGTCGGTTCGCGCCTTCCTCTTTCCAGACCGGGTGCTTGTAGGTTTACTCTTTGGACGCTTCTCGGTTTTCCTCGTTTTCGTTCTTTTAGGTTTTCTTGGCATCAATTCTCCTTGTAGCCACAGGAGCTACACTCGTCAGGATGTTTCTCGTACTTCTCTGTTCCGCCGCAATAGGGGCATGTTGGTTCAACTGTGTCAAATCCAGGGGGGATTATTCCAGCGTTCGGTATACCAGCTCTTGATGCCATCATGAATGCGTTCGCCCTTTCGGAAACCTGATTGCCCATATCTTCAAACGGAACAATTTTAGAAAACTCAATGATTTCACCCGGACGCAAAGTATGACTAGCATCTTCTCGCCCGCGCGCAATTTGGTGCATTACGGCATCATAATATCTCTGATTGCCATACAGTTTTTCGGCAATAGAAAAATGGGTGTCGTGACGTAAAACCTTGTAGAGAACCTTGTTTTTACGAACAATATTAAAATCACCACCAATACCCATCGGGTCTAGTACAGTTTGCCAAAACATTCTTACTAACATTTACTATCCTTTCAATACGGATAACTTATTGTCAATTAACTTACCTCACACCTTTTCGGACAAGGGAACTACAACCAACCACCACACACGGAACAGGTGTCCGGCGCGCCAGGGATATCAGACTCTATCGGCCACATATCAACGGCACAATATTCGCAAATCCTGCTTTGCCATTGGCTAAACATACCCTTCACCATTCTGCCATAGCCTCCGTAAAATCTCCATCCACGGTTTTTAAATTGTTCCAATTCTAGCACCGCTCGTCCTTTCTAATGCAAACCAAAGAAAAAATATTTTTTACCGTTACCCGATGTCTTGGGACGCTTGCTAAACGAACTCAGTGGTTTCGTGCTGTTACAATATGGATATTTTTTTGTAGAACTCATATTCTAATTATACCTCACACCTTGTCGCACAAGGTAACCCACACACACACACACACACTCACAACCAGACATGCACCCCCCATCACCCAGACCCTCACTTTCACACCACATTACTACACCACACCACACACACACCACCGGCCCCACGTATCCGCACCATGTCACGCTACCCACCATCCCGCTGCGCCTCAAGCATGTCACGTATCGCCTCAAGTTCCTCTATACTCCCTGCCTCTATGCTGTTGTCCCCTTGCTTTAGCTTGATAGGCGCCTTGTCTGGTAGCATATCCGCTGCCCTACCAATGAATTCCGCTGCCTTAGTGCTACTACTCCCCATATCCGGGGACATTGCAAGTTCTGCCTGTGCCGCCACGATGACAGACCAGGCCATATTATGGTCTTCGGCAAGCGCAACGGCTGAAACGCCGGCTCTTAGTCCCTCTCTGGCTGCTTCTATGGGCTTTTCTTTCCTCATTACATGGTATTCACTCGCAGTTTCGGTAGTAATTCGGCTACCTTTCGCCCCTGCCAGAGCTTTCTTGGCATTGTAATCATACAGTACCCCGCTTTCATACTCCCGCACCTCTCGGCCTTCGTAATCAATAAGCCTATATCGTTTACCGCTGGGCGTTTGGTGCGGGTAATCTGCCATTAGTTCACTCATAACCCAATAATAGCACAAGTGTTCTTCCCTTGCAATAGCGTTTACCTCTTCTATATACCTGCTTGCAATACAGTTAGAACATTAGTTCGGTACTAAAGTACTATTGTAAATTGGCTCAAACATGCTATTATATAGCCAGAACGAAGCACTTTACAAACCGAATACCTGACCTTATAGCCAACAGTCACTTTAGTCAAATCTAGTCATGCCAAGCTAGACATTGAGAAAACTGCGAGCTAGGTCTTATATCGTTGTCCTGTTTATGTCCCGGAAGTGAGTATATAAAATGAATTGTGACAAATGCAATACCCCCATTGTGAGCAAGAGTGATTTTACAACTGGCTACGGCACAAATGACAAAGGCGAAAAGGTTTGTTATGCCTGTTGCGCAAACGAAGATATCGCATACATGCAAGAAAATGACAAAATCTCGCTTTACCTGACCCAAGATGATATCGGCTTTACTGTATCAAATTGGCCGGGCAGCCTGAAAATGAAAGCACAGGTTACAACTGGCCGCCACAATATGGGCCTGACCCGCTATGATGCAAGCTTTACAGACCCAAGCGGCAATAAGTGGTATGGTCGCAAAATTGGCGATAATACAGACCTTGTGCATTGCAAGAAACGCAAATAACCCCCTATTCAGGGACATAACCGGGATAACGATATTATATCCTTAGTATGTTAGCCTCTTGAAAGTGAGTTTATTATGTCGAATGCTAATACACCCTGTATCTGCCACAATGGTTTTTATGAAACATGCTCTTTTCAAACTTGCGAATTACCAACAATGTTTTCTGTTTCTTCTTACCACATACATACAGAAAAAATTGTTGACTACGATAGTTTTTATGCTACAGAAGAAGAAGCACAGGCTTACTGCGATAAAATGAATGATGGAAGATGTAAAAGCAATGAGTCTTTTATAGTTGTTTCCCCGATTATCAAGAACTAGCCTTATAAGAGGCTAACATGCTAAGGATAGCAGTATAAGCAGCAGTTTACTACCCTGAAAGTGAGTTTACTATGCGACTAATGACATTAACTGAAACCGTTCAACATGCACTTGAGTGCATAGAACTATTTCCACAAGATTCGTATGCAGTTTACGAGTGCAAGGACGAAGAAGCACTTGAGTTTGGATGGGATCGCTATTTTCTAGTATTTCCCCAACACGAAGGGCCGTACAATTATACATACATCGGCTTTGTTGACAAAGTTTTAGGCTGGAAACCTTTCTAACCCCCCCCCTTATAGGGTAGTAACATGCTGCTTATACAAACCGAGTCAGTTTATCGCCTATACTGGAGGATTTTACTTATGCACTACCACTTTGTAGCAGAAATGAAACACTTTACTACCAATATAATCGTATCAGGGGAAACAATCGAAGAGGCACTCAAGCACGCCAAATTAGCGGGATGGAATGTTGTAAGATGCACAGGAGTTGAGCAATACGCGGAGGCTATAGGCCCGGAGATTGAAAGCTATGAACATTATTGCTTTCGTCTTGAACTGGAACCCTAAACCATCACATTGTAGGCGATAACTTGACTCGGTTACACCTTGCCCTGGCGGGTTGCAGAAAGAAAGGTTCGACTCCTTTCATGGGCGCATATCTTATCAACTATCTTAGGAGAGATTATCATGGCACAGTTACAAAAAGTTGGCAAAGTTTCTACCGCAGTATTCACCGATCCCGCAGATAACCACACAAAAGTTGTCTATCACAATACCGCAGTCGTATCCTTCGACCATGAAAGCATTGAGCTTAATACCGGTGGCTGGGAAACTGCTACGACTAAAACCCGAATGAATCAAGCTTCAAATCAGTACAGTTTAGGCTATCAGGTATACCAGCGTGACTATACTTGGTTTGTTGACTACCAGGGCGAAACCTTCGAGTTTGAAGGTGACCGCGTGACACTATACCGCTAAACATGCACTTGGATGCACTCTCAACTTTAGGAGGTTGAATGACTCACTACAGCATACTTACCAACCAGCACCACCACGTAGTTATCGTTTACCAACGACCACTTATTTTTGCACAGGTGAACCGCCGCCACGATACTAAAATGCGTGAACTGCTCGACTTGATTGCAGACCCCGAATTAACCCAAGCAGTACGCGACGGCGCGACATTGGAGATTGAAGCTTTTGACGCTGAATACATGAGAGAATTTAGATACACTAACGCCACCCCGGAGGCTTATCCGGGGAAAGGTAATTGAATTATGACGACCCGAACAAAGATTTTGGAATATTACAAAAATAACTGCGCCGACCACATTGACCCAAAAACAAACGAGCTAGACATTACCCGGTTGGCCGAAGATGCCATCGACGCCCTTGGCTTAAACGAGAGACAAGAAGAGATAGCGTTTGATATGGTTGTTGATTTTGAAGCCGACAACGCCAACAAATCGCTAAATCTTGGCGGCATCTTTGTAAGGTTTGACAACTACCTTATAAAATAACCTAACCCCCCGGTGCATAGCACCCCGAAAGGAGTTTGACACATGATTTATATTTCTGATGAAGTTATCAGCGTAAACATTTGGCGCATTGAATTTTGGTACAAGCGCAGGGGCTACATGCCTACATTTTCTTGGCCCGACATTCAAATTAGCCGACTAGTAATTTCTTGGAACTAACCCTATGCACTTGAGTGCATGAAAAGGAGCAACATGAACTACCTAACCATATCCCAAGCCCTAGCAGCCGCCAATCATCCGCGCCTTATCAGGCAGACTGTATCTAAAGCCTGTGCATCTGGACGCATCAAAGCCGTGAAGTTTGGCAACGCTTGGGCTATTGTCCCCGAAAGCTTTCACAAATGGTTTGAAGGCTACCCCCACCCACCCGGAAGGAAAGGCAAATGACAAAACCCACTATCGGACAACTATTAACCGCCCACGCGCTACATGGTATGCGCTGCCAACTATGTAATGAATTGTGGGATAAGTGGGTAAAAGATGGATACCCACAAGACAGAAACCCTACACAATACCATTGTGGGAAGCCCGTACACCGGGACTGCTACCTAAAGGCAGGGTATAAACTCAATGAATAACTGCCCCGTTGCCCGCTGGTTGCAAGACCGCGTAGACTGGTACGACACCGAGAACCTATCAAGCAAGAAGATACATTGGGAAATTAAGCTAACTAACCACAAAAAGAACTGCCAGGAATGTAACCCGAAATAACAAAAAGCCCCTGCCCATCATTGGGTGGGGGCTTTCTTTTTGTTTAACTCTGTTAACATATTCGTTAGCAAACTGAATAATTCTTTGAACCCCATTCTCGCGGCATATTTACGTATCATAGCCTCATTATCCGACTCTGCACTAGCTATCTCTTTATCAAGATCCGGCACAGACAACTCTGCTTTAGTTATCCACTCATATACATCGTTTTTGTCAACAACCTTCTTCATTTTATCGAGTTTGGTTATCCCCACCGGATACAATGCACTCGGATGCACACCCAACTCGACACAGTACAATTCATATACCCGCCTATACTTATAAGCCTGTGACCATCCCAGGTCAATTTCTGGCGATGCTAAATAGCTGTTATAACCGCCGTATGATGCTAAGTATTCTTTATCTTTCTCGATGTAATATAAATGCTTTCCTGTTTCTATTAAGTCCCGCTTGCCTTGCTCGCGCAACTTGACCAGGGCCATGTGGTGGGCGTGTGTCTGTTCTGCTTGCATGTCCACCCCCACTGTTGGCCCTCGACCTTCTAACGTATACGGCCCTCTATTCCATTCTGTCATTATAGCCACCCCCGCACAACACGCGGAACCAAGCGCATAAACCCTTGAGGATACACCATCTTTAACCACTTCTTATCGAAGTCCGTCAAGTGCTGGATTGTCTTTGAATAATACGGCCTCATAATACTATGCTCATTTGGGAAGTGCGGCATCCCTACCGCGTGTAACATCTCATGCAGGAACACGGCCCGCAGGTTCACATGGTCGCCCCACTTTTCAGCACTGTCAATTACAATGTTACCCGCCTTAGTTCCTGTTTCATCATAATTCTTAGAGAACGGCAACCAGGCATATGCCAGAACGCCCCCCAGCGTCCCCAGGGGGTCTTTATCGTCAAAAGAGATAATGTGTTGCGCTTCTTCTTTTGTGGGGGCCATAGCGACAGTCAAGCCACAACTAGCCGCTATTTCGTGCATGGCGGATACAGCCCAATTTGCACGCACATTTTTATCCCTGTCCTCCCAAACCAACGGCCCGTCAGCCCAATACAACCGCTTTCGTTTGCGCCAAAAGTTATACTCATGCGCCTCCAAGCTGTTATCATCACAGTGCGGGCATTTTATCTCATTCATCTTTTGTCCTTAAATAATATTTGCTCGTTATGAAGTCAATATTAGTTAATCCCGACATATTGAATTCATCTTTGACTTCTTTATCTATATCTAACGGCATACCCTGCAACGTAAATATTATATCGTCAAGGTCTGCTTGCACAATCATTACGCGACGTTGCTGCATTCCAATTATCTCTTCTATGGAAACCAACAGGGGGTATTTTCTTATTTGTGCATACTCGCATCTGCAAGGATTGCTTGTCGAAAACCTGACACCCCGTTCACCGCCACAACGCGGACAACCTATTTCTTCTGTTTCCATCTAGGTTACTCCTAAATACACAGCCAGCAGCACAAGCATCGACACAGCCCACGCCGCTAGACTAGAATAAAAATACTTATCGAACTTCATATCTCTATTATAACCGAAAAAGCCCCTCCGTGTTGGCAGGGGCTTTCGTGGATAGTTGATAGGGTTAGACAAATCCGATGTTTTCCATGACCTTCTTGAGCAGATATTCATAGATAACGAAAGTCGCTGCTGAGGCCTGAGCGAACAAGCCACCCAACTGCGTCAAGACATTTTGCAGAGCGGGGACTAACAACTCAGGTGAACTCAAAGCGTCGGCGGGGAACAGCAACGCCCAATCAGGACCAGACCACAACGCACCGAGAACGGTTGCCAGAGCAAACGAACCCCAGGTAAGCTGTTTCTTGCTGAGTGACTGACCACCACGGGCAATCCATAATTTGTAGCCCTGCACAAAGACGACTGCAATTGCGCCTAAAATGCCAAGCTGTACTGCTGATAATTCAAACATAGTTACTCCTATCGATAGTTTATACAATCTTACCACAGAACTAATTCTACAAGCCTTGCCAGCTGCTTCCACTCATCCCCCAATTTCAATTTAGCGGGGAAATCAGTCACCCACGCCTGAACAACGTCAAGGCCAAACTTCTCAATTTGCATAATGACGAACCGTTCTAAGAAGTCTCGCGTATCTGCTCTGCCGTAGTCCACATTACACCCAGGACACGAAGGGCAAGCGTTTATCTCAACGTCTATATATCTTGCATACTCAGGATGCCCCTTGCGATTATCGCACTTATATAAACCGTGGTGGAGCTGATTGCTTGCCGCTTCTCCACACACAACGCACGGCGGGCGGTCTATAAGTAATCTTTGTCCTAGCTCTCTCCATTGTTTAGAAGCCATAGCATCCTTCCGGGGAGGGCTTATGTCCTCCCCGTTTTGGTTAGTCTACATTACGCTTGTAATCTTCATCGGATAGCCCTTGTCGTTCTTGACGTAGCTAACTTCCATTGCCGTCATATCCAGAACGCCGTCTTTGGGGTCAAATCCGTGAAGCGTATCGATGACTTCCGGCCACATCTTGACAGGATATTTCGTGCCGGGGAACGGGTCAACCTCACCAAAGTACTTGTCACCCTTCCAAGTAATCGTAAGCGTAGCATTATCTGGCAACTTTGCCGTAAATGTTTCGCCTGTTGACTGCTGGGTTACTTGCGCGGGTGCAGCCGAATGCAGTTTCAAACCTGTCTCGACTGTCAGCATGTGTCCGTAGTTTGCGCGGAACTCGTCAATATCATCGCCCCCAGCAACCAAAATCGTACCGTCGTTATACTTCTTGCTCCATTGCAGCTTCGTCATTCTGTATCTCCTTCGCCCTATCCTGCGGGCTAAAGTAGTTAATAAGCTCATCAATATCTGTGTCAGGCAACGGCGGCAACCTTCCCAAACGTCGCCGTCTAGCCGATATGATTAGCAGTAATCTAATAGGGCAGTTCTTCATCGTCAGGCGGGGCGGGGTAGGAAATCATCGGCTGCCAGTGAGTTGGGAATTTTTCTTGTCCTTCATACGTCCACCACTCAGAGTCAATATCAATAACCCATCCCGTAGTTATCTTCCCGTCAAACAATAAAACATCTTCATAGAGTTCCGGCAACCGTTCATCCACGCTCACCCAAGGATACTCGTCTTTGTTAGTCATGCTAATTCACCTCCATGAGCCTCAATATATTCACGCACAAGCTCAACAGGAATCCAAGCGTAAATACTATCACATCCAATCGGGGACACTGCCAGGGCCACGGTTCGCCTTACATGGCGGTAAATGTCACCAATCCAGTCGAGATAATTATCATAATATTTTCGAGGGGTTCCACGAAACAAACTCTTTCGATAAACCTTGAAAAAACGTTCAATTCTGTTACTGTGAAACTCGCCCTCAAAATACCCGTGCCAAGAATCTGGCGGGGTTGCTGTTGGAAAACCAACCTCAACCAAATACCAGGGGCCGTAATTGGAACGGGGTTTGCAATAATGAGTCTCGCTCGCTTGCACCGATATTATCGTGCCATCATTGCAAACAATAGCATCAACTGCGCTTTTTCTGAAACCATCCTCAACGTCATCGCCATCACGCCAATTATGTACAGGCGTATTTAAAATAAACTCTAACGCCCCAGGATGCTTGTCTTTGTTAGTCATGTTAGCTCCTGCCCTTCATAAATTGCGCGCTCAATGTCACACGCCTCTTGGGATAGCCTGTCATTTTCGCTTATTTCTTCGGCAACCTCAATACATACCAAGCACACCCACTCGCTCTCTTTCTCTTCTGTATCTTTGGCATAAATCCAGCCACTACATCCATTTATGCAGGTGTATATTTCTTCCCCAGGATACTCAGGTGATTCTTCTTTGCCTGTCATTTTTTACCTCTTTCAAAGTGCATCGCCACAATATTACTTACGCAATCATCACAAAGCTTGTAATCGCCATAAAAGTTTTTGTAATCCACATTTTCTTCATGGCAAATCTCACAAGATTTATAAGGCATTACATCAAAATTATATTCGATATACGGAAAACGAAGCGTGCCACGCATGTCTATTTTTTCCCCACCAAAAGACTTTATAGTTTCCACAATACTAGGGCTAACGTTTTCATATCGTTCTGTTGGCTTATCAGGATAAATAAAAGAAACATCCTGCCGATAGCCCCAATCCTTTATGCTAACTAACATATAATCGTCTTGCATCACTCACCGCCTTTCAGGGTTATCAATTTAGGCTTCACCGTTCAACCAGGAACTCAAAGCCAATCACGCGGACGAACTTTGCGCGGCCCTGATTGCCAATATACAACAACCATGACTTGAAGCTTTCGATTGTATATTCACCACCCCTGGCGTCCAATCGCCCGGTAGGGAACCAAAAACAATATGTGCTATCAATTCGTTTTATTTTCATCACTCACATCCAAGGGCTGCGCGTACTCTGGTTTATTGTATTCATCTTTGCACTTGTCGCAATCTTCAAAGTGAGCGTTCATTGCGCTCTCAGCAATCTCAAGAGTATCCGGCAATCTTGCTGATTTTATTTCTTTATGTAAGTGTCTGCCGTACCAACATAGTTTCATCATGTCTCGCTCCTTGTGCATTCAAGTGTACGTTACTTACCAGCCCTGACAACAACCTTGCGCAAACAATTTGTGCAAACGCCATTCTTGGTTTTGGCGTGTTCACACTTTGAGGCAAAACGCTTGTTGCCCTCTCTCAATGCTAACTCATACTGTTTTTCAAATGATTTATCAAATGGGTTCATCGCTCTCGCTCCTAAGTGGTTAGTTGTGCCTCTATTATACTTATATATCGTTTTGCGTCTATAGTACCATTGTACTACTGACAACCACTGGACAATATGCTAATATACTTATGCGGGACGGTTGGGTGCAGACTATCCCCCAAGCCCGGACAAGATAAAGATAGTCAACTTGTCACCCCGCAACCTCCTAAGGGTATCCCCCGGTGAAAGCCGGGGGAACAGGAGAGAACCTTTACATTTAGCAACTGAGTGAACTGCGGCGGCGTTGAAGGAAACGCTAAAGAAGAATAAGGCTTATGCTTATCATCAGAATCGTCAGGCGATTAAATGGAGTAGCAGAAAACTTTGATAAGCTGAGTGCATCCCGAAACATAGCCCCCTGGGGTTCGCGCAGGGAATGTATGAATGCAGCAGCCAAGTCGGTATCAAGCCCGACCCGCAGTTCACTCAATTGCTAAACATGGGCGTAGGCGGTCGCGATTTGAGCAGACGGAAAAGATAAAGGTGTACACGTTCAATGACCGGGGTTCAACTCCTCGGTACGCCCACTAAACCCAGCGTCACCCGCTATAGACGACGCTGGGTACACTTTTAGGAGGTACTATGGCTAAGAAACTTATGCTACGAATTGAGGGGTGCGAAGAATGTATACACATGGATTATTCAACCGAAGAATCTGGTGAAACAGTTTGGCGGTGTACAAAAAACCAGTATCGCATGGAATACGATTATTCTATTATCCCCGACTGGTGTCCCCTAGAAGATTGGAGCGAAGATGAAACACATTGATACGCTATCACTTAGTAAACTCAGAAAGTTAGTTCGCAAAGCAGAAAAGAAAGCGGACTACTTTCACAGCATGAGAGAGAGAACAGCCGAATTCGTTCCAGCAAAACAATATTTCAACAGCCTCTTTATCAGATATGAAAACCTGCTATACATCCTTGATAATAAATTCGAGGAAAGACTGGCGGAGGCTGACGAGCTGGCAAATAAACTCAAATGCGAGTGCCGTAACCACAATTGGGACTCTGAGTATGTGTGTCAGAATTGCGGCAATATCGTAAGAGACATGCACCCCGATAATGTGTGGTAAAATATATATGGCTGAATACAGGCGGCCTACAAATCGGTTATAATTTGTGAACTGAGAGCGGCGTTTTTTGATCCCCTGTATGGTCAAGAAGGTCGCTCTCAGTTTTTGGAGAAATACAGGTGAAAGCAATACTAACAGGCTTCAACCCCGCACCGGACATAATCATAAAAGAATATGATGATTTAGCAGCTATGGTGTGGGGAAAAATCTACAGATACCAACACATGAAAGCGGGGGTGTGCAAAGCCTCCCAACAAAGAATAGCAAATGAACTTGGAAGAAGTCGCGACGCGGTAAACAAGCGCATTCAATGGCTAGTGAAAGAGGGATATGTAATAGATATTACGCCTGCCGTAAAAGGAACACCCCACCAATACGTAACTACAAACAAAGTAAATATACAGCTATCTGCCGAAGCTGTCGTTGAGAACGACAACAAAACGCCTGAACCTGTCGTTACAGACGACACCTCACCTGTCGTTGAGAACGACACTAATATAGAAGTTAACAATATAGAATTAAATATAGACACTTATTCAGCTTTAGAGCATTTTGTTTCTATTTTTGGCAAGTTCAATAAGAAAGAAGCGGCAGCAGGCTATCCAGAACAGTTAGAACGATTAGTCATTGATGCTGGAAAAGAAAAATTCAAAGAGTTGGTGATATGGGCTGCGGGGCTTGAAGGCAAAAAGAGACGCAGCACTGTTATCAAATCAATGGAGTCTGCTTCTAAGAATTGGGACAAAAACAAACATTCATCCACCAACAACACACCAGGAGGTTTCGCAGAATGAGTATAGCAACAAGGATATTTGAAAGCTCAGAAGAAGATGAGTTATTCTCAATGGCTAAAGTAGCGATTGAGGTCTGTAGAGAATATTACAATGATACCGGAAGATGCCTGCTTTGCTCAGGCCATGAACACGAAGAATGGTGTTACATCTACGGAGAAACAGTATGACACAGAACCCACATGCTAAGAACGCGTTGCAAGTATCCAAACTTGCATCAGCCGAAGTTGACGCAATGCAGAAGAGCAGTCGTCCCCCGTTGTTGCCTGGGATAGAAGGGCTTGACGATATGATGTACGGGCTACGTTCTAACATTTGCACAATTCACGGCAACACCAATCATGGCAAAACTGTATTGGCTGAGATAATTACAGCCAACAACATGCCAAAACTAGAAGAGAATGAAGTTGTTGTGAAGTGCTTACTTGAGGACGCGCTTGAAGAAATGGCGATACGTGAAGCGTCAACGCTCACACAGCCGTTCTTATCAGTCAGTGATATTACGTCTGGCAAAATGACACCTGAACAACTAAAGAACTTCAAGTTATCGCTAAACAAACTTGGCACACGTCCGATATGGCATATTGGCAACAGCCGCCAGGACTATCAGAAGTCCACGCTTGCCACAGTACCGCAGATAAAAGACGCGGTGGACTGGATAGCCAACACGCAAGGCAAGAAAATAAAGCTTATCGTAGTTGACTACTTCCAACGGATAAAGCCGCACAGCAAAGGCAGGCGTGACGACTTGCTTTATGGCGAAATGGTGGACATGCTTGACTACATTGCACTTGGTTATAATTGCCCCCTGTTGTTGTTGTCTCAGTCAAGCCGTGAAGCTGCCAAGCAACGCAGGATCCCCGTTGAAACTGACATGAAGCAAACTGGAAAACTTGAAGAGGCCGCCAGAACTGTGCTGGTAGTTTATCGCCCTCACATTCAATATTCTATCGGCTCAGAATGGGATTACTTTGGCACACCCGTTCCCATCACTGACGACAAGCTAATATGCATCGGTATTCAAAAGCAGAAATATAAACAAGCACCCCGCTACCGCCTTTTCAGGACGAATGAACGCAAGCACCTGACGCGGGTTGATTTGAAGAATATAAAACTAAACTAACGTGCATCTGGATGCATACCGGAGGAACTATGAAAACAATTGAAGACAAGAGAAAAATTGTACTTATTCAACCAGCGGGCGGCAAAAACCAAGTTGTGGGGTGGGATGGTGTTGAAAGAATAGAGGCATATGAAGAGACTGGGCAAATGGCACATGTTACTTGGTTTGCGGTTTATAAGCAGGGGAAAATCTGCCGACGCTATAATTCAGCTCACATTGACCATGTGAGATACGCCAATGACAATTGACTTCGAAGCCATCAAACTACAGCACCCGCTTATCGAAGTAGTCGAAGCAGTTGCAGGGCCGGGGAAGCAGTCAGGCAACATTATTCGCTGGAACTGTCCTCTGCCTGGACACGAAGAACGGACGCCGAGTTTTACTATTAGCCTAGACAACCCGAATAGATATTATTGTTTTGGCTGCAACAGGTATGGTGACGTATTCGACTGGATAAAAGAACAACACGGCATTGAGAACCTTATCGAAGCCGTCAAGCACCTTACAGGCGAAGTTGTCCACATGAGCGACGAGCTAAAGGCGCAGGCGGCACAGCGCGCTAACGACTTGCGTTTTGAACGCCTTGAGCGACAAGTTGCCGAACAGCAGATAGCAATTGACAAGTTACAGGAAATGCAATCATGGCAAATCTACAGAGAGAACTTAGCCAAGAGCGAAGAGGCGGTTGAGCTGTGGCGAGCCGAGGGTCTTTATCCAAGCTGGCAAACTCACTTTTGGGTAGGCGTTGCGCCTAACTTCTACGCTGGAAAGAGCTTGACAATTCCAGTAAAGAACTATGCCAGCAAAGTGCAGAACGTAATACACCGAATTATCGAGCCGGGTGAGGGTGGACGCTATCGCCCTGAGTTGCCGGGACTTCCGCAGTCGTTATATTTTACTGACCCTTGGCTTGGGATTACTCAGGTGATGTGGCTCTTTGAAGGCGAGAAGAAAGCTATGGTAGCAAGACAACACGCAGAGAGAAAAGAAGTCGAACACAACATGCAGTTTGTCGGTGCTAAAAAGCACATTCGGATTGAAGATGTCCCGCTGTTCGATGGTTGCCAGAAAATTATTTATGTACCAGACCCAGACGTAAGCGATGAAATCGTTGAAAAGAACGCCCTACTATTGGGTGTTGACCGAGTAACTATAATAGACCTCATTGGAAAAACAGACGACATGCTGATTGCCGGCGAACTTGACGGCAAGACGATGTTATCTGCCGGGGCTAATGGAAGGAAATTATCATGAAAGATAACGAAAGGAAGGCAGAGAGCAGTATCAAAGATTTTCCATATTTCTGGCGCGTCAAAACCCGTTACCCTGAGCGCAAAGGTCAACCGTGTCGCGTCCTGGTGCGTGGGACAATGAACTCTGCCTTGGTTGAATTTGAGGATGGTTATAAAACGGTAACGAGTCGTAATTACTTTAGAAAAAGAAAGGTGGTAAGCAATGTGTAGCAAGCTCAACAAGATGAAGCACAAGAACGCAGCCGACCTAATCCGCGTACAAGGCGAATGGTTACGGCGTGACCACGCTATGCTGTGGCATGTTAGCAACTGCCATAAATGTAAAGACGAGGCGAGCAAATGACAGCAGAAGAATATCTCGAAAAGATAAAAGGGTTAATTCAAAACCTGGACGACATAGACCTGGAATCGCTTGTGGTTGACTTGGCTGATATTTATGAGGAATATAAATATTCTGTATATCCAACCGCGCCACCTGTAAAGGAGAGCAAATGAACGATAAACTCACCATTACGCTACCCTGGCCTCCGCGAGAGCTTGGGCCTAACTACAAGATACACTACAGGGCTAAATCGCCGATAACAAAACAGGCAAGGCAAGACGCCCTTTACACTGTGCTTGAGCAAGCCAGAGAAGGCGTTGTGGAGTGGCAGGCGTATCTTGATAACAAAATCCTGCACGACGACTGGTACTTTTACCCACCGGACAACCGCAGGCGTGACAGAGATAATGTCAAGGCAGCCTGTAAAGCCTACCAGGACGGTATCTGTGAGGCACTTGAAATAGACGATAGGCAACTAAAGGCGGGCTGGTCAGAAATGATGCACAAGGTTGACGGCGGTAAAGTTGTCGTAGAGATTAGCCTGAGAAACGCAGACAAAGAGATAAAATCATAGGAGAACGAACATGAAAAAGCATGATGTGAAAACAAAAACAGAAGAGGTCGAGCGGAGTGTGTAACGACTGCAAATTTCACCTGTGGTTAGAATGGGGCAACAGAGAATGTATGCTAGACAAGAAAGTAATTATCAAGAATGGGCGGCCTGATAGCTGCCCGAAAGAGAGAACGGAATGAAACATATAGTCAGCTTATCTTCCGGTTTATCATCTGCCATTACAGGCGTTCGTGTACTTGAGAGATACGGCAAGGATAATACTGTTTTTGTATTCATGGATACACTTATTGAAGATGATGACAATTACCGTTTTATGCGTGAATATATGACATATATTGATATGCCGCTGACAACATTGCGAGAAGGTAGAACGCCGTATGAAGTTGCAACCGATGTCCAGATAATTCCTAACTCAATGATAGCCCCATGCACGTTCAAGCTAAAGATAGAACTCTTCAAAAAATATCTATCTGAAATTGAGGACGATACAACCGTTCATATTGGCTATGATTATTCAGAGACACACCGATGCGAAAAGACAACCGCCGGATATGCCGAAATTGGTGTTGCTGTAGATTATCCGTTGCTATGGAAGCCGATTGAATACAGAAAATATGAAAGAGTTTCTATCCAAGATTGGGGCATACAGCCGCCTAGAATGTATGCAATGGGATATTCGCACGCAAACTGTGGTGGCCTTTGTGTAAAACAGGGGCTTGGTGATTGGCGTAGAACACTGATTAACTTCCCTGAAAGATACGCAGAAATTGAGGAATGGGAACAAGGCATGAGAACAGGCGCAAGAGAAAACTACTCAATACTCAAAGACAGAACAGGAGGCGAAGCAAAGCAGCTCACGCTAAAAGAGTTTAGAAAACGCAACACCACAAAAGACGAAGGTAAATTTGATGCCTGTGTGCATTGTGGCATAGGTGATATTAATATGCTAGAATAAATAAACTAATAAAGGAGTTTGATATGGCATTCGTAGTAAAGAAAGGAAAGAGGTATCAAGTAAGACAGGGGAATAGTGAGGCATTTTTGAAGAGTTTCACAACCAGAGCAAAAGCAAATGAATATGTTGCATTTTTGCACAAAAAAAATAAGCCGGAAGCAAAGAACAAGGGGACTGTTGCAAAAAAGAGGGCGATAAAAAGTGGCGGCATCAACAAGAGCCGTGCTTCTAATTTGGGAGGGCGAAAGAAGAAGCGAAAAAAGAAATAGTAATGGGCAACAGCCCGAAAGAGAGTAACAAATGAACTACGAATTTATAAACGAGGTTGGCATAGTCGGTATTGTTTTTGCCAGCACCATAATTGCGATAACGCTGGTGGGTGTTGGCGTGGGCATATTTCTTATCGTGAACAGCTTCAACGAAGTCAGAGTGCGAGAAGAGATACCGCCAATGAACGGGATAGACACGAAATGAGCCGCAACATACAGTCATTCTTTGTTGTAGGCTGCACAACGGCTATCCTGCTGTCGGTAATGGAGCTGATAAAATATGTGGTTCTGCATTTGAGCGGAGGATAAAATGGATTACGAATTGCACCTTGGCGACTGCCGGGAAGTTTTGCGCCACATGCAAACAAGCGCAGCGGATGTTGTGATAACTGATCCGCCATACAATATAAAATTCAAGTATCTTAGATGGCCTGACGATTTGCCTGAACAGACATATATAAATCTAATAGCGTCTGTGTTTCCGTTCAGCAAGATTGCAATATCGCATTATCCAGAAGAGATGATGAAGTATGTAGTTCCTGCATTGGGCGCGCCTGATCATGTAGGCGCGTGGTGTTATAACTCAAATATCCCCAGGCGTTTTAGACTTATAAATTATTACGGCGTTGTGCCTGATTACTCAAAGATAAAAGTACCGTACAAAAATCAGGGTGACAAAAGAATAAAAGAAAGAATTGAAAACGGAAGCATTGGCACAGACTTGTATGAGTGGTGGGACGATATCCAAATGGTTAAGAATGTTAGTCTCGAAAAGACAACACACCCATGCCCTGTACCAGAAAAACTACAGGCTAGAATAATAACTCTCATATCCAATCCCGGCGACACCATCCTAGACCCGTTCATGGGTTCTGGCACAACCGGCGTAGCTTGCGCGCAACTTGGCAGAAAGTTTATCGGCATTGAGTTAGACCCTGATTACTTTGCCATTGCTGAGAAGCGCATCAAAACCGCCTATGCTCAAAAGGTGATGTTTTAGGGTGCAGAAAACATATAACTGTGTTAAACTTATTGAAATGAGTATGCTAGGATGCTCACAATAATGCCCGCTAATGTCCCAGCTTTGACCCTAGCAGTCGAGGTTGGGACATTGGCGTAAGGAAAAGACTATGTTCAAAAGCATGTTGCAAATGTTGTTCGACCCCAACAAAGACGGACGCACTACCCCCGGCGAGTTCTTCGGCGGTGTTATAAAGTTGCTTATCGGCGGTGCTGTATGGGCGTGGTTCGCCTCGCTATCCTACGACCTTCTTTCTGCGGTATTCCCCAATAACGTGTTCTCTCAATATGTTGGACTTCTGTTGTTCGACTTGGGCGTTCCTTATTGGCTGTATCAATTTCGTTCTGTAGCAAAAGGAACATATCAGCGGGTCATTTCTGTAACCATGACTTTGTGGTCGCTCTTAGGGCTTCTGCTAGTTATCGTCATCGAATCTCTTATCGGTGGTAACGAGCTAATTGCAAATATCGACGTTGTTCTTGTCGGCAAGATAGCCACAGGAACAGTTATCGTTTGGGCAATTGCTTTCGCTATCGCCTTTGTAGTCTATGAAATCACAGACGAGCAAACGATAAAAGATATTCTGTTCAAGTTGCAGCAAGATAAGGTGGCGACAAAGGCTATACAGAAAACCAATGACAACATTGACAGTTTGGCAGAAAGCTTGTCGGACGGCGTTTCTGTAGACATGACAAAAGAATTCAAAGACGTTTACAGAAAGACACAGCCCAAACACGAACAGAATGGGCAACGTGAGAAGTCCCCAAAAGAACGTACTCGTCAGACACGCCGATAGTAATTTCTGCAAGCGACGAGGCAGAGTTCTTCCAGAAACACCATTCTGTAGGTGGATGGTTCAAAAAGTTCACAAAGAAGTCAGAATATGATGGCTACTCAGTCAAATACTATTCTGTAGTTCGTTTTCTGCTAGACGATAATGGACAGAAGATACCGACAGAAAGTGGCAAGTCATTTAGAATAGTGAGCAAGGGCAGAGAACACGCCTTTGGTATTACAGAAGCGAGTGAATATGAAAAAGTTTAGCTGCTTAGTCTTTCTGTTGCTTATTCTGTGTGTTGGTTCTGTGTTCCTTATTGGTAGTTATTCACTATCCACGCCCGCAGAACCGACACCCACAGAACCCCCCGCTACAGAACAGACGTTAATACACATTTCTGCCACTTCTGTACCGCCAACACAACTGCACCCGGATGCATACGGCACTATCACAAAAGCAAACGTCAACCTGCGCCAAGGCAGAAGCACAGAAAGCAACGTGTTAGCCGTTCTGCATTCTGGTGATGTGGTTGAGATAATTGAGTGCGGGCGGTGGGTGTTCGTTAGTTTACAGAATGGCACAGTTGGGTACATATCAAACGAGCTTATGAAAGGTTGCGAATAATGAAAGAATACAGAAGGCTAACCAGAACAGAAGAATTTGAACGAATGCACATTTTAGACATGGCACAGAAACCGCACGTTATCCGCAATAGGCGCATTGGTAGACGGTTGTCAGTGATACTTTTCTACCTGTCGTTTTCGCTGATTGCAGGGTGGTTTATGTGGACTCTATTAGACAGATTGGAAAAAGATGCCTTAGAAAGCTTCTGCGTGGCGTGTGGGGGTATGTGGTGGGCGGTGTTAGGGAGATGACAGCACAACAATTGCTGATATACATTGCAGTTACTACGCTTTTGCTAATTACTTGGCGCATTATAGTACACCGCTATGGTTATTTAGACGAGTCGAATTATGGCTTGCTTATAATTTTATGGTTTGTCTTACCCATCTATTTTATCGCTTTCCTGCTCACAGGTTTTATCATTTGGGCTGACGATAAGATAAAAGACATTGTGGGGAAGAAATGAACAAGCATGAAATTTTTATTTTGGCACTTATTATTGGCTGGCTGACAGGGCTTTTGCTTGATGGTATTTTATGACTAGCCCCATCGAACAGGCAGAACACGACACAATCGCCCAAGAGGCTTGGGGTGATTGAGAAAGGTATGATAAAATATAGGTAGCTCTTGAAGCCTGCTAGACGGGTGATAGGGAGTAATCGGGTCGGTGAAAGCCGACCCCTTTTTATGTGTTAATAACGAGTATTCTTATTAACAGTTTATTGTGTAGCCTTGTCTTTCACGAATATGTAGTGATTACAGGGACGACCGCCATCAACAGGGCGAAGTGAGCCGAGAAATTCAAGTTCTTTATTTTTTATCGTTTTCTCTAGCCTTAGAACCACCTGGTTGCGCGTAAGACCTGTGTCGTCCATAAATTTCTTTATTGTAAATGCGAATTTTGGGACTTTTAAATCTTCCTGCAAAGATGCAACAACCCTCCGGTATGCGCTTTCGTCTATTTTCATACTACGATTGCCTCCGTTTCTGGCTTTTCCAAAATGTTAGATTCCCAATCAGCATATCCGTTTTTGTCAAATTCAAAATAAATCTGCCCGATAGATGGAAGAGATTCGGGATCGGCAACCTTGTATGCAAATCTTGTTTTCCACTGATAGCAGGGTGTGACTACGCCCCGCACAGGAACCTTGCCGTTATCCCCTTCATACTCAGCCGTAACAAACTGGTGAGAATGTGAACTTATAACCAGCCGAGGTACTTCAACCTGCTTCACCCGGCATGTAAGAAAAATGTTTTTCATAGCACTATACACCGCGTTTTCGTGTGTCCATACCTTGGCACCAGCTCGTTTGCCGTGATGCCCCATCCAAACCAAGTCGCCATTGATTTGCATTCTTAGTTCGTGGCGAATATAAACCCCATCATGCCCGTGTTTTGATGGCTCAACAACTGGCGGTATCTTTATGCCATTGTTAACCCAAAGCCTTATAATGTTTTCTTCATACCATTGTGTGTGCGTGTCAGTCCCAGACAGATAGAACAGCTTGTCTTTTTTGGTATTGAAGCCAGCAATGTCAAGGGCTTCTTCCATATTTGCCATGTGGTATCTACATTGCATTGAATGGTCGTTTGTAACGGTTTGGATTGATCCGTGATGCTTACCTTCGATTGCCTCCCCGTTGTGTACTATTATCAAATCGGTTTTCTTATTGTTGGCTTCTCTTACTGCACTCCATCCCTCTAGCCATTGTTCTCTTAATATTTCCTGGCGTTCTGACATTATATACTTTACGCCGTCCTGTCCTTTCCACTCCCCAGGCGGGAACAATCCTGTTGTTGAGCCTTCCTGCGTATCAGAAACAACCACCAACAGTTTGCGTCGTATCTGCGAGTCTGCGGTCATACAACCTCTCTTCGCTAGTTTGTAAAATGGTGGCGGGGCATACGTTACTATTCACTTACTCAGATGCAACTACACCTGACACCGCCACTATATAATTTTACACTATAACGGCGGTTTATGGGCAGTTAATTATGTGGGAAATTGCAAGATTTATTGCAGAATTTCAACGACCCAGGCGGGGATTTCAGCACCAGAAAGCAAGAAGCCGAGAATAACAACAAGCAGGACACCGACGAACCAAGCAATCTTGGGGTACTTGCTCAAGAAGTCCCCAAATTTTATCATCGGGTTTTCTTTGATTTTTTTTAGTTCGTCTTTCATAAATGTATAGTCCTCTTTACGCTCGTCACGTTCATGTTTTATGGCAACGAATATCATGGCGTTGGTGACTTTTGCCGGTATTTCTTCATCGCCATTCAGGATATTTCCAATGCGTTCTATGGTGTCTCCGTTCATGTTTACAGTCCTAAATAGGGTGATGGGTCAATAATATCGTTAGGGTAATTTGTCTCTCCGGCTGCTGTTGCCCCGGCTTTCTTTAGTGTCAAATGTAAGTGTGGGCCTGTTGAGTTGCCTGTATTCCCGGCAAGTCCAATCAGTTCACCCTTGTAAGTGGGTTCGCCTGTGCCTATGTTGACGCTCGACAGATGGGCATAGATAGTTGTTAGCCCGTCGTCATGTTGTACTCTAATGTGTTTGCCGTAAGGGTGGTCTTGTTCTCCACGATGTTGCCATTCATGAGATATTACAATCCCATCAGTACAGGTGAATATTTTACTACCTTCTGGGGCCTGTAGGTCAATCCCTTCGTGTCCCGGCAATCCCCATTGTTTGTAAGTCTCTGCGTTTATGCCAAAAGGTTGATTTACGTGACGGTACTCAGTGGGCCAATAAAACTCAGTGACTTTATTCCATGTCCAACTCTTAGGCGGGAAACGCAACGGGTCAGCATTATGAAGCACTTCATAAATCAACTCAACATCTTCTCGCCCCAGGCCGTCAACTTCTACATTGTTGCTCGGTGGGTCGTATGCCATTATTATGCTTAGTTTAGCCATTGTTACTCCGCTGTCAAGTTGGTGTCACGTTCAACTGCGTTCAGTGATGTATCTCTTTGTTTTGACACTAAATTCGTGTCTCGCAAAATAGCAAACAGTCGTACAGGAAATATAATTAGTGGCGTGTTAGCAGTTATCAGCAATGAAACAACAGAAGGAAAAGCTTTTATAATTGTTGAGGCTGATTGTCCCGCCGCTGTCAAAGCCGCTACGGCGGGCATACTTCTTATTTTTGCCGTCGCCGCTTGCCCTGCCGCCGTTAGCACAGACACAGCGGGTGTCGATGTATGCTCAATGTTCGGTGCTTGTCCCGCTGCTGTAAGACTTGATACGGACGGGCTTGTTGTATGTTCGATGTTAGGTGCTTGTCCTGCGGCTGTGATGGCGGCAACGGATGGAAGAACTGTAGTGCCGGCCGTATACTCGATTACCATCTTTGGTCGTTCTGCGGCTGTAGCATAACCGGAAGCACGATAATAAAACCAATCGTTAGACTGTGAAGCCGTAGTAAACAAAAAGCCGTTATTTGTCCATCCACCCCCGGAGAACATTTCATCAAGGTCTGCGGTTATCCAGTTTGTCCATTGAATTTCACCGAGAGTAGAGGCGTCTTTTGCAACAGAGGCGATTGCAGTTGACTCCATATCATTTGCCCCCGTTCCTCCATTGGTCTGCCAGTTATTGCCAGTTGAATAAATTAACCACGTCGCCTCGTCATGCACCCATATTCTTTTTTGGCGATGTACATTAACTGTATCTGCGCTTGTTGCCGCGTCACTATAAGCCCATAGACTAAACGTTGCCGAGCTAGATTCTGCGCCAGAGGGGATAGATGAGAAGTCCATTTTTATTAAAGAAGTAGACTGAGCCGTAGCCCCGGAAAACTCACCAATTGCTAAAACTGCCGCGTCATACGTCTGTCCATTTCTGCCTGTGACATTACTTTGCTGAAACGTATCCCTTCCATCTGTACCGTCCGGTTGACTTGTGTAGGTATCAAACCCTAAGTTCAGGGCAGGGGCATAGCGGTTTACAGCCATATCCCAACTGTGCATCGCCTCCCACAGCCACCTAAAGGATACATGTAACAACTCAGCATATTGCTCGTTGCTGTAAAGTATCGCAGTCTTTGTCTTAGAGAAAGGCTTGCGTATGTGAAGCGCATTAGGTGTTGCTTTGAACACAACACCTGGCCTGTCAATTAGAAACTTCCCCCTAAAGATATTCGCTAATAACAGTATGGCTTTTTGGTTCTTCTCAAAAAACCGCTTGTCAAAATGATTAGCCAATATTCAAAATCCCTTCGGCTGCCCACTGAATGAGAAAGTCAGAGCCGCCAGGTGCTTGGTCAGCGCCAAAGTCAATATACCCAATCAGGGCATTAGAGGCTGTACTTGAGTAAATCACACCATATCTGAAAGCCGCAGATTGTGTCAGGGCCGTCCAAGTCAAGTCGTCAGCATCCCACACACCTTCATCGTCCGTATTGTCCTGTGTGGTTGATAGCGTAGTAAGAGACTCGCCACCTGTTGAGTAGTTACCACTCGCCGCTAACTCATTTGATAGGTCGGCGGTAGTAGAGTCGTTGTCGATGTCAGGCGTATAGGTGCTTGTGTGCAAAGACACCTTGATAGTATCTGCCTCCAAGTCTATTTCCTTATCCATCAAGGCTAATTTGAAACTGTTGTAAATTGTTATTGTTGCTGCCATAGTTGCTCCTTACGCCAAAACGTACACAGATATTACGCTTCCAACAGTGAAGTTGTTTGCGCCAAAAAATCGAATACTTCGTATTTTACTTGTATCTTCCCACCACCCGGTAAATGTTCCAGATGTTCCAAAACCAACACCAGCAGTATATAATAGTCCGTAGTTCGCCTGTAGCGTTTTCCATTTGCCAGAGTTATAATGTGGCAACCAAGAGATACTAGATGAAATCGAGTTAGCGGCTGCGCCAGTTCCAGAAGCAGACAAAAGGGGTAAGCTGACTTCACCAGTAAGCCTCCCGCTATCGTGTGAAGCGTCTTGGCCTTCGTTCCACAGCCATTGATAATTCGTTCCCGTATCCCCGTTGAACTGCATCCGCATGGTTTCATTTGTTCCCGCTGTAGCAGAGCCAGCAGCAGAAACAATTAGTATATGCGTTCCTTCTGGCGGTATTGTGAGGGAATAGCTATCTGCTTGGTTAGCCGCTGTAACAGTTATCTTCCCGGCAAGTGTCAGCGGAAGCCCATTGACTGCGTTTATTGTGTTCACCGTAAACGCGTCTTCGCCACTGAACTTATTCGCAATACTATCCATCTTCGAGAAGTAGTCTTGTACCACCCCTTTTTCGGCAGGGGTAATTCCAGGTATCTTCCCTATAATGTTTGCAATGTCTAACGATAAACCCATGTCAATTCCTTTACTAAAGTCAAACCTAAGTGCTGCCAAAGCTGTTGGCAAAAATTTGATAAAGCTCCTACGATTCACTGTTTGTCACTCGCTTTCAGAACACTCAGCATAAATTTTCTTAGCTCAGTGTTCCCGTCAACTGTGGCCTGTGGTACTACAACTAACTCGCCACCTGCATAGGCCGCTAATACAGATAGTGCTTTCAGCGTCATTACGTTTCCGCTAACTGAATGAGAGCCGCTTGGCATGGCTGCGCTAGTTACGTCTGTTCCATTGAAGTAGACTGTCGCGTTTGGGCTTGATACAGCAGATGCGCCTAGCCACGTTACATTATAAAAAAGGCTCTCACCTTCAATTACGGGTATTGGGCTTTCTAGTAACCAAACAGATGTCATATAAACGTCCTTAGAACAAAGTCATTCGCCTTGTCCTGTGTATCTAGCTGCCACCAAGGTACACGCATTATCGGCAGTATGTTTTGTCTTTCTAGTGCCTCGTTCAACAGAATTTCACGCAGTTGGTCTTTGCCCTGCTGTGACGATGTTTTATGTCCTATCTCACCGTCAACTTCTACCGCCTGAAATTGCCCGCCCCTGTCCACAAGAAAATCTATCTCTTTATCCTCGCCGGGAACAGACACAGCGGTTCTAAAGTTCACACGAAAGTTGAAGTCTTTACGAATACGGCGCAATGCTTTTGAGAAGCGTTCTTCAATGTCGCTTGCTTCCATGCCGTTTACCCAACCAGATAAGTTCTCAGCAGGCGCAGAACGTTTCAGCCTGTTCAGTCTCATTCTAGGCTTTCTCTTAGAACGTCGGCGCATCGTGTATATCTTCGTCATGCTTCACGCACCGTAAATTCTAAGATACCAGCCCATGCCCTCAGCTGGTTATTCAATGATGTGCGGGTAACTGTCGGGGGATCCACCACCACGAATATGTCGTGCATCATCACGAAACCGGAACGTAGGATAAGCCGTGTCGTTTTTTGGGCAGCTTCTTGTAAGAACCGTAAAACGTCATCAGGCTTGAAGTCAGGTGTACCAATGTTATCCACCACCTGAAAGTCTGATACCTTTACCCGGAACGTCCACTGTCTTTTGAAGGGTGTTCTAGAAAAGCCCTCAAGCACAGTTCCGTATAGCTTCGGCGGGGTAGTGGCAACATTCGTCAACATGCGTAGTCGTGTACGAATTTTGTATACCTCACCAGCGTTTACCAACAACGACTGTGTGGGGCTAACCATGAACGTTTCTGCGCTTGTCCAGGTGCTTGTGCCAATGTCTTTGTTTATCTGATACTCAAAACGTGCTTCAATGCCCGTCGTCAAGTTCTCAGATACCAAGTTCAATTCTTTTATGTACTTCGTCAGGTTAGCAACACCCATATCAACGTCAGCGTCAACAATAACGCTTTCATGCTGATATGCAATGCTTGAGTCCTCTGCCGGATTGAACGTAAGGTAAGGCCATGTCTGATAATACAGCTCACCGTTACACTCTATCCACATGATAGGGTTCGTGCCTTCATTGTCCTGCCAGAATATCTCACGCACCCGCCAACCAGCCTTCGGGCTTCTAAAGACTTCGTGCCATGACTGCAAGCTGTCGTCACGGAACATAACAGAACTAATACCAAGTGTCCCGGCATCATTTACAGCGAACAAGCCTGCTGGGTGGGAGGCTAAGAATGTGCAAGAGCCTTTGCGGTTTGACGGCAACCCTATTCCCACATCATATCCCACGCTCGAAAGGTCAGCACCATACAACCGCTGAATTGTGAAGTCGCCCCAGGAGAAGTACAGGAAGTTCTTGTGGCTTATGGCTGCCTGTCCGTTGTTATCGGACTTGATAAAGTCTAGTCCTGTCGGTGCTTTTTCTACCCGGTCATTGACTACCTGATAGCGACCGTCAGCTTTCCAGACAATAACTTGCCTGTCGTGTTCTGTGATATTCTGAATATCGTAATTGTCGTCGGCTACTGCTATCTCAGTGCCGAACGTCAAGTTAGAAGCCTTGGCTACAGCCGTCGCCCTTGATACGTCAACGGTGTCATTCTCACCGCGCCACATCTGCGGGCCATCAACTGCGTTAGGAAATGCTAGTAAAACGTCAGCTTTATTCGTGCTGTCGTCTGCATATACGTGTATTGGTGTACCCGCTGCGTCGTCAAAATGTATTCTACGGATGTTATCACCAGAACCTTGTGCGAAGTACGCCGAGTTATTCAAGACTGCCACATCTTTTACTGCACCAAGCCCCGTTGTCCCTGACGCGAAGGACTGCCACGCGGGGCCACCATATACAATATACACACTGGTATTGTCAGGTGTAATGTCAAAAGCCGAACTAACTGTTATTGTCCCAGCAGCCGTTGTGTCCGAGATAAGTCGTCGCGAAGTGCCTTTACCAGTCCCGCCGATAATACGAATATAATAGCCGTTCCACTGGTCGTCAGCCCAAGAACCGTCCATGCCGTCGTCAGTGTCTACCAGTGTCGTTGACGTACCACCAGTCGCCTTTCCACGCTCCCCGTTCATATATAACGTAGAAGCACCACCGGAGTCTAATATATCTACTGCATACGCTAACCCTTCAAGCTCAAACATTCGCAAGCGTCTGCCTGTATCTGCATCAGCCACACGATAATATAATGAGAACGAAGAAGCCGCCCACGTACTGCCATCAGCAGAAGAATAAGAATTAGTCGTACTGGTATCAACGCCAACTTCCCAATGGTTCGCCTTGTTGTCCGTCGATGCACTATATAAGACAATGTGATAGGCGGTTGAACTTGTCAGGTCACTTGCTGCACTCTCGTCAAATGTGTACCACTCACTAATAACGTCTGCAATTGTACTTGTCGTTACCGTGTCTGTCGCACTTGTGACAATAGCGTTTGGCTCACCTGCGCTGTCTGACCATATCTCACACGTTAATGTTCCCGGCGAACCTATTCTGCGTATCCAGACACTAGCATTATCAGCACCCATATTAGAACCGCCGACAGTGAAAATATGCGACACGTATCTATCAGAAGCGGTTAGTGCTTGCCAATTGACGCTTCCCGGCATGTTCTGTAATGCCGTTCTAAGTCCTGTGGCTAACTTCCATTGTGGGGCAGGGACAATAAAACTAGGAAGCATGGTAAATGCTGCCTGACTGTCAAAGAACCTTGTCGGGTCTGTACTAAAGTCGTCCGAACCCCTGCCGCCAATCCAAGAACGTCGCTCAATGTGTGAAAACGTGGGATCCCAATCGCCAAACTTAGTCCCGCCACCCGTCATGTTTAAGGTAGAAGGTGTTTGCGGAACTTCGATAAACGAAGAAACCCCGTTCTCTAACTTGAAGCCCATCTCAGTCGTGCCGTTAGCCAGACTAAATTTATGAGTTGGTAATATTGACGTTGGTGATACGGACGCTCTTGTCATAGTCTAACTTTGCCTACCGGGGCTTCCTCTTCTCTAGCACCACGCGACGCGTCTAATAACTTTGACGGCCTACGTTCTTGGAATATCGGGTAAAGTTCTTTTGCGTTCTGTAATTCTTGTTTTGACTCATTCCACGCCTGCACAAAGCCTGGTTCTACATATCCAGTTCGCCCGTTCAACCAGCGCAACGCTCGTTCAACACAAGCCGCCGTTGCTAACTCAGGGTGAATTGCTTCATGTATCTTGTCGTCGTAATTATTTACTCTAGCATGTGGTTCTCTGTACCAAATTCTAAGGTCACGCACCGCTGTTAGCTGGTGGTCGAAAATAATTAATCCTGTACTGCCACCAGCAGCAGGCACGTAATTCCAACCCTTCACAAGATACCACCGATTGTCGTTCGCATCGTCCGTGTGTGTTTGAATGTCAACTCTGAAAGGCTGGTACTTCCACTCAACCGCCGCTGCATATTCTGTCTTGTCAGACGCGGTATCTAGCGTCGTGGTATCCACCTTTACAAGCGGTCCAAGACCACGCAATCCTGAATTTGCCAACTGTATCACGCTGTCTAGCGGATACAACGGCGTGGCATAACGTACAAAGTCGCCTGTGCCAACAGCAGCACTAAAGGCCGTATCAACTGTGAACGTGCCACTTCCAGTAGCAAAACCACTCAGTCGTTGAAACTCACCCTCCGGGGCAGCGTTATCGGTTGTCTCAAGAATAAACAACGAACCGGACAAATTGGTGTCCGTGATGCCCGTTGCTGTGTTTACGGCGGTTGTCGTTGTTCCTGACGCTGCCAGATAGGTAGTTACTTGCCCTAGACGCTCATACATATCTTGAAGCAAGTTTGTTAGGTGGTATCTGCCTGTCGTGTACGCCATTATTTACTCCAGTCTATCTTGCTCTTCCAGTCGCCCATGTGCGACATGCCCCACTTGTACGTGTGTATTCCTGTCGGGTCATCTTTCCAACTGTTGTGTGGTATCGCCATAACGTCATTTGGATACTTGTCAACAATATCCTGCGCCAATGTTCTGTCAGGCGTGTGAAATATCTTGCCGCCGTTGAACCCTAGTTTTTTTCCACCAACATTCAAGGACTTTAGAACATTGTGCTTTCTAGTCCTGAGTATCTGATACATCTTTGAAGGTGGCACGTTGTTTATCATTTTTTTCATAGCAACCTCACCAGCACTAGAACAAAGAACGCCAATAAGAACCAATAAATACTTTTTCTGTGCTTACCATGCCATACATAAAACTTAGCGTTTTGTTTTTGAACCACAGGAAACCCACGCATCCATTCCCACATCTGAAAGAACAGAATTAGTCCAATAAGTATTTTCATTAGTTTGTCACCAGTTCCAAGTCAAATCCAGCTTCGCCGTCGGTATCTCCTGCGCTTGCTATACCCTGCACCTTGATAATACACGGGCCGGGAAATGTCTTGGGCGGGACATGTCTTTTTTCTCGCGAGTTAGTCCCCGTACTCTGTACAGAAATGTCATCCTTTCTCAAAAACGCTACCGTCTGAACGTTCGGGTTTTCGTTTACCCGCAAGATAAAGTCTGCCGAAGCTGCCGTCCCCTGCACCTTGTCAATCTGTGCATCCCAGGAATGAAGCAGGGCAGTATGTGTTGAAGGAACTCCATAAATAGCCATCTCGGTTTGTCCATTGCCGGGAAGGATTACAGCGGTAACCGTTGAGTCGCCCGCCGCAGTAGCAGTTATTGTGCCAATGTTCCCACCAACGGCTGTCGAAGATACTTGCGGGACAGCTTTCATCCTGTGAACAATTACCGCAGATTCACCCATTGCAATTCCAGCATTCAGGTTTCCAGTAATTGTTTCTGACGCTTCGGCAGTATCCCAATCAGGAAGATAATACACCTTCACAGTATCTACGCCAGCAGAGCCAGTGGTATCCCCGGTACTCGTAGAGGCAATCGTGTGTATTCTTGCTTGTGTTGGGGCAAGCCAAATCTGTTGTGTGGGCGTAGCATCTGCCCTGTCCCAAATGTCCGTAGCTGTTGTTTGAACACCACTTGGGGCAATGCCAAACTTGTTGACACTTGCTCTGCCGTCTATGTTTCCCAAAGCCACTTCGCTAAAGTAGTTTGACGGCGCAGACGCTAACCGTCCTGCTGCGTCAAGAGTTATAGGGGTATAGTCCCCGTCAGTATCGACAAGAGAATCAGGCGCGTCTTGACGAACGCCAAGAATAACGATACCCATGTGTCCGCTTACGTGTTGCTGGTCTTCTTCCTGTTCTGACAGGAGTTGTAATCCACTACTCATTTTATTGTCCTACATCATGGTTATTCATCACCAAATCGCCTTTCTGCTTTTATTTTACAATCCAATCTACAGCAATGCTTTCATCAAGGTCTGGTTGCCAATCTTCTTCTACCACAACCGACAAACTGCCTGCCGAATCTTTCCACTCAGCAACATTCATAATAGTATCCCCTTCTTTTCCAGGCTTATAATGTCTTTGCGCGCCACCGGCCTGACTCTCTGCTACACGCGGACTGAGAGGATTCCATTGCTCATGTTCTGCTTTGTGATTTCCCGTATGTCCTTCTGGGCGAGTGCAAGAAAGGTCGTCTTTCTCACCGTTTATGTTGCGAGAATGTGAGTTTACATGCCCGCAACGAGGGAGAGCATCACGCCGCTGTTTTATGGCAGCCTTCAATTCCATTTCAAGTTCTTCAATACTCTTTTTAGGAACCACTTTTTTATCTATTGCATTTTCTTTTTTAATTTTAGCCATTACTTTCTCCTTAGTCCTAACAGCTCTGCATCTGACTTGTCATACACAGCCGCCTTCTTTAGTATCCAGATGAACTCCCACAATTGGGATTCGCCTACTAGCTTTTCAACAATATCAAACCCGGCTTCTTCAATCGCCTGTTCCCAGGTGCTTCGCTTCCAATGCCATTCGTGCTGTCCTGCACCAGCATAAGTTACCCTAAACCCTTCATCATCACTGTCACCTAAACAATTAGGCACTTCCAGGTACAATATTCCATCAGCGAACAGGTGTTCCCCAATCTCTCGCAACTGCTTTGCGGGTTCTTCAAAGTGTTCTGCTACACCCATGCAGAGAATGATGTTGGCAAAAGTCTCTAATTCAGTAGAAAAGATGCCTGTTGGAACATTGCTTCGAGCAAGCTTAAGTGCAATTTCCGATATGTCTACGCCATCATACCGAGCATCAGAAATCATAGATTGAAAGTACAATAATGTGTGTCCGTTCCCGCAACCGTAATCAAGAACAAATCGCTCTGTTGATTGCAGGACATATTCTTTTAAAGCTTTATACGCAAACATATCTCGTTGCACACCCTCGCCGTCACCCCACTTACCAGGTTTCTCCAAGTAAATGTCATCGTAAAAGGCTGCCTCGTTTACACCACGATCGTAAGCAATTACAACCCCAATGTGGGACGCAACTTCTACAAGCTCATAATCCAGCCCAACGTGTTCCATAATGATAGGGATAGACTTTCTTGAGAACAAAACAGGGTGCGGGTGAATTACCTTTTTCACCATTGGTATCTCAACTAACAGCTTGCCACCCTTGGCAAGCTTGCTTTTCATCCACGCTAGCTCTTTCATCGGGTCGTGAAAATGCTCTAACGTATGTATACAGGTAATCAGGTCAAACTTTCCGATCACCTCCTTTCGGTCAGTAACAGGTGCAATAACAGCATCGGGGTCGCTGTATAAATCTAGCCCAACTGTCTCGGCTCCGTACTTATCCTGAATGCGGGACAGTAAGTATCCTCTTGAGCTTCCCACATCCAGGCATCGTTTCGGGGCTTTGATATTTTTATATTCCAGAATACTAATCAGTCGCGCCGCTCTATGGTCTTCGTGCATCCCGTTGTCTTCATGTGTTTCTCTAAAGACACCAGAGGCGTAATATTCATCCATCACACTTTTAGTCATGCGTGGGTTGTGATAAACGCTTTCGCAGTCAGCGCATGAATACATATGTATGTCGATGTTTTTGCCTAACTCATTGGTTGTGCCAGTAACGTCAAAGCTGCCTTCACCACCACAAACGGGACAAGCGTCAACAGGCTCGAAGTTTATGTCCATCCTGCACCTTGCTCGTCCCCCCCGTATAATGCTGAATACATGATTTGGCTGTTGCCGGGGGTATATACTTCAATACCCCTGCCCATTGCAAGCCCGATCCAAAATTCAGCACAAGCCTTTTGCTTGATGTATTCAATATCGTCTGCCAACTCAAAGCCGTAAATCTCAATGCGGTCAAAGTCCTCAAGCACAGCAATGCCTATCATGTAAGCTAGGGTGCTGGTAAAGTACTTAACCTTCTTGTCACCTCTGCGAAACAGGGGGAATGCCTTTTCGTTAACTTCGTGCAATGGGTAGCCGACAGACTTTGGGACTTCTTCTCGCCAATACTGCATATAAATAGGGATGTCCCAGGGGTTAGTTGTCAACCACTCTGCATGTCCACGCACATCTCGTTTAGCAATGTACCGCTTCCAAGACTTCGTTTCGTGGATCTGGAACCAACGGGTAGCCCGCTTCATCCATCCAAAAGCATGAGCCTCGTTCAGTCCCCAAATCTCTACGCCCTCTTCATCAAACGGGGCTAAACTACAAGAAGTCGGAGCCATCCCAACAATAGCAACCGTCTTTTTACCCTTCCGTAACTTGCGTAATTTCTTGGCGGTCTTTTCGTCTTGTGTCGGCAACCCCTCTGCCACATCACCGCCAGTTGTTTGCGGTTCGTAGTGGTCTGCATAACCATCCACGCGACGCACAATACGAACCTCCATTCCACAGGTAGGACAAGTTGTTCTGTTGTCCTTGTGTGCTACCATAGCAGGAATTTCTTGCGTCGGTGAAATCATCGGTATGTCGTTACAAATTTTTCATAAAGGCTTAGTATTTCATTCGTCAACAACTTCTTTTCCTCAAGCTCTACCAACTTTTGTCTAATCATGCTGGTAATAAACTCGCTTATTGGAATATCCTTGATTTGCTGTGCAGCTTTTTGAGCGTTCCAGTGAGTTGTCGGGACACCTTGCTCGTTATTGACTGTTTTTAGTTCATAAAATTTTACTTCGCTTGGCGTGAATGACACGCTTTCCCTGAATTGCCTAATTGCTTTTAGTCCAGCATACCCCTCTTGCTTGGGTAATAGTCCTGTCAGGGTTACTCGTTCATGTACTTCTAACTTCATTGTAAAGCCTTTCCAGCGTGGGGGGCCGAAGCCCCCCATCTGTCTAGTTAATTTTAAGTATCAGCCATTCCAGTATTTGGAACCATCGGGATGTAATATACCTTTGATCCACACAACACCTTAGCAGCCGCATACGTGCGGGTAGTATCAGGAGCCGCTAAGAATCTAGTTGCCACCTCCACAAACCCATTATCCGCAGCCGCACCAACGCCAGCGGTGGTAGAACCAACGCTGAACAGGTAAGACGGAGCCTTTGAACCATACACAGACAAAAACGCAACAGCACTCCCAACCTCAGTCCCACCACCAGAGTTGTAGCCAACTACAGAGTTGATTACACCTTTGGACGAGTTGCTTACCAGCATAGCGTTAGCAGTTATAGCCCCCGCTGCCATTGCACCAGTAGCCGTGATTGCAACCCGCATCGCGCCAGAAGTGGCACTCGATGACAGAGTTGATTCAAAAGCAGCCGAAGTAAAAGTAAGCATCGTTGACAACCCGGAAGCAGAGACAGAAAATACCTCTCCACCTGTAGAGTTGCGACATGCAATAAAATCACCAGTCTGACTAGATGCACCTGTTATGGTAAGTATGTCAGTTGCAGCGGTTTGCTGAATGATCTCTGACTCACCAAAAAGAGGGACAGCCAAGCCATCATAACTATTATCTCCTACAGCCATTATCTTCCTCCTTTAAGCGTCAGCCGAAGCTGCGTATTCACCGCGAATAATGCGGTTCTCGGCAATACGACCATACTGTCCAAAGAACAGCCAGCCTACCGAGTCAAATTGATTCAACAAACCTTGTTTCTTCATCACAATGTTACCGAACTCACCAACGTCCGAGGCATACATCTTCACAAGGCTGTTAGGCCCACCATAAGCAACGGGGTACGCGCTGTCGGCATTACGGAAAGCAACGCCAGAAGCGTGAGCGTACCGCATACCACCATTCGAGCCTGAACCTACAACGCCAATCGTAGTGCCGCTAACAGAACTTACATAAACCTGTTCATTTGCGGGGTAGAAGGTGTTTGCAGTTTCCTCAGTACCGATTGTGACGCGCATACCAACAGCAATGCTAGTGCCGGAGGCAACTTCCAGTGTCTTTGCAAGGCGTAAAGTTGCACCGTCAAGCGTAGTGTCGATAGCAGTTGCATTGTCAGCAGCCGCACCACCGAAGATTTTAGGCCAGTCAGGGACAATCACGCGGAACTTGCCAATTCGGCCAAGCTCACGATTCAAGATGATACTCCCTTGCTGATATTGAGCAATACTCGCAACGTTGCCGCCAGCGAGTAAGTCGTAGTATGCCTCCGGGGGCGTGTACATAGCCCAAGAGCCACCGTTACCCGTGCCAGGGCCGAAGCCTGAATAGCCGGGGGTTTTTTGTGCCGCTAATTGTGCTTCAACTTTCGCGACTTCGCCTTCATCAAGGCGATCACCAGAAGTACCAGCATCCAGGGATGCACGTACAGCGGGGCGAACTACCACGCCGCCTTGCAGGGCAGCAGCCTGCGCCAGAAGGTCAATACCTTCCGCAGCGTTATTCGCTACAACTTTCATTCGTTCTTCGCCATAGCCAGGATAGTTCGTCAACATCAATTGCAACGATGCCTGAATTGCGCCATACCGGGAAGTGGGTGTAACAGACGCGGTTGCATCTACCAACTTTTCGGGGGTCACATCAGCCGTTTCTGATAGTGTCGATGTTGCAGGAGCCATCTCTGACAGGAATACGAAGTTAGCATCTGTCAAACGCTGTAAATTCGCTTTATCACTTGCCCAAGGCGTAGCTAATCCATCATACGCAATGGTGCGGCTTACAATCATTTCATAAGCCTCGCGATAACGCGAAATAAACGAGTTTGTGAGAGTGCTAGTGGTTTCAATAGTCATTGTTTATTCCTCTAGTTTTTCTCGGCCTCCTCTATGACTGCCATGTATGTGTCGGCCTGTTCTTGCTGTGCCTCTGTTCGTTGTGAGAACGGAACAGTATTTTGCATGTTAGCCAACCCATTTTTAGCATCATCCAGGCTCAAATTACCAACCCCAGGCGTTGAACCCGTAGGTGTAGTAACTGCGCCAATGGAGGCGGGTTTAGTTGATTGTGAACCACGCATCAACACAAGTTTGTTTTGCAACTCTGCTTGTGTTCCCTCAAAGCCGTTGATAATTTCCATTACCTCGGCTCCTGGGCTTGCGGGGTTATGTCCGGTAGAAGTCATTGCCTCTACCAAATTCAATGAACTTGCCTCTTGGTTTGCGGATGAAGATGTCGGTTCGCTACCAATTTCTCCACCACCCGATTGAAGGCTCTGGACATAAGCAACTGTGTCCTCTAACTCAACTGATTGTCTAGCTGCATCAGGTTCTACGCCTGCCTGTATCTTTTCCAGCACTCGGTCAAGCTGTGACTTTTGCGCCTCTTGTGTTTTTTCTACCTTTGCAAAACGTTTGTCGTTAATGCTCTGAATAGTTTTTTGCACAAGATTCACTACGTCTGCTTCCTGCAATCCAACTGCTTGAGAATTTTTTTGGCCCTCAGAAGTTTGCTTATCTTGCGAAAGACTGGCATCTTCCTGAGTGCTTTCCTCAGTAGTGTTCATGTTACTCCTTTATTAGTTAAAAAACAACCGACACACCATAAGGTATGCCGGGACTTTTCTGTGCGGGCGTTATTCACGCCGGGACATTTTCGTGCGGGCTGTATTAGTTAGATGGTTAGGCTTGTTTCGCCGCTTCTTCTTTCCAAATGTTTTCTAGCTCGGAGAGTACCATTAAAATGGCCCTCTTCACAGAAGCTAATAGTCTCAATTTGTTTTCGGCACTCACTTTCACCATCTCCTACAATAATAGCACAATAGTTCTACTGTTGCAATGTGCTTTCTAGTTGCTGAATTAGCTCCTCAGATGTCATTCCTAGCTGTGCTGCAACGTTTTCCAAGTCCTCACGGGCAAAGTTATCAAGTTCTTCACCGCTTGCTATCAAGTCAACCACTTGGTTGAACACTGTATTACCTAAAACCTCTTGGAATGCTTCGACAGGAATGACTTGCGCGGTAGGCTGGTCAATAGCTTCCAACACGCCTTGCTGACCAACTGACGCTCCCTCTTCAACGCGTGTCTCAGGTGGCGCGCCTTCCTGCAAGTTAGAACCAAGTTTGATAGTCTGCTGTGCAATAATGTTATCCCATTCTTCACGCAACTCGACCCATCTGCCAAATTGGTCTTTATTCTTTCGCCAAAAAGCATTAGAAGCCTTGGTCGTTTTGCCATCTTCTTTCAAGGCGTTATAGGCAGTCCATAATGGACGCATGTCACCAAGTTCTTTATCAACGGCATCATAGAACCTGCCGTTGTAATAGTCTTGTATCTTCTTTATGCCACCGTAGTACGTAGCTAAAAGGCTATCGGGACTGCCGATAATAACACCAGCTTGCCAGTCTAACGCTTCGCTAACATGCGGGTTCAACTGTAAGTACAAGTCTGCCTCTGCCTGTGCATCTTGGTTGTTCTCATCGCTAAAGATAGTGAAATAGTTATCAATGTCGTTATGAACCTCATCCCCCCACCTATCTTTCATTGCTTGCTGTACTTCTTGATAATCTACCCTCGCAGAGTCCCATTCTTGCTTCGTGGCATCTTGTGGGATAGCTAGTACGGCAGAAAGGTCGGTGATAGAAGCCATGAATCTGTCGTGGTCGCTACTATTCCACTCTCTAAAGTCACCCTTGCTGTCGTAGAACTTCTGCACAATATCCTCGTCAATGCCCGTAGCTTCAAGTATATCTCTTGCGCCAGGGGGTAGACGGTCTAGCACAGCATAAGCAAAAGCTGTGTCACGCTCAAAACCACCTTTACGCGAGATAAGCAACGTATCCATAAACGGGTGCTTAGTTTCTAGCTGTGACATCATCTGCCTAAACTCGCCGGGAGCCATGTTGACACGTTGATCCATAAGGCCGTAGTAGTCCGTATAGAACTGGTCTACCTGCATATCAGATATGTTCCTGCCCTTGAAGCCAACACCTAAGAAGAAGCTTGATATTTGTCCTAATGCGCGCTGTTGCACGGCAAGCATGTGTGCATCTTCCCAGACCTGTCCACTTCTGTCACGGGCGGCATCTGTAGCCTGTTCCTCAGTCACCGTGCCATCAAGTATCATTTGTGACAACGCTCTGCCAATTCTCTTCTCGGTATATGGGTCTGTAGCTCCAGCCCCAAAACCTCCACCGAACAAAGTTACTAATGGGTCTTGGTCGCTTATCGGGTCATCACCTATCAGTGAGTCTATTGCAGTTACGGTTTGAGGCACAGAACCAAGCCTGCCTCCCCAAAGTCTAGCGGCCTCTTCTTGTCCATTGTTATACAAAGAGAACGCAGCAGCCAATGATAATAACGGGTTTGTGGCAGGGCCAAGTCTACCCAAGTTATCCAGTGTCTCAGTCCACCAATTCACGCGCTTGTTCTTGTCCTCGAAATCAACGCCCGTCAAACCATTTAGGGGGTTTATTGTCGCTTCCAAGTTGAAGTACATCGGGTTCTCGTCATCAAGGCCAAGCAATTCATTAGTGTTCACTTGGTATCGCCACCACTCAGGCTGTCCCGCATGAATACGCTCTAGTGACCTGCGATACTTGGAATAGTTAGAAAGAATAGCGGGGTTACGTGCAATTCGTTTAGCCCAATTAGGATAAGTCTGTGTATACCAAGGACTGTACGGGTGTGTTAGTCCGAGAATAGAATTGAAGTTCCTTGTCTCGTCATAGTTCGTCAAGCCAAAGTTTCTGGCTTCCTGTGCAACTTGGACTGCGGTTGTACGCATTTCAAATTCCATCGGACTAGCCACCTTCCTGAAACTTTCAAGACCTGCCTCAATTTCAGTACCAACAGTATCCCGATACTTGCCCCAATTGTTATCAATGCCACTAGACAAGTCGTCAAACAAGTTGTCGATAACGCCAGCTTTCCTTGCATCGTGATAATGTCGTGCGGTTGAAGGCAGTTGCCCATAAGAAGCCGACGCTCCTAAGAAGCGTGGGGCTGGTACTACTTCCGGTGTCGTTGCTTTTCCCGCAATCTTATCGGCGGTACTCAATTCACTTACCTGGAACGGATCTGCCACAGCTTTGTCTAATGCCGCTTGGTCAAGCCCGCCAGCTACTACATCGTCAGCTATTGTAGGAGCGTCGGCAGCGGCTCGTAATTCTTCAAGTCCTCGCGTAACCCTAGAAGCTTGTTGTGCCAGTTCTTCATC